>MDTD01011763.1_pt1 | contig 61748 bp, 46 predicted proteins | sample 811221 | NCBI WGS metagenome assembly MDTD01 (sample SAMN05326646, study PRJNA326480) | marine metagenome | isolation source: seawater | place: Pacific Ocean: South West | collected 2011
CCCGTATCCGCAGTCCGGCTTTCCGCTGTTCTTGAAAACCGAAGCGTCACACTTGGCCCGTCGCAGATTCACCTGGAAACCGGGGTCGTTTCTCTTGATGGAACGATAGATTTTAAGGATATGTTTCCAGACGGCTTTACAGGCCCGGCCAAAGGGCCGGAAACCATAAAATACGACCTGGGTGCCCGCCAGGACACCCTGACCCTTTCCAGTCTCGGGCTGTCGGCAGATACGCTGGCGGGCAACCTTATTGTCAACGCCCGGCTCACCGGCAAAGGGGTTATCCCGGGAGATATCTCTGCCCGGATGACAACGGATATGAAGGCAACGAAACTGACGTCTCCCTACCTGGACGCCCCCCAGGATATCAGCCTCCGGACCCGGACGGAGATCACAGGCGACCACCTGCGCCTCACCGAACTCACACTGAATGGCCCTGGGGTCTCAGGATCGGGAGAGGGGCGTCTGGACATGCCCGGGTTCAAGCCCGAAAGTATCACCGCATCGGGCCGCTTGCGGTTCGACATCCCGGATTTGTCAGTACCGGCATCCGTCTTCGGCCAAGCGGCCGAAGGGAGTGCCCGGGCCGTATTAACAGCCCATGGGCCCCTGCTGTCCCCTGAGTTCTCACTGGACCTTGAAACGGAAGAGATACAGGTCCGCGGCATCCGGTGGGATGCTCTGGCCGCCGGGATGCGCCTGAAAGACAGGGTCGTCCATATCAACCGGATGATTGCGGAACAACACAAAGGCAGCCTCCGTGCAGAAGGCACGATCAGCGCCGCCCCCCCCTATGACCTGGATCTTACCGCCACCCTGGCAAACCTGGATCTGGCCCATCTGCTGCCGGGTATGGACATCCATGGCGAATTGTCAGGAAATGTATCGGCATCCGGCAATGCGGGCCAACCGATCCTCGCATCAGAGCTTTCCGTCGGTGGGGCCGGGATTCAGGACATTTCCCTGGGAGACCTCGCCACCGCCATCCGTTTTTCAGAAGATGTCCTCACCCTTACCCGTGCGGAACTGCGGCAGGGTAACAACCGAGTATCCGCCATAGGATCGCTCAGGGTGACGGACCAACTCATGGATATCCGGATAACGGCTCCGGCAATAGATCTTACGTCCCTTGGTTTTGCGACGGCCGCAGGCATTTCAGAGGGCAGTCTTTCCGTTGATCTGGCAGCAGAAGGGCCAGTGGCCGCACCGGCGATCAAGGGGAAAATTTCCGCCGCAGATACCCGCCTGTCGGGGGCGCCGGAACTGGCCGGTAACGTTGAGGCCGATTTCCGGATCAGCGGTCCCATCACAGACCCGTCACAACTCAATGCTGAAGTCAGGGTCAGCCGTGGTTCCCTGCACCACCAGGGCCAGCCGCTGATCCGAATCAGCGACGCCCGGGCCTCCCTGGCTGAAGGCCGGATCAACATCCCCAGTGTTCCGGTGCATGTGCTCAAACAGGGCACACTGACCCTGTCCGCCCGGGGCGGCCTGGACGGCCGCTTGACGGCAGATGCGTCGGGCCAACTTCCCATTGCATTGGTAACATCCTTTGCCGAAGGCGTTTCAAGGGCAGATGGGGATGTTAACGTATCCCTGACGGCCCGGGGAAATATCCGTGCCCCGGAACTTGCGGGCACCCTGGACTTTGCCGGAATGACACTGGGACTGGATATTCTTGAAGAGCCAATTCAGGACATCACCGGCCGCATCCGCCTATCCCCGGAAACCGTCCATATCGATCCCATAACAGGCCGGCTGGCCGAGGGCCGGTTTCAATTAGCCGGACAGGTCTCTCTGACTGAAGGCGCGGTTCAAGACGTGGCAATTACCCTGGATGCCCGCCAGTTGCCGATAGACATCCCCCAGACCCTGTCCCTTGTCCTCAACAGCCGCGTGACCCTCACCGGTACGCCCGGACGGGCGGATCTTTCGGGACAGGTGGAGATCCTGGAAGGCAGGTATTACAAAGACGTAGACCTCAACCTGGTGGACCTTGCCACCCGGAAAACACGGAAAATCCAGCCGGACGTCCGGGGCCAGGGACCTGACTTTTTAAAATGCATTTCCCTGAACATCAACGTCAAACGCCGGGAACCGCTGCTTGTGGACAACAACCTGGCGTATCTGAGTATCAGCCCGGACCTGACCCTCAGGGGGACCGCCCGGTCACCGGCACTGGCCGGGCGTGCCGTTGTGGACGAGGGCACCATCACTTTTCAGCGGGCCGTTTTCCAGGTGACCCGCGGTACCGTTGATTTTGTAAATCCGTATAAAATTGCGCCTGAAATTGACGTGACGGCGGAGACAACCATCCGTTCCTGGACCATCACCCTTACGGTATCGGGGACACCGGATGACCTGCATCTTGCCTTTTCATCGGACCCCTCGGAATCAGATGCCGACATTCTTTCCCTCATCGCATTGGGAAAGACCACCCGGGAAGTGGGAAGGGGGGAAGGCACAGGACAGCTCGTTTCCGCGGGAAAAGCTGCAAAAATGGTGACCGGGCCGCTGGGGGAGAAACTCCAGGAAGCCACTGGCCTGGATGAGGTGGATATCAGCATGGATGACACCGACGGGGCCGCTGGGGTGCATGTCTCCCTTGGGGCGGATCTCTCACGCCAGCTGAGCATTGCCTACGGCGTGGATATCCGGGACGGGGAAACCGTCCAGAAGGTAACCACCTATTATAAACTACTGGAACATCTGCTGATGAGCGGTTACCAGGACACCGGCGGCAGATTCGGCGGAGAACTGAAATACCGGATGGAGTTTCGCTGATATGAAAAAGCCCTTATTCCTCCTTCTGGCTCTCGGGTGGCTATTCTTTGCCGCACTGCCACAGCCGTGGGCCGCAGAAACGATCTCAGAAATCCGCATATCCATTCTTTCGGCTCGGGGCAAGGCGGACATGTGGGACACGGTTGCCCGGAACCTGATTCCGGTCAAGCAAGGAGACCCCTATAACCTGGAAAGCATTGCATCCGCCATCACGGCCCTGAGGGACTCCCGTCTGTTTGAATCCATCCACGTCCCTGATCCCATAAAAAATGAGGACGGCGTTGTCCTGGCCTTTGAACTGACGCCCTTTGGCCGGATAAAGGATATCCGAATAAAAAATGCCTTCCCGCTGTTCCAGCGCGAGGTGCTCAACGTCATGAACATCAATGTCGGGGATGCCTATCAGGCGCAACAGGTTGACGCACAGGCCGAACGGGTTCAAAAGCTCTTCCGCCGCCAGGGATTTACCAACGCCGCGGTCAGGATCTCATCCCGGCAAGACCCCGGGGACGGTCTCTATACCGTTCATGTGGATATCGAAAAAGGCCCCTATCAGCAAATCAGGCAGATCCGCTTCAACGGTAACACCCATATATCCGATGCCAGGCTCAGGCTGTGTGCCAAATCCTGGAGAACAACCCTTCTGCCGGGTGCGGCAAGCCGCTTTGTCACCAAAAAACTGAAGGAAGACGTAAAAGCGATGACCGCTCTTTACCGGAAAAAGGGGTTTGCCGATGTACGGATCACGTCAAAAGCGTTGCCCTATGAAGACGGCAATCTCGTGGATCTGGTGTATACCATCCATGAAGGGCCGCGGTACAAAGTGGTGTTCCGTGGCAACACCGCCCTGTCGGACCAGGCCCTGGGCAAGGCACTCACCCTGGAAAAAGACGGAAACCAGAATAACTTCGCCCTGAAACGAAGCCTTCGGAATATAAAAAAACGCTATACTGAGGAGGGGTATCCGGATGCCCGGATCACAGAATCATCCGATGATGACGGTGCTAACGGCGACCGCCTTGTCACCATAAAAATTAAAGAAGGCCCAAAATACAGGGTGGCTGCCCTCCATATTTCCGGCAACCGGACCCTGCAGGAAAAAAAGATCCGGGAAAACATTCTCACCACCGGCAACGGCGGCATTTTCAATGAGGACATACTGGCCGACGACCTGAAAGCTGTGACCCGGCTTTATCATAAGGAAGGGTTTCCCAACGTCCGGGTGGACAGGCAGCTTGGCTTCAGTACCGCCGAAGACGGGGCCGTCAAACAGGCGGAAATTACGATACGCATCCAAGAGGGAGAAAGGGTACGGGTGTCAGGCATAGATATCAACGGACTTGCGGCCCTGAACCGGGAAACCGTTTTAGCCGGCCTCTCCCTGACACCGGGGGCCTGGTTTGACAGGACCCGGCTTGAAACGGACGCAGCCACCTTGGAACAGACCATCGCAGAGGCCGGATATCCCCATGCGGATGTGAGGTCGGACACGGTCTTATCCCCGGACAAGGCAGGGGTCCGGATCACCTACCACGTCACCCAGGGTCCTGAAGTCCGGGTGGGGCGAATTTTTTATGCCGGCAATCTGAGACTGCGAAAATCCGTCCTGGCAGATGAGATGGAAATTGCCGAAGGAGAACCGTTTTCCCTGTCAAAACTGGTTGCCAGCCGCAGAAATATCCAGGGGCTGAACGCCGTGGATACGGCCCGGGTCAGAAGCATCGGCCTCAAGTCCGGAGAGGCGGAAGTGGACCTCATTGTGGAAATTTCCGAAAAAAAGCCCTATTTTGTGGAAGCCGGCACCGGATATGATACCGAACGCCACTTCCATGTGAATGCCGGCATCGGTGACAGAAACCTTTTGGGACAAAACCTGAACACCGACTTTCGGGCGGAGTTGAGCCAGATCGGCTACAAGGCCGACCTGTCCCTCACCGAACCCCGGTTTCTCTCCACCCGGTTCATTTCCAATACCCGTATGTTTACCGAAGAGCGGGAGGAGTTCAACAAAGATTTCGGCATCGAGACTTATGGCCTGTCCCAGGACTTTCTGCGGTCCTTCCGTGACAACACACTGAGGGTGAACTTCGGTCTTTCCTATGAGTTCCGCGACCAGTATCTCACCGAAGAAAGGGACCTCACCGATGATGAGGCCTCTGATTACGGTATCCGGCACATCGGTATGATCAGCACCGGCCTGATCTGCAAGACGACGGACTCCTATGTCCGCCCGAGAAAGGGGGTCTGGTCATCTGCCAACCTGGATATTTCCAAAGGGATTGACGATACCCTTGATGACTTCATCAAGATCCGCCTGGAAGCCCGGTATTACTATCCGGCCACGGAAAAACTGACCCTTGCGGTCCGGGCCCAATCCGGGTATCTCCAGCCTTACGGCACCAATACCCGCATCCCTGAGGACCAGCTTTTTTTCCTTGGCGGCACCTCCACGGTGCGCGGCTTTGACGAAAATATGCTCAGGTTCGACGATGAAGACAATGCCGTGGGGGGCAGAGCCATGACGCTGGCCTCCCTGGAAGCCCGGTACGATATAGGCAAACGCCTTGAGGCAGCCCTGTTTTACGATACCGGTGCCGTCCGTAAGTCCCAGGGCCGGAGCGGATCGGATGCCCTCCGGTCCAGTGTGGGAACCGGATTAAGATACCAGACCCCGGTGGGCCCCATCGGCATCCTCTACGGATGGAAGCTGGATCCCGAACCCGGTGAAAGCCGGGGCAGTTTCCATTTCTCCATGGGGTATACCTTCTGACCCGGCCGGGCCATTACGCCCCACCCCGTCCCAGGCGCCCCCATTAATCCGGGTCATTTTGACCCACCCCGCAACGCCCTCAACGCCCCTGAAGCTCGGCCAAAAACCCGCAGATCCTTGCCCCGCAAAGTCCTGATAAATAATCAATTTCTGTGGCACACTTTGTGTAAACAAAGAAAATTCAAGTTTAAAAATGATGAAAAACCAATGTTTTACAGATAGCCGTGGTTTTTTATGGTTTCGGCGGAGTCACCGGGGCCTTGCGAGATTAACTTAATTTAAAGGAGCGTGTCATGGAATTTTTAACTGCATTTGAAACATTAATCGGTAAAGTCGGTGCGTTTGCATGGGGTCCCCCCATGCTGATCCTTCTGGTGGGTACCGGGTTCTGGCTGACCTTTGCCCTGAGAGGCATCCAGTTCACCCAGCTTTTCCACTCCCTCTACCTGGCCCTGGTCAAACGGAAGGAAGACACGGACGAACCCGGTGATATCACACATTTCCAGGCATTGATGACGGCACTCTCCGCAACGGTGGGCACGGGTAACATCGCCGGTGTGGCCACGGCCATTGCCGCAGGCGGCCCGGGCGCCCTTTTCTGGATGTGGATCACCGGCCTTGTGGGCATGGCCACCAAATATGCCGAAGCCGTACTGGCCGTTAAATACAGGGTCACCGATGAAAACGGCGAAATGAGCGGCGGCCCCATGTACTATATCTCCAAGGGCCTCAACATGCCCTGGCTGGGTACTGTGTTTGCCGTATTTGCAGCCATTGCCGCCTTCGGCATCGGTAACATGGTTCAGTCCAACTCCGTGGCGGATGCCGTGGAAGCCACCTTCAACGTCCCCACCTTTGCCACCGGTTTATTGCTCATGGCATTCACCGGCTTCGTGGTTCTCGGCGGCATTAAGAAGATCGGCAAGGTCACCGGCGTTCTCGTTCCCATCATGATCGTCTTTTACATGGCCGGCGCACTGATCATCATCCTCATGAACATCAGCGGCGTCCCCGGGGCGCTTGCCTTCATCGTTGAGCAGGCCTTCACCCCCACTGCCGCCACCGGCGGTTTTGCCGGCGCCGGCGTGATGATGGCCATCCGGATGGGTGTTGCCAGGGGTGTTTTCTCCAACGAATCCGGCCTGGGCTCCGCCCCCATCGCCGCCGCCGCCGCCCAGACCAAAAGCCCGGTTTCCCAGGCCCTGGTATCCATGACCCAGACCTTTATCGACACCATCGTGGTCTGCACCATGACCGGCCTGGTCCTCATCCTCACCGGCGCCTGGAGCTCCGGCCATACCGGCGCGGAACTTACCACCGTCGCCTTCCAAGCCGGCATCCCCGGCGGTGCCTACATCGTCACCATCGGCCTGATCCTCTTTGCCTACTCCACCATCCTGGGCTGGTGCTACTACGGTGAAAAATCCATCGAATATCTTTTCGGCAGAGTCGCCGTCATGCCCTACCGCATCGTTTTCGTTATCTTCGTAGGCGTGGGTGCCGTGGCCAAGCTGGGTCTGGTCTGGAACCTGTCAGATACCTTCAACGGCCTGATGGCCATTCCCAACCTCATCGGCCTGCTGCTCCTGACCCCCGTGATCGTCAAGGAGACCAACGCCTATTTCAAAAATAAGATGACCAAGATGGAATAAGTCCATCTACAGTCGCTGAATGATCAAAGGCCCCCGGTCCCATAGCGAGAACGGGGGCCTTTTTTGGTTACGGTACCGCCGTATATGTCGGTGGGATAATCAATGCGAAACACCATCAGAGTTTTTTTATCAGGAGGCGGTATTGACCGAAGGGATGGGCGGACAAATCGATATTAAATGTTGTGTGCTCCGCATCCAGGGATATCCATCCCTGGCCGCTGCCCAGCCGGGTCAATATGACACCCTCCCCGGAAACTGTGAATCCCGGGCGGCCGGAGATGGGAAAAAACTTGATAAGAAAGGTATCTCCGGCGGCACCAGTCAGCCGGAGGGTGGTGATATGCTCTCCGCCGACGATCCCATTGATCCGGCAAAGCTGCGGCGGGCCTGAAAAATCGAGGCATAAAAGGCTGCGGCTGGTGTCATTACGGCGACACCGCACCTGCGTCATACGATCCGTTTGAATAAGATCAGATGCGGATGCTGCCGGCCCAACGGGTATACATATCAGCCAAAGGGCCAGCCAGACCTTCACTTTCAATAGAGACATTGTAAAAAAACGCCCGGGCAAAAATCAGGGTATCGCCTTGCCGTGGGGGTCCTGTGAGGGCCGCCCCAGCTTTTCATCCAGGTATTCCACGGTATCCCCCTTATCCAAATGCTCAAGTTTATGGGCCGTGGAGTGTACATCCCCGTCCGGGGTGCCGATGCTCTCCAGGTATGTTTCCCAGAGGCGATGGGCCCTCAGAACTTTTCGCGCCTCGTTTTCCCCTTTTTCCGTCAGGGTGAAGCCTTTGGCAGCCTCGGACAGCAAACCGTCCTGGACCATTCGGGTCACCACCTTATTCAGGCTCTTTGCAGAGTCTACGTAGCGGCGGATGGCGTCTTCAGGGGCGGGGCCTTCATACCGGAGCACCGTGGTCAGCACATCTTCCACCGTCTGCTGGGGAACCAAAGAGCGCATGCGCAGCCAGCGGGACAGCAGGCCGTATTTGGGGGCAACGGTCAGCACCACCAGGAACTGCAGGGTGCAGAACAGCATAATGGCCCCGCCGCCGGCCGAATCCAGCCAGACACAGAGGTAAAGCCCTCCCACCACTGAGGTCACACCGAAAAGGGCTGCCAGCGCCATCATCTTGTCCAGGCGGTCGCTGAGCAGATAGGCCGTGGCTGCAGGGGTGATGAGCAGCCCCACCACGAGGATCACCCCCACCATGCTGACGGCGGAGACCACCACCAGGGAAACGCAGGTGGTGAGCAGATAGTCCAGAAGCACAACGGGCAATCCGATGGACGCAGCCATCACCGGGTCAAATGTGGCCAGCTGGAAATGCCGGAAAAAAAAGATCAGTATGGTCAGAACGATGGCCGCCACAAAGACGGAGACCCAGAGGTCGGTATCCGCCACCCCCAGAATATCCCCCATGATGAAATGCATCAGGTCGATATGGATATAGTGCCGGAAAATGGAAACCGCCACCACGCCCAGGGCGAAAACCCCGGTGTACATGATACCGATGGCCGTATCTTCCTTTACCCTGGAAATCCGGGAGACGAAAGATATCAGGGCCACGGTGGTTATAGCGGCCAGAAGTGATCCCAGCAGCATCCCCGGGGCATGGGCCTCCAGCCCGAAAAAGAGTTTCATCACCAGGTAGCCGCCGGCCACGCCTGCGATCATGGCATGGGACAGGGCGTCTCCCAGAAACGCCATGCGCCTCAGCACCACCAGGCAGCCCACCACACCGGCCACCACGGCCACCACGGAGCCCCCGATCAGGGCCTTTTGAAAATAGGTTTCCGTCAGAGGGGTTAAAAACAGTTCAACCATCGGCATTCTCCTTTTCCAGCACATCCCTGAAAATCCGCAGGCGTCCTTCGTACACCTGACTGAGCAGGTCTTCCTGGAGCACCGCGGCAGGCACACCATAGGCGTACAGCCGCTGCTTGATCAGCAGGAGTTTATCAAAGTATTCCGCAGCCGTGGACAGGTCATGGTGAACCACCACCAGGGTCTTGCCCGCCTTCTTCGCCCGTTCCAGCACCTCAAGAATGGCACGCTCCGTGGCGGCGTCCACACCGGCAAAAGGCTCGTCCAGCAGGAGGATATCACTGCCCTGAGCTAAGGCCCTGGCCATAAAGACCCGCTGCTGCTGCCCGCCGGAAAGCTCACCGATCTGGCGGTGGGCAAAATCGGCCATCCGTACCATGTCCAGTGCTCCCATGGCCGCGTCCCAAGCCTCTTTTCCCGGCGTGGCATACCAGGGGATCTGCTGGTACCGGCCCATCAGGGCCACCTCGCGGACAGTGATGGGAAAATCCCAGTCCACGGCGCCGCGCTGGGGTACGTAAGCCACCCGGCCCTTGGCTTTCTGGGCCGGGATGCCGTCGATGCGCACGGTGCCCAGATCCGGTTTCACAAATCCCAGAACCGCCTTGATAAATGTGGATTTACCCGCCCCGTTGGGTCCGATGATACCCACCAGTTGGTCGGTTTCAATATTCACGCTGACATCCAGCAGGGCCGGGCGGGCGTTATAACTGACGGTCAGATGTTCCACCTCTACGGCAAAGGGGTGATCATTGCCCATGGTCGTCTTCCTTATGGTCTGTGAGTTCAAAACTGACGGTGCCGGAAACCAGGGCCCCGCGGCCGCCCCAGACGGTGCGGTCAACAATGACAAATCCCCGGTCCGTCACCCTCACCCTCAGGGCGTGGTCCATATGGCTCTCGGATGCGGGGGGGCTGGCTTTGACAAAAATCTCGTTCATCCCGGCATGCAACCCGGTAAGGCCGTCAATACGCAGTTGCTGCCCCCGGGCAAACCTCTCCTGGGAAAAGGGAACGGCGTCCCCGTTCAAGGCCAGGGTCACAGCGGCATCATCCGCCCCCGTATCCAGGGCAAAGGGGTCCTTTTCCATGGAAAATGTAGGGGTGACTTCCAGCACGAATTCCCCCGCCACCGTTTCCACTGTCCGTGGCTGGGAAGGCCCCTCCGGCAGGCCCCGGTCCCGCTGCCAGGTATACATCCACATCCCGCCCACCATAATGATCCAAATTAAGAGACTCAGTAAAAAACGCATCCAATACCGCCTTATTTTAACGCGTTGACGATGAGCAGGGTGTTTTCCCGCATCATGCCGATATAGGTTTCACCGGCAGATCCTTCCGGTCCCATGGAATCGGAGTAGAGTTCCCCTCCGATCTTCACGCCGGTTTCCTTGGCGATTTCCCGGATCTGCTTGGGATTGATAGTGGTTTCTACAAAGATGGCAGGGGCACCCGACGCCTTGATGGATGCCACCACCTTCCGGCGGCGTTCCGGGGTAATACCCGCCCCGACTTCAGCCCCTGTGGACCAGCCCACCGGTGCAATGGACAAAAAATCGTTGTTTTCGTTGAACTTGTATTCCCGGCAGAAATAGTTGAAGGCGTCGTGGGTGGTAACCAGGATTCGCCGGTGGGTGGGGATCTGGTTGAGCTGTTCCCGGATCCAGGCATCCAGTACCCGGAGCTGCTGGAGAAAGAGCTTGGCCCTGGCCTGATACAGCCATTTGTTGTCCGGGTCCAACCTGACGATTCCCTTAACGATGTTGTTCACATAAACGGCGGCATTGGCCGGAGAAAACCAGGCATGGGGATCGGTGATGGCCTGTCCCTCATTTTCAATTTCAAGGGGCCGGATGCCGTCGGTAACCGTCACCAACGGCTTTTTGGCATCTTTGGCCAAGGTGGCCATCCAGCTTTTACCTTCCAGATGCAGACCGTTTTCAAAGCAGAGATCGGCCCCCAGAACGATCTGCACGTCGTTGGGGGTCACATTGTAGGTGTGGGGGTCGGCTCCCGGTGCCAAAATGCTTTTAACGATGACCTGATCTCCTGCAATCTGCCGGGCAAAGTCTGCGATCTGGGTGGTGGAGGCCACGATGACCGACGTTTTACCGGATGATGCCCCGGCCGGAAGACTGATGCAAAGAGAAAGGACAAGCAACACCAGGATCTGGCCCGGCACATTCTTGAAAGGGTTTCGCATAGTGTTTCTCCTTTATTATTGAGATATGAGAAAACTAGTAATTCTGTATTCGTAAGTTTCAAGAAAAAATAATGGTATAACCGATGATCACTTTTTCGTTTCACCTCAGCAGCAGGCCAGGAGGTCCTCGATATCCGGGTGTTCCCCGGCGCTGCGTTCCGCAAAATAGTACAGCAGCTTTTCCTCGGGGGAGATCACCGCAGCCCCGCCGAGCTGAAGGGTATTTCCCTGAACCGCCCCCTGCCTATGCCCGGATTTCAGTGCAACAAGCCCCCGGAAAAGGACTCCGGGACGCAGTAGCCCTGAAATGCCGTTGGAAAACCCCAGAAGATCGTAGGCCTTTCGGCCGGGATCGGTAAAAAGAAGGCCTTTGTAACCGGTTGCCGCTCTAAAGGAGTCAAAATGTCTGGGGGAGCCGCTGCCGATCACCACCAGATTCAGGCCCCGCGCCTCAAAGGCATTCTGGTGTTGTGCCAGGTCAGCCACCTGCTGACGGCAGAACAGTCAGCCGAAGTGGCGGACAAACACCAGCACGGCGGTCCTGTCCAGCCACAAGCTGCCAAGGGGAACATCGCCGCCGTTTTCATCCACCACCATGGTCCCGCCCAGTTCATCTATCGGTACATCCTTCATATCGGTCTCCCGTTCCTTAATTTGCCTTTCCGGCACCCTGATCCGTTTGAAATATTTCTTGTGTCCGGCATGGTATCCCAGAGTGATGATGAAAATAAGTTATCATACCGGAAATCCCGGTTTAATCAAGGCAACGAAGGGATGAAAAAAATCTTTAGATCCTGATTTCATAAAATTTCGTATCAACGGACATAACGGGAAACGTCCCCGGCAGCGCTGTCTTATCAATTTCCAAAAACCCGTTTTTTTCGTAAAACCTGTGGGCCGCGAGAAATTTCGATGTCGTCCCCAGAAAGATCCGCCCAAGGTCTTTTTCCCCGGCCCATGATAAAAGGGTCCGTAACAGGAGACCGGATGTCCCGGTGCCATTGCCCCTGAATCCTTTATCAACAAACATCTTCCGCAGGGCAGCCTTGCCGCCGCCGATGTCCAGCAGCGCCACGGTGCCGACGATGCGGCCGCCACTTTCCGCCACCCAAAAATTCCCCCGGTTTGCCTGGTAGAATCCCGGAATATCCATCAAATCGGGCTGATCCGCCGCTGTGATGGGAATATTGAACTCCTCGGTTTGAATCCCCACGATCAAAGGGATCAACTCAACTTCATCCCCCGGTGCGAACGGTCGGATCTTTATGTCAGGCCTCATCAATTATCTCTCCTTCATGTCCCATATGCAGTCACCCGGTTCCGCCCAAGATCTTTGGCCCCGATATTTCTGGATAGTGTAATACAGGATCACAGGATCTCAAAAGAAGAATTTCAAACCAAGCTTGTTTTACCGGGATACCTGGTGTAATTTGCAGCTTCCGAATTGAACACGGCGGATGTGAGGGTTGAAAGGAAATCCATGGACTGGGAATTATTGTTTGCAGCGGTTGCCGTTGCCGGCGCCAGCGTCATACGGGGCTACACCGGCTTCGGATTCGCCATGGTCTGCGCCCTCTGCCTGGCCCTGGTTTTTCCACCGGCCACAGTCACCCCCGTCATTCTCTGCCTGGATATCCTCGGCAGTCTCTGGCTTTTCTTAAAGGCGTACCACCTGGTGGACTGGCGGGGATTGTCCGGAATCATTCTGGGGGCGGCAGTGACCCTGCCGCTGGGAACCATGGCCCTGGTCCATGTGCCGGTGACCCCTGTCCGGATATTTATCTCGCTCATTATCCTTAGTGCCGCCATCGCCCTGCTTGGCCAGAAGACGATGCGGTCGAACACAGGCCCCTGGGCCACCGCCGCCGTGGGCATGGGCGCCGGTTTTTTATCCGGCCTGGCCGCATTGGGCGGTCCCCCCGTCATCCTGTTCTACTATTCTTCCGACCGCCCGGTAGACGTATCCAGGGCCTCCATGATCGCCTTTTTCCTGGTGGTGGATATCCTGGCAATCTCCGCCTGCGTTGCCGGGGGGCTGGTGTCCGAAAGGGTCATCCAATTGTCACTGTGGATGGCGGTCCCCCTGATCCTGGGCATCTGGCTGGGCAATGCCCTGTTTCAAAAGTTTCGGAATGAAGCGGCCTTCCGGCGGCAGGTCATTTGGCTGCTGATCGGACTCTCCGTGGTGTCCCTGGGCAAATCCATTATTTGGGGTTAGCTTTTCTTGAGCCGCGGGCAGTAAATATGATATGGATAACAATTCATCTGACCAATAGTGGAAGACATCATGTCTGAGTATAAACAGGTATTCAATTTAGGCACCTATCTTAAATTTGCGCTGGCAGAATTCACGCAGATAAAAATATATATCCTGGCCTCGGTGATCGGTTTCATCATCTGTTTCTTCACCGATCATTACAGTACCGTTCCCTTCATTGTTCCCCTGATTGTCCAGGTGCTTTCCAGGTCCGGTGTCAAATACCGGCAGCGTCATCTCAGCGCCCTGGTGGAACTGCCGGCCCAAACCGAGGCACCGGTATTCATCATGAACCGGAACGGGGAGATTCTTTTGTCCGTAGGAAAAACCCAGGATCTTTTCACGGAATACCGGATTACCCGGATTCAACAGTTGATCGGGCCGGGCCTGCTGGCACCGGTGATAGAGATGGCTGAAAACGGTAAAAGCGGCGATACCCACGCCCCAAGTGTTGAAGCCTTTTCAGATATCACTTTAAAATGGTACGATATCAAGGCCAAAGCCATGGCCTCCAAAGAAAGCACAGGGAAGATACTGGTCTGGTTCCAGGACATCACCCTGAGGAAAATCTTTGACTTCAGACTCCAGGACCTTGTCCGCTACTCCGGCACCCTGCTTTATACCCTGGAAAATATCGTGGATTCCGGAGATGCATTTCAAACCCTGTCGGCCTTCCTGCTCAAGGATTACGACGCCGTATTCATCACCCGGACAGACGAAGATAAAAATCTGGTGGGGTCCGTGTTCAAAACCACGGATGACCGGGTGGAAACATCCGGTGTTATCATGATTCCCAAAGAATCATTGGCCCCCATCAACATGTCCCGCAAGAAAGCGGAAATTATCTCGGACGACATTGAGGGATACGACTCCCAGGAGGCGTTTCTGCAGAAAAATCCCCTGGACCCCCGTGTGCTGGATTTTATCGGGACCCCCATCCGCAACTTCATCACCTACAACGAGGCCGACCTGTCCATCATCGCCTTTAACTTTAAATCCAAGATCACCGCCTATGAAAAACGGTTCTTTGAATTCCTGGTGAACAATTACCGGACCATGGTGATGCTGGTGGATCTTGAAAAGAAACGAAAAGACCGGCCGGCCCGTCACATGGGTCAAGATACTTGACCTTTTTTCCGGATAATGCAACAACTTCCCCATTAATTACCGGGATGGAAGCCCGTGGTCCGGGCGAATATAAAGATGCAAGCGCTGAATCTAAAGTCAATGAACGAACCGACTGAAATGATCACCTGCCCCACCTGCGGCACAAGGATAGCAATATCTGAACCGCCGCCCGCCCCTCTGCCCGATATCGCGGACAGCCCCCATGACCACCCACTGGAATGGCTGGCCGGCCCGGACCGGGACATGACCTGGTACGAAGCGTGCCAGTGGATTGCATCGCTTCAGGACCAGGATCAAAATCACATTGAAAATCAGGGACAGAACCGGAGCTGGCGGATGCCCACGGATCACGAACTTGTAAAAATTTTGCCACGGATTAACCGGGATCTTTCCACCTCGGGCTGGTGGATCTGGTCAGCGGATCAGGACGGCCCCCTGTCGGCAAGAGGTCTGGATGTCAGACGGGGCGAAGTCTGCACCGGCGGACGGGAGCTGGGCAGCGGGGCAAGGGTTTATGCCGTCCGCTCAACCCCACCCGATCACAACACCCGTAAAGGAGAATAATGTCAGCACCCCTAAACAAAAAGGAAGCCAAACGCATCGCCACCCGGAAACGTATTCTGGATACGGCAATCTATCTCTTTGCCCGTCTGGGATACCACAAGACCACGATCCAGGATATTGCCTACCACATCGGCATGACCACCGGGGCGGTGTTTCACCACTACAGCTCAAAAACGGACATCCTTGACGAGGTATTGGAGGTGCTGAACCAGAGCTTTGACCCCTACATCGAATATCTTGAGACCACGGATCACACGGATTACGATGCCATGGTGACCGGAATCAACGAAATTTTCCTTGACCGCTTCAACCACCAGCCCTCCACCATAATTGCCCTGTCTTCTCTCACCGCAGAGTTCAGCGGGATCCGCGGCCCCATCATCTCCAAATGCCAGGCGATTTACGACCGGTTCGTTGATGCCTTTGAAGCCGCTATGGAGAAGTTCGCCCCGGACAAGCGCAACCGGGCCCGGGCCATCTGCTTTATCTCCGGCCTCCAGGGTGTTGCCCTCCAGGCCCTGCTCCGGGATGGGGAGATGAGCATTGAGGAGTTGCTGGCCGGATTCTGATCCCGATGCCTACAGCATGTCCCGAAGATACCGGCCGGTATGGCTGCGGTCATCTTTGGCCACCTTTTCCGGTGCCCCTGCCGCCACCACTTCACCGCCGCTGCTGCCCCCTTCGGGTCCGATATCGATAACCCAGTCCGCGGTTTTCACCACATCCAGGTTATGTTCGATGATCACCACGGTGTTTCCGGCGTCCGTGAGGCGCTGGAGTACGTTCAGGAGCATCCGCACATCCTGGAAATGAAGGCCGGTGGTGGGTTCGTCCAGAATATACAGGGTTTCTCCGGTATCCCGCTTGGCCAGTTCCCGGGCCAGCTTGATACGCTGGGCTTCACCGCCGGAAAGGGTGGTGGCGGCCTGCCCCAGCTTGATGTAGGAAAGGCCCACATCCACCAGGGTGTCCAGGATATGGGTGATCTTGGGATGGCTCTCGAAAAGCTCCCGGGCCTGGATCACCGACAGATCCAGGACATCGGCAATGGAATGATCCTTGTAGCGGATCTCCAGGGTTGCCTTGTTAAAGCGTTTGCCCTTGCAGACTTCACAGGGCACGAAGACATCGGCCAGAAAGTGCATCTCCACCTTGATATAGCCGTCCCCCTTGCAGGCTTCGCAGCGTCCCCCCTTGACGTTAAATGAATAGCGCCCCTTTTTGTACCCCCGGGCCTGGGATTCGGGCAGCATGGCGAAAAAATCCCGGATATGATCAAAAACCTTGGTATAGGTGGCCGGGTTGGAACGGGGGGTCCGGCCGATGGGTTTCTGGTCGATGTTGATCACCTTGTTGATGTGGGAGAGCCCGGTAATTTCCTTGTGCTTGCCCACGCTCATCTGGGACCCGTTCAGCGTTACGGCCAGGGCCGGATACAGGATCTGGTTGATCAAAGTGGATTTACCCGCTCCGGAAACCCCGGTGACCGCGGAGAGCAGGCCCACCGGAATCTTTGCTGTGAGATTTTTAAGGTTGTTTTCCGTGGCCTTTTTGATGGTGATCCACTTGTTTCCCTTGGACTTGGGGGTCCGGCGCTGTTCAGGCACTTCTATGGTTTCCCTGCCGGTTAAAAACTTGCCTGTGACGGACGCCGGATTATTCCGGATCTCCTCCGGGGTGCCCTGGGCCACGATCTGCCCGCCCAGATGGCCGGCTCCCGGACCGATATCCACGATCCAGTCGGATTCCTCCATGGTTTCCTGGTCATGCTCAACGATGAGCAGGGTGTTACCGATGTCCCGCAGGTGCTTCAGGGTAGACAGCAGCTTGATGTTGTCCCGCTGGTGGAGGCCGATGGAGGGTTCATCCAGGATGTACAGCACCCCCGTAAGTTCCGAACCCACCTGGGAGGCCAGGCGAATCCGCTGGGATTCCCCGCCGGACAAAGTGGGGCCGGAACGGTCCAGGGAGAGGTAGTCCAGGCCGACATTGACCAGGAACCCCAGGCGGTCGGAGATTTCCTTCAGCAGTTCATCTGCGATGAGCCGTTTGTTTCCCGTGAGATTCAGCCCCGTTGAAAAGGCATAGGCATCCTTGACGGTCATCTCCGTGACATCAATGATGGACCGGCCGTCTATTTTTACGTGGAGGATCTCTTCTCTCAGCCGGCGCCCCTTGCAGGCCGGGCAGGTGGCTGCGGTCATGAAATTTGAGTAATACCGTTTCTGGTGTTCGGACTGGGTATTCTGGTACCGCCGCATCAGGGTATGAATCAGGCCTTCATGGGTCCGGGTGAACTCCCCCTGGATCTTGGCGGAGTTCCAGTTGACGGTCATCTGTTTTGTACGGGACCCGTAAAGCAGCAGATCCCGGTCTTTTTTCGGTAGATCCTTCCAGGGTTTGTCAAAATTAATGCCCCATTGTTCTTCCATGGCCTTAAGCTGACTGGCCCCCCAAGAGTTGTCGTTCCGGAACCTTGGCTTTTTGATGAAATAATTCTTCCAGGGGACAACGGCACCGTCACGGATGCTAAGGGAGGGATCGGGCACCACCTTTTCCGGATCCATGGCCAGCAGGGTGCCAATACCGTTGCAGTCCGGGCACATGCCCAAAGGGGAGTTAAAGGAAAAAATCTGCGGGGTGAGTTCGGGGTAGGCAATGCCGCAGCAGGACCTGGCCTCACTCATCTTCAGGTCTTCCCGTCCCATCATATGGACGATGAGCTGACCATTTCCCAGTTTCAGTGCGGCTTCCACGGAATCGGTGAGCCGCTCCTCGAACTTGCCGCCCCCCTTTACCACCAGACGGTCGATGACCACCTCGATGTGGTGCTTTTTATTTTTGGCCAGGCTCTGGACATTTTCCAGATCCTGGACAACACCGTCCACGCGGACCCGGGCATAGCCTTCTTTTTTGAGTTCCTCCAGCCGCTCCCGGTGCTCCCCTTTGCGGTTTTCCACGATGGGGGCCAGGATCAGGATCTTGGAGCCCCGGGGCAGGTCCATAATCTGGGTGACCATGGCCTGGGCATGCCCCCGGCCGACTTTGCTCCCGCACTTGTAGCAGTACTGGGTGCCCACCCGGGCAAATAGTACCCGGAGATAGTCGTAGATTTCCGTAATGGTGCCCACGGTGGACCTGGGGTTTTTGGAGGCCGCCTTCTGTTCGATGGCAATGGTGGGGGAAAGCCCCCGGATGGTATCGTACCTGGGCTTCTCCATCTGCCCGATAAACTGCCGGGCATAGGAGGACAGGGATTCCACATACCGCCGCTGGCCCTCGGCAAAGATGGTGTCAAAGGCCAGGCTGGACTTGCCTGATCCGGAAACCCCGGTCACCACCACCAGGCGTTTCTTGGGAATTTCCACATCTATATTTTTAAGGTTATGCTCTTTGGCCCCCCGGACAATAATCCGGTCCAGCTCTTTGGTCCGGCTCTGATCCGGCAGGGGACTTAAGGGTACCAGGGGGGTGTCGTCTTCCAGTATATCATTTATATCGGCGGCAGCGCCAGGCGTGTGTTTCATGGTCATCCTAATGGGGTCAGGTCGTTAACATATCACCCCACAACCATAATCACCCGGGGGCAAAAGTAAAGATTTGAAACTGGTGAGGCCTCGGTTCATTTTGTCTCTTCCGCCATTATCATTTGCCAAAAGCAAATCTTAGCTTTAGGCTGAAAAAATCATATTTTCCAAAACAACCTTAGATACAGAGGGCACCATGAAACCAATTAAAGGACGTTTACTGATTACGGCATTAATTGTCTTTTCATTTGCATTGACAGTCCCCGCCAGGGCGGAAGACTTTACAACGGTTGACCTGAACGCGGAACAGGTCCTTGCCCTGTCATGGGTTCAAAACTCGGCCGAATTCAAAGCCCTTGCCTTCCAGGCCTTCAACATCGCAAGGCTTCGATGGGATATGGATAAAGGGGGAGGCAAAAAATGCGTGGTGGTGGATGTGGATGAAACCATCATTGACAACAGTGCATTCAATGCGGGCTTCATCGGCAAAGATTTCGGCTACGGCAGCTCCCGGTGGAAAGAGTGGTGCAGCGCTGAATCAGCCATTGCCATCCCCGGGGCCGGGGCCTTCCTGAATCATGTGGCCGATACCGGCGGAGAGATCTTTTATGTCACCAACAGGAAAGCCCAGCCGGAGAAAGGCTTGGACCTCACGGAAGTGACCATGAACAATTTAAAAAAACTCGGATTTCCCCAGGTGGATAAAAAACACATGATGTTTCGCACGGGGTCTTCCATGAAAGGCGAAAGACGCACACGCATAACCGATATGGGGTATAGAATCGTTTTGTTGATGGGTGACAACCTTGCAGACTTCGATGATGCCTTTGACGCGGAGACCATGCAGGAAAGGGATGCGGCGGTGAAGTCCAACCGGGACAAATTCGGAGACCGGTTTATTGTATTGCCCAACCCCATTTACGGGAACTGGGAAGGGGCCATCTACGGCGGTGGGGACTGGTATAAGAAATCACCGAAAGAAAAATCAGATTTAAGAATTAAAACCCTGAGAAAATTTCAATTTTCCAAATGATTTTTCTCCTCAAGGTTTTCCGCGCCGGTTGGTGATTCCGCTGCGGATATGATATGATTTCCCGAACATTTAACCCAAAGGAAGCCATGTCAAAATATACATCACCCTGGAAAAGCCCCGGGAAAAAAAGCCAGCAACGTTCCTCCTCCAGGCAGTCCCACCCCTTTTTGGCCCAGGACCCCAAAGCTGTGGTGGGCCAGTACCACGACCTTGCCGTGGAGAACCATTCGGATTACGGCGTCTACCTGAGTTTCGGCCGGGACCGGGTGCTGCTGCCCAACAAATACGTGCCCGAAGGCCTTGGGGTGGGAGAAGAGATCCGGGTCTTCGTGTACACGGATTCCGAAGACCGGCCCGTGGCCACCACCCTCAAACCCGCCGGGGTGGTGGGGGATATCGTGGCCCTGAAAGTCAGGGATACGGCCGCGTTTGGTATTTTCATGGACTGGGGTCTTGAAAAGGACCTGCTGGTGCCCCGCAGCGAGCAGGAAACCCGGATGGAGCCGGGGGAAATCCATCTGGTTAAAATCTGCCTGGATACCTCCTCCCACAGGATTTACGGGTCCACTTTAATGAAAAATTTCTGTACGGATACCCCCCAGGACCTTGAACCGGGGCAGTCCGTGGATATTCTCATCCTCCGCACCAGTCCCATAGGCTATACCGCCGTCATCAACCGGGCATGCACGGGCATGCTATACAGGAACGAAACCTTCGAAGATCTGGCCATCGGGGATCAACGCCGGGGCTACGTCACCCAGATCCGGAAAGACGGTAAAATCGACCTCACCCTGAAACGCCCGGGGTATGCCTCGGTGGAAGGTTCGGCCCTTAAAATCCTGGAAACCCTGGAGGCCGCCGGTGGATTCATCCCCTGCCATGACAAGAGCAGCCCGGATGACATTCAGGCCGCCTTTTCCATGAGCAAAAAAGAATTCAAACGGGCCGTGGGCAGCCTCTACAAACAGGGGCGCATCACCCTGCACAAAAATGAAGGGATCCGGCTGAAGTAGATTGTTACCACTGGCTTGTAATTATGTCCGGCTCCAGAGAAATCTCCTTGCGGCGGGAACGGATTTTCCGCTATACTGACCGCCATTTAACATTAGAAGACATAAAGGCAGGCCCGGTATGGAAGAAAATATCAGTATGCAGATCATGATGCGGTTGCGTCAGATCATCCAGGAGATGTCCCGGCACTCCAAGCAGCTCCAGGAAAAGTACAAGATCACCCTGCCCCAGCTCATCTGCCTGAAAGAAGTGGCCAGCCACGGTCCCATAGCCATCGGCGCCCTGACCAAAATTGTCTTTATCAACAACAGCACGGTCACCGGTATCATCGACCGCCTGGAAAAACGGGACCTTGTCCGCAGGGTCAGGATCAGCCAGGACCGCCGTCAGGTGCACGTGGAAATCACCGAAGAAGGGTTGAAGTTCGTTGAAGATGCCCCCACCCCCATCCACCACCAGTTTATCGATAAGCTGGAGCGGATGAAAAAAGAAGATGTCTCCATGATCCTCTGGGGCCTTGAATTACTGGTGGATATGCTGGGGAATCCCGATACGTCGGCAGCACCAAGTATGCCCCCAAAACATGTGATGCACCCGCAGGAGGGCCTTGTGGATCCCAACGGAGAAATTTACAGGCCCTAATTTGAGGTTTTCCTCAGCATTTTTCACCCCCGCATCAAAAACACCCTAAAACCAATACTACCACTGGATTAGAAAATCTTTAGATTTCAATTTCATATACTAACATATCGTTAGAATTTCCTGACCTCAAAATTCGGCCTTGACATGTACCCTACCCGGTGGTACTTTTGCATCAGAATATTTTGTATAGAAAATATTTCTGTACATAAATGTTATGCTAACACTTCTTTAATGCCAATTTAATATCTGCGGCACCGGCGTCCTGCCGGTATGCCTGGCAGCAGATATTCTCCAGTCCGGAGTCCTCGTCCGGATTTCCAGGGGCATTAACTAATAATTTAAGGAGAAAAGATATGAAACCATTTTCATTTGTTTTACCAAAGGTGGATAAAGCGGATCAGGGCAAGGAAAAAATCATTGTAACTTACAAGGGCAAGACCAGGGAACTGGTCACCCACGATTACCCGGAAATATATAAGATCCCGGGGCTTTATGAGAACCTCTTCTACGATACCCTGGACTGCCAGTCTCCCAAGGTGGTCTGCGGCCTGTTAGGGGATGCCTTATCCCAGACCGACGACGCCCCGGATAAACTGGTGGCTCTGGATGTGGGGGCCGGTAACGGGATGGTGGGGGAGGAACTCCTGGAAATCGGCGCCCAAAAGGTACTCGGCGTAGACATCATACCGGAAGCGGCGGAAGCGGCAGAACGGGACCGTCCCGGTGTATACGACGCGTATTACGTGGAAGACCTGACAGAACTGCCGGAAAAGGTGGAGGATGAAATCACCTGTGAAGGCCCCAACTGCCTGTCCATCGTGGCCGCCCTGGGCTTTGACGACATTCCACCCGATGCCTTTGCCACCGGATATAACCTGATCTCCGACGACGGCTGGATTGCCTTCAATATCAAAGATGAATTCCTTCAGAAAAACCACCCGTCAGGGTTTGCCTCACTGATCGACCGGATGGTAGACGAGGATATCATGGATATAATTGACAAAAAACGCTACCAGCACCGGCTCTGTCTTGACGGCACCCCCCTGAACTACTATGCGGTGGTTGGAAAAAAACAGGCGGATATTTCAGACCGGATGCTCCGGGAATTTCAATAGGGAGGACAGCAATGATAGAGAATATAGAAACCTTTCAGCCGCGAATGACGGTATTCACGAAAGAACAGACCATGGCCATCCACGGGGCCGCCCTTTCCATTCTTGAGAAAACCGGATTCAAGATGGAGCATGAGGGGGTTCTGGAAATGCTGCTGGACAACGGCTGCACCCTGGAGACCAATGGCCGGGTGACCATGCCCGAAAACCTGGTGGAAGACGCCATCCTCTCCGCACCGAAACGGTTTGATGTCTATGATCAGACCGGCGACTTGACCATGCCCCTGGAAGGGGAGAACTTTTTCTTCGGTACCGGATCGGATACCATCTTCACCCGCGATCTTGAGACCAACGAACGGCGGCGCACCCGCCTTTCCGACACCGGCAATTTTGCCCGGCTTGTGGATGCCCTGGATCATCTGGATTTTTCCATGTCCATGGGCAACCCGGAGGATGTGGACATTGAAGATATCTACGTGCGGGTCTTTGAAGAAATGGTGGAGAATTCAAACAAACCCATCTGCTTTATTGCGGACAGCGGCAAGGATATCCGGCAGATCCACAAGATTGCCTGCGAGGTCGTGGGCGGCGAAGCGGAATTGAGGAAAAAACCCTTCCTGTTCAACTACTCGGAGGCCATCAGCCCCATGCTCTATCCTGAAAATGTCATGGACAAGCTGGTCTTCTGTGCTGAAAAAGAGATCCCCATCTGCCTGCCCTCGGGCTGTAACGCCGGCGGCGGCGGACCGGTCACCCTGGCAGGGGCCATGGCCCAGGGGATCGCGGAAAACCTGATCGGCCTGGTGATCCACCAGCTGGCCAATAAGGGTGCCCCCTTCCTGTTCGCTCCCAACGTCTCGGTGCTGGATATGAAGCACACCGTGGTATCATACGGGGCCACGGAATGGAGCCTGACCCAGGCGGCCTTTGCCGACATGCGGGACCAGCTTTACAATATCCCCATCTGGTCCTTTGCCGGCTCCACGGATGCCAAAGAAATCGACGCCCAGGCCGGCGCCGAAGCCATGCTGTCCATCATTACTTCCCTGCTTTCTCGGTGCAACGTCATCCACGACGTGGGATACATGGAATCCGGCCATACATCGAGTCTTGAACTCCTGACCCTGGCGGACGAACTCATCGCCATGGCCAAGTATTTTGCCCGGGGTATCCCCATTAATCAGCAGACCCTGGCCCTGGATGTCATCGACCGGATCGCAAAGGCCGACAACAATGCCATTTTTCTAAGCGACCCCCATACCTTTGCCCATTTCCGCCAGGCCCATCTCCTGCCGGAACTCATGGACAGGGCCCGGTTCGAAACCTGGGAAAAGGAAGGCAGCCAGGACATGTTCGATCGCTGTAATGAAAAGGCAAAGCACCTGCTTGCCACCCATAAGGTGGAAAAAACACGGCCCTCTAAAGCAGCCTGATCCCTGATTGTTCAGGCCTGAACACCTCGGTCCTTTTTTTCAGCCGCCTTAAGATTGCCGTAGGCCATGGCCGTTCCCACAAGGTTCACCGCCACCGGCATCAGGAAATCTGGCCATACCACGGGGTTGCCTGCCGTATCCGGAAGCCCGGGAACCAGAATCAGGTGTCCCAGGGGGTATTTTTTCAGGTTACCCAGACGGGCATCCCGTGTAAAGCCCTGCTGGGTGATGACGACGGTTCTGGCATACCGGCTGCCGAAGGTGGCCAGTTCATCCAGGGCGGAATCAAACTGGGGGGCGCTGGTGGCATCAATGGTCACCAGGCAGTCCTCCCTTCTGTCGTAATGGGGATTGAGCACCGGCAGGTACCATTGGTCATCCATGAGAAAGGGAAGCACGGCATCGGCACGGCAGGGCATGGAGGATTCGCTTAAAAAATCATCCGCTGTGGCACCGCCCAGAAAACGCGTCTCCCAGGCCCGGATATCCGCCTCGGTGTACCGGGCCAGCATGGTACCCCGGGGCTCGATCTTCACAAATTTTTCCGGCACCCTGGGGTCCACCAAGACCAGGTGATGATAGGCGGAAACCCCGAACGGCTCGCATTCCACACCCGCGGGTGCGCGTCCCTCCGCCGCCGTCTGCCAGGCGGTGCAATTCCCCCTGAACCCTGAAACAAACAATTGCTTTTCATACCCCTGATTTTCCACCACGGCCCGGGAAATCTGGCCGAGCAGCTCACGGCTGCCCAGCATCTGATCCAGCATAGGCGCCATCAGCCTGAAATGGTTCACCAGCCGTTCCGACCGGTCCGGGTACAGTGTGGCCATGATCCGGCAGAAGAATAGGGTCAATGCGGCATAGATGTGCTCATGGGGACAGGCGTTTACCCTGCCGGAAAGAAAGCCAGCACCGCAGGATGCGATAAAGGCATCATACCCCCTGTCAGAATCCCCCGGCCCGATCCACAGCAGGTGATCCCCGGCATTGTCCACAATCACAGACAGCCGGTCCCCGGCAACCGGTTCAGAGGCCACCGTCACCACCAGGCAGTCCTCCGTACTGGCCCCTTTCAATTTTTCAGGAAATTCCACCTGGAGGGGAATGTCCAGCAGGGGTTCCCACACCCGGATGAAATTCCGGCAGGCCGCCTCGGCCTGGCGGTCCATGGGAACAAAGATCATCCCCCCGTCTTCGGCCAGATGCTCAAATATCAGCCGGGCAAGCCGGTGGACATCCAGCGGGTTTCCGGATTCAAACAGTTCGGCATAGGGATCCGGCTGCGTCAGTATCTGCCCGAGACGGACCAGGTCCTGATAATAGGCCGCGGCGGCAGGCGTGTCCGCCTCCCTGATCCAGACCTTGTCTTCCGAATACTGCGATGCCACAGGCGCCGGCAGGTCCAGGGCCGATTCTGCCGCCTCAAGCTCATCCAGGATATCCGCCGCAGTTCTGTCCCCGCCCCCTTTTGTTCTGCCCGCAGTGACTGATTTGGCCATATTCCGAGGCATTTCCCCGGCCATCCGCCCATGGGCAAGGCCGTAGTAGAACCCCAGCAGAAACATAAACGGCAGGTCCACAAAGGGTTGAAAATAATCCGGCAGATCAGGCAGAAAAACCGCCCTGTTAGCCAGGGATTCGATTTCCCCCTGCTCCCGGTTGAAGGCGCAGGCGGCCACAAAGGGCCGGCCGGCGGCTTTAAGGGCGGTCATGACGCCCATGGCCTCACCGATGCGTTTACGGTTGGTGGCGTTTACCAGAATGAATTCATCCCCGCCCATGGGTGTATCAATGAACTCTTCCACCTCGGAATAATCCAGGGCATTGCCCATGGATGCCCATGCGTTGACCTCCAGGTTCAGCACACCGGTTTTTGCCGCGCCGATATCGTGAAACGCATCCATGATATAATGGCGCCGGGTATTCTGGTAGGCCAGGGCGGAATCACGGCAAAAGGCATCCACGGCACCATCAGCCAAAAGGGCCGCCAGTTTGTCCGGAATCTGGCGCATCTCTCCGGTCAGCGCCACTGTGTTACCGGTCCCATTCTGGTTGCCCCCGGCAAGCCAGATGCAGAACAGATCCAATGTCATCAGCATGCACACCGCACTCTTCAAGGGGGCAACCGTGACCTCTTCGCCGCTGTACACCGGGATCACGCCGGCACTTTTCCGCACCACAAGGGCCAGGTCTGAGAAGGGTTTTTCCGTAATTCCCACCATGAGGACGTTGCGTTTGAGCATCCGCGCAGCCGCATCAATCATATCCGAGGTGGTGCCGGACCAGGACATCATGACCACCAGGTCCCGGTCCGGATTGATGAAGGTCCTGCCGATTTCAAGGGGGGTGGCGGCAATGATATTCACACCGGAAAAGAACTGCTCCATGGTCTTTTCCACAATTTCGGCCAGGGTGTAGGTAAACCCGGTTCCCACCAGAATGATCCGGTTCAACTCTGCCAGATTGCCGCCGAACCGCCGTTCGATCATCCGGCGGCGGATGGCGAAGGACGGAAGGCCGTCCCGGGTATCCACCACCCTGTCCAGGGTATCCCGGAGAAGCCCCGGGATTTCCCGCAGGTGTTCCTCGTAAAAGGTGAGGCCGAAATCCTTGTGAAAAGCCAGGGGGGTCAGTAGGGTCTGTTCCGGCCGGATATCACTGCGGCGTTTCCCGGAAAAATCCCGGATGCTCAACTCCCGCATCACATCGGTCTCCACCGCTTTGGTCCGGATCGTTGCAAAAAGCCGGGGACCGTCCAGGGCGTAGACGTCCACACGGAATGGGGCCAGCAGTTTCATCTTCTCCCGGCGGAACCAGTCATCCCCGGTTTGCGGGGAATCCCCATCATCAGCCTCAATATCAAAAAAATCCGGTTCCACGATCACCGATTTTTTAGAATAGGTCTGCATCAGTTTGCGCAGTTTTCGTGCCGTAGACTGAATAAGGGACTGGGAGAAAAGTCCCAGGGCGGCGTTGATGTCCGAAACCACCATAAAGTCGTCCGTGTCCAACCGCTTGACGATATACACCGGCCGTTTGTGGGCGGCCAGGAAAAGCCGGTCCGGAGAAATACGGCTGATACCGGATACCGCAAACTGACCGCCGTCCGGAATCATGGCCTCCATTGCCCGGATAAAGGCCATTTCATCCAGCTCGTGGATACTCCTGCCGGTGAGGTTTTTAAATACGGTATAATCGATGGACTGGCTGGAGATGGACAATTCCTCCAACCCCAGGCGGTGCTGCTCCTCAATGGCAAGATACCGCCGGCTTTCCCAGTATGCCGTATCAAAGTAAAGTCCCCAGAGCATGGCGAACAACTCTGTGGAATTATCCGTGCGCAGCCGATACCCCGCCACCTGGGTCAGGTATTCCGTGATCCGGCTCTCCACCCCGGAATCGAACTGCCCGTTGAGCACCACGGACCGCTTCTGGTTCCGGTCCGTAAAAGGGTGGGCGTTGCGAACCGAAATGGCGGACTGAATGGCCCAGCGGCCCTGGCCGATAACCGGCTGGCTCATGAAGCGGAGCAGCGACGGATGGGTGGGACCGGGGACATGTCCCCTGGGTTGAAATCCGTTGGTCTCACCGGCCTGTTTCATATACACCCCGGTCTGAAAACAGGCCATGACCGATGCGGCGGCAATGCCGTAAACGTTGGCGGCCTTTTCCGCAGCGAACAGCGTCTGCCACTTTGGCGGCCGGGCCGTGTTCCGTATCTCCCAGAAACTGTGGAAAATCTGTTGGATGCGGTCTGCGGTGTCCCGGGTATGGGAGGCCAGCATACAGGATTCCAGGTAACGGAAAAGTACGGTGACCCCGTCTGTGGTGAAGTCCGGGGGAAGGATCACCCGCACCCGGCGCAGAATCCTCCAGGCGTATTTGCGGGCGTAAGGATGTTTCTGTCCGGAGGTTTGGTGAATCCGCCGGGGCCGGTTTCCGGCCTCGTCATAGGCAAAGCGGTTGAAAATCTGCCGGAACTCCTGGACCAGGTCCGCCAGCGGCAGATTTTGCTCCCGGGTGTCGGGAAGCACGGCTGCCTCGGCTTCATATCCTTTGAGTATCAGCTTTTCCACCACGGACAAAGGCAGGTCGAAATCTTCCACCATCCGGTGAATGGCCGATTTCAATGCCTTTGGCGAATCAATGGAGAAGGTCTCCTGAATCCGTGGATTTCCAGGGGATCCGGGCTGAAGCTCCCGGATGTTTACCGTATCCGTCAGGACGGACCAGCTCGGGTAATCCGGGTTTTCCGGTACCGCAAATCCTTCAAAGGCCAGCAAGGCAGCCTGGCGGTCTGCAACAAATGCCCCGTGATCATCTGTCCCGTCTGCTGTAAAACGCGTCAGGGCGGATGCCGCCCTGATTTCCGTTTCATCAAACACCGGCTCCACCAGCAACCGGTCGATGAGATTTTCCACCGATCCCAGTTCCCGCCGGATTCTTAAGGGCTCCAGGTCATTGCCCAGCAACCCGATACCGGTGCTGTCCGGCGCCCGGTAAATGATGGCCCACATCCCCGTCAAAATCCGGGTCAGACGGTTTTCCGCATCTCCATAGTATACAACGATCCCGCACATAGACTCACTCCCCGTTTAGCCACCCTTGGTACCGGCCGGTTTATTTTATGCATAGGCTGAAAAACCGCTCCAGGTCTTCGGCCCGGTCGAAATCGAATACGAGGTTCTTCAGGCCTTGGGCCTTCTCCTTTCCCAGAACCGGCCCTGTAAGCCAGAGAAATTTCTCGGCCAGCTCCCCGTCATCCGGCGGGCAGTCCGCACCCCAGCGGGCGCCCATGATGCCGGAGTTGTGGACATCCCCGCCCCGGGTGGTGATCTCCACCTCAGACTCGGCCCGGGCCGGAAAATTCTCCTGGAACCGGGGCTGCGCCACAATGGAGACCTTGTCCATCATCCTCCGGATATCAATGTCCATCAGCCTGGGGGGCAGGTTCTGCCCCGGCCCCACCTCACCGTCCAGCAGGGCGGCGGCAATGGGAAAGGCGATGTTGTACTGGGCCTCTTCCGTATTTTCCGGATAGGCGGTACTCAGTGCGGCGGACTCTTCAAAGGTATAGACCCGTATGGTCTCAATATCTTCGGGGAGAATACCCTTTTCCCGCATCAGTTTCAATACGCCGTCCACCCCGGGCTGGGCCCAGCGGCAGGCAGAGTAGGGTTTGAAGTAGAGGTTGAGAATCTCCCAGTCCTTGCCCAGAGAGGCCACCCAGCCGTCTTCGGGGGTGTCGTCAAAAATGGGATTAATACCGGTGAATCCTTTCTGTGCCATGACAACGGACATCACCGCCACCATGCAGCCCCACCCGATGCTGTCCTTTCCCATGCCCGGCACCTCAATGCATTTCATCATGGGGGCGATGGGGGCATGATACTCGGCTGCCCCCAGGGCATGGCCAAGGGTGCCGGCATCCAGCCCCATAAGCTTTCCGGCAGCGGCCGCCCCGCTGATGGCCCCCCAGGACCCGGAGGAGTGATAGGTCTCATAGGTGGCGTGTCGGATCAGGCCTGCCCGGGTACCGATTTCATAGCCCACGGCCAGGGCGGAAAGCATGGCTTTACCGCTGCATCCGGACATCTGGGCCGCGGTCAGTACCGGCGGCAGGACACAGGCGCCGGGATGCCCCATGGTGGGGCGGTAACCGTCGTCTATGTCCAGGGCATTGCCGGCAAAGCCGTTGGCAAGGGTCGCCCCGGAGGCTGACACCCGGGTGCCGGACACCAGAATCCGGGCCTGGTCACCCGGGAACTGCTCTGCGGCCATGGCTTCCATCAATCCGCCAACGGGGGTATTGTGCCCGGCAATAAGGGCTCCCAGGGCATCCAGAAGGCAACGCCGGGTCTGATGCTGTACCCGCTCCGGCAGGTCTTCCCATCTGGTGTTCAGTATAAAATCTATGGCATGCTTGTTATAATTCACAGGTGCTGTCCTCCAACCGTAACCATGTTGCAATGAGCCGGGCCCCAGCTATTGAGACAGCCCGTAAGACCTCAGAATATCCGCATATTCACCCGTTGACTTTATTGTCTCTAACGCAGTGTCAAATGCATGGATCAGCTTTACCGCCTCCCCATCAGTGCGATCGGCAATAAGGTGGAGCTTTGATACGCTCAAGGACTTGCCAAGCACGCCGATACGGGAAACATGATCAGGAAAATCCTTTTTCAGGGTTGCCCGGCCCACAAGCTCATTCTGGGGGAAAAAGTCAATTCGGCCCGCAATCAGTTTTTTCCATGCACCCGCAGGATCTGAGTTCATATCTGCATGAATACCGGCCTTTTTGAACTTTTCTTCATAAAAATATCCAAGAAGTCCCCCCATCTTGACATCTTTGAAGTCTTCCAGAACAGTCCAGTTATCAAGTTTAGGGGTGCCATAGTAAAAGAACCGGGTTTCAGACGTAGCGATGGGCGCCGAGTATACATATTTTTTCAATCGCTCTTCCGTTTTTGAATACGGAAAGGCAGCCCATGCCTTTCCGGAAACGATGCTGTGCTCACACCGCTTCCAGGGGACAAATTTTATGTCAACGTTCATGTGCATCTTCCTGGCTGCTGCAGAGACAATCTCCGAGCACATCCCTTTTCCCTCCATTTGTTCAGAAGTAAAAGGTGCCCACTCCCCTGTCACAAGATTCAGTGTGCCGCCGAATGCATTCGACAGAGAAACAAGGGCCAGTATCGCTGAAAAAAAACATATCCGTTTAAAAGATATTTGCTTCATCTCTGTTTCCTTTGGGAGTATTCCCATAAACGATTGGTTTAACTGATAAGTGATTTGGCCTGCTTGGCCGCGGAACCCGCATCCGGTGCAAAAGCATCGGCGCCGATCTCTTCGGCGAATCCCTGGGTAACCGGCGCCCCGCCCACCATAATTTTGACCTTGTCCCGAAGCCCGCTTTCCACGATTGCATCCACGGTTTGTTTCATCATGGGCATGGTGGTGGTGAGCAGGGCGGACAGGCAGAGAATGTTGGCATCTTGTTCCTTGACGGCCGCCACAAATGCTTCGGGGGTGATATCCACCCCCAGGTTGTGAACGGCGAGGCCGGCACTTTCCATCATCATGGCTACCAGGTTTTTTCCGATGTCGTGGAGGTCGCCCTGGACCGTGCCGATCACCACCCGGCCCCTGTCGGAACCGCCCTCATCCCCCAGCAGGGGTTTGAGGATATCCACCCCGGTGGACATGGACTGGGCGGCCATGAGCACCTCGGGGATGAACATCTCCCCGTTTTCCATGCGCTCCCCGACAATGTCCATGGCGGCGATGAGGCCTTGGTTAAGAATATCGGCCGGGGCAGCGCCCGCGTCCAGGGCCCGGGAGATCAAACCGGGCAAACGGCTGTCGTCCAGGCCCACGAGGCACTCCCGAATCTCGCTGAAGTCTGTCATCTGCGGTCTCCTTATGCAGGCAGGATGATATTGAAGCGGTCCCGGATGGCCTGGTCCACCTCTTCGGTAATGTAGGATTTTTGGTTGGCCAAAAGTTTTTTAGCGATGTTCAGGGCCCGCTGACGGGCATCCAGGGAACCTTCGGCTTCCCACCGGTCACGGCTCTTTCTGTCCGTCACCCCGTTGGAATTGTAATATTCGCTGCGGATATGGGACATGGTGTGGGGGGCGGTCATAAAGTTGCCGCCGGGGCCGACGGAATCGATGACTTCCAGGGCCAGATGTTCTTCGTCCACCTCGATGCCTTTGAGGACCTTGCAGGCATTTCCGATTATTTCATCGTCAATGACAAACTGCTCGTGGGCCACGGCCAGCATGGATTCCAGCATACCGGCGGCATGATGGATATAGTTGGAACCGCCCATGGCGTTGAGCACGGCGGTAAACGCCTTTTCGTAACCGGCCTGGGCATCGGGCAGTTTGGCGTCGGAGAGGCATGAGGAGTTGTAGTTAGGTACTTTTATATATTCGGAAAGCTGGTGAATGGCCGCATTCATCATACCGCACTCCACGGCACCGCCGCAATAACCCATGGTGGCCAGGTTTGCCATGCCCGGGATACCGCCGTACAGCAGGGGGGCACCGGGGTTGGTGAGCTGGCATATAGTGACGCCGGCCAGTTCTTCGGCGTGGAGCTGGGCCAGGGTGCCGGCCATGGTCAACGGCGAGGTGGAACCCGCCATAGGCGCGGAGGACAGGGCCACCGGAATCCGGTTACGGATGGCCTCCTGCATGATCAGGGTGGACTGGGTGCACAGTTTCAGGGGGCTGATGGCAAAGGAGGTGATCACGGAGATAAAGGGGCGTTCCTGAAGCTTTTCCTTGGAACCGGCGATCATGGAAGCCATCTCGATGACCTTGTGAAGGCCGGCCTCGTCGTTCACGCCGGACATCACATGCTTGCCCGACCCTCTCAGGCAGGTATAGAACATATTGATGTCGTAGTCTTTCTCGTCAATATCCGTGGGGATACAGGGACGGACCAGGAAATGGATGTTGTCCAGCTGATCCACCAGGCGGGATACGTCATGGAGGTCCTGGAGCGTGGTGGCACGGACCTCGCCGGTGTCCGGATCAAGGATCTTTATGGTGCCGCCGCCGGTGCCCATGTGCACCCGGTTTTCAGTAAGGTTGAGATCGTTCTTGGGATCACGGCCGCAGAGGACGACCTGCTCCGGTGCTTTGGCAACGGAAGCCTCGATCAGGTCCCTGGGAATGCAGATCCGTTTTTCATCCCGGTTGACCCGGGCACCGGCAGCCTCCAGCATATTTGCCGTGGCTTCCAGCCCGGTTTCATAGGTAATCCCTGTGGTCTCAAGTATCTGCAGTGCCGCACCGTGGATGGTTTTCACCTGGTCCTGGGTGAGGGGCTGGTATTGTCCGCCCTGTAACCCCATTAAGTTCATGACGATCTCCTTATATTTTAATTAAAAACCTGTTATTCGATCTGGAATTCTAAATGGCACGGCATGAAACGCATGTCAAGCAAAATGTAACAAAACTTATCAAATTATTCAAAACGAAAGGTTTTGGCGCGAAATGGTGTTGAGTTTTGTTTCAAAAACCGAGTGGTATATCCATAGCCATATATGGTAAAGTATAGATAAAAACGTCGAATTAAGGAAGCGTTATGGATCACCACAGACTGATCGAAGGGGCACGGCGCTTGTTACCCTGGCTGGTTGACACACGGCGGGACTTTCATGCCCATCCTGAAACATCCCTGTCCGAAACCCGGACCTGCGAAAAGATATGCACCCATCTGGACCGGATGGGCATTCCCCACAGTATTCATGCCGGCACCGGAGTTGTGGGGCAGATCCGGGTTCCGGGGGCGGACAAAACCGTTGCCCTCAGGGCGGATATCGACGCCCTGCCCATGTCCGACCGGAAAACCGTCCCTTACAAATCCACCCACGCGGGCATCATGCATGCCTGCGGCCACGACGTCCACACCACGGTTCTGCTGGGAGCGGCCCGTCTGCTGTCTGAGATGGCGGATCTTTCACGCAACGTCACCCTGATTTTCCAACCGGCCGAAGAAACCTGCGAAGGGGCCAAGGCCCTGATCGCAGCGGGGGCGCTCGACGATCCCCGGCCGGATGCCATCTTTGCCCTCCATGTCGCCCCCAGGTTCCGGGCCGGTCAAATCGGCATCAAGGCCGGCACCTATGCCGCATCATCAGATGCCTTCGACATACGGATCACCGGCCGGTCCAGCCACGGCGCCCGGCCCTATCAGGGTATCGACGCCATCGTTGTGGCCGCCCAGCTTATCACCGCGGTCCAGAGCATTGTCAGCCGGAACATCAGCGCCCACGACAGGGCCGTTCTCAGCCTGGGACGGATCACCGGCGGCACCAAGCGCAACATCATCGCAAGGGATGTTCTTATCGAAGGCACGTTGCGTACCCTTTCCAAAGACGTGCGGGACACCATTATCAAGCGGCTCAAGGAGATAGTAGCACAACTTCCTAAATCATTCGGAGCCGATGGCGAACTCACCGTTCGCCCCGGTGCCTGCCTGCTGCAAAACGATGCCGGTATGATTGATCTTATCCGCCGGAACGGCGAACGTCTTCTGGGTGCCGGCAACGTCGTCCATGAGCCGAACCCCAGCATGGGGGTGGAGGATTTCGCCTTTTACCTGAAAGATATTCCCGGGGCCATCTATTCTCTGGGGACCCGGGGAGACACTGAGGACACGGCCCACCCGGTCCACACCAACCGCTTTGACGTGGATGAAACCGCCATGGTATTCGGTACGGCCCTCCAGGTCATGAATGTACTTACGGCCTGACCATTACGGGCCACTAAAAAAGGCAGGGTCCGATGGACCCTGCCGTAAATTTTCAATATTCGCCCTTACTTAAAATCTTTTTCTTAAGACACCTGCCAGCCCTATAATACCCAGACCGAACAATGCCATGGTGCCTGGCTCTGGAACGGTTTGAGCCGAAACCCGGATCAGCATGTCGTCATGGTTGTCGTCCTGACCCGCCCCGCCGTCATCAAACCAGAGATAAATACCGGCTTCAAGGGATTCCGTGCCAAGCAGCGTACTTTCGCCAAGGGATATGCTTTGGGTAAATTCCGTGATAAAAAAATTGGGGTCATCGGACTGATCGCCGGCATCATCCGGGTTCGATCCATTGGTTGCATATCCGTTTTGACCGGCCTGGGCAGCGAACCTGAAGTTAAAGGCGTCGGCCTCAAACACCGTGGAATAAGACGATCCCCACGCGCTCCCGTTATTGGTAAACAATGTGGACCAATTGCCGTCATTATCGGCATCTGCCTCAAAATAATTATTCCAACCGGCTTCTTCACCGATGAACTCAAAGGTAACCAGCGCGTTCTGTTCAAGCATCAGGTTTGCGCCGTACCAGCCCTCAGTACTGATACCGCGTCCCAGCAGATCGTTCACCTGACTGCCGCCCGGAATAGATCCTTGCGACGCAGTTGTCAGATCAATAACCAGGGGGCTGGCCCATACCGTACTTCCCATACCGATAAGAACACTTACCACGAATGTTACAAATATCCGCTTCATCACATCCTCCATGAGCATTGCATATGCAACCAGGCTGTCTCAAAGTTGAGACCCTGTGGCTTTCCGTCCCTGCCTCGAGATAGGTTTGGCCGAATTCAAAATTGAACACCTGCTTAACGATAAATTATCCAGATACCTTATCTGCCTTTACGCGAAAAAACAAGGAAATACATACATTCTGGCTCTTATACAAGAGAACCGGGAATCCGAGGTATGAAGCAATCCTGTCTCTTCTATATATTTCTTTATCCATTTTTTTATGGACCTTCGCTGCAAATCCGGGTAGAATGCCCCTACGATCAAAATAATCTTAACCTCTCTGCCCAGTGGCCGGGGCAATTTCAGAACGGCCGGAGGTCATAAATGGATAAACCTTATCGTATTCTTATTGTTGACGATGATAAATTAAACATTCAGATACTCACCGAACTCCTTCATCAAGAGTATCAGATCATCGCTGCAAAATCCGGCCCCCAGGCCCTGAAAGCGGCTGCCGGGCCGAACCCTCCGGACCTAATCCTCATGGACATCATCATGCCTGATATGGACGGGTATGAGGTATGTAAACACCTGAAGGACAATGAGAAGACCCAACATATCCCCGTAATTTTTGTAACGGCAATTTCCGAAGCCATGGACAAGGCCAAGGCCTTTGACATGGGGGGGGTGGATTATGTCACCAAGCCCTTTACCCCGTCTGCCGTGAAGGCACGGATCAGGACCCATATCCAACTCAACGTGACCATGCGGAAACTGGAAGAGGCCCTGGCCAAAGTAAAAAAACTGACCGGACTTCTGCCCATCTGCGTGAACTGCAAAAAGATCCGGGACGATAAGGGATATTGGAACCGGGTGGAATCCTATCTCCAGAAGAATACGGAAGCCACCTTCAGCCACGGACTCTGCCCGGACTGCAACGACGAACTCTACGGCGATAAAAAGTGGTACCAGCGGATGAAAAAGGAAAAAGAGCTGGAGAAGGAAAAAAGCCGGAACCAGGCCTGATATATCACCTGCCTTCGGCCGGCCTGGCGTTGCGCCCCTGCCCCGGGTTGTATTTTTATACCCGGCAGGTGACTTATTACGACAAATCGTATAAAATCACTGCACAACAACAACTTTAATCCCCGTCAAAAGGGTATTGTCAACTGGAGTGCCGTGTGAATCACCTGCTGAAATCATGCCTCATATTTGTCATCCTCTGCCTGAGTTCATTGGGCCATGCATCACAAGTTTCTCCAGCGGATCTCACTGCGGAGGAGAAAGCCTTTCTCCGGTTGCATCCGGTCATCACCCTGGGATCTGACGCAAACTGGTCTCCCTATGTCATAAAAAACGCCGACGGCACCGTCACCGGCTATGACAAGGATGTGCTTGATCTTGTCAATGAGCGGACCGGGGCGAATTTTCAGCTTGTCGCAGGCACCTGGAAACAGATGCTGGACAGGGCCACAAGCCGTGACATTGACGGCCTGAGCACCAGTGCCGTCCACAAGTCCCGGGAAGCGGAGTTTAACTTTTCAAACATCTATATCTCCACCCAAAGACTTTTGGCAGTATCCACCACCAATCCCCAAAACATCACCTCCGTGGATGATCTGGCAGGCAAACGAATCGGCTACCAGGAAAAGAATCTTTTCGATAAAAAACTGGTATCCCGGTTCACCTCATCCACCATTGTCCCCCTGGCATCCCTTGAAGAAATCCTGCAGCATCTGATCACCGGGAAAATCGATGCCACCGTGGGCAGCCACGCACTGATCTATCTTGCCAGCAGCAGGGGGCTGCCCTACGTTAAAATTGCAGATTACATCCCCGACAGCCGGCTTGATCTTGTGTTCAGCATCCGGAAAGACTGGCCCCTGGCCGTTTCCATCCTCAACAAAGGCCTTGCGGCCATTGAAGAGGAAAAATCCGCGCTCCGGAAAAAATGGTTTTTTGCCCCGGCCCCGGCCCCGTCCGAAGACACATATGCGCCCCTAAATTTAAGCAAAGAAGAACAGGACTGGCTTGCGGCCAAACCCTATCTGTCGGTGATGAGCCTTCAAAACTTCCATCCCTTCAACTTCCGGAAACACGACATCCCCATGGGATACAGCATTGATATGGTCAAGCGCTTCGGCAAGATGCTGGACAAGGAGATCCGGTTTATAAAAAAACCCTGGAACGCTCAACTGGAGATGCTCAAACAAGGAAAACTGGACCTCATTCCCCATCTGGCCGTCACCGAGGAACGCAAGGCATTTGCCGAGTACACCGATTTCATCCACCTGACCTTCATGATCGGCTTTGCGGTTCACAAGGACCGGGAGATCAATTCCATGGCCGATCTCACAGGTAAACCCTTAGCTGTTGTAAACGGCTACTACCTGCACAGGCACCTGGAAAAAAATTTCCCGGAGATCCCCCTTCTGCCGGTAAAATCCACGGAAGAAGCGATTGACGCCGTGGCCCGCGGCAATGCCTTCGCCGTTGTGGATAATATCCCGACCCTCAATTATTTTATCCAGGAAAAATGGCTGGGAAATCTCAAAATCGCCAGTGTCAGCGATTTCGGACTACCCCTGGAGACCCGTCTGCCCATGGGGGTCACCAAAGGGAACACCCATTTGATATCCATACTCGAAAAGGCGAATGCCGCGGTACCCATCGACCAGGTGACAACCCTGCGGCGCACCTGGATGCTGCCGGATCACAACCGGACCATTGCCCTTTCCCGGGAGGAAAAGGCATACCTGCGCAAGAAAAAGCGTATCACCATGTGCATTGACCCGAACTGGATGCCTTTTGAAGCCAATGAAAAGGGCAGGCATACCGGTATGACGGCGGATTACATTCAACTCATGCAGCAGGCCATCGGCATCCCCATTGAATTTATCCCCACCACCACATGGACGGAGTCCATTGAGATGGGAATGGCCCGAAAGTGCGACATTTTCGCCCTGGTGATGGAGACCCCGGAACGAAGGTCCTACCTGGATTTCACAACCCCCTACTTTAAGACCCCCCTTGTCATTGCCACCCAGCTGCACGTCTCCCGGATATCGGATATCCGGGATGTGGCAGACCGGAGGATCGGCATTGCAAAAGGCTACGCCTACGGTGAACTGCTCCGCAAAAAATATCCGGATATGCAACTCATCGATACGGACAGTGTGACCGACGGCTTGAACCGGGTGGAAAAAGGTACCCTGTTCGGATTTATCGGCACCCACGCCGCCCTGGGGTATCATATCCAGAAAACCTATTTCGGCCAGCTTAAAATCGCGGGGAAATTCAACGAAATCTGGGAGCTGGGTGTGGGCACCCGGAACGACGAGCCCCTGCTCAAATCCGTATTCAACAAAGCCATCGCCGCCATTCCGGAGGAAGAACACCGCCGGATACTCAACCAGTGGATTGTCGTGGGCAGCGGTGACACCAGCGACAACACGCTAAGTAAAAGCGATAAAACCTTTATCAAGGCCCACCCGGTCATCCGGTTCCGGGTCAGTCCCAACCGGCCGCCCTTTGAAATGATCCGGGACGGCAAGGCGGCCGGACTGGCCGTGGATTATATCAACGCCATTGCAGAACGCACCGGTTTCACCCCCCGGTATGTCGCAAGCGACAAACCCATCAGCGATGCCTATGAGACCATCGCAAATGACAGGACCGAATTCGATACCTTGGCCTTTTCCGTCAAAAGCAAGGAGCGGGAGAAGCGGTTTGCCTACGGCGATGCATTTATGTCCTATCCCATGATGATCATTGCCCATAAGGACTCCCCTTATATCGGCAAGACAGCGGATCTGAACAACAAACGGGTGGCAGTGGAAAAAGGGTTTTTAACCAACACGTGGCTTAACCGGGACTACCCGAAAATCCGCATCGTTCCGGTAAACGACACGAAGGCCGCCCTGACGATGGTCAACGAAGGGCAGGTAGATGCCTACGTGGGCAACATCGCCGTTGCCAATTATATGATGACCCACGGCAACCTGAGGCACCTGAAAATCGTTGCCCCTTCCGATTACGGCAATGTCCAGTACAGGTTTATCGCCCCGAAAGAGTGGCCGGAACTGATCTCCATTTTAAACAAGGGCTACCGGTCACTGTCACCGGAGTTTCACACCCTGACCCAGCAAAAATGGTTTTCCGTCCAGATGGTGGAACGGGTGGATTACCGCCTGCTCTGGCAGGGGGCTGCTGCAGCCGGACTCATTGTCGCCTGGATACTCTGGTGGAACCGGAAGCTCTTTGCCCAGAAGGAAAAAACGGAAAAAGCCCTGACCCAACTCCAGGCCGCCCAGGTTGAGTTGGAGGAAAAAAACCAGATGCTGGAAAACCTGTCGGTAACAGACCAGCTCACAGGGCTTTACAACCGGTTGAAACTGGATGCGGTCCTGGAGGAGGAATTCCAGCGGTCAAAACGCTACGGAAACGTATTCGGGGTGATCATGACCGACATCGACCATTTTAAACGGGTGAACGACACCTACGGTCACCAGGCCGGAGACATGGTGCTGACCGGGTTTGCCGCCCTGCTCAAAAACAACGTGAGAACGGTGGATACCGTAGGCCGCTGGGGCGGGGAGGAATTTCTCATCATCTGTCCTGAAACCGACCGGGACGGCCTGGTTCACGTGGCTGAAAATCTTCGCAGGGTCATTGCCGACCACACCTTTGAAACCGTGGAGCAAATCACCGCAAGCTTCGGTGCAACGCTTTACGGCGGACAGCCCACGGTTGATGCCATGGTCTCCCGGGCAGACGAGGCCCTGTATGTATCCAAGGAGAATGGAAGAAACAAGGTGACCCTAAAAACCTAAAGCCTTATCTGACAAGAATCTCCACACGGCGGTTATCAGGTTCCCTGACCCCGTCTTCGGTCTTTACTAAAGGCTCGCGCTCTCCGCGTCCTACGGCACGGATAAAGGAGGCCCGAAGCCCGCGTTCCATGAGCAATTTTTTTATCTTTTCAGCCCGTTTCAAAGAGAGTTGATCGTTATACTCAAGGGGACCGAACCGGTCGGTATGCCCTGTGATTTCAACTTCACAGATGCCCCCGCGCTTATCCACCTCAGCAAACAGCAGTACCAGTACCCCCTCGGATTCGGGGGACAGGCGGGTACTGTCACTCCTGAATTTCAGACGAAATGCCGCCGGCGGCTCAGGCTGGGCAGACAGGGCCAGGGCAAATGTTTGTGCAAGTTCCTTCTCTGACACGTCTGTTTTTTTTGCCCGCCCCCGGGAATCAACACCGGCGGCTGAAAGATGCCGGTCAAGCACCACCTGTTTTTCGCCGTCGTCGATACTCAGCACACCGGTGGTGCCGTCGTCTTCACTCACCAGGACGATCAGTTCCTGCTTGGTGGAACAGGAGATGGAAGTAAACAGCAACACGCCTGCAAAAAGGGATATACATAATTTCAGATAGTGCATGGGTACGCTCCAAAAGGGATAGATTAATCAGAATCCGACACTTTGACCATGAATTTGGTACCCCGGACACTGATCATCGAGGTCCGTGTCCTGACCTTCATGGCATCGGGTGAAAATTTGGCGATTTTACCGCTGACCACCACCAGGGTGCCCCTTTTAACCGTGGTGACAAACCGGCCTTCCTGTGTGGTGGGGTTAAAGTTGAACCGGGACAACTCCACCTGACTGTCCGCCCCCAGAGAGAACCTGGAATTATCGATAAAGGTGATGCCCACCTTGCTGTCCGCCCCTGTGAGAACCGTATCTTCCCTGTGGAGCAATTCGCCGGGGACGGCGGCAATCTTTTTATCGCCCCTGAGTATATGAACTGAGTTGCTCAATTTTTTAATCTGGCCGATCTCGGCTGCCACTGCCGTCTGTGCAATCACAGCCACCATCATCAAACAAAAGGTCAGGCATAAGGCCACGGGATGTTTCATTTGCGAACACCTCTCAAATTTAGGACAACTGTTGTAAACGATTGAAGGTTGATATAAATGTTTAAAGCAAAATTCAATTACCGTCAATACTGATAAGGATTATTCGCGTGAACGGATCTGTCCCCCCGGGAAAGGCCACAGGATACCTGGCAGTCATCCATCTGCTCCTGGCGATACTTGCCGCGGTCTGCACCGCAGATGACACCCTGCCCCAAGTGACGGGGAAACCATTTTCAAACACTTATCCGCCCATTGTCTATAAAGGCCAGAACCAGGTGTACGACGTGGTCAAAGACCATCGCGGCGTCCTGTTTGCCGGAAACAACGTCAACGGCGTCCTTGAATATGACGGAATCACCTGGCGCACCATTGCCCTGTCCAACAACAACACCGCCTACAGCCTTTCGGTGAGCAAAAGCGGCCAGGTGTTTGTGGCCGGTGCCGGGGAAATCGGCTTTCTGTCCCAGGTGAACGGAAAGACCATCTACCAGTCACTGCTGCCCCATCTGCCCGAACCATACAGGAAATTCGGGCGCGCCCAGGTGAAATGCATCGCCGACCGGACATATTTCAATACGGGCACCGCCATTTTTCTCTGGGAGAACAATGGCTTTTTCGCCATAGAAAACCCTTCAGGATCCGGGTTTGATGATCTCTTTGCCGCCAACGGCGCCATCTACACCAGTGACCGGGACGGGACCATATTCATGATACGGGACCGGACGGCGGAACCGGTTTTCCGGGAGCAGCCCGAGGTTTTCGGCGGCTATATATTCAAAAACGAATACGATATGCCCAGCATCAACCTCATTCTCCCCCTTGATCCGGATACCATTCTCATCGGGACCTACTTCCGGGGGTTTCTCACCTTTGACGGACGGCAGCTTGCCCCCTTTGAAACCGAAGCCGATGCCTTTTTGATCGGCAATATGGGATACAGCGGCACCCGTCTGAACAACGGAGAATTCGCCGTCAGCACCGTGGACCGGGGGGTGATCGTCATCGACCGCGGGGGCCGTCTCAAGGCCTGGTTTCGACAGGATAACGGCCTCACCGAAAATATCGTCTACGGCGTTTTCCAGGACACCCACAACGGGCTGTGGATTGCCACGGACTTCGGGCTCAACCAGATGCTATATCCCTCCCCCTTCACCCGCTATGACCGGGAGTCCGGCCTGGCCGGCCAGGTCAGGAAAACTGCGGAACTCAACGGCACCCTCTATGTGGCCACCTCCCGGGGGGCATTTAAGAGCCGTTCCCCCGCCTCCGCCCTTGGCCTTGAATTTGAGCGCATCACCGGGATCCACCCGTCGGAAACAGGGGCGGTGGCCCCCTTTGGCAACACCGTTCTTTTCGGCAGCATCTTCGGCCTGTTCCAGGTGACGCCAATGGCATCTGAAACCCCGGTGCTTGCGGTTCCATGGCTGAAGGACAGGGACTGCCGGTTCATCGAAGTGTCCCGGAAATGTCCCGGTATCGTCTATGCCGGCACGGCCTATGACGGCATTCACATTCTGCGCTTCCGGGAAAACCAATGGACCCGGGAAGGGCATATTCCCCTGAACGATGCGGTTTTCTTCGGCGCCGAAGACAAGGACGGCAGGCTGTGGGTCACAGGAATGAACTCCGGGATGTACCGGATCGACTTCTCAACCGGCGGATTTGAACAGCCCGGGGTAAAAAACTATTACACGAACCAGGGACTGCCGGAAGGATACTATGCCGCCAGCATTGTTGACCGGGATATCTTCTTGTACAGTGATGAGGTATTCCTCTCATACAACAGGGAGGCAGACAGGTTTGTTCCGGACACCCGTTTCTTTGACGACCCCACTCACACAGGTATCCTGGACCAGACCCCGGACGGCTCGGTCTGGTTCACCAAAGGACGGCCAAGACGGCTTGGCCTTGCCGTAAAACAACAGAAAAAAGATGGCGTCTACCATCGTCTGGCCGCCCCCTTCCAGCGATTTAATAATTTTCAAATCAGAAATGTCGGATACGACGGGAACAACCGCACCTATTTAGGTGCGGACCAGTCACTTCTGGTCTACGATGCGGGTATCCCCTTTCCTTCCGGGGCGCCGTTCACCACCCTGATTCGAAAAATTACGGTCAACGGCACCCCGGTATTCGGTCCCGGGGCACCGGATACGTCCCCCGGTGCCACACTTCGTCTCAAACACACGGAAAACGCGCTTCGTTTCGACTACGCAGGGCTTTTTACCGATGTCTCTTTCGGCAACCGGTACGCCGTTCAGTTAGAAGGGCTGGAGTCCGGTTTTTCCCAATGGGGCGATGCCGCTTACAAGGAGTACACCAATCTTGAGCCCGGGCAATACCGGTTCCTGGTCAAGTCCCGGAACCTTTACGGCACCCGGAGCGATACCGCGGCCATCGCCTTTAAGATTCTGCCGCCCTGGTGGGAAACCTGGTGGTTCTACCTTGCCGAAATATCCCTGCTGCTGCTCCTGATACTGGCCTCTTTCCTGCTGAACCGGTCCGGAGAAGTATCCAGGTTCACAAAGGTGGTCACCTTCGTCACCCTGGTGGTGGTGTTTGAATCCATCATGTTTGTGGCGGAACCCTTTGCCGAAGCCTTCGGCGGCGGCGTTCCCGTGGTCCAGCTCCTTTTGAACATCGGACTTGCCATGATGCTCCAGCCCTCACAGGAACTGGTGTCCCGATTACTCATTGCGCGGCGAAAAAAACGCAGGTACCGGGTGACATTTGACCGGGACGGCCAGTGGCACGGCGGTGCCCATATTCTCAGCCGTGTAAAAAAAATAGAAGACGTCATTCCCTGGTGCAACACCTTTAAAAAAGAATACGGGGATATTGACAGAAAATACCGGCGGTACGTGCTCAACGACTGGGAGCTGGACACTGAAGAGAAAAAAGACCTGCTGGCGGAAATGGAAGACCTGCTCACCGTCCTGCTGGTTTTCCGACGGCAGATTCTGCCCGGCCGGCCCGACAGGTTTTCATCCCAGGGCATCCGCGATGGTCACAGTTTCTCCATCCGTATTTATGCACGGCATTGGCAGGGCCGTGGCCATGTTCCTCCCGGCAGCCCCTTTACCCTGAATGCCTTCACCCAATGGCTGCACACCACGGTGGAGGACATGACAGCCATGCTGGAGACTTACGCCGCCGCACTGGAAGACCAGGTGCTGTCCGAAGAGGAAACCAACCGGCTGCTGGCCCAGACCGAATCCATGATCTGCGATATGCTGGGCGCCATGTACGATGTACACATGAGTTTTGGCAATTGACAATCGGCAAGGGGCTGCCCTATACTTTTCGTAAGCCAAGAACCATCCCCCCCAAATGAGGTTTTGATGAAAAAAATCAATGTGTCCTGCGGTATCACCTGGGTAGAAATCCCCGAGGCGGATGTTTACCTGCTCTGCGGCTGTCCTGCAGACAGTGTCAAACACCTGATGAAAAAAGGGCTGATCGTCCCCACTGAAAAAAACGGAGTGCCCTGCGAAACCGGCCCCAATGCCATCCTCCTGTCGGATCTTCCCATCCAGAAGGGTAATTTTGCAAACCTCTCCGAATTTCCCATTCTCCAGATGCTTTACCGCCAGGGGATGATTCTGCCCGGCCATCCCAACAATTCGGGGCAAAAGCCCATGCTCATCGGCCTGCCCGACCAGGTCCGCGCCCAGGAGCAGTACATATACCGGGGGAATTACGGTCTGGTCTCAGAAGAGGAAATCCGGCAGACAGGGGTCTGTGACGAGGATGCCGCGGAAATGATGCGGCTCAAACTCCGGTTTGCCTTCGGCAACATCCGGGATACCAGCGAACTTGTGGATGTCCGGGCCGTGGGCAAGGGGCCCATCCCCCTGAAAAACGGGGTCACCCTGAAACGGCTGGGCCTGAACGTCTACAAGATCAGCCACGGGGAAAATTCCCTTGTGGTCAATATGAATCTGGGTCCGGAGGAAACCTACGAAGCGCCTTTCCTGCTGGGGGCCTATCATATCCGGAAGCAATATTTTAGCGTGATTCATATCGGGGAAGGGGACGGCTGGGATATCAACCGGGGATGCATGTCCAGCGTGATTACCTTCCAGGGGCGTATCTTCCTGATCGATGCCCCGCCCAATATCCAGCACATCCTCACCGCCCTGGGATTCAGCATTAACGAGGTGGAGGGCATATTTCACACCCATGCCCACGATGACCACTTTGCCGGCCTCACCACCTTGATCCGCTCCGGCCGCCGCATCAAATATTTCGCCACCCCCCTGGTCCGGGCATCGGTGGTGAAAAAACTGTCCGCCCTCATGTCTATTGATGAAGACAGGTTTGCCGACTTTTTTCATATTGTGGACCTCCTTGAGGACGAGTGGAACCATATTGACGGCCTTGAAGTCAAACCCGTATTTTCCCCCCACCCCGTTGAAACCACCATCATGTTTTTCAGGACCTTCTGGGAGGACAGGTACAGGACCTATGCCCATCTGGCCGACATTATCAGTTTTCAACTGCTGGAAAAGATGACAACCACCCCGCCGGATGAAACCCGGATTTCCACGGCCCTTTACAAAAGGACCCGGGAGCAGTACCTGACCCCGGCAGATATTAAAAAACTGGATAACGGCGGGGGGATGATCCACGGCATGGCAGAGGATTTTGCCAACGACACGTCGGCCAAAATCCTGCTGAGCCACAGCGCCCTGCCCCTGAGCGCCGCCCACCGGGACATCGGATCAAATGCGGTGTTCGGCACCGAAGATATTCTTATCCAGACGGAACAGGACTATAACCGGCGCAGCGCCTACGAGTTTTTGACCACTTATTTTCCCGAAGCGCCAAAGCACCAGATAATGATGCTGGTGAACGCCCCCATCGACACCTACAATTCAGGGTCCATCCTCATCCGCAGGGAAGAAAAAAACAAAGATGTCTTCCTGATCCTTTCCGGCGTGCTGGAATACATCGATATTCACACAGATACCATCATGATCCAGTCGGTGGGGTCTTTGATCGGCGAATATTTCTGCGTCATGGAACAGCCGTCCAAAGGCACCTTCCGCTCGGCAAGCTATGTGGATGCCCTGAGGATTCCCGGGGAAACCTTCAAACGGTTCGCCTACAACAACCGGCTGGATGAGAAGATAAAAACCATCTACGCCAACCATCAGTTTCTGCGCAACACCTGGCTTTTCGGTGACATGATCTCCTATCCCATGCTGACCCTTGTGGCGGATGCCATGACCCAGCAGACCTGTGATGCAGGGGCAACCTTCCAATTCGGCAACACCCCGGAACTCATTGTTCTGGAATCCGGTAATCTGCGGGTTCCCCTGGGCCAGACGGCCATAGATCTCACCACCCCCGGCGATTTCATCGGTGAGGGAAGCATCATCAAGCCCACGGGCAACACCTATGAAGCCCTGGCCGTTCAGCCCTCCGTCCTGAAACGGATCCCCGGTGATGTCCTGAAAAATATCCCCATCATCCAGTGGAAGCTTCTGAGCATGCACGATGCCAGGACACGATTTATCCCCGAAGCCCCCACCGGCCTTACAGCCGAACGCCGGGACAAGGCCGTAGTCCTCAACTGGCAGGACAACAGCAACAACGAGACCGGTTTCAAAATCATGAGAAAAACCGGCAATGACAACGCCTATCAAACCCTGGCAGTTGTGTCTTCGGACATTACCTGCTACAAAGACACCACAGCCCGGCAGGGCAGGTACGGATATCTGGTTAAGTCCCTGAATGCCGCGGGGGAATCCCAGGGCAGTAACCCGGTTACGGTGGACTGATCCCGGGGGGGGGTATCCGCCGGACCAGGCGGCGGCCCATCATCCATAACACGCTCTAATACGCTGAGGTGCAGATGCCAAACCGACAGCTTTCCGGCAGTGAGATGCGTCTGGATGCCATGCAGATAGCGGTTCAGGCCCTACAGCACGTCATCGTCCTGTTTTCAGGCATCATCCTGGTTCCCGTTATCCTGATCAACTTTTACCGCATTCCGGATGCCGAGGGGTACCGCTTCATCTTCATGACGGGCCTGGTATCGGCGGCAGCCACCCTGATGCAGGTCATCCGCTACCGGCAATTCGGCCTGGGGGCTCCCATGTTCATGGGGACTTCCGGTGCCTTTATCGCCTGCGCCCACGCCGCCATTACCCAGGGAGGCCTTCACCTGCTGTCCAACCTGGTGCTGATGACCGCCCCCCTTTATTTCCTGTTCGGTTTCTGTCTGCGCTATATCCGCCACATCATCACCCCCACGGTGGGGGGCGTGGTGATCATGCTGGCCATGGCCGGCCTGCTCAAGGACGCCACCCATGTCTGGACCGGGGATATGACCGTAGACGGCCATGAGGCCTTTATCCGTATACTCATCGGTGTCCTCACCATTGCCGTCATGATCCTGGCCGAATGGATCGGCGGCAGGCGCTACCGCCCCTGGACCCTGGCCCTGGGCATGCTGGCCGGCTGTATCACGGCCTGGTTTTTCGGGGAAACGGATCTGTCCAGGGTGTCCACGGCCCCCTGGCTCGGCCTCCCTGAGACCCTGCTCGCCGAATTTGTCTTCAAACCCACACCGGCGTATTGGATGGACTTTTTCACCTTTTCCATCGCCGTCATGGTCACCGCCATCAAGTACACCGGGGATGTCATGGCCCTGGACCAGGTGAGATTTCCCGGCCGCAGGGTATTGGACTACGATGCCCTGAAAGGCGGCCTGTTTGCATCAGGCCTCTCTGCCGGCCTGGCCGGTCTGGCCGGTGGCATGCCCGCCACATCCCACTCCCCCAACACCTCCCTGATGGGCATGACCGGGATCGCATCCCGCAGGATTACCCTGGCCTGCACCCTGCTTTTGACCATCATCATCCTTTCCCCCAAAACCACCATGCTGCTCATGAGCATACCCGAGCCGGTGGCAGGGGCGGTGGGGGTGGTGCTGGTGAGCCATCTGTTTGCCACCGGCATGCGGCTGGTGGCCGGCAAGGAACTGAACTTTCGAAACGGTTTCATCGCAGGCCTTTCCCTGTGTGTGGGCCTGCTCATCGGCAGCGGCTACTTCTTTCCCAACGCCTTCCCCGAATACCTGGCCCCGGTGGTCACCAACGGTTTTGCCGTGGGGGGGATGCTGGCCGTAGCCCTGACGCTTCTCACCCGCCTTCAAATGGGACGGGGGGTTGCCTTTAAGGTGCCTCCCCGGGTGGATCACCTGGGCGTGGTGAACAGGCAGGTGGCGGAATTTGCCGAGGCCTTTGACCTTCCCCGGGCCACCGCCTCACGGCTGGATCTGGCCTGTGAAGAGGTCTTCGTCCACATGGTGGGTGAATCAGAAAAAAACAGCATCACAAGGGAAATTCTTTTCAGGCTGCGCCGTACAAAACGGAAAGTCTTTGTGGATGCCTGCTGCGGCACCCGGATCGACGATGTCTCCCTGGATCCGGACAATGCCGGGCTTCCAGGTGACCTTGAGGCCATCAAAGAGAGTGATTTTAAATCCATCGGGTTAAAGCTGCTGGGCCATATCGCTCAAAATATCGAGCATATCCACATCAATAATTTCGCCTTTGTAAGTTTCGAGCTATCCCGCCCAAAAAAAGAAGCCTGACTCAGCCCGGATATTTCGGGTTAGGTCCAGGACAAAACACCACCATCCCAAACCATGGCCTGGCGCTGCCACAGGCCGGCCTCCATTAGTTTTTTGTTAGCCCCGCCTGACATACTTGATAATACAAATCAATTCATCTAATAATCCAACCCCGAAGCCATGCCGGAACCCGTTCCGGCCCTAACCGTCTACCCTGCAGACAGGTGATACCATATGCGCCCTTCCCTAACCATTAAAACCAAGCTCTATCTGCTGACAGCCATGATCATTTTTCTGTCGGGCCTGCTGATTTCATTTATTGTTTTCAGTACGGGAAAAGTGGAAGCCATCGCCCTCAATGAAATAGAAGGGATTGTCATGGCGGCCCAGGAACAAAAACTAAAGACAGCCACGCATGCCGTTGCCATGGCCCTTGAAAGCCGCATTAAGGGCCTCCGGGCAGAAGATGAGCAAATCCAGTCTATCCGGTCTGCCATAAATGACACCCGGTTTGAAACCGACGCGTCCGGATACTTTTTCGTCTACAGGGGCACCCAAAATGTGGTACACCCGCCTCAACCCAATTTGCAGGGAAAAGACCTGGGCGGTATCAAAGACCCAAACGGGGTTTATCCTATCAGGGAACTTAAGACCCAAGCCGGCAAAGGCGGGGGGTTTTGCATCTACCACTGGAAAAAGCCCGGCAAAGGCCTGACCCCGAAACTGGGGTATGCGGAGATGATCCCGGGCACGGATTTCTGGATCGGCACCGGTGTCTATCTGGACAATATCGACACCTACAAAGCAGCCACCCACGATCTGATTGACCGGAAAGTCACTACCCTGCTCATCTGGATCATGGGCATCACCGTCATCGTCTTTACTACCCTGCTGATCGCGGCCATTGCCACCACCCGCAGTATCACGGTGTCCATCCGGACCATGACCGGCCTGTCCCGTCAGGTCCTGGCCGGGGATTTCACCCACCGCATCCGCTCCGCCTCCCGGGATGAAATGGGGCAGCTCTCCACCGCATTCAACGATTTCACCCGGAAGATGGATACCATTATGGGCGACATAAAGAATCAATCCCAGACCATGAATGCCCTCTCCTTGAACCTCACCGGCATTTCCGGCCTGATGCAGTCAGATGCCGGCCTGACGGAAAGACAGGCCGGGAATACGGCGGATGAAGCCGGGAAAATGAGCCGTTACATGGAAGAGATTTCGGAACTCACCGGCTCCGCCCTGGATAATACCCGGCAGGTGGCATCGGCCACGGAAGAGATGACCGCCACCATCAAAGAGATCTCCTTGAACACCGACCACGCAGATACCATTGCAAAAAAGGCCGAAGATGTCTCTAAAACGGCGGGGGAACGCATCCGGGAACTGGGGGATTTCGCCCGCAAGATCCAGCAGGTCACCGATAGCATCCAGGATATCAGCAAGCAGACCAATCTTTTGGCCCTGAATGCCACCATTGAGGCCTCCAGGGCCGGAGAAGCCGGTAAAGGCTTTGCCGTTGTGGCCGGGGAAATCAAGGCCCTGGCCGACCAGACCGCCAACGCCACCGTGGAAATCAGAGAGAAAATCCAAGGGATTCAAGCCCGCAGTGACAGGGCCATAGAGGACATCGGCCTTGTGGAAGAACATGTTGTGAAAGCCAGCGAGTCCATGGCGCTGATCAAAACCGCCGTAAAAGAGCAGGCCCTGGCCACGGATGAAATCCGGGACAGAATCCTGGATACCTCCAACGGCATGGACAGCGTCAACCAGTCCCTGACCCGGGCATCAGACACCGCCCGATCCATTGCCGGCGACATGGCCGTTGTCCATGGCACCTCCCGGGATATGGCAGAAAACAGCAGTATCGTCAGCCGCAGCGCGGATGAACTCAACCAGGTCTGCGAATTCTTAAGCCGGATGTGCGGAGAATTTGCCACCTCCGACAACAGATTTTTTGCAGGCCCCGTAAAAAGCGCCCACAGTGTATGGAAAAAGCGTATGGCCGACCTTCTGTGCGGCAACATTGCCCTGACACCGGACCAGGTGGTGGATCACCATGACTGCGACTTCGGAAAATGGTATTTCGGTAAAGGCGGCAAGGCTTACGGCCACATGCCGACCTTCCGCGGGATTGACGACCGGCACAAGAAGGTCCACAGCATGGCCCGAGAAATTACCGAAATGGTTCACTTGGGAGAGCAGGCGGCTGCCCGGGAGTTGAACCGGGAGTTCCTGCGGGTTACGGACGGATTGTTTGAGGAATTGGATCTTCTGGAACAGGAGACTGCCGGGGATCATCAGCTACAGACGCCGCTTTAATTTAAACAACGATTTCATGATCCAAATCGTTCGAACTGAAAATGAGAGAAGAAAACCTTTAGCAGGATCTGAGCACCCACGCCAGGGATGTCATCCAAAATCGCTATTGGCGCTGGTACTGTGCCCGCAATAAAAAAAGTGATTCAGGCTGTAATACCGATTAATTTCGTAAATATTTGGCCAGGAATTTTTGAACCAGAATTGCTGAGTCGAGTGTTGCTTCAGGACTATATTTAAGTGTATGTCCCATATAGATCATATTTTTACCTGAACAATCAAAACAGTGGTAAGCATCTGGATACACTTTCAAATTAACTTCGTGTTCAGTAGCCTTTTTGGGCAATCTGTTTTCGCAATAATCCACAGGTGTCCAATCATCTTTTCCACCAGCGATAATTAGCAATGGTGCACTTAAATTATCCAACCAATTAAAACAGTAAGGATAAAAAGAAATAGCTGCTTGAAAAGAACTTATGTATTCAGAAGGTAACAGATCTTCCATAACTGGATCTATCGCCTGAAGCACACCATTGCCTCCCATGGACCATCCGATTACGGCTATTTTATCAGAATTTACAAATGGGAGGCTGGAAAGATACAATTTAGCACTGTATGCGTCCATTGCTCGATCCTTATAACCGATTGAGCCTTTTTCACCACACGCATTTGATATCCTTCGAGGGCCAAAACTATCAACAATAAATGCAACATACCCCCAACTCTTAATCTTTGATGCCCAGCTATAATCATAGGTTTTTATACCGGCACATCGATGCAAAAGAATAACGGCTGGGAATGGGCCATCACCTTCAGGCTTATACACTTTTCCGTCCAGAAACAATTCTGTGCCGGGACGTTCCGAAATACCCTTGAATTGGTGGTTTCCACTGCTAACACAGCCACCTGCAAACATGATTATAGTAAGCAGACAAATTGCACCAAATAACTTTCTATTCATTGCGTGGCCTCCTGAAAGGATGGTTTCAGTAATTTCGACTATCATTGATGACGCTCACTCCAATGAGTCAACCCTAATATCTTGTAAATATATCGGATAAGACAATGAGCTTAATTGGAGGTAATCATGCTTTTCGGGAAAATGCAATGATCAGGACTATGTATTAATACCTCCCATACGCTAGGGAGAGACCAGCGGAGCGGTTGAGTCCCGGACAACCAATTGGACATCCAGCATGTCATGAACCGGTTTGTCCGGTTTTTCCCGGGTCTGGGCCAAAAGAATATCCGCGGCACGGCGGCCCATGTCATAGGCAGGCTGATACACGGTGGTCAGGCGGGGATAGACGTAGGAGGACAGGGGCATACCGTCGAATCCCACCACAGACAGGTCCTCCGGCACCCGGAAGCCCTTTTCCCTGGCCCCTTCCATGGCCCCCAGCGCCACCAGGTCATTGGAGCAGAAGACCGCTGTGGGAGGGCGGTCTTTCGACAGAAGCGCCTGGATGCACTCCTTGACGCTACCCAGGCCGAAACCGGTCTGTTTGAGCAGGGACGGGTCGTAGGGAATGCCGTAATCCTTCAGGCACTTCTTATAGCCGTGCCAGCGGTGGAAACTCCGGTCGGAAATATTGAAGCTGCCTGCCAGCATGGCGATCCGGGTGTGCCCCAGGCCGGCCAGATGTTCCGTGGCCATGTATCCCCCCAGAAAATTGTCCACCCCAACGGCGGACATGGGGCCTTTTCGCACCGTGGAGTAGAGCAGTACAAAGGGAAAATCGTCCCTGAGCAGCCGCCTCAGGATATCCCCTTTCATGTTGGTGCTGGTGATGATCAGCCCGTCCACCTGCCGCTCCCGGAGCACCTCGATGAGCTTGGCCTCCTTGTCGCCATCGTAGTAGGAATTGCCCAGGATGACGTGGAAATCCGACTGCCCGGCCACATCCTGGATGCCCCGGGTGGATTCCGCAAACACAGGGTTGCTGATGGTGGGCATGATCAGGCCGATGGTATTGGTCCGCTTGGTGACAAATCCCCTGGCCAGGGCATTGTACTGGTAGCGGCAGACCTTCATGGCCCGCTCCACCCGCTCCCGGGTTTCGGGGCGGACCTTGTGCGGCAGGTTGATCACCCGGGATACGGTGGCCGTGGATACCCCGGCTATTTTGGCCACATCATGTATGGTTGCCATGGTTAGCGTCCCTTTGTACCGGTCAGTCGTTTCAGACGCTGGGGAAAATCCGTGATGATCCCCTGGGCACCCGCCGCAATAAACCGTTTCATATCGTCTTCATCGTTTACCGTCCAGAGGTTGACCCCGATATTCTTTCGGGCCAATGCCCGGATTTTCTCGTCCTCAACCCAGGTGTACAGGGCATTGTATACGGAAAAGCTTTCGTCTCCCCAGTCCAGGGGACGGTCTTCGGGATCACCGATCAGGGCCTGCACCCGGAATTGGGGGGCCAGTGCCATGATCTGCCGGAGCCAACCGTGGTTGAAGGATGAAAAGATAATCTGGTCCGGCCCCATCCCCAGGTCATTCACCAATGCCATCACCCGTTGGGGCATGGGAAACGAAGCCATGGGTGCGGGCAGATCCTTGAGTTCAAGGTTCACCGCAAAGCCTGCTTCCCGGGTGAAGATCAGGATATCTTCCAGGGAAGGTATTTTCTGTTCCCGGCACTCCGTAAGCGCGACATCCGACACGGCACCCTCAGCGATCTGCCCGAAGGGATCTGTCTGCGTGAACCATGTGCCGGCATCCAGTTGCCGGAGTTCTTCAAAGGAGAAGGTGGTAAAGGCATCTTTACTGCGGCCGGGAAAGCGATCCCTCACGTTGGTGGTCCGTTCCAGGGTGGTATCGTGGAAAAGAATCAGAACCTCATCACAGGTGACGGCCACATCCACCTCCCAGAGATCCGCACCTAATTCTACGGCCTTCCTGCCCGCCATGACGGTATTTTCAGGTGCCACGCTCCTGGCACCGCGGTGGGCAATATTCATGACCATTTTGTTCTCCTCATCCCGGTTCGGCCACGGGGCAGCCATTGCTCAGGCCTAAAGTTTCCTAAAAAAATGTAATCGTTTACACAAATAGTAGTTTCTATCCTATAAAATCTTGGCTTGTCAAGCGCTTTTGATGGGGTATAAGATTATATAATCAATTGATTTTTTGTGATAAAAATAGTGGTAATTTAATTTTGAGAAACTGAGGGCCTTATAATAATTCCTTGACACAAAACATATCACACCGTATCTCATGTAATCGTTTACATCGAGAAAGGAAAGACACGATGATCGAATCCAGCCGGGTGTTCCGGCCTGCGCCCCGGGTAAGCCGGCTCCTTCATGGGGGGATGCATATAGATTTTATCTCGACCTCGGAAGGGCTGCTCAGGATCGGATCCATGCCGGATATCTCAAAGCTGACGGCCCACCACGGGCTGGATGATGCCCTGGTGGCCGTGCCGCCCTGGGAAGTCACCCAGGCAGGGGACAACTACACCGGAGAGGAGTTCGTCTTCTGGCGGGCCCAGACATTCGGCCATCCGGGCCGGCGGTACATCGGCCGACACAGTCATGTGGACTGCCTCAGAAGGAAGCTGGATGCCGTTTTCCCCTATTTTTTTGATGACCACCGGCTCCGTATCGTCCGCAAGGACTGGCTGGACAAGTGGTTCTTGCCCGAACCGGTAGAAGAGACCTACGCCCACCGGGATCTTAAGATCAGATTTACGGCAGACAATATTGAGGTATGGGACAAAGGCGACCTTCTCTATAACCGCCGGGCGCTTGCCCCCGACACGCATCCGGACCGGTCGGTGGCCACGACGCTTGCCGGTCTGGACCGGGAATCCGCCTCAACAGACAATTTCACCCTCACATGCATTGGGAGCGGCAACGGCTTTTCCGGCAGGAGCGCAAGCCTGCTGGCCCGTATCGGTAAACAGGCCATGTGGATAGACCCCTGTGCCTTCCCGGCCCGTAGCCTGGCGGATGCCGGGGTTCACTGGGACGATATCACCCACATCCTGGTCACCCACAACCATGAAGACCATATGTCGGGCATCACGGCCTGCCTGCGCAGGTGTGCCGCCCGGAAGCGGCAGTTGACACTGATCACCGGAAAAAACATATTCAGGATTCTTACGGAACAATATCAGCCCCTTTTCCCCGATATCCACCGGATGATCCGATTTTTGGAACTGACACCCGGTATCCCCCTGGATGTAGACGGCATGCGGATTACCCCCCGGCTGAATCACCACATCCTTCCCTACGGCACATTGGGCCTGAAGGTGTCGGCCGGCGGCAAAACCGTGGGTATCTCCGGGGACACCAAATTCTGCACGGCCATCAATCGAGTTCTCGGCCGGCCCGAACTTGAACCGGACTGGTTCAGGGAATGCGACCTGGTGCTCCACGAAATCGACTTTTTTAACGCCCACGGGGTCCACTCATACTGGCAGGAGGTTGCAACCCTTAGGGACCAAATTCCCGGCAGGCTTTACGGGTATCATTCACCGGAGGTGGTAGACCCGCCCATCCCCCTGGTCCGTCAGGGGCAAACCTTCAGGCTGTGAAAGGAGAAAGATGTTTTTCAAATTCTTGTTTAAAAAGGAAGACCGGCTTGAAACCTTGATTTACGATTATCTCAAGGCGTTGAGGCAGACCGAGGAATATTTTCTCAAATCCTTTGATACCTGCCTGGAATCGGCCCACTGCGAAGCCTTTGACTTCCTTACCAACCAGGTCCACAAAGCCGAATCACAGGCGGATGATATCCGTGAAGAGATCAAGTCCATCATGTACGGAAAGGCCCTGATCCCGGATTCCCGGGGGGACGTCATGGGGTTGCTGGAGGCCATGGACCGGATTCCCCACCTGTTTGAACGGGTATTGTTCATGATCCAGACCCAGAAGATCCATGTTCCGGTTTTCATGGTTGCCGACCTCAAAGACCTGATCCGCATCAGCCTGGAGAGCTGCGCCCTGATGGCGGAGCAGGTGGAGGCCCTGTTCAAGAAAAAAAAAGGCATACGGGCCCTGCTCAAGACCATTGATATCAACGAAAGTCACTGCGACCATATCGAACGCCGGATCATCACGAAGCTCTTCGATTCCGATCTTGACCCCTTTGATAAACTCCAGCTCAAGGAACTGGTGGTGGAAATCGGAAACATCTCCGATGAAACAGACCGGGTCTCCAAACGGATTAACATCATCAGCATGAAGCGGCGGGTGTAACCATGCTATCGCTTTTGGGCGGCATATTCCTGGGCTGGTCTCTGGGAGCCAACGATGCTTCCAACGTGTTCGGCACTGCGGTGTCCTCCCGGATGCTCAGATTCAGGACGGCGGCGATCCTGGCATCGGTCTTTGTGGTGACCGGCGCCGTTCTCTCCGGGCAGGCCGGCATTGAAACCCTCAAGAGCCTTACCACCATCAGGCTGGACCAGGCGGTTGTCTCCTCTGTGGCGGCGGCCCTTACCGTCACCATCATGACCGTGGTGGGGCTGCCGGTCTCCACCTCCCAGGCCGTGGTGGGCGCCATCCTGGGCATCGGCCTGCTCAACAACAATCTGAACATCTCAGGCCTGGGGAAAGTGGTGACCTGCTGGATCGGCACCCCCGTCGGCGGTGCCTTTATCGCCATAGTGCTCTACCACCTGATGGCATTCGTCTTTAACCGCATGAACCTCAACCTCATCAAATCGGACATCCTGCTGCGCCTGCTCCTGATCCTCTCCGGATCATACGGCGCCTATGCCCTGGGTGCCAACAATGTGGCCAACGTCACGGCGGTATTTGTGGGTGCCGGACTGCTCACCGTATTTTCAGCCGCCCTCATCGGTGGGCTGAGTATCGCTGCGGGAATCCTGACATACAGCCGGCCGGTCATGGAAACCGTGGGCAAAAAACTGGTCCGGCTGGATCCGTTTTCCGCCCTTGTGGTGGTCACGGCCATGGGGATCACGGTGCATTTTTATACCCTGGTGGGCGTCCCGGTCTCCACCTCCCAGGCCGTGGTGGGTGCTGTGCTGGGGGTGGGTATCGTCAAGGGCACCAACACGGTGAGCACAAGGACATTGATGAATATTTTCCTGGCCTGGTGCCTGACACCGGTGGTCTCCTGCATTTTGACCCTGGCGATTCATTTTATTACCCACCTGGAGTATGTTCCGGGTTAAAAGAAAAACCCCGGGAGTCCCGAAGTTAGACCGGAACGCCCGGGGTTTTATAGTCAGCTAACAGCGCTTTTATTATTTAATAACGCCTTTGGACTTCAGCCATTCTCTGGCCACGTCATTGGCCGGCCTCTTTTCATCGCAAGTGTGATTCAACAAACCAAGCGGCAGGAACTAAAACACCGTATTCAAAATCTCCTTGGCAATGCGCTCGTGGACACTAGACATAGGGTGCCAATTGTCCCACCACATGTATTCATCTTGCTTTGGAAAGGCATACGTATCAAGCCATGGTCTATCCACAATACGGTAGTGACTGGATAATTTATTGAACATTTGGGCGGCATCGATAAATGACCAACGCGAATTTTTATAAGCGTTAATCAAACCATCATCACCCAGTATGGCTTTTTCAAGCATTTGATTATATGACTCAATGGTTTTGCTTACTTTTTTTCTCAGCGCCCGATAAGGCGCTTGCTGATACGCCGGAGCCATACTGATATCCGGTATATTGAGAACCAGCAAGTGTTTTGCACCTGAGGCCGCTAATTTTTTAAGCACATCCAATACATTATCCAAAATAAGCGTGTGTGGATTTTGTAATTCATACAGGTCATTGATTCCAATCCATACGGATATCATTACATTGGCAATGTCATCGGGTGGTTCAAATTGTTTTAACTGCCATTTTAACCCGGACCAGTTTTCCGTCATACTGGCATTGCCAAATCCACTTTGGGCACCACACCAGGCGCGAACCTCAGGCGGTAGCCACCCTTTCATCTGACAAAGGTACTCTCCCCAAACAGGTCCGTTACTGGCCCGTCCGAATCCATGTCCCTTATGGAATCCGTTGTCACTAAAACTGTCCCCAAAGCAAATCAACCTATTTGGTTTGCCACTCATTTTTCTAACTCCTCGTCAACTCCGGATGACTGGCAATCGCGGGACGAATGCCGCTAACCGGCTGGGGAAAAATGACCCTCTTTTATATCCGGTCAGCTTTTATATCCCTTCAAGCGATTGTAGAGTTCCGTATCCAGGTAAATACCATCCTGCGCCGTTCTCTCCCTGCTGACAAGCCTTTCATCAGACGGCAACTGGGTTCCGTCCTGTGCCAGTATGGCGGAAAAAAGCGCTTCAATGTGAGTTAAAAACTGTTCCGAACCAAACCGTACAGGATCCAACGCCACAAAAAACTGACCGGTCTTCGGGGGCCCCCCAAGGTTATCGTTAAACAAAGGGGCGGTAAATGACCAGTTGGATGCGGTCAAAGCAGCCGCCATCACTTCGACAAACATGGCAAGGCCGGTCCCTTTATATCCGCCGATGGCCAGCATGGAGCCGTTTAGTGCTTCCTCCGGATCTATAGTTGGCCGACCGTCTTTATCCAGTGCCCATCCCTCGTCCAGCGGTTCTCCCGCCCTTTGCCGGTCAAAAATCGCCACTTTTGCCACCTTGCTGGAGGCCTGGTCTATGATAACAGGGGGACGTGACGCCGACGGGATGGCTACGGCCATAGGATTCGTTCCGAACAAAGGCGTCTTTCCCCCCCAAGGTGCAATGATCGCCGGTGCGTTGGCAAACCCCATGGCCAGCAACCCTTGCCTCGCAACCGGCTCCACCAGATGCCCCAGCACACCGCAGGCATATGAATTGCCGATGCCCATGGCGGCAATCCCGTTTGCGTTTGCTTTTTCAACCAACACCGGAATCCCTTTGTCAATGGCCGGATGGGCAAACCCCTGCCCGGCATCGACAAAAAAGGTACCTGCCCCGGTGTCATGTAATTTGGGCACCGCTTTTCCGTCCACCTTTTGGCATTTGAGATGCTCCAGGTAGGTTGGCAGGTATCCCAGGCCGATATTGCGAATCCCATCGGATTCAGCGGTTTCAATTGAATTGGCCACAGACCGGGCACTGGTATCCGATGCCCCGCAGGCCGTCAGAAGATCAAAGGCAAATGCATTCACCTGTTTCAGTGTCATATGAATTGAGCTCATTGTTATTTCGCCTTCTCCTTTCCGATCACTTCGATTGTGCCATTGTTTCCGTCAACAATAACCTGGTCGTCGACTCGGATGATTTTAAAAATATCCTCGTCAAGATCCGTAACTACTGGAATTTTCATCGCTGCCGCCGCCCCGGCTGTTCTGGAATCCATTTTGGGAAAAACCATTGCGGCAGGTCCCACACCGTTGATCAACGTGGTATGCAACCGTACCGACCATGCGGTTGACCCTCTGGCACCGGCAATGATCAGCACCTTGCCTTTCAAATGCCTGCCCATCAATGAATGGCCCACCTGAATAATCTGACCTGTATCGTAATCTAACGCGCCGTTTCCCTGGATGGCCTCCCCAATCAAGGCAGGACCGGATGCGATGCCCTTAATAATGCCGCGCCCTCTGATAATTCTGCCGCCCATATTAATTCTCCCAACGTCCTTTAAGTGCAGCGTTCAAACACATTTCCATGGTACCGTAAAAGATATTTCCCTTAAATTGCGACTTCTGGGGATTAACCTGCTTTGCCGAATCAAACGCAATGTTTTTCACCCCTTTTGGCATTTTCCCGGAAACCAGGGCGCAGGATCCGGCAAACAGGCCGGCGCCGGCATTTTCTATTTTTTTGGTAAACCCGTTTATATCGGCCAGGTATTTTACAGAAGGTGCCGTCCAGATATGAAGTGCAACGCTTTCTTTGATCTTTTTTCCATCTAAAATCCGTGCACAATTTGCGATCTGCTCCAAAGAATAATGGGGGCAGCCCAGGTGAACATAATCCACGTCGCTGCCTCCGGTGTCGCAAAGAAACGCCCTGACATCATCCACATCTTTTTGGGTGATGTTTATCTCCCACCGGGGGGATTTGCCCCCAAAGGCCAGTTGTTTGTCCCGGGCTTCCGGGGTCAGACCGTCGATGTGGCACAACTCAATTCCGCCGCTGGTGGCCATGGAGGCAAATGATGCCCGTAACTTGTCCATGTCGGGTGAGATGTCCTGTGCAAATGATAAAAATGGAATGGAATAGGCCGGACTGATCCTGCCCAAATGGAATCCTAAAGAATCCCAGTCATGGAGCGTCTCAATTCTGGCCTCAATGTTGACATACATGTTTGCCGATCTCTGCTCGGGAACATGGTTGCCCCAGTAAGCCGTCCGTCCGCACATGGCGGAACAGAATGCAGCAGCGATACCATCGGCATTGGCACAGGCGCCCCATACCGAATTCATGAATATAATCGTATGGGATTCCGTACAGACATAATGCTCTCCCATCAACGGTATAAAACCGGCAAGGTAGGAGCAGCATGTTCCCGCCATATTGACACCGGCCTTCCGGTACCGGTCCAGGTATGCCATGTTTTCATCCGCTTCCTCCTGGGTAAACCCGAGTTTTTCCCATTGATCAAGATCGGTCCGAAGGGCGCAGAATTGTGAAAAGCAGGCCACGTCATTATTAAATTCAAGGGGATCGTCGCTGGCAAAATGCATTTTTGCAATGGCCTTGTCAACGTCCGGTTCATTGATGGCTTTCAGGTAGAGATGGCTCCCGGAGTAAAGCTGTGCTTTGGTCACCGGTATCAGCCGCGGTGCACCGAGGGCATTTGCGTAGTTTACGATGAACGCCATGGACGCCTGCTTTACTTTACCCAGACTTCCGTCAAGCATCCGTTTTTCTTCATCTGTTAGTGTGAGCATGGGACGATATACCTGTTGGATTAAAAACAGTCCGGCCCTGCGCCGGTAAAAGAATGGGCAGGGCCGGACAGGTTTGGTTCATACGTGAGTTAAGACAGACGGGTTAGATCAGGCCGTTTGCTTTGAGAAAATCGTTAACCACTTTTTTCACGTCCACTTTCTCAATATCAACCTTTGCATTAAGATCCTGCAGAACAGGGTCCGTCAGTTTGTCTGCCAGTGCGTTGAGCAGACCTTCAAGTTCAGGATATTTTTCCAGGATCGGTTTACTGACAACCGGTACGATCTGGTAGTTGGGGAAATACTGTTTGTCATCTTCCATAAGAACCAGGTTATACCGTTTGATTCTTCCGTCGGTGGCATACCCGATGTTGAAATCGGCATCGCCGTTTTTCACGGCATCAAATACCAGGCCAAAATCCATCCGTTTCACTTTTTCGCGGGGAAAAGTGAAGCCATAGTGCTTTTGCATGGGTCCCCAACCGTCTTTTCTGGAGTAGAACTCGGCATTCACGGCAAATGTCAGGTCTGCCCCGTCGTTGATGGCGGCCGCCAGATCACTGAGCGTCTTGATCCCGTATTTATCGCTGGCGGCCTTGCTGATGGTCAGGCAGTAAGTATTGTTTGCATGGCTTGCATTGAGCCAGACGATCCCCTTGGGTGCGTCCAGTTCTTTGACCAGGGCGTGTGCTTCTTCCGCACTCATACCGGCGGCATTCTTCTTGTGGGCAATGGACAGGATGGTCCCGGTGTAAGACCAGTAGGTATTTACCTGGCTGTTTTCCAAGGCTTTGCGAAGCAGAGCAGAGCCCATGCCGCCTTTGTACTCAACGTCAAAACCATGATGTTCAAGATAGGTGCTGGTCATCTCTCCGAGAATGATCTGCTCGGTAAACGCTTTGGAGCCTACTACGATTTTCTTTTCTGCAAGGGCTGCCATCGGCATGGCCAGGAACGCCAGAACAACTGCCAGGTTAATTAGTTTTTTCATAACTTACTTCCTCCTTTGTTTCAGTAGTGTCCGGTTAGCTTATTGCATGAAAAAACTTTGATTTTATAGGCAATTTTGTCTTTTTTTGTTGACAATTGTGCGCAAAAATTTTGGCG
>MDTD01194955.1_pt1 | contig 61711 bp, 63 predicted proteins | sample 811221 | NCBI WGS metagenome assembly MDTD01 (sample SAMN05326646, study PRJNA326480) | marine metagenome | isolation source: seawater | place: Pacific Ocean: South West | collected 2011
AGGTCATCAAGCGTATGGCCTATGGCTACCGGGACAGCGACTACTTCTTCCTCAAGATCAAAGCCGCCTTTCCCGGGAATCCGCGATGAACCAAAAAAATGCCGGCGATACGGCCTACCAGCCAAATCGCCAGGAAACCATACAGACGCCACGGCCGCAGAGGACCCAGTAAATAACCCGCCACCAACGCCATGGCAAAGCCAAAAAACATCTCGCGGCCGTGCGCCATGCCCAGCAGGCCCGAAGGCCAACCGGATCGGGTCATGGCGAGGACGGATAACGGCACCGCCATCGCCCCGTAGGCGGCTGCCACGGGAAAGAACAGGAGGCCGGCATCGATCCGCCACTGGCGGTTGTATTGATTGGGGATCTGCATACGCACGGAATGCATAATGCGGCAATAAGATGCAATAAAAATACATCTTATTGCCAATCCGTTCAATTCGCCCGAACAGGCACGCCAATTCATCGAGATGACAGCGGGCTCTTTAGTGGGAAAGCGGACGCCCCGATTACAGGGACCGCAATGCCTCGATGATCGGCCCCATGAATGATGATTGCCGGCTTTTCCCGTATATCAGGTAGACTGGATAGCTGAATTCAGGGGCGGCTTCCTCCCGACGAAGAGCGCCGCTTTCAAGGTGAGGCTGCACCACTCTGGTACGAAAATAACCACTCCCTCCGTAACCCAGTATGTAACGCAGCGCCAGTGGCCCCAGGTCAAAACTTATGGCTGCCCTGGCGCGCTCCGGCCAGGCACTGTCATGCTGCTTGCGGAAATCCGCCCCCCAATCCACATAGACATAGGGCTCGGAAGTGTCCGCGGCTCGCACCAGAACAAGTTTTTCCTCCATCAATTGCTCAACCTGCATGCCCGGCCAATAGTCCGGCTGGTGCACCAGCACGGCGTCCAACACTCCTTGCTCGAGCTTCTCGTGCAACGTAGCGCGCTCGCCCACTTCCGCGCGTATGGCGGTCTCCGGACACCGCCCACGTAACGCCACCAGCCAATCCAGCAGCCAGGGGTTCCAGAGGCTGATCTCCGCCCCGAGGGCCACGGTGCGCCCCGCCCCCTCCGGCAGAGGCAGCGACTGACGGGCGGCATCCCAGGTCCTTACCAACTGACTGGCATGGCCGGCGAATTGCTCTCCATTAGCGGTCAGCCGGGCACCGCTACGATTACGCACGAACAGTCGACATCCAAGCTGCCCTTCCAGGTTGTGTACGCGCGCGGTCACCGTGGTCTGCGTTACATGAAGCCGCTCCGCCGCGGCCATGAAACTGCCGGAGCGAACGATCTCCAGGAAGGTGCGGGCAAGCTCGATGTCCATGCTTTATATCAATATTTATAATGTTAAAGCGCATTCTATTTCATTATTCCCTAAGAATGCATCCCGCCATACTGCCTCTCACGCTTGAATTGGATGGAGCCTTTGATGACCGCGCATGTCGCGCCCCCTTTCTCGGAAACGCAATGGCGGCGCATTCACGCACTGCTAAAGGACCTGGACAACCGCCAGGCCCTGTGGCTGAGCGGCTATCTCGCGGGCCGGGAGAGCGATTTCGCGCCATCGATCAAACCGGCCGGGGCCTGCCCGGTTCTGATCGCCTACGGCACGGAGACCAATAACAGCCGCGATCTCGCCATGCGCCTAAAGCAGCGCTGCGACGAAAACGGCGTCCCGGCGGACCTTCAGGACCTGGCGCGGGTACGGGGGCGCCAGCTGACCAGACGCGAACATCTGGTGGTGATCACCGCCACCCACGGGGATGGCGATCCCCCCGAACCCGCTCTTCCGTTCTTCGAGGAGTTGGCCGACGACAACGCCACGCCAAAACTGACCGGGCTGCGATTCGCCGTTCTGGCCCTGGGCGACAGCACCTACGAGCACTTCTGTACCGCCGGCCGTGAACTGGATGCGCGACTGGAAGCACTGGGCGGCCAGCGCCTGATCAAACGCCTGGAATGCGATGTGGATTTCGAGGGACCGGCCGGGGAATGGCTGGCTCGGGTATTCGACAAACTGCCCAAGGACACATCCCGGACAGTCGTGGAGAGCCCGGCCTCTCAGGCGCCGGCCGCCCGGGGCTATGACAAACAGCAGCCACTTGAAACCGAAGTCCTGACCAATCAATGCCTCAGCGCACCGGAGCGGGCCACCGCCATCCATCATATTGAGATGGCGCTCGAGGTAACGGATTTCCAGGCGGCGCCTGGCGACGCGGTGGGGGTGCTCGCGGACAATCCGCCGGAACGGGTGGCCGCGATACTCGACGCCACTGGCCTGGCCGGCGAGCAGCCGGTGACGGTGGACGGCGCGGCACGCCCCCTTGTCGAGGCGCTTCGACGGCACCGGGACCTCACCCTGCCCGGAAGCCGGCTCCTGGACTATTGGGCGGAATTGACCGGCGACCCCACCCTAAAGGACGTCGCGAAGGGGGACACGCGAAGCCAGCGCGCCTTCCTCAAACGTCATCAGGTACCGGACCTGCTGAATCACTACCCGGCCCGCCCCGACGCCGGCACCCTGGTGGACGTGCTGCGGCCTCTTCAGCCCCGCCTTTACGACCTGGCAAACAGTCTGGAGGCGGAGAACGACGCCCTGCATCTCACCGTCAAGCGCTTTCGATACGAATTCGAAGACCGATGGGAATCCGGCATCGCGTCGCACTACCTGCTGAATCTGCAGCCCGGAGATCGCGTTCGTCTTTACCCTCACCACAATCGCCGCTTTCACCTCCCGGACGATCCAGGGACGCCGCTGATCCTGATCGCCGAAGGCACCGGCATCGCGCCATATCGGGCTTTCGTCCAGCAGCTGATCGCCACGGGCCGTCACACGCCCTGCTGGCTGGTGTTCTCGGAGCAACGGTTCGAAGAGGATTTCCTCTATCAACTCACGTTCCAGGAGGCCCGGGACCAGGGCGTTCTGGAACGCGTGGGCACGGTGTTCCAGGCCGATCAGCCGGACCGCGCCCTGGTCGATCCACTGCTGGCACAACCCGACCACCTGATGGACTGGCTGAATCGTGGGGCCCATGTCTATTTCTGTGGTGACAAGGACAAACTTGGCGACGCCGAAACGCACTTGAAAAGCGCGGTGGACGAGCGCTTCGGCGCGGGCCACTGGAAGCAATTGTCGAAGGCCAGACGCCTTCACCGGAACCTTTACTAGGAGGTGGCATGATCCAGCGTGATCGCGATCTCAGCCAGCCCGTGGAAACGTTGCACGAGAACGAAAAACTCAAAGGCCGCAGCCACAACCTGCGTGGCGCCATCGCCCATGGTCTGGAAGATGCCCTAACCGGGGCCGTGCCCGGCGATGATCCACTGCTGATGAAGTTCCACGGAATCTATCAGCAGGATGATCGGGATCGGCGCGCCGACCGGCGGCGGCGGCACCTGGAGCCGGCATACCAGTTCATGGTGCGCCTGCGCATTCCCGGCGGACTGCTGACCAAGCGGCAATGGTACGGCATCGATGCCCTTTCGCGCCGCTATGCCAAGCGTGGCATCCGCATCACGACCCGGCAAACCGTCCAGTTGCACGGTTTACGCAAACACCATCTTCGCCCGTTGATGCAAGGCCTTCGTGAAATGGACCTGGACACCATCGCCGCCTGCGGCGACGACAGCCGGGGGGTGGTCTGCGGCGCCAATCCTTTCCTGTCCAGCGTCCACCAACGAGTCGCGGAACTGGCCCGCGCCACCAGCGACCGTCTGATCCCCCGAACCGGTGCCTATCCGGAAATCTGGTACCAGGAGACTCCCCCTAGGACGGAGAATGAAGAGCCGGTCTATGGCGGGCTTTATCTGCCACGAAAATTCAAAGTCGGCTACGCCATCCCCCCGGTAAATGACATCGACGTTTACGGCCAGGATCTGGGTCTGATCGCCGTCGCCGAAAACGGTCGACTGCACGGTTTCAATGTCTGTGTGGGCGGCGGCATGGGCCAGTTGGACAGTCGCGAGGACAGCTATCCACGACTGGCCGAGGAGATCGGCTTCATCGAGGCGAACGAAGCACCCGCCTTCAGCGAAACGGTGATGTCTATCCAGCGTGATTTCGGGGACCGCAAGGATCGCCACCGGGCCCGCTTCAAATACACCCTCGACCGACTGGGGATGGACTGGTTTCTTGAAGAGCTGGCCGCGCGCCGTGGACGGTCGCTTGAGCCGGCACGGCCACGACGCTTCGAGCACAATGGTGACCGGTTGGGCTGGCAACAAGGCGACGACGGGCTCTGGCACGCCACCCTTTACATCGAAAGCGGCCGGGTGGACGACGCCCTGCGCGCTCAGATCAGCGGGTTGCTGGAACAGTACGGTGGCCGGCTCCGGCTGACCACCAACCAGAATCTGCAGTTGACGCACCTGGAAAAGCATGAGATTCAAACCATGCAATGCCGACTGGAGGACCTGAACCTGGCCTGGCGACTGACGCCGGACACCCAGGCGGCACACACGATCAGTTGCGTCGCCCTGCCGACCTGCGGCCTGGCGATGGCCGAGGCGGAACGCTATACGCCCCGCCTGCTGGATCTGTTCCGGCGCCTCAAGGGCCAGTACGGACTCGCCGAACTGCCGATCTCACTGCGTTTGACCGGATGCCCGAATGGCTGCGCGCGGCCTTATCTCGGCGAGGTGGCACTGACGGGACGCGCCCCGGGGCTCTACAACCTCTATCTCGGCGGCAGCTTTGACGGCAGCCGCCTCGCGCGACTCTACGCCGGCAATGTGGACGAAGCGCGCTTCCTGGAATTGCTCGCCCCGCTACTGGAATGCTTTGCCCGTGATCGGAATGACGGCGAGCATTTCGGCGACTTCCTGATTCGCCGGCGATTGCTTGACGAACAGCCGGCAATATTGCCTCCCTCCTGATACCGGAGCTTGCCATGTCCCAATATCTTTTCATTCAAAGCCAGGACCCTTTCACGGAAAGTCGCACCCACCATCAGTTTCAGTTGATCGAACAGCTACATCAGGCCGGCCATGACGTCTCCGTTTTGCTGGTACAGAACGGCGTAACCTCAGCACGCCGCGGTGCCCGAACGGAAAGTTTCGATCGTTTACTTGACCGGGGCGTTCCAATACTGGCGGACACATTTTCATTGGGCCAGCGTGAAATCGCTGACGCGGACCTCAAGGATAAGATCGGTTTATCCAGCCTCCACGTCGTCATCGACGCCATGCTCGCCGACGGCAAAGTAATCTGGCACTGAGTAAAGGAGAACCCGGATGAGCCATCCACGAACTCTGACATTCGCTTTCATGGAACCACCGTTCGAAAGCGAACGCACTATTACCTTCTTCCGTTTATTGGATGCGGCCCTGGACCGGGACGTCGGGGTGCGCGTGTTCGCCTACGAGGGCGCGGTAGCGCTGGCCTTCGCCAGACAGCAACCTCACGGCAACGCCGTGCACGGTCGCGACAGCGCCGAAGAAGCCCACCCTCTTACCAAGGACTGGATCCAGGCCCTGCAGGAAAAGGCACGGATCCGGACAGTGAGCTTTGAGTGGATCAATTGCGGGCTGTGCGTGGACGAGCGTGGCGTCAACGAGGTGATTGAAGGCTGTGGCCGCGGCGGTCCACCGGATCTCTGGCGTTACGCGACCGATGCCCGAAACACTCTGACCATCGGTACGAGGTAGCGATGAAAGTATTACAAGTGATCGACCAGGCCTATCGGACGACCACCGAGGAGCAAGACGACACCATCGTCTGGCTCACCCGGTCCATGCGTGGCGCGGGGGCTAACCTGATGGTTCTGCTCAGCGGTCACGGAGTGCATTATGCCGTGCTGCGCGAACGGCAGCCGACGCTTACGCTGGGCAATTGGCGCCAGACCCAGCCCGCTGAAATTCCGCGGGATATCACCGAGCTGGTCAACAGCGGTGTCCCGGTCTACGCGGTCCAGGACGACCTGGAAGAACGAGGGCTTGGTGACTTGGCATTGCAGGGAGGGGTGCGCCCCATTGCCCGCCGGGCGTTGCCGGAACTGTACGAAGAAGCGGATCAGGTCTGGCAATGGTAACTCCCTCGCTGCATACACCTCTTTGCGAGCTGCTGCGGTGCCGCTGGCCGATCCTCCTCGCCGGCATGGGCGGCGTCGCCCGACACCGGCTGGCCACGGCGGTGGCTCAAGCCGGCGGCTTCGGCGTCCTCGGCATGGTCCGTGAGCCCGTGGACCGGCTGCGCGAAGAGGTAAAGGCGCTGCGCGCCGCCGGCATCAAAGGCTTCGCGGTAAACCTGATTCCCGCCGCCACGGAGCCCGCGCTTCTCGAACAACAGGTCGAAGCCTGTCTGGAACTGGCGGTGCCATGGATGGTGCTGTTCTGGGACGTCGACACAAGCCTGGTGCGCCGTCTTAAAGCAGCGGGGCTCGGCGTGATTCATCAGGTCGGCGGCCACGACGATGCCCTTGCCGCTGTCGACGCAGGGGCCGATATACTGATCGCCCAAGGCCTGGAGGCCGGCGGCCATGTTCGTGGCGAAATGACCACCTTCAGCCTTCTCACGGAACTGGTGCCCTGGAGTCCGGTGCCGGTTGTCGCATCGGGCGGCATCGCCGAAGGGCGCGGCCTGGCCGCCGCCTTGGCGCTCGGCGCCCAAGGTGCCAGTGTCGGCAGTGCCTTCCTGGCCACCCGGGAGGCCCACGCCCATGATCACCATAAGCGGCGAGTGGTCACCGCCCGGGGCGACGACACGGTCCATACCCGCCTATTCAACCGCAACTGGCACGAATCCGCGCCGGTCCGCGTCCTGAAAAACCGCGTTACCCGGGGCGAATACGACGATTTGAAAGCCCGCGGGACCAGCGACATCATCGGCGAACAGGATGGTCAACCGGTCTACCTGTTTTCCACGGATTCGCCACTGGCCGACGCCACCGGAGAATTGGATGACATGGCCCTGTATGCGGGCCAGAGCTGCGGTGCCATCCATCGGATTGACGACGCCGCGGAGCGCATTGATCAACTTGTCAACGAAGCCAGGCAGGCGATTGTCCAACTCCAAGGCCCCTAATGGGATTGATTCATAAGTCAATGAGGACGCCATGAAGCAGCCCGAAAGCATTCAGTGCAAACGCGTCTACGAAGACCCGGCCCGATCGGACGGGTACCGGGTGCTGGTGGACGGTATGTGGCCCCGAGGGATAAAAAAGCAGGCTCTGAAGCTGGACGAATGGCGCAAGGAGCTAGCGCCGTCGGCGGAACTCAGGAAGTGGTTCGGACACGACCCCCGGCGATGGGCCGCCTTCTATCAGAAGTTCCACGCCGAGCTTCGCGAACGGCGGGATGCGTTGAACGCGCTGCTTCGTAACTGTGACGGCCGGCCCCTGACGCTGCTCTATGCCGCCAGGGACACGGAGCACAACAACGCCGTCGCCCTGAAGATGTTTCTGGACTAGAACGCCGGCGGCTCCAGGATACGGATCAGGTTACGCCGCTGGGGCCGCACGATATCGTCCAGGGTGAACCCGTCCAGACGGGCGAGAAATTCCGCCAGCGCGTCTTCGAACATGCTTTTCAAAAGGCAGTTGGACGTGATCCTGCAACCGCTGCCCGGATTGAAGCATTCCACCAGCGCGAGTTCCGGTTCCATGGCCCGCACCACTTCTCCCACGCCGATCTCCGACGGCGCCCGCGCCAGCAGGATACCGCCGGCCTGCCCCCGGCTGGTGACCACGAACCCCGCCTTCTGGAGTTCGTGGACCACCTTGGTCAGGTGATGGCGGGAAATCCCGTAGGCATTCGCCACCGACGAGATCGTGAGGCGACGCCCCGGGTGCAAGGCCAGCTGGATCAACACCCGCAACGCATAGTCACAATGCCGGGTAATATGCATCAGCCAGGCCTCCCATCCGCTCGCCGGGTCAGCAGGATCCGCCCATAGCCGCCCAGGAACACCAGCCAGGCGCCACTCCAGGCGAGCGCGGCCAGCCACAGCCCCGCCATCATCGGCATGACGCCCAGGGCCACTGCCACCCGGGCCAGGCCGGCGCACAACATCAGCAGGTAGGCGGTCAACCCGCCGCGCCGCAAGCGTAAAGGGCGGCCGGTATGGCCGACCGCGACCCGGGTCATCACGCCCAGCACCATGGTTCCCATGGCACCGGCTCCCAGGGCATGCAGCCAGGCGGAGCCGGGCACCAGGGACAGCGCCGCCAGGCCCAGCAATACCAGCCCCGCCACCACCCAGAGGTGGCCCAGGTGCAATATCCACAGCAGCGGTTCACGCCCGGTTCGCCATCCGGCCCAGCCCACCAAACGCGCCAACACCAGCAGCGCCGCCAGCAACGCCAGCGCGGCCTGCCAGGGGGAGGACGTCAGGCCAGCGACCCGCAGGCACACCAGCACCGCCACCGTGATCAGGGCGGCACGGTCCAACCAGGGCCGAACGGTAACAAGTGCCGGATTCTCTCCCTGCTGACGCAGCCAGTTGCTCGTGAACGCCGGCGTGATACGTCCCCCGATCACCAGAATCAACAGGGCGCCGAGCAGAACCAGAGCATGCAGGTAGCGCGGGTCTCCACGCCAGTGGAAAGCGGCATCCAACCCCCAGAAAGCCAGCAGCACCAGCAAAACGACCATCTGCCGACGCTGGCGGGCGCGCCAGATACGCACTCCCGCATCCAGCATCACCAGGGGCACGAATAACAGGTCGAGGACCACTGCCCAGGGTGCCGCGTCGCCAGCCAGCGCCATCGCCAGGCGACCGGCCAGCCACACCAGCCACAGGGCAGCCAATCGCCACCCCGCCAACGGCGTCGTGCCGGTCCAGTTACACACCGCCGTGAGCAGAAAGCCGGCCACCGCGGCATTCAGGAAACCGGCCAGCATTTCATGTTGATGCCACAGCAACGGAGGCAATGCCAGGGTGCTCTGTCCGTGCCGCCAGACCCATAACCAAAGCGGCACCAACAAGGCGGCAACCAGCGCGCTGGAGAGGAAGAACGGGCGGAATGGGAAGGCCCAGAGCGTGATCGGCGCGGGGCCGGGTGCGCGTTCTCGATGTTGATCCATAACAAGATTCCGGTGGGTTCTGGGTTCAAACGGGCCGCGGCGGCGGCCTTTAGATGTATTCTATATACATCTTTAATCCGCTCCAACTCAAGGATCAAGGGGGATCCATGAAAACCAGACTGCTTTTATTGCTGATCGGTATTCTGCTGCCATTCCAGATGGCCACGGCCGCCAGTGAGCCGGAATACCCCGCCGAGGTCACCTTCACGCTGCGCACCGCCGTGGCGGAGGGCAAGCTCGTTTATATCGGCCAGGGAGGCAACATCGATGGGCAGGTCAATCCTACCCTTCGGGTGCCGGAGAACGCCCTGGTACAGGTCAATCTGATCAACGGCGACGGCGCCATGCACGATGTGGTGGCGGATGCCTTCGGCGCCCGTTCCGACCGGGTCACCGGCCGCGATGCCAGCACCGTGATGGTGTTCCGTACCGGCAAGGCGGGTGAGTTCCGCTACTGGTGTTCCGTGCCAGGCCACCGTGCCGCCGGCATGGAAGGACTCATCCTGGTGGGCAAGGGCGCCTTCGATGCCGGCGACAAGGCGGCGGATCTAAGCCATCCGCCCACCGATATCCCGCCCGCGATCGGCGACCGGCCACCCCGTGACGTCTCCGTGGACCTCCATACCACCGAGAAGACCGGTCACCTGGCCGATGGAACCCGCTACAAATTCTGGACCTTCAACGATCAGGTACCCGGCCCGTTCCTGCGCGTCCGTCAGGGCGACCGGGTTACCGTGAACCTGCACAATGACAAGACATCCACCATGGTGCACTCCGTGGACTTCCACGCCGTGACCGGGCCGGGTGGCGGCGCCGAGGTCACACAGGCGGCGCCGGGCAAGACCGCGAGCTTCCGCTTCCGCGCCCTGAAGCCCGGCCTTTACGTCTACCATTGCGCCACGCCGATGGTGGCTCACCATATCACCAACGGCATGTACGGCCTGATACTGGTCGAACCCGCCGGCGGCCTGGCGAAAGTCGACCGGGAGTTCTACGTGATGCAGGGGGAGATCTACACCACGGAGGCCCATGGTCAGCATGGCGACCTGTCCTTCTCCCTGGACAAACTGCTGAACGAAAGACCCGAGTACTACATCTTCAACGGCGCCAGCGACGCCCTCACCAAGACCCATCGCATGGAAGCAAGCGTCGGCGAGACCGTGCGCATCTTCTTCGGCGTGGGCGGCCCCAATGCCACCTCTTCTTTCCATGTCATCGGCGAGATGTTCGACCGGGTCTACCATGAAGGCAGCCTGACCAGCCCTCCAATGCGGGATGTGCAGACCACCACGGTCGCCCCGGGCGGCGCCACCATGGTGGAGTTCCGGGTGGACTTCCCGGGCCGCTACATTCTCGTCGACCATGCGCTTTCCCGCATGGAACGAGGCCTGGTGGGCTTCCTGCATGTGAACGGCAAGGCGGACAAGGACATCTTCGAGCCCCTCGCACCTTAAAACCCACGGCCGGGTATCCACGGATGCCCGGCCCTTTTTTTAACTTTAAAGATGCATTGCGGATACATCTTTAAAGATGTAATTTAAATACATCTTATGAAAAGCAGTTCATCAACCCATGGGGAGAACCTCAGCCATGACCCACTATCGTAATCTTTGGTGGACGCTGATCGCGGTCCTCGCGGTCACCTTCGCTCTATTGGGGTATTTCGGTACCGAGGTGTATCGCAAGGCACCGCCGATCCCGGATCGCGTGGTCAGTGAATCCGGGCAGGTCCTGATGACCGGCGAGGACATTCTCGACGGCCAGACCGCCTGGCAGTCCGTCGGTGGCATGCAGCTCGGGTCGATCTGGGGCCACGGTGCCTACCAGGCCCCGGACTGGACCGCGGACTGGCTTCACCGTGAACTGGTTGCCTGGCTTGATCTGGAAGCCGAGCAGCGCTACGGCCTCGCCTACGACCAGTTGGACGGCGAACGCCAGGCCCTGCTCCGCCAGGCCCTGAAACAGGCCTACCGCGCCAACACCTTCGATCCCGAGCAGGGCACCCTGGTGCTGTCCCGACAGCGCATTGAGGCCATGGCGCAGGCCGCTGACTATTACAAGCGCCTGTTCAGCGATGACCCGGCGCTGCGGGGCACTCGCGAAAGCTATGCCATGAAGGAGGACACCCTGCCCAGCCCGGAACGGCGGCAGGCATTGACGCGGTTCTTTTTCTGGACCGCCTGGGCGGCGGCCACCGAGCGGACCCCGGGCGAAGCCACCTATACCAACAACTGGCCCCATGAGCCGCTGATCGGCAATGTTCCCACCGCCGAGAACATCGTCTGGTCGATCGTCAGCGTGGTGTTGCTGATCGCCGGCATCGGCTTCCTGATCTGGGCCTGGGCCTTCCTGCGCCGGCATGATGAAGAGGAACCCACCGCGCCGGCGCGCGATCCGCTGACCCTGATTCAACTGACGCCATCCCAGAAGGCCCTGGGAAAATACCTGTTCCTGGTGGTGGCACTGTTCATCTTTCAGGTCTTCATCGGCGCCTTCACCGCCCATTACACCGTGGAAGGTCAGAAATTCTATGGTCTGGACGTGTCGCGCTGGTTCCCTTACAGCCTGGTGAGAACCTGGCACATCCAAAGCGCGCTGTTCTGGATCGCCACCGGCTTCCTTGCCGCCGGCCTGTTCCTGGCGCCAATCATCAATGGTGGCAAGGACCCGAAATTCCAGAAACTGGGCGTGGACATCCTTTTCTGGGCCCTGGTGGTGGTGGTGGTCGGTTCCTTCGTCGGCAACTATCTGGCCATCGCCCAGGTCATGCCCGCCCATCTCAACTTCTGGCTCGGGCACCAGGGCTATGAATACGTGGACCTGGGCCGCCTCTGGCAGATCGGCAAGTTCACCGGCATTGCCTTCTGGCTGGTCCTGATGATGCGCGGCATCACCTCGGCGTTGCGCCGTCCCGGCGAAAAAAGCCTGCTGGCCTTGCTGACCGCCTCGGTGGTGGCCATTGGCCTGTTCTACGGCGCCGGCTTTTTCTACGGCGAACGCACCCATCTGTCGATCATGGAGTATTGGCGCTGGTGGATCGTTCATCTGTGGGTGGAAGGTTTCTTCGAGGTGTTCGCGACCACCGCGCTGGCCTTCATCTTCTACAACCTCGGTCTGGTGAGCCGGACCATGGCCACCGGTGCCAGCCTGGCGTCCGCCTCCCTGTTTCTTCTCGGTGGTGTCCCGGGCACCTTTCACCACCTCTATTTCGCCGGCACCACCACGCCGGTGATGGCCGTGGGCGCCACCTTCAGCGCCCTGGAAGTGGTGCCGCTGATCGTGCTCGGCTATGAAGCCTGGGAGCACTCCCGGCTGCGCGAAAGAAGCCCCTGGATGGCGCAGCTTCGCTGGCCACTGTCCTGTTTCATCGCCGTGGCCTTCTGGAACATGCTCGGCGCCGGGGTGTTCGGCTTCATGATCAACCCACCGATTTCCCTGTATTACATCCAGGGGCTCAATACCACGCCGGTGCATGCCCATTCCGCGCTGTTCGGCGTCTATGGTTTCCTGGCGCTCGGCTTCACGCTGCTGGTGCTCCGCTATATCCGCCCCAATCTGGTGTTCAACAACAAGCTGATGGGCACCGGCTTCTGGCTACTCAACATCGGCCTGGTGTTGATGGTGACCACCAGCCTTCTGCCAATCGGCATCATCCAGTTCCAGGCCAGCGTCAGCGAGGGCCTCTGGTACGCGCGCAGCGAAGGCTTCATGCAACAGGACATCCTGCAAACCCTGCGCTGGGTTCGCACTTTCGGGGATGTGGTGTTCATGCTTGGCGCCCTGGCGGTGGCCTGGCAGGTGGTGCTCGGCGTGATCCTGCATCGCGCGGAACCGTCACCGGAGCAACACGAGCAACCCGCTTCTCCCTGATTGAGCTGAATCGCGATCACGAACCAACCGTCCGGCGGCCCCGTCGCCGGACGCCCGGAGTATGATATGGATGACAGCCTGTATGGCCTGAGCGGTCCCCTGCTGAAAAAGTACGACCGCCCCGGCCCACGCTACACGTCCTACCCCACCGCGCCATGCTTTCGCCCGGTGGCCGGCGCCGAACGCTATCGCCATGCGGTGGAGCACAGTAACGGAGACCTGCTTCCCAGGCCATTGTCGCTGTACCTGCACATTCCATTCTGCGAAAAGCTCTGCTACTACTGCGCCTGCAACAAGATCATTACCCACGATCACCAGAAGGCGGACATCTATCTGCGCTATCTGGAGCGGGAAATAAAACTGCAGTCCGAGCTGTTCGATCCGGATCGTCTGGTCAGTCAGATTCATCTTGGCGGCGGCACCCCCACTTTTCTTGATGACCATCAACTGACCCGTTTGATGGACACCCTGGCGCGGCATTTCCGCCTCGACATAAGCCCCGCGCGGGATTTCTCCCTTGAGGTGGATCCTCGCACGGTCACTGAAGAGCGCCTGGAATGGTTCCAGGCGCTGGGGTTCAACCGGATCAGTTTCGGCGTGCAGGATTTCGATCCCGCCGTCCAGCGGGCCGTCAACCGGGAGCAGAGCGAAGCGGCCATCGGTGATCTGGTGCGTTCCGCCCGGCAAGCCGGTTTTCGTTCCATTAATCTGGACCTGATCTATGGCCTGCCTTTGCAGACCCGCGAGAGCTTCGCGGTGACCCTGGAAAAGGTACTGGCGCTGCGCCCGGACCGGGTGGCGGCCTACGGCTACGCGCACCTGCCCGGCCGCTTCCGGTCGCAAAGATTGATCCGCACGTCGGACCTGCCCGGCGCCGACGACAAGCTCGACCTGCTGCGCCAGCTGGTCGAGCGTCTGCGCGCAGGAGGCTACCGCTATATCGGCATGGACCATTTCGCGCTGCCGGACGACGAGCTTTCCCGGGCGCTGGACGACGGTCTGCTGCACCGCAATTTCCAGGGCTATTCAACCCACGCCCGATGCGATCTTCTGGGCATGGGCGTATCCGCCATCGGTAACATCGGCGACCACTACTGCCAGAACCAAAAGTCCCTCAAAACCTACTACCAGGCACTGGACCAGGACCGGTTGCCCATCGCTCTGGGTTACACCAGAAGTGCCGACGACCGCCTTCGTCACGATGTCATACAGCAATTGATGTGCCTGGGCTGCGTGGACTTCGAAAGCACCGCGCGGCGTCATGGCATCGACTTTCTCCACTACTTCCAGACGGAGCTGGAGGCCCTGTCCACCTTTGTCGAGGACGGCCTGATCCGCTGCAACGAACACGGGCTGTATCTGCGTTCCGGCGGGCGGCTGGTAATGCGCAATCTGGCCATGGTGTTCGATGCCCATCTGGGCAATGCCCGGGAAACCCGGCATTTCTCGCGAACGGTTTGAGCCGGGCCCTTTCCTTGACCTGGGTCAGCGTCCCGGCTCGCAAGGATCGCCGCGAAAAAACACAACATATAGTATTGGGAAACAAATCAACCAACCATATATTGATGATCAGGCCTTGCCATGACCGACCAAGACACCCGGGTATCCGTGCGCGATACCGTCGATGAGTACCTGCAGCGCCTGGATTGGCGCGTGCATGCCAACGCCAACCAGGGTTACTCGCTGGGCGGCCTGATTCTGAACGTCTCCGGTAAGCTGATCGCCAATTACTGGCTTGACCAGGTCTACCCCCGGGCGGTGGCCACGGCTCATCGCGACGGCGATCTGCACCTCCACGATCTCGATATGCTGGGGGGCTACTGCGCGGGCTGGTCCTTGCGCAATCTGCTCGCCGAAGGCTTCAACGGTGTTCCCGGCCGCGCCGAAAGCCGGCCACCGCGGCATCTGTCCAGCGCCCTGGGGCAGATGGTGAACTTTCTCGGCACGCTGCAGAACGAATGGGCCGGCGCCCAGGCCTTCAGTTCCTTTGATACCTACCTGGCGCCCTATGTCCGCCGGGACCGGCTCAGCTATGACCAGGTCCGCCAGGCGGTACAGGAATTCATCTACAACCTGAACGTCCCCTCCCGGTGGGGCAGCCAGACCCCGTTCACCAATCTGACCTTCGATTGGACCTGCCCCGAGGACCTGCGCGAGCAGGTGCCGGTGATCGGCGGCGAGGAGCAGCCCTTTTACTATGGCGACCTGCAGGCGGAGATGGACCTTCTCAACCGCGCGTATCTGGAGGTCATGGAGGCCGGCGACGCCAACGGCCGCGTTTTCACCTTTCCCATTCCCACCTACAACATCACGCCGGACTTCGACTGGGACTCGGACAACGCCAATCGCCTGTTCGCGCTAACCGCCAAGTATGGCCTGCCCTACTTCCAGAATTTTCTCAACTCGGACCTGCAGCCACACATGGTGCGCTCCATGTGCTGCCGGCTGCAGCTTGATCTCGGTGAGCTTCTGAAAAGAGGCAACGGCCTGTTCGGCAGCGCCGAGCAGACCGGCTCCCTGGGCGTGGTGACGATCAACTGCGCGCGCCTGGGCCACCGCTTCCCCGGCAACCGCGCGGCACTGTTCGCCGAGCTGGACCGGCTTCTGGCGCTGGGCCGCGACAGCCTGGAGATCAAACGGCGATGCATCCAGCACTGGATGGATAACGGGCTCTATCCCTACAGCCAGCGCTACCTGGGCACCCTGAGGAATCACTTCTCGACCCTGGGCGTCAACGGCCTCAACGAGATGGTTCGCAATTTCACCCAGGACCGGCTCGACATCGCCGATGAGGAGGGCCGCGACCTGGCCCTGGAACTTCTGGATCACGTCCGGCTTCGTCTGCGTGCGTTCCAGGAGCAAACCGGCCATCTCTACAACCTGGAGGCCACACCGGCGGAGGGGACCACCTACCGTTTCGCCAAGGAGGACGCCAGGCGCTACCCGGGCATCCTTCAGGCGGGTACCGAAGCGGCGCCCTACTACACCAATTCCAGCCAGTTGCCGGTGGATTACACCGAGGATCCGTTCGAGGCGCTACTGCATCAGGACCCACTGCAAACCCGTTATACCGGCGGCACGGTGTTGCATCTGTACATGCGAGAGCGACTGAGCGACGCCGGCGCCTGCAAGCAGCTGGTCCACCGGGCCTTGTCGCGCTTTCGTCTTCCCTATCTCACCATCACGCCCACGTTTTCCATTTGTCCCGTGCACGGCTACCTGTCCGGCGAGCACGAGTTCTGCCCGCTTTGCGACGAAGAACTGCTCGCCAGGGCCGGTAGCGGCTTTCAACCATCAGACGCAAGGAGTTCGCCATGAACGCTTCCATATCCTCCCGCCTCGATCCGGCCAAACGGCAACGCTGTGAAGTCTGGACCCGCGTCATGGGCTATCACCGGCCGGTGACGCAGTTCAATGCCGGCAAGCAGTCGGAACACCGCCAACGGCGGCACTTCGTCCAACCACCGACCCGCTAGACCAACAGGAGGCACGCCGGGCCGGCTCAATCCGGCCTGGCGTGAACATCATGACACCCATCCCCATACGCCTGCCGGTCGCCGGGCTGACCGCCTTGTCCACGCTGGATTATCCAGGCCGGCTGGCCTGCGTGGTATTCCTGCAAGGCTGCCCTCTACGCTGCGGCTACTGCCACAATCCCGGCATGATCGCCCCGCGCCGGGGCGGTCTCACGGAGTGGCTGGAGGTGGAGCACTTTCTGCACCGGCGGCGCGGCCTGCTGGACGCGGTAGTGTTCAGCGGCGGCGAACCCACCCGCCACGGAGATCTGGAAGCGGCGATCCGTCGTGCCCGGGGGCTGGGGTATCGCATCGGACTGCACACCGCGGGCCCCTATCCCCGGCGCCTGCGGCGCCTGCTGCCCCATCTGGACTGGGTGGGGCTCGACGTGAAAGGCGCGCCGGCGGATTTCGACCGCATCGCCGGACGCCCCGGAGTGGGCGTCCGGCATGGCCAGAGTCTGGACGTGCTGCTTTCCAGCGGCGTCGCGCTGGAGTGTCGAACCACCGTGCACTGGCGGGATTTTCAGATCGATCAGGTGGAGCGGCTGGCGCGTTGGCTGGCGCGTCGGGGTGTCCGGCATTACGCGCTGCAACTGGCGCGCACGGAGCAATGCCTGGACGCCCGCTACCAGCGGCCGGTCGCCGGGGCGCCCTCCCGAGCCGAGCTCGAACAACGCCTGGCGACCCTGACACCCTGCTTCGAAACCCTTGTTCTGCGCTAGAATCGGTTCAGGCCCCGGGCAAGGGATTCTTGGTGATCGCCACCGCCACCATGTAGGCGAACACCATAATCGCCAGAACCGTGAACAGCGCCCGCTGACCGGACGACCGCGCCCGTTTGATGGCCAGGGTACCGAACCCGATGTACAACAGCAGCGCCGTCAGCTTGGCCGCCAACCACGGGGTCTGATGAGGCCAGGCACGCAGCAGCACCATCAGAATCAGCCCGCAGGTGAGCAGCAGGGTATCCAGCACGTGGGGCGCCACCCGAACCCAGCGCCGCTGACCGAGAGGCGATTCGCGGACCGACCACCAGGCCCGCACCATAAAGAAGGACACGCTCAGTGCCGCCAATGTCATGTGCAGATGCTTGACCGTCAGATAGAGCACGCCGCGCTCCTTGATCTTGAAAATATGTCAGACTGTCCCCACCCACCCAGTTAAGAGTCGACGACGGACGTCCATGAAACTGACCCAGTACAGTGATTACTCCCTGCGCGTTCTGATCTATCTCGGGATTCATGGCGAGGAGCTCGCCACCATCACCGAAATCGCCGACAGTTACCGTATTTCCCGGCACCATATCGTCAAGATCGTGCACAGGCTTGGTCAGCTCGGCTACGTGGAAACGATCCGGGGCAAAAACGGCGGCCTCCGCTTGGCCCAGGCCCCGGAACGCATCGTGATCGGCAAGGTGGTTCGCGATACCGAACCCAGTCTGAACATCGTCGAATGCTTCGACGATCCGGACGCCTGCGTTATCACGCCCGCCTGCCTGCTGCGCGGGGCTCTGAGCAACGCCCTGACCGCTTTCCTGGAAACCCTGGACGGTTATACCCTGGCCGATCTCCTGAAACCGCGCCGCCGGCTCCAGCAGCAGCTTTTCGCCCGCCTGAAACCCGCCGCCGGCGCCTGATCCGGCCGGACTCCCTGATCCGGACTTGAAACCCGCCCTTTAACATGTATAAATTATACATGTTTTAACTCCGACAGCCATAGCCCTCAGGGGCCCGTGTACGGGCCGGAGAATCCATGCAAGCCCCCGAGCACCGTCGATGACAAGGTGCTGGCGCGCGGAATCCGAGGAAACCACGGAGTACGTCGTGCCGGTCCGCTGACGGCACGCCGTTCCCGCCGACCAGGCATTCACGGAGACCGGGCTATCCGGCAATCAGAATTCCGTCCGCGAACCTACCGCCATCAAGTGGTCCCTCACGGCCGGCGGGATCATGGCTCCGGCTTCTGACCTCGGGGTGCCACGCGCCGCACCAGAACGCTGTACTCACGGCCGAGAAACCTGGGGTGCACCACGTCGCCGACACGGGCGCCGAACAAGGCCTCGCCGAACGGCGACAGGATGGAAATAACGCGCCGGTCCGGCCTGGCCCGGTGGGGCTCAACCAGTACGAAATCCAACTCGCCACCGTGATCCAGATCGAGAATCCAGACGCGGGTATCAATGTCGGCGGTCTGCACCGCCCCCCGTTGTCGCCGCTCTTTCTCCATTCTTTCCAACACACCACCCAATACACAGGGCGGCAGCATCCACCATCCACGCACCGACAGGTAAGCACGGGCTTTTCCTGCCAGAGCCGGCGGACGCCGTCGCCAAGACGAAAGCGCCATCCAGTCCTCTCCCATGGGGAAAACACACTTTGCGGGGAAACCTTCGATGCCGGACGGGCGGCGCCCGTCCGGCTCAGACCAGAAAGGTGGTGGGGACGATCATAAGAAGGGCGTGGACAATCAAGGTATGCCTCGAACCATGAATCAACTCGATGGCATGACCATAGCCCACCGGCAAATTAAAGCAAGCGGCAAGCCTTGCTAGAACACCCCCTGGTCGATCATGGCGTCGGCGACGCGCCGGAAGCCGGCGATGTTGGCACCCAGCACCAGATTGCCCGGGGCGCCGAATTCCAGGGCGGTTTCGCTGGCGCGGCGGTGGATGTCACCCATGATGGTGCGCAGGGTGCGGTCCACCTGCTCCGCGGGCCAGCGCGCCATGGCGGCGTTTTGCTGCATTTCCAGCTGGCTGACGGCGACGCCGCCGGCGTTGGCGGCCTTACCCGGGCCGTAGCTGATGCCGGCGCGCAGAAACAGGGAAACCGCGTCCCGGGTGCAGGGCATGTTGGCGCCTTCGGAGACGCCGCGCACGCCGTTGGCCAGCAAGGCTTCGGCGTCCGGCCCCTGCAGCTCGTTCTGGGTGGCGCAGGGAAACGCCAGGTCGCCCTCCTCGCGCCACACCGGCAGGCGGCCGTCTTGATAGTCCTCGACAGGAATGAAGAAGGCGTCCTGGTGGGTTTCCAGATAGCTCTGGAGGGCCGCCCGGTCGCGTTCCTTGATGGTCTTCAACAGGGGCACATCCAGGCCCGCCCGATGGATCAGGCTGCCGCTGGAGTCGGAGCAGGTAATCGGCCGGGCGCCCAGCTCCACCAGTTTTTCCATGGTGTAGAGCGCCACGTTGCCGGCGCCGGACACCAGGCAGCGCTTGCCTTCCAGGGTTTCCCGTTTTTCAGCGAGCATGTTCTCGGCGAAATACACACAGCCGTACCCGGTGGCTTCCTTGCGGCCGAGGGAGCCGCCCCAGCCGGTGGACTTGCCGGTGAGCACGCCTTCGAAACGCCCGCTGAGGCGCCGGTACTGGCCGTACAGATAGCCGATCTCCCGATGGCCCACGCCGATGTCACCGGCGGGCACGTCCACGGTGGCGCCGATATGGCGGTGCAGCGCGGTCATGAACGCCTGGCAGAAGCGCATCACCTCGCCCTGGCTGCGGCCCTTGGGGTCGAAGTCCGCGCCGCCCTTGCCACCGCCCAGGGGCAGGCCGGTGAGCGCGTTCTTGAAGATCTGCTCGAAGCCGAGGAACTTGATGATGCCGCTGTTCACGCTGGGGTGAAAACGCAGCCCGCCTTTGTAGGGCCCCAGAGCGGAATTGAACTGAACGCGGTAGCCCTTGTTGACCCGCACGGCGCCGGCGTCATCCACCCAGGCGACGCGGAACAGGATCTGGCGCTCCGGTTCAAGCAAGCGCTCCACCACGCCCTCACCGTGGTAGCGGGGCTCGGCCTCCAGCACGGGAGCAAGCACCTCCAGCACTTCCTCCACGGCCTGATAGAACTCGGTTTGTCCCGGGCTGCTTTGTCGCAGACCGGCCATTACGCTGGAAACATGACTCATAAAAACTCCCTGTAGCAAACAGCCGAACAATAAAGCGGCTTTGAAAATAAAAACAAAAAAGGAATACGGGCGGATGCCCGGGGTGCGGCGGCCGCTAAACGCCCAGCCAGGAAAACACCTGGCGCAGGAAAGCAGTGCCGTTTTCAGCGCGCCAGACGCCGTGGGCCATGATCACCTTTTCCGGCTGCCAGGCAAGGATCCGGCGCACACGCTCACGGGCGCGGCGGCGGCGCAGGGTACTGAGGCGCACTTCCAGCGGCGCCTTGCCGGGCCGCTCGGTGATGCCCCACAGCCGCGCGATCCAGCGTTGCCAGGGTTTCCAGTGGCGGCGCAGGAAGTCGTCGCTGAACGCTTCGCTGAAGTCCGCCAGGATGACCGTGCGCGAGGGGCGGTGGAAGAACACCACTTCGTCCAGGAACAGGGCCTCGCGCAGCCAGACTTGATCGAGGGTATCCGCCCAGGCGCTCGGCGGGGTGTCGTCCAGGGTGCCGGTAAAGGTGAGGTCGGACCGTTTCCGTTGCGTGGACGCCGGGCCCCAGAGAACGGCGTCCGGCCAGGCCTGGTGCCATTCATCCAGGTACAGGTGGTGCAGCTTGTTGGGGCTGACCAGGTGCCGCACCGGCCCGAGTTCGTCCACGAAGGCGCGCAGGCCCGGAGTGAGGGGCACCGGCGACCAAACCCAGAGGCCGCCATCCGGCAGGCGGGCGATCACCGAGCGGGTGGGGTATGGCAAGCCGTAAAAATCCACCAGGGGGCCATCCACCAGCCAAAGCTCTTCGCCCACCTTAATAGGTGCCGCTTCGGTCAGGGCCGTTTCGTTCATGGTTTCATTTCTCCTCCTGATCAGGATTAAGCCGTTCCCAGGCTCGCTGCGCGCGCAGCAGCCGCGCCTTGGCGGCGAGGCGGAACAGCGGCCGGTCGCGGTGCCAGCGGGCCGCGGCATCGCCGCCCTGCTCTTCCCAGAGCCCGTCCGCGTCGTCGTAGAGCCCCTGGGCCCGGGTCAGGGCGCCGGTGAGCGCCAGGTGGGTCACCGGGTCGCCGGCGGGCCGGGCCGCCAGGGCACCCAGGCTCTCCAGGCCGGTGACCAGGGCCTCCGCGAACGGCGCCGGCCAGCGGCGGGCGCGGGCCTCGCGCAGCAGCCAGGCCTGCACCGCCAGGGCGATGAAGGTGTCCTCGATGGTGCGGAACGGCTTCACCACGGTGTCGTAACCGTCGCCGTCGAGCAGCCCATCGCCGGGCACCGCCACCGACTCGAAGCGCGCGGCGGTGTGCGGGATTTCCGGCACGAACTCCAGCGGCGCTTTATTTTCCAGGGTAACGCCGGCGGCGCCGGCGGGCACCCGGGCCACCTTCAGCGCCGGGCGGTCTCCGCCTTCGTCCAGGCGCGCCACCACCAGCAGTTCGGTGGCCGCTTCCCCCAGGGTGATCCAGCTCTTGGCGCCGTCCAGGCGCCAGCCGTCGCCGTCCCGGCGCAGCACCGTGGCGATGTCCCGGGGCCGGTTGCCGCCGCTTTCCGTGGCGCACAGGGCGAGCCGCGCGTCGGCGGCGGGTTGCTCGTTGAAGCCGGCGAGCAACTGGCGCAGGGCGGCCTGGTAGCCGGCGGCGAAGGCCCAGCCCACCCGGTCGGCGGCGAAGCCGCCAAGGATCGCCTGGGCCACCGGCGCCGGTTCGCTCTCCACCCGGGCCCGCCAGTCACGGCACCAGGCCGCCAGATCGCGCGGCGCGGCGGTATCCGGGGAAGCGGTAAGGCAATGGCGCAGCGCCTCGAAGCGGCGCCTGTCGGTGTCCGCCCCGCTCAAAACGCGGCCCGCCCGACGGAAGCGCCGCCGTCCACGCAGACCGTCTGGCCGGTCATGTAGCCGCTTTCCTCGCCCAGCATGAACTGGATAGTGGCGGCGATTTCGGAGGGGTCGCCGAGCCGCCGCATGGGCACCAGATCCAGGTAGGCCGCTTCCCGGTCGCTGCCCGGCGGGTTGTTCTCGCGGAACAGCTCGGTCTCGATGGGGCCCGGGGCAATGGCGTTGACGGTGATGCCGGTGCGCGCCAGCTCCAGGGCCCAGGTGCGGGTGAAGTTGACCATGGCGGCCTTGGCGCTGCCGTAGGCGGTGCGGCCGGGCAGGCCGAAGATGGTCAGGCTGGAGACATTGACGATACGCCCCCAGCCCCGAGCCTTCATGCCCGGCAGCAGCGCCTGGCTGGCCTGGATCGCCGGGTGCAGGTGCAACGCCAGGATGGTGTCGAAGGTGTCCAGGTCGATCTCGCCCAGGGCCTGGGGCTTGATCATGCCCACGTTGTTGACCACGCCGTCGAAGTCGAAGCGGCTCGCCAGGTCCTGGAGGACGGCGTCGGTCTGGTCCCGGTCACCCAGGTCGGCGCTCACCAGAGTGCCGGGAAAATCCGGGTCGTCGCCGTGGCGGGCAATGCCCACCACGCCGTGCCCGGCGGCGGCCAGGCGCTCGGCCGCGGCGCGGCCGATGCCCTTGGTGGCGCCGGTGATCAGAAAGGTGCGGCTGTGCATGTACTCTCCCGTTGTTTCGTTATGTGGTCCGGCGGCGGGTCGCTCAGCCGCGCATCGGCTTGAGGGCCTCCGCCCAACGCTCGAGTTCGTCGAGCATGGCGATGGCGGATTGTTCCTGGATGTCCTTGGCCTTGAAGGTGCCGTCCTCAAGCTGCTCCTGCACCAAGGGCACCGCCACCTGCTCGATCAGCGGCATCATCTTCAGGGTGGTCAGCGTGGGCTTGGTGGCCTCCACCGAGCGCATACCGCCGGAAATGCCGCCGTAACTGACGAAGGCCGCTGGCTTGTAATTCCACTCGTGGTAGACGTAATTGAGCGCGTTAAGCAGGGCCGGCGTGGGCCCGAAGTTATACTCCGGCACCACGAACACATAGGCGTCCGCTTCGTCCACGCTGGCGGCCCAGCGCTTGGTGTGCTCGTGCTGGTAGTTTTGCTGGCGAGGGTGGTAGGGCTCGTCGAAGACCGGCAGATTGAAATCAACCAGATCCACCCAGCGCACATCGAAGTTGCCATGGTGGCGGGCCAACTCATAGAACCAGGTGCCCACGGTGGACCCCACCCGGCCCGGGCGGGTGCTGGCGATGATCACGTTCAGACGAAGCATGCTCGGCTCCTTGCGAAAAAAGAGAGCCTTCGGGTTTAGCACTATCCGGGCCGGCGGCGCAATCGCTCCGGTTGTGATCGCCGCCCCGGCGGTCCACTATGAGGCGCCTTGCCGCCACCGATTCCGGCCCCAGCGACCCCATGACCGACACCGCCCTGCCCCCCTGCCTGCACGATCTGACCACCGCGCCCCCGGGGGCCGGGCTGGTGCTGGCGCGCTGCGGCTATCGGCCGGAGGCGTTCGACGAGGACGCCTTCGCCGGCGCCGGCATCGAGGCCCCCGCCGCCCTGGCCGGGGCCATCGCCAAGCGCCGCACCGAGTACCTGGCCGGGCGGGTGTGCGCCCGGGCCGGCCTGCGCCACGCCCTGGGGCTGGAGGCGGTGCCCGGCATCGGCGCCGACCGGGCGCCGCGCTGGCCGGAGGGGGCGGTGGGCGCGATCACCCATTCCCGGGGCCAGGCCGCGGCCCTGGTGGGCGACGGCGCCGACTGGCTAGGGCTGGGCCTGGACACGGAGCACTGGCTGGCGCCGGACCGGGCCCGCCGGCTGGTCGGCCAGCTTCTTACCCCGGCGGAGCGGCACGCCCTCGGCGACCTGGACGACGGCGCCTTCGCCCGCCGTCTGACCCGGGTGTTTTCCATCAAGGAGAGTCTGTTCAAGGCGCTCTACCCGGTCACCGGCGTGCGTTTCTATTTCCAGGACGCGGAGATGGTGGCGGAGGATCGCATCGCGCTGCTATGCGACTTGTCCGGTCAGTGGCGGCGGGGTGCCGTGGTGGAAGCCCGGTGGCGGGATGAGGAAGCGGGGGTGTTGAGCTGGGTCGCGGTGCCGCGCGGGTGATCGCGGCGGGGGCACCTCGATGGGATCGCGACTGAAGTCGCTCCTACAACGGGGCGTTCCTTGCCTCCGTAGGAGCGGCTTCGGCCGCGAGTCAGCCGATCAGAACAGGTCCTGGTCCAGGCCCATCATGGTGGCCGGGCCGGCCTTGATCTGCTCGGCCAGGGCGCCGGCGCGGGGCAGCAGCCGCTCGAAGTAGAAGCGGCCTACGCTGACCTTGGCGCCGCCGAAGTCGTCGTCCCGTTGCGCGGCGGTGACCATCATGCGCGCCCACAGCCAGGCATAGGTGACATAGCCGAACAGGTCCAGGTATTCCACCGCGCTGGCATTGACCGTGTCCGGGTTGTCCCCGGCCTGGCGCAACAGCTCGGCGGTGGTGCTTTCCAGCAGGTCCACGGCGGCCACCAGCCGTTCGCGGATGCTGTCCAGCCCTTTTTCGTTGGCGTTGTCGTCGATCCAGCCGCGCACGTCGGCGAGGAAGGCGTCCACGTACTTGCCGCCGTTGCGGGTCACCTTGCGGCCCGCCAGGTCCAGCGCCTGGATGCCGTTGGTGCCTTCGTAGATCTGCGAGATGCGGCAGTCGCGCACGAACTGCTCCATGCCCCACTCACGCACGTAGCCGTGGCCGCCGAATACCTGCTGGCCGAGCACCGTGGTCTCGAAGCCGCGGTCGGTGAAGAACGCCTTGGCGATGGGGGTCATCAGCGCCACCCGGTCCTGGGCGGCCTTGCGCTCGGCGTCGTCCTCGGAGAATTTGGCCTTGTCCAGCTCCATGCCCACGTAGGTGGACAGGGCGCGGCCGCCTTCGTTAAGGGCGCGCATGGTCAACAGCATGCGGCGCACGTCGCCGTGCACGATGATCGGGTCGGCGTTGCCGCCTTCGTTCTGGACGCCGGTGGCGGCGCGGCCCTGCAGGCGCTCGCGGGCGTAGTCGGCGGCGCTCTGGTAGCTCACCTCGCCCAGGCCCAGGCCCTGGATGCCGATGGACAGGCGCTCGTAGTTCATCATGGTGAACATGGCGGCCAGGCCCTGGTTGGGCTCGCCGATCAGCCAGCCCTTGGCGTCGTCGAAGTTCATCACGCAGGTGGCGGAGCCCTTGATGCCCATCTTGTGCTCGATGGAACCGGCGGCCACGCCGTTGCGTTCGCCCGGGTTGCCGTCCGCGTCGGGCAGGAACTTGGGCACCAGGAACAGGGAGATGCCCTTGGAACCGGCGGGCGCGTCGGGCAGCTTGGCCAGCACCAGGTGGACGATGTTGTCCGCCAGGTCGTGCTCGCCGCCGGTAATGAAGATCTTGGTGCCGGAGATGGCATAGGCGCCGTCATCGGTGGGCACCGCCTTGGAGCGCATGATGCCCAGGTCGGTGCCGCAGTGCGGCTCGGTGAGGCACATGGTGCCGGTCCATTCGCCGCTGTAGAGCTTGGGCAGGTAGGCCTGCTTGAGTTCGTCGCTGGCGTGGGCGTCCAGGCACAGGGTGGCGCCGTTGGTGAGCGCCGGGTAGAGCGCGAAGGAGGAGTTGGCGCTGTGCATCATCTCCTCGAACAGCACCGCCAGGGATTTGGGCATGCCCTGGCCACCGAACTCCGGATTGCCGGAGAACGCGGTCCAGCCGTTCTCGGCGTAGGTCTTGAACGCTTCCTTGAACCCGTTCGGGGTGGTCACCTCGCCGTTGTCGAAGTGGCAGCCCTCTTCGTCGCCGTCGCGGTTGAGCGGGAACAGCAGGTTTTCCACCATCTTGCCGGCCTCGTCCAGGATCGCGTCGGACAGATCCCGGGTCACGTCGGCGGTGGCGGTCATGGGCGCCCAGAGCTGGTCGGCCTGGAACACGTCGTTCAGAATGAACCGCATGTCGTCCAGCGGCGCTTTGTAGGTGGCCATTGGTGAATCTCCCGAAACTGGCTTGCGTTGCGGGACGATAGTTTAGTCCCGGCGAACGGGCCGTAAACGTTTATTTGTGACCCGCCGTTCATCCAACGGGCGCGGTTCCGGGCGCCGCCACATCCACAGCATCAGCGCGCACAGGAACAGCGGCACCCCGATTTTCACCGCGTTCGGCACCTCGGAGAGGGTGATCAGGCCGATGCTGATCAGCATCATGGTGGAGGCGGCGCACTTGGCCCGGCGGCTCATGGCGCGCTGTTCCCGCCACTGACGCACCGGCGGGCCGAAGCGTGGGTGGTCCAGCAGCCAGGTTTCCAGGCGCGGCCAGCCCCGGGTGGCCGCCCAGGCGGCCACCAGCATGAATACCGTGGTGGGCATCACCGGCACCACCGCGCCCACCAGCCCCAGGGCCACGCACAGCAGCGCCAGGGCGCGCCATAAAAACACCCTGATCATGGGCGGAATTACAGCATGCCCCGGGCGCGCCGGCAAAGGCGGCGCCGGTTGCTCAGGGGGCCGCGGACAGGTCCGCGCCCGGCGCCATCAGCGCCGCCGGCGCCAGGGGCTCGCCGTTCACCGTCAAGGCGCCGTCGCGCACCATCAGCCGCGACACCAGGCGGCCGTCCCGGTGCGCCACCAGCCCGGCCTGCATGGGCCCGGCCAGGTTGGCGCGCAGCGGCGGCGGCAGCAGCGCCGGATCGGCATCCAGGTTGAGGGCCAGGTCCACCAGCCGCAGCAGCCCCGCCGGCGGCAGCATCCGCAGCTCCGCCAGGCTGGCGTTGAGGCCGTCCAGGCCACGATAGTCCAGGCGGCCATCCAGGGTCAGCGGGCGACCCTTGTCGCCGTCCAGCACCGCCAGCAGCGTCAGGCCGCTGCGGTCCGGGCGCAGCAGCTCCCGGGTCAGCACCGTCACCAGTTCCTCGCCCAGCTGCCGGGCCTGGGCGGCGTTGGCTTCCAGGGCCACCTGGTCGTCGGCCAGGGCGCCCACCATCATCTCGATGCGCAACCGGTCCAGTTCCCGGGACAGGCGCTGGGCGCGCACGGCGGCGGCGCTGTCGATGCCCTGGTAGGCGAGCCCCAGGTAGCCGGAAGCCAGGGTCGGCGGCACCGCGTCGCCGCCCAGTCCGTCCAGCCACAGGCCCAGGTCACCGGCCAAGGTGTCGCCCTGGCGCCGGGAGCGGGTGCGCAGGGTCAGATCACCGGTGAACTGCTCGCGGCCGCCCCGGGTCATGCTCAGGCCGTTGGCGGCCAAGGTCATTTCCATTAGTGGCAGCACCTCGCCGAGCAGTTCGTTGACGGTGATGTCCACGTCCAGGACGGGCAGCGTGGCGGCGCCCAAGGGGCCGCCCACCTGAAGATCCCGGCCGGTGATGAAGAAACGCCCGGTGGCCGCGCCCACCCGGGGCGAGCGGGCCTCCATGGTCAGGCGGCCCAGGGAAGCGCGGCCCGCCGCCGAGGACACCTGGAACGGCGTGACCGCGGCGCGCACGCGCAGGCCGCCGTCGAAGCGGTACAGGGTGCGCGCGGTGATCGGCGGCTGGCCCTGGAACACCTGGTCGACCATGGCGGTGACCGGCTCCGGCAGGGCGCTCAGATCGAGCCGGCCACGGGCATAGGCGAGCCCCAGGGCCGGGCCGTCGTCGGTGAACAGCAGTGGCCCGTAGCCAATGTCGGCGCGGTCGCACAGGGTGCCGGAGAACCCCTCCAGCTGGGCCAGATCCGGCGGCAACCGGTTGAACACCAGGCAGGTGCGCGCCTCCGCGCCGAGCAGGCCGGCGTCGTAATCACTGAGTTCGAGACGTACCAGATCGGAGCCCGGAATCAGCTCCAGGGCGGCGACCTGCTCGCGCAGGCGGCTCTCCACGGTCTGGCCGATGACATAGGTGCCGCCAAGCCACAGTCCCCCCAGGACCAGGATGGCGAGGATGATTTTTTTCATTGTTCCCCCAGGATGGTTCTCTTGTATCCACTTTTTTGTACCCAGGGTCACTATACCGGCATTTCGCCATCGCGCCTGTAAGCCATCCTCCATTCCGCAACGGCCTTAACGAAAAAAGCCCGCCGAGAGGCGGGCTTTTTGGTGCGGGCCGGGGCCGGATCAGAACGCGAAGTGCTCCGCGTCCAGCTCCATCATGCAGTCGAGACCGCCTTCGATGGCGCCCTTGTGGCCGGCGGCGCGGGGCAGCAGGCGCTTGAAGTAGAAGCGCGCGGTGCTGATCTTGGCCTTGTAGAAATCCTCGTCGCCGGCGCCGGCGGCGATTTGCTCCTGGGCCTTGGCGGCCATGCGCGCCCACAGGTAGGCCAGGGTCACGTAGCCGGAGTACATCAGGTAATCGACGGCGGCGCCGCCCACGTATTCCGGGTTCTGCATGGCCTGCATGCCCACCGCCTGGGTCATCTCGCCCCACTCTTTGTTGTAGGCGGCCAGCGGCTCGATCAGTTCCTTGAGGTCGGCGTTGTCGCCGTGGGCTTCGCAGAACTTGTGCACGATCTTGGTGAAGTTCCGCAGGGCCTGACCCTGGGTCATCATCACCTTGCGGCCCAGCAGGTCCAGGGCCTGGATGCCGGTGGTGCCTTCGTAGAGGGTGGAGATGCGCGCGTCACGCACGTTCTGCTCCATGCCCCATTCGCGGATGAAGCCGTGACCGCCGTAGATCTGCACACCGTGGTTGGCGGCTTCCAGACCCACTTCGGTAACGAACGCCTTGGCGATCGGGGTGAGCAGGGCCATCAGGTCATCGGCCTGCTTGCGCTCCTCGTCGTCCTGGGCCAGCTTCACCTGGTCGCCGAGCTGGGCGCACAGGTACACCAGCGCCCGGCCGCCTTCGGCGAAGGCCTTGGAGGTGAGCAGCATGCGGCGCACGTCCGGGTGCACGATGATCGGGTCCGCCGGGCCGTCCGGGTTCTTGGGGCCGGCCAGGCTGCGCATGGCGAGGCGCTCCTTGGCGTAGGCCAGGCCGCCCTGGAAGCCCAGTTCCGCGTGGGCCACGCCCTGGATGGCGGTGCCCAGGCGGGCGAAGTTCATGAAGGTGAACATGCAGTTCAGGCCCTTGTTCTCCGGGCCGATCAGGTAGCCGGTGGCGCCGTCGAAGTTCATCACGCAGGTGGCGGAGGCCTTGATGCCCATCTTGTGTTCGATGGAGCCGCAGGTCACGCCGTTGCGCTCGCCCACGCCGCCGTTCCCGTCGGTGTGGAACTTGGGCACGATGAACAGGGAAATGCCCTTGGTGCCCTTGGGGGCGTCGGGAAGACGGGCCAGCACGATGTGCACGATGTTCTCGGCCATGTCGTGCTCACCGGCGGAGATGAAGATCTTGGTGCCGGTGATGGCGTAGGAGCCGTCGCCTTGCGGCTCGGCCTTGGTCTTGAGAATGCCCAGGTCGGAGCCGCAGTGGGGCTCGGTCAGGCACATGGTGCCGGTCCACTCGCCGCTGGTGAGCTTGGGCAGGTAGGCGTTCTTCTGCTCGTCGGTGCCGTGGGCCTCGATGGTGGCCACCGCGCCGTGGGACAGGCCCGGGTACATGCTCCAGGACCAGTTGGCGGTGCCGGTCATCTCGGAGATGGCGATGCTGGAGGAGCCGGGCAGCCCCTGGCCGCCGAATTCCGGGTCGCCGCCCATGGCCGGCCAGCCGCCTTCCACGTACTTGGCGTAGGCTTCCTTGAAGCCCTTCGGCGTGGTCACCACGCCATTCTCGAAGTGGCAGCCTTCCTCATCGCCGGAGCGGTTCAGGGGAGCCAGTTCGTTTTCGGCGAACTTGGCGCCTTCCTCGAGGAAGGCGTTGAGCAGTTCGCTGTTAACCTCTTCCAGACCCAGTTTGGCGTAGTGGCCATCCAGATCCAGAACCTCGTTGAGCACGAAACGCATGTCGCGCAGGGGCGCTTTGTAATCGGGCATGTCAGGTCTCCCTAAAACACTCTGTGGGAAGCGGGAAAACCGGCCCCGGAACGGGCTGAGACACAGGCAGCGGGCGGGGCGGGTCCATCGTCAGGGAGTCAAATGGTAGCCGTGCCCCGGAGCCGCTGCCCACAACTATTTGTGACCCATAAGTCAAACAAGCGTTTGAAATCACTTTTGTCGGACAAGACTGGTATAGTCCGCCTCCGAAGCCTTCCTATTCTTGGGTTCGCCAACAGGAGCACTCCCATGATCGACCCCAATCTGCTGGATATCCTGGTCTGCCCGGTGAGCAAGGCGCCGCTGATCTACGATGAGCAGCGCGAGGAACTCAAATGCAAGGCCAGCGGCCTGGCCTACCCGGTGCGCGACGGCATCCCGGTGATGCTGGAAGAGGAAGCCCGCACCCTCGACGACGACGAATTGCGCTCACTGTAAGGACCGGCCATGACCCGCTCGCTGCTCGCCCTGCTGCTGGCCCTGGCGGCGCCGCTGCACGCCGCCGAACAAGAGGACCGGCCCCCGGTGCCGGAGGCCGACCAGACCATGACCCGCGAGCAGAAGCAGAACGACTGCCTGCTGCGCGCCGCCCGGGACGCCGCCGACAACATCACCGCCGCCCAATTGCGCGGCTGGTGCCTGGAGAACGAGGAGCGGCCGGAACAGCGCTCCGCCCACGAGGACGCCCTGCGTACGCGCCTAGCCCTGGAACGCTCCAGCCAGGACAACCCCTTCGTGATCACCCCGCACCGGCGCAACTACCTGATGCCCTACAGCCACTGGTCGAACCCGCAATGGAACGACCCGGACCGCCAGGGCCAGAACCTGGATTCCCAGGAAGTGAAGTTCCAGATTTCCCTGAAGGCACCGCTCTACGACGATTTCTGGGACGGCAGCACCCTGTACATGGCGTTCACCGGGCTGTTTTTCTGGCAGGCCTACAACAAGAGCGAGTCGAGCCCGTTCCGGGAAATCAATTTCACCCCGGAAATCTTCGTCGCCAAACCCATGGACTGGGAACTGGGCCCGGTGAAAACCGAACTGATGACATTCGGTTTCCGTCACGATTCCAACGGCCGGGATGAACCCACCTCGCGGAGCTGGAACCGGCTCTACCTGCGCCACATTTCCCAGATCGGCCCGTACTATGTGTCCTTGATGCCCTGGTACCGGATTCCGGAAGACGACAAGGACTACCCGCTGGACCCGCGCGGCGACAACAACCCGGACATTGAAAAATACATGGGCCATTTCGAGCTGGAAGTCGGACGCGCGTTCGGCAACCACGTGCTGGAAGTGATGGTGCGCAACAACCTGCGCTCGGACAACAAGGGCGCCGGCCGGGTCAATTATTCCTTCCCCATCAACGAGCGCTTCAAGGGGCTGGTGCAGGTGTTCACCGGCTACGGCGACTCGATGATCAACTACGACGACTACGAGACCCGCTTCAGCCTGGGCATTCTGCTCACCGATACCCTCTAGGAACTGGCGCGCCGGGCATTCCCCTGGGGCGGCGTTCACGGCCCCGGCGCGGGAGGGCCGCTAGTCTGGCGACGAAATCGACCAGACGAGGAGTCCATGGTGGGCAAAATCCGTTTGATCACCGGCGCCAGTGGCGGCATCGGCGGGGCGCTGACACGGCGTTGCCTGGACGCCGGCGATACCGTGTACGCGGTGAGCCGGCGGCCGCTGTCCGGCAGGGTGCATGAGCCGCGCCTGATCCCGGTGGCGGCGGATCTGACCCGGGAACAAGACATCGTCGCCTTGATGGAGCGGCTCGCCAACGACGGCGGGCCGCTGGACAGCCTGATTCACTGCGCCGGGGTGCTGCACGACGGGACACTCGGCATGGCGCCGGAGAAACGGCTGGAGGACCTGGATGCCGCCGCCCTGGAAAGGGCCTTCGCGCTCAACGCGGTGGCGCCGATGCTGCTGGCCAAGCACGGCCTGGCGCGGCTGCGCCATGGCGAGCGGGCGGTGTTCGCGTCGCTGTCCGCCCGGGTCGGCAGCATCGCCGACAACCGGCTCGGCGGCTGGTACGCCTACCGGGCCCCCAAGGCGGCCCAGAACCAGTTTATCCGCACCTTCGCGGTGGAAGCGCGGCGCCGGGCACCGGGTCTGATCGTGCTGGCGCTGCACCCGGGCACCGTGGACACCGCCCTGTCGGCGCCGTTTCAGCGCAATGTGCCGGCGGGCAAGCTGTTCAGCCCGGACTTCGCCGCCGAACGGCTGCTGGGCCTGATCGACGGCGCCGGCGAGGCGGACAGCGGCCGCTTTCTGGCCTGGGACGGCAAGGACATCCCTTGGTGAGCCACCACAAAGCCACCCTGCCCGAGAAGACCCGGTGTGCGGCCGGCCGTTCCGCTGGCGCCGCAAGTGGGCCCGCGACTGGCACCGGGTGATCCATTGCTCCGAACGCTGCCGGCGGAGCCGCCGGTGAAGCGGGCTCAGGGCAGCCGGTCCAGGGTGCGTTTGCGCAGGTCTTCCAGGGCGTCGCTGAAGGTCACCGGATAGGGGGCGTCGGCTCGGGCGGTACCGCGCCAGGCGTCGGGCAGGGCCGCCAGCTCTCCGGCCAGCCGCCGGCGGGCGGCGTCCGCGTCCGGGGCCGGCACCGCCGGCTCGCCGTTGGCCACCACGGTGCGCAGCAGCGGCTGACCCTCCCGTTCCTCGTCGGCGCCGGTGAGGGTGTCGCCGGCCAGCCGGCCGTGGTCGTCATAGTGGCGCCAGATCTGCTTGGCGCCGGGGTAGATGGGCTTGCCCGGCGACGCCTTGAGGCGCGGGCGGCCCTGGTATTCGGTGAGCTTGTAGGCGAAGTCCAGGGACGGGGCGTCCGCCACCGAGCCCATTTCCGTGCCCACGCCAAAGCCGTCGATGGGGGCGCCGGCGGCCACCAGATCGGCGACCTTCCATTCGTCCAGGCCGCCGCTGACCACCACCCGCACGCCGTTCAGGCCGGCGGCGTCGAGTTTGTCCCGGGCGGCCCGGGCCTGGGCCACCAGATCGCCGGAGTCGATGCGCACGGCGCCCACGTCCAGGCCCTCGTCACGCACCAGGCCGATCACCTTGTCCACCGCCGCCAGGCTGTCGTAGGTGTCCACCAGCAGGGTGGTGCCCGGGTAGTCCCGGGCGTAGCGGCGGAAGGCGTCGATTTCCCGGTCGAAGGACTGGATGTAGGAGTGCGCCATGGTGCCGCGCAGGGGCAGGTCGAAGCTGAGCCCGCCGAGCACGTTGCTGGTGGCGCCGATGCCCGCCACCCGGTAGGCGCGCACGCTGCGCCAGGCGGCTTCCAGGCCATGCATGCGGCGCATGCCGAAATCCAGCACCGGGGTACCGGCGGCGGCCTGGACCACCCGGGCGGCCTTGGAGGCGAGCAGGGTTTCCAGGTTCACGTAGTTCATCAGCAGGCTTTCCAGCAGCTGCCCCTCGGCCACCGGGGCACGCAGCTCCAGCAGCGGCTCCTGGGGAAACACCAGGGAGCCCTCGGGCACCGCCCGCACCTCGCCGCTGAAGCGGAAATCCGCCAGCCAGTGGAGGAATTCATCGCGGAAACCCAACGGCGCCAGGCGGCGCACCTGCTCCTCGGGAAAACGCAGTTCGGTGATCAGCCGGGCGGCGTGCTCCTGGCCGCAGGCCACCACGTAATTGCGCTGCCCGGGCAGCACCCGGTAAAAGAGGCTGAACACCGCCTCGCCGCTTTTTCCGTCCAGGTGGTAGGCCTGGGCCATGTTCAGTTCGTACAGATCGGTGAGCAGACCCAGTTCGTCCACCCGGGGCCAGACAGCGGTCATCGGCGCATCCTTTGGCTATACAGTCGTCGCGGCACCGCCATGAATTGCGCCGGCGGCGGCGCTTTTCAAGCCCGTTGGCCGGGCAGTTGGTCGAGCACTTCGCGGTGGGCGGCCAGGGCGGCGGCGTCGAACAGCACGAAGCGCACCCGCTTCACCCGCTCCAGGGCGGCGCCCTCGGCGGCCACCGTGGTCACCGCGATGCGCGCCGCCTCCGCCAGCGGATAGCCGAAGGCGCCGGTGGACAGCGCCGGGAAGGCGACGCTTTCCAGCCCCCGCGCCTCGGCCAGCCGCAGGGCGTTGCGGTAGCAGTCGGCGAGCAGCCGGTCGGCGGGCTCGTCGCGGCCGTACACCGGCCCCAGACAGTGGATTACATGGGGGTTGGGCAGCCGGTGGCCGCCGCTGATCACCGCCTGGCCGGGTTCGATGGGCGCCATGGGCGCGCACTCCTCGGCGAGGCCGGGCCCGGCGGCGCGGTGCAAGGCGCCGGCCACGCCACCGCCGGTGCGCAGCAGGGCGTTGGCGGCGTTGACCACCGCGTCCATGTCGGTCTGGTTGGCGATGTCTCCCTGGCGACATTCAATCGTGAAGCGGGTCATGTTCGGTTCCTGGCATTGCCGCCCGCGTAGGGTATCATCCGCGGGCGGGGGACTTGTCATCACTGCACGGAGATAGCTATGCGAATCCTGGCCCGATTCGGCGTTCTGGGACTGCTGATGCTGCTGGGCGCCTGCCAGACTCTCAGTGGCCTGGAAACCCCGGAGGTGAACCTGTCCAGCATCCGCCTGGAGCAGGTCAGCGTGTTCGAACAACAGTGGCAGGTGGTACTGCGCGCGCGCAACCCCAACGACCGGGAGCTGACGCTGAAGAGCCTGGACTACGAGCTGTTCGTCAACGGCGAGAAGCTGGCTCGCGGGCTCACCGGCGACAACGTGACGCTGCCAGCCATGGGCGACGCCCTGGTGAGCACCCGCATCACCACCAGCCTGATGCAGACCCTGGGCAAGCTGAAAGCCTTGCAGCAGGACCCGGGCGCGCCGCTGGACTACCGGATCAAGGGCACCGCCCGGGTCAAGGGCCTGGCCCTGCCACTGAGCTTCGATCAGCGCGGCGAGTTCCGGCTGCCGGACACGGTGCCGCCGCGCTAGGGCCGGTGGTCCGGGCCGCGAACTGACCCGGGCGGCCACCGGGCCGAGCGTTCCGGTCATCCCCCGGCGCCGGCCGGCGGGCTACAGTGAGGCTTTCTGGCAGGGACCCTTTCCATGCAAGCGGACTTTCAGGTTGCCATCATCGGCGCCGGTTTCGGCGGCCTGGGGATGGCCATCGAGTTGAAGAAACGGGGCCGGCATTCGCTGGTGATCCTCGAGAAAGCGGACCAGGTGGGCGGCGCCTGGCGGGACAACACCTACCCCGGCGCCGCCTGCGACGTGCCGTCCCATCTGTATTCCTTTTCCTTCGCCCGCAAATTCGACTGGTCGCGGCGCTTCGCGCCCCAGGCGGAAATCCTCGACTATCTGAAGCGCTGCGCCCGCGACCATGACCTGGAGCGCCACCTGCGCCTGGGCACCGAGGTCCGCGCAGCCCGCTTCGACGAGGACGCCGGCCTGTGGCGGATCGAAACCGACCAGGGCGAGCTCACCGCCCGCGCGCTGATCACCGCCACCGGCCAGCTCAACCGGCCGGCCTGGCCCCGGGTGCCGGGGCTGGAGCGTTTCCAGGGCCCGGTCTTCCACAGCGCGCGCTGGGACCATGGCGTGGACCTGGCCGGCAAGACGGTGGCGGTGGTCGGCACCGGCGCCAGCGCCATCCAGTTCGTGCCGGAAGTGGCGAAACAGGCCCGCCAGGTGAAGCTGTTCCAGCGCTCCGCCGCCTATGTGATCCCCAAGCCGGACCGGCCCTACTCGCCCCTGGAGCAGCGGCTGATGGCGCGACTGCCCTGGTTGCAGACCCTGGACCGGGCCCGGGTCTACGCCCAGAACGAAACCCGGGTGCTGGGCTTCACCGCCCTGCAGGGCGTGATGAAGGTCTACCAGTGGCTGTTCCAACGCTATCTGCGACGCACCATCAGCGACCCGGCCCTGCGCGAGAAGCTGACGCCGGATTACCCCATGGGCTGCAAGCGCATCCTGATCTCCAACGATTATTTCCAGGCCATTGAACGCTTCGGCATCGAGGTGCGCACCGGCGGCGTGGCGGCGGTGGACGAAACCGGCCTGGTGGACGCGGACGGCCAGCACCACGACGCCGACGTGCTGATTTTCGGCACCGGCTTCCAGGCCACCGACTTCCTGGCGCCGATGACCATCCAGGGCCGCCGGGGCCGGGACCTGAACGAGGCCTGGCGGGACGGCGCCGAGGCCTACCTGGGCATCACCGTGCACGGCTTCCCGAATCTGTTCATGCTGTACGGCCCCAACACCAACCTGGGGCACAACTCCATCGTCTACATGCTGGAATCGCAGATCGCCTATGTGCTCAGCGCCCTGGAAGAAATGGAGCGCCCCGGAGTAGGCGGCCTGGAAGTGAACGCCGAGGTCCAGGACCGCTTCAACCGCGACATCCAGACGCGCCTGCGCGACAGCGTCTGGGGCCAAGGCTGCGACAGCTGGTACAAGACCGAAAGCGGCAAGAACACCAACAACTGGCCCGGCTTCACCTTCCGCTACCGGCGCCGGACCCGACGACTGGACCCTCGCGATTATGAGTTGCACCCGTGAACAGGGCGGCGTGACGGAAAGCCCGTCGCAACGCCTGATCGCCGCCACCCTGCGCGGCAGCCTCAAGACCCTGCTCAGCCCCGCTTTCCAGGCCCGCGCTCCGGTGGGCCTGCAGCGCCGCTGGCTGGCCACGGTGGCCCGCGCCACCCTGCCCGCCCGGGGCGTGCCGCGCCGGCGTACCCGCTTCGGCGGCGTGCCGGTGGAGGTGGTCGGCGAGGGCCGCGCCGCCACCCTGCTGTATCTGCACGGCGGCGGCTACGTGAGCGGCGGCCCGGGCACCCACCGGGCCCTGACCACCCGCCTGGCCCGGGACCTGGACGCCACCGTGATGGTGGTGGATTACCGGCTGGCGCCGGAGGCGCCCTGCCCGGCGGCCCTGGACGACGCCATCACCGTGTACCGGAGCCTGCTCGACCAGGGCCACGAGCCGGCGCGCATGGCGGTGGCCGGGGATTCCGCCGGCGGCGGGCTGAGCCTGGCGTTCCTGCAGCACCTGCGCGACGGCGGCGGCCTGCCACTGCCCGCCGCCGGGGTGCTGCTCTCGCCCTGGGTGGATCTGACCCTGGCCCACACCCCGGACCGGGTGGCCGGCGAGGCCATGCTCAGCCTGCCCTGGCTGAACGCCGCCGCCGACGCCTACGCCCGGGGCCGCCGCGACGGCGCCGCCGCCTCGCCTCTGCACGGTGAACTGAACGGCCTGCCGCCGCTGCTGATCCAGTGCGGCGGTGATGAGATCCTGCGCGCCGACAGCGAGCGTCTGGCGGACGCCCTGGACGACGCCGACACCGAGGCCCGCTACCAGCTGTTCCCGAGCCGCTGGCACGTGTTCCAGTTGCACGGCGGCGTGCTCGCCGACGCCGACCGGGCGCTGGCGGACATCCGCGCCTTCCTGACCGGCCACCTGGCCGCCGCCGGGGAGCGCGCCTGATGAGCCATATCCTGATCACCGGCGCCGCCAGCGGCATCGGCCTGGCCACCGCCCGGCGCTTCCACTCCCGGGGCTGGTCCGTGGGACTGCTGGACATGAACGCCCAGGCCCTGCAAGCGGTGGAAGCGGAGCTGGGCGAGCGCACCTGGTCGCGGGCCCTGGACGTGCGCGACGCGGCCGCCTGCCGGGCGGCGGCGGACGCCTTCGCGGCCCAGGCCGGCGGCCTGGACGTGCTGTTCAACGCCGCCGGCATTCTGCGCATGGGGTTCGTGGAGGAAGTGGACCCGGAGCTGCACCGGCGCACCCTGGAGATCAACGTGCAGGGCACCCTCAATATGTGCCTGGCCTGCCTGCCGCACCTGAAAGGGGCCGACCGGCCCCACGTGCTGAACATGAGCTCCGCCTCGGCGCTTTACGGCGTGCCGCATCTGGCGGTGTATTCGGCGTCCAAGTTCGCGGTGCGCGGCCTCACCGAGGCCCTGGACCTGGAATGGCGCCGCCACGGCATCCGCGTGCAGGACCTGATGCCGCCGTTCGTGGACACGCCCATGGTCCGCGACCAGGCCTTCCAGGCGCCGGTGGTCAAGCGCATGGGGGTGAAGCTGAGCGCCGAGGAAATCGCGGTGGCGGCGGAGCGCGCCCTGGACAGCGACCGGGTGCACACCCCGGTGGGGCTGCCGTTCCGGCTCACCGTGCTGATGGAAAAGCTGACGCCGCGCCGGGCCACCCGGGAATTGATGCGCTGGCTGAGCCGGCCCTAATAGTGGATGGTGACCCGGCGCCGGCCCCACTCCAGGGCGGCGTCGCGATCCTCGCCCATGTAGATATCGATCTTGTTGCGCCAGCGCCGGTGCATCTTGTCGCGCACGTACCAGATGCCGTCCAGGCCCTCGATGCGCACCGGGGTGCCGTAATCCAGCCCCTGGCCGAGCAGATCCCGGGACACGGCGATGGCTTTCATGCCGGGCACCAGGGTGTCGCCCCAGGCCGCCAGGCTGTGATCATCACCGGCGCCCTGACCGCGCAGGGAATTGAAAGCGGTGGCGGTGACGCTGGCCTTCGCTTCGAAGGAATCCGCCATCACCGGGCCGGCGCCGAGCCACAGCGCCACCAGGGCCAGCGCCCTGAACCCGCTCTTCACCCGCCCTTCGCCAGACTGCGTCGATGACGTCATTACGAACCCTCTCGTGGCCATTGATGCTGTTGCTGCTGTCCGCCTGCGCCGGTGCTCCGCCCATCCCGCCGCCCCTGGAGCCCCGGGTGTGGCCGGCCGCCGGCGAGCCGCGCGGCGTGATTCTCGCTCTGCACAGTTTCGGCGACCACGCCGCCGCCTTCAATCTGGCGGCACCGGCCCTGGCCGAGGCCGGGTACAGCGTGTACGCCTTCGACCAGGCCGGTTTCGGCACCCGCAACCTGAACGACCGCTGGGCCGGGGAGGCCCGCCTGGTGGACGACGCCGCCGGCCTGGCCCGGCAACTGGCGGAACGCTACCCGGACCGGCCGCTGTACCTGCTCGGCGAGAGCCTGGGCGGCGCCGTGGCCATGCTGGTGGCGGCCCGTCACCCGGACCTGCCGGTGGACGGGCTGATTCTCGCCGCCCCGGCGGTGCGCGAGGGGATTCGACTGCGCTACGGCTGGAACGTTCTGATCGCCGGTGCCGCCGCCGTGGCGCCGGGCTACCGGCTCACCGTGTCGCGCCCGCCGGACGATCCCAAGCTTGCGCCCCGGGCCGCCCGGCGTCTGGCCGAGGACCCGCGGGTGATGCGGCGGGTCCGCCTGGATGCCTACTGGGGGCTGATCCGGCTCGCCGACCAGGCCAGCGACGTGGCCCCGGCGCTGCAACCGCCCACCTTGGTGCTCTACGGCGGCCGCGACACCTCGGTGCCGGCGGTGGGCATTCGCCGGCTTAACGGCCACCTGGGCGGGCACGGCGACTACCGGTTCTTCGAGGACGGTCCTCACCTGCTGCTGCAGGGCCGCCACTGGTCGCGGGTGACGGACGCCATCCTCGACTGGCTGCCACCGGCGCGGTTGCCGGAATGACGGCCCGGCGGCGGCGTTATTGTCCCGGTTGGTGGCGCCGAATTTGCTAGGCTTACCGACGGTACCAAGCCCAACGGAAAGGAGACCGCGACACCATGAGCAAACGGGTTCTGATCACCGGCGGCAATTCCGGCATCGGTCTGTGCACCGCCGAGCAACTGGCCGCCCAGGGGGCGGAGGTGATTCTCGCCTGCCGCGACCAGGACAAGGGCCAGGCGGCCCTGGCGCGTATCAAGCACAACCAGCCCGACGCCCGGGTGCGGCTGTTCGAGCTGGATCTGGCGGATCTCACCAAGGTGCGCGGCTGCGCCCGGCGCCTCAATGACGAGCTGGACGGCCTGGACGTGCTGATCAACAACGCCGGCGTGGTGCCGGACCGCCAGCAGTTCACCGCCGACGGTTTCGAGATGCAGTTCGGCGTCAATTACCTGGCGCCGGTACTGCTCACCCACCTGCTGCTGCCGCTGCTCCAGCAACGCCCGGGGGCGCGGATCCTGCACGTGGCGTCGGTGGCGCACTGGCTGGGGCGCATTAACTCGCGCACCTGGCGCGGCCGCCGCCCCTACCTGGTGATGGACGCCTACGGCCAGTCCAAGCTGGGCAATATCCTGTTCAGCGACGTGCTGGCCCAGCGCCTGGCCGGCCAGGACATCACCAGCAACGCCCTGCACCCCGGCGGCGTGGACACACCCATCTTCCGCCACGCGCCGGAGCTGCTGATGAAGCTGATCCGCCCCACCCTGACCACGCCGGAGAAGGCCGCCCGCCTGCCGACGCAGCTGGCCCTGGACCCGGCCCTGGACGGCGTTACCGGCGGCTACTTCGACGCCAAGGGCCCGGCCGCCCGCTCGCCCCGGGCGCGCAACAAGAAGGTGGCGGAACGGCTCTACCAGGACAGCATGGCGCTGCTCGGCATCAACCCTCTGTAGGAGGGCCGGACGCCTCCAGCGCCTGCTCGGCCACCGCCCGTTGCAGGCGCGGGTAGAGGTCCAGGAACACCGCTTCCAGCTCCCGGTAGTGGCGCTCGATGTCCACCTGGCAGCCCTGGAAGCGGTTGGCGAAGCGCACCCGGGCGGCGATCCGGTCCAGGGCCCGGCCCACGGTGTCCAGCTCCGCGTAGCGACGGATCCAGTCCTGGCTGACCATGCGGTCCACCACCGCGCGCATGTCCGCCGGCATCAACGGCTCGCCGGCGCGCAGCAGGTGGTAATCGTCGTCCAGGGCGGCGTCCAGGGGCCGGTCGTGAAAGCGCGCCCAGTGACGCACCAGAAAGTGATCGAACAACACGTCCAGGGCCACGCCGGCGAAACGCCGGCGCGGCGCCGCGAACAGCCGGCGGCTGTCGCGCACCGGCGGGTGGTGGTCGGTGAGGCGGTCCACCAGGCGGTGGTTGCGCAGGCCCTGGCGCACCGGCGCCGGCAACTCGTCCTCGCGCACACCGCGCATGAAATCGCCCAGCAGATTGCCGACCTTGGAGGCCGGCGTGGGCCGGGCCAGGGCCAGGTGGGCGAAGTAGTTCACGCCCCGCCCCGCTCCATCAGGAACCGCAGGTTCTGGCGCGCCGCCGGCCATTCGTGATTGATGATCGAGAACACCACCGTGTCCCGGTAGACGCCGTCGGCGCTCACCGTGTGGTTGCGCAGCACGCCGTCCTGCTTGGCGCCGAGCCGGGCGATGGCCGCCCGCGAGGCGCGGTTGTGCCAGTGGGTGCGCAGCTCCACGGCGATGGCATCCAGGGTTTCGAAGGCGTGGCGCAGCAGCAGCCATTTGCACTCGGTATTCAGGCCGGTGCGCTGGCAGCGGCGGGCGTACCAGGTGTGGCCCAGCTCCAGGCGGCGGTTTTGTTCATCGACGCGGAAGAAGCGGGTACTGCCCACCACCCGGCCGCTGTCCCGGTGGCGCACCGCGAACGGCAGCTCGCCCCGCTCGCGGCCGGCCAGCGCCTCGGCGATGTAGTCGCCGACCCGCTCCGGGGACGGCGCGAAGGTGTACCAGAGCTTCCACAGTTCGCCGTCCTGGCAGGCCAGCGCCAGATCGTCGGCGTGCTCGTGGCCCAGGGGTTCCAGGCGCACCCGCTCCCCTTCCAGCACCACCGGTTCGATCCAGCGGGCCACGGTCATTGCTTTTCCGCCGGGGCGTTCAGCTGATGGCGCACCCGGTCCAGGGCCGGCGCCACGGAATCGCACTGGTCGGCGCCCTGGTCACAGGCCACGCAGCCGGCGGCGGCGCTGGCCGCCATGGTCAGGTTCACCCGGTAGGCCAGTTGGGGCAGCTTGGCGGCGCTGTCGCGCAGGGCCACCGCCTGCTCCTGGAGGGCACCGTGCTCGGCCCGGCAGGCCTCGACGGCGGCCTCGTCGGCCGGGTCCAGGTCCTGTTTCAGGGCGCGGCCCTGGTCCACCAGGGTTTCCAGGTCATTGATCATGCCGTTCACCTGATCCGGGTTCTCCGGCGGCACCGCCAGGGCCGGGCCGGCCAGGGACAGGGTAAGCAGGGCAAGGATCCATCGTTGCATAGCAGGCACTCCTGATTATTGTTGTTGGTGGTGTCCATGGACCGGCGCCGGGGTCTGAAGGTTCAGCCCGGCGGCCAGGAGAACGGACGGCCGCCGAGCACATGCACGTGCAGGTGGAACACGGTCTGGCTGGCGCCGGCGCCGTTGTTCACGTTGAGGCGGAAATCCTCGAGCCCTTCGTCGCCGGCCACCTGGCCGGCCACCAGCAGCAGATGGCCGAGCAGTTCCTTGTCCTCGCCGCCGGCGTCGGACAGCTTGGCGATGGGCTTCTTGGGAATCACCAGGAAATGGGTGGGCGCCTGGGGATTGATGTCCCGGAACGCCAGGCACTGGTCGTCCTCGTAAATGATGTCGGCGGGGATTTCCCGGTCGATGATCTTGGAAAAAATCGTTTCACTCATGGCCGCGTCTCCAGACTCCCAGGATCGGAAAGGCCCAACGATAGAACACGGCGGCCTTCACGTCGATCATGATCCCGATCACACCCCGACCATGCGGCGCCAGCAATTTACAAAACCCGGGGTGAGTCCGCGCGGCCCGACTGACTATAATGGCGCCCTGACTTCACCCACCCTTTAAACCGACGAGACCTTATGGCCACGTTGTTCGTTGAAAACCTGACCGTGGTGGATTTTTCCTATCTCCACGCCAAGCGCGGCATGGTCGGCGAGTCGTGGATCGTGGATCTGGAGCTGTCCGGCGAGCTGGATGCCCAGGGCATGGTGTTCGACTTCGGCCACATCAAGAAAACCGTCAAACGCACCGTCGACGAGCGCGTCGATCACCGGTTGCTGGTGCCCCGCGACAGCGAACAGCTGGATCTGCACGAACGGGACGACGGTCACCTGAGCCTGGCCTGGCGCTACCTGGCCGGCGAGATTCGCATGGTATCGCCGGCCTCGGCGGTGCTCGGCCTGCCGGGCATGGAAATCTCCAAGGCCGGCGTGACGCTCTACCTGATGGAGCTGATCCAGGAGACGGTGCCAGCCAACGTGGCCGAGGTGCGCGTGATCCTGCGCGAGGAGGACACCGGCACGGCGCCCTTCTACCACTATTCCCACGGGCTCAAGAAGCACGACGGCAACTGCCAGCGCATCGCCCACGGCCACCGTTCCGGCATCCAGATTTTCGAGAACGGCCGCCGCAGCCGCTACTGGGAAAAGCTCTGGGCGGACCGCTGGGAAGACATCTACATCGGCACCGAGGACGACCTGGAGGGTACCTACTACGTGGACGAGGTCCCCCACCACCGGTTCCGCTACGACGCCGACCAGGGCCACTTCGAGCTGGTGATCCCGGAGGACCACTGCTACCTGGTGGGCCACGACTCCACGGTGGAGAATCTGGCCGGGCACATCGCCGGGGAACTGGCCCGGGAAGCGCCGGGCAAGCGCTTCCGGGTGCGCGCCTTCGAGGGCGTGGGCAAGGGCGCCATCGCCGAGGCCGGCGAGGACAACCCGGGCCGCGCCAAAGGCGGCTGGCTTACTGGCTCTTCAGTGCTGTGACGCACTGGAGAGCAGTGAACAGTGAAAAGTTAACAGTTAACAGCGCGCGGGCAGGGCCGCGTTGATCGTCAAGCGTGATGCCCGCGACCTTGCGTTTGCGCATGATCGGTTCCGCGAACCCGCAAAGGCTCCAGGTGCGCCTTGTTTTCGCTGTTCACTCTTAACTGTTAACTGTTAACTGTTAACTGCCTTCCATTGGCGTTTGCGCAAGAATGCTTTCGGTTTCTTCCTGAATCAGGCGGCGCAGCCAGCGGTGCGCGGTGTTGTGGTGCAACAGCGGCGACCAGGCCATCTTCAGCTCGAACTCGGGAATCTCGAAGGGCGGCGCCTTGATCACCAGATTGTCGTTCTGCAGCTGCATGCGCGCCACCCGGCTGGGCAGGGTGGCCACCAGGTCGTTGTTCATGGCCAGCAGGGCGGGCATCTGGTAGTGCCGGGTGAAGATGCTGATCTTGCGGCTGCGCCCCAGCCGCTGCAGGGCGTGGTCGATCCAGCCCAGGCCGCCGAGCTTCTCCGGGTTCATGCCGAAACCGACCCCGAACCCGGTCTTGGACACCCAGATGTGCTGGGCGGACAGGTAGCTGTCCAGGTCGAAGTTCTCGGCGATCGGATTGTCGCGGTTGAGCAGGCAGGAAAAGGTGTCGCGCCACAGCGTCACCTGGTGGAAGGACCCGGGAATCTCGTTGAAGCGGTTCAGGGCCATGTCCACCCGGCCCTGCTCCATGTCCGGGTAGCTCACGTCCGAGGGCGTGAGGAAGTCCAGCACCACGTTGGGCGCTTCCTCGCGCAGGCGGCGCACGATGTGCGGCACCAGGGTGGCCTCGGCGTAGTCACTGGTCATGATGCGGAACACCCGCCGGCTGTCCGAAGGCTGGAAGCCGTCCTCCGGGGTGAACAGGGATTCCGCCTGGGCGATCAGCTGGCGCACCAGGGGTTGCAGCTCCTGGGCCCGGTCGGTGGCGGTCATGCCCTCGCTGGTGCGGATCAGCAGCGGGTCGCCGAACATCAGACGAAGGCGCTTGAGGCTGTTGCTCATGGCCGGCTGGGTGATGCCCAGTTGCTCGGCGGCGCGGGTCACGTTCTTCTCGCGCAGAAGAACGTCCAGGTATTTGAGCAAATTAAGATCGGCGCTGGCGAGATTCATGGCCTGAATAATAACCCGTGAAACCGGCGAAACCCTAACTGTTAACCAGGTCGCTTTCTTGACCGAAGACCCTTCACGGGCATCGCGGCATCGCAAATAAATGCGTATGGTGCTGATTTCCCCCCAAAAGCAGTAGGGATTATGAATCAGCAGGAACAGCCCCGCATCGAGAAATTCGTGGTGCGCTTTCCGGCCGGCATGCGCGACCACATCGCCGCCGCCTCCCGCCTCGGCCACCGCAGCATGAACGCGGAGATCGTCGCGCGCCTTCAGCACAGCCTTGGCCACTGGCCCGATTCCCTGCCGGTGGCGCGCCATGCCGCCCCCGCCGGCGACGAGGAGTGCTACCTGCTCGACCGTTTCCGGGGCCTCCCCCCGGCCAAGCGCCAGGCCCTGCTCGCCCTGCTCGACTGAACCCCGATCATCGAACGCGCATTGGACCGTTCAATGCTGTTACTCTTTAACCAGGTTTCGTAGACGCCGAAGAAAACGGCGGCCGCCCGTCGGGGGCGGACACGTCGGAGGGATGGAACGCAGTTGAAGGACGAATCTCATCGGATGAGCGGATTGCCCAGCGGCAGCGACATCCGCCTGCCCTGGCATCTGCGCTTGCCGGGCCCGCTTGAACGGGACTTCACCGATTTTTTCCGCGACAGCGTGGCCAGGGTGGCGCCGTGGGCGGCGCTCAACGTGGTGGTGCTGCTGTCCCTGGCGCTGGCCCTGGAGTTCTCCATGTCACCGGAGGTGGCCGCCAGCACCTGGCGGCCGCGCCTGCTGTGCCTGATGCTGGCGGTGGCCACCGCCCTGGTGGCGCGCCACGGCGAGTGGCGGCGCTGGCTGCACGGGCTGAGCATGGCCCTGGCCCTGGCGGTGGCGCTCACCGGCGACTGGATGGCGCTCACCGTGGACCACCCCCTGGCGTTCAGCCTGTTCCTGCAAACGCCGCTGGCGATCCTGCTGATGTCGGTGCTGCTACGGGTGCCGTTCTACTGGGCGGTGGCCGGCAGCGTGGTGATGATCGGCGCGCTGGCGGCGAGCCTCTACCAGGGAGGACGCACCGGCGACGATCTGGCCATGGTGCTGCTGTTGCTGTCGCTGTCCAGCGCCAGCATGAGCCTGTTCGGCCAGTACATTTATGAGCGTCTGCTGCGCCAGCACTTCCTGTCCGAGAACGTGCTGTTCCAGCACCGCGACGAACTGCATTCCGCCAACCGGGTGCTGGAGAGCCAGGCCACCGTGGACGGCCTCACCGGCTGCCTCAACCGACGCGGCATGGAAAGCCGGCTCGACGAGCTGCTGCACGGATTCAGCCGTGGCGGCGGCAAGGAGCGGGTCAGCGTGCTGCTGTTCGACATCGATTTCTTCAAGCAGTACAACGACACCTACGGCCATCTCGCCGGCGACGAATGCCTCAAGGCGGTGGCCTCCATCCCGCGCTCGCTGACCCAGGGCGACAAGGACTTCGTGGCCCGTTACGGCGGCGAGGAGTTCATGGTGGTGCTGGCCAATACCAGCCTCAAGGATGCGCTGGTGGTGGCCGAACGCATGCGCACCCGCATCGAGCAACTGGGCCTGCCGCACAGCGGCTCCCGGGTCAGCCAGGTGGTGACCATCAGCGTCGGCGTGACCTGCGCCGGGGAGCACGCCGCCGATGCCAACACCCTGATCAAATGCGCCGACGAGGCGCTCTATCAGGCCAAGGGCGCCGGCCGCAATCAGGTGGCCTACATGAACGACCAGGGCCGCGTGCTGGCCCTGTGAATCAGGCCTCGCCGTCCAGCCAGGCCGGCTCCGGCACCCCCAGCGCCAGCTCCGTGAGGAAATAACCCAGCGCCGCCAGCGGCAGCAACGCGCCGATGGTGGCGGTCAGCGACCAGCCACCATGGGCCTGGGACCAGCCGCCCACGGCGGACCCCAGGGCGCCACCGGTGAAGAAAGTCGCCATGTAGAGGCCGTTGAGGCGGCCCCGGTAGGTGTCGCCCAGGCCGTAGATGGCGCGCTGGCCGAGCACCACATTGGCGGACACGCCAAAATCCAGCACCACCGCCGCGATCACCAGCAACGCCACCGCCAGGGTCGAGCCCGGCTCCGCCAGCAGCGTCAGCCCGAAGGCGGCGCTGGAAATCAGCATGGCGGAAACCGTGGCCGGACGGGTGAAGCCCCGGTCCGCCAGGCGCCCGGCGATGGGCGCCGCCACCGCCCCGGCCACGCCGGCCAGACCGAACAGGGCGATGCCGCCCTGGCTGAAACCGTACACCGGGCTCGCCAGCAGCAGCGGCACCGCGGTCCAGAACAGACTGAAGGCACCGAACAGGAAGGCCTGATACAGGGCCCGCCGGCGCAGGATCGGGGTGTGGCGCAGCAGCCAGCCCATGGACAGCAACAGGCCGCCATAACCAGGGCCGGGACGCGGCCGGCGCGTCGGCATTACCCGCGCCAGCACCAGGCTCAACGCCACCATCAGCAGCGCCGAGAGCACGAACACCGCCTGCCAGTCGAACGCCTCGGTGAGCGCGCTGGCCACCGGCCGTGCCAGCATGATGCCCAGCATCAGGCCGCTCATCACCGTGCCCACCACCTGGCCGCGCCGCTCCGGCGGCGCCAGGTGCGCCGCGTAGGGCACCAGAATCTGCACCGCCACCGAGCCGAAGCCGATGCCCAGGGCGGCGGCCAGGAAGGTGGCGGCGTGATGGGCGAACAGGGCGGCGGTGAGCGCCAGGGCGGCGAGCAGCACCACCGAGATCACCAGGCGGCGGTTCTCCACCAGGTCGCCCAGCGGCACCACCAGCAGCAGGCCGGCGCCGTAGCCCACCTGGGTCATGGTGACGACCAGCCCTGCGGCCCCCGGCGACAGGGACAGGGATTCGGCGATGGGCCCCACCAGGGGCTGGGCATAATAGATATTGGCGACGATCAAGCCGCAGGCGGTGGCCAGCATCAGCACCAACCAGGACGGCATCGTCGCCGGCGCGGCGTTCGATGACATGTGTCGGGTCCGTTATCGGAAAGGCGTGGGGTCGTCCACGTCCAGCTGCTCCGGATCCAGGGCGGCGCGGGCGTAGTCCCGCCAGACGCCGGCGTCCAGGAACAGCCGGTAGAGGTCCGGATCAAGGTGCCGATTGTCGCGCATGCGCTGCATGATGCCCAGGGCCTCGGAGATTTTCAGCGGCGTTTTGTAGGGCCGCTCGCGGGCGGTGAGCGCCTCGAACACGTCGGCGATGGCCATGATGCGCGCCGGAATCGACATCTGTTCCCGGGTCAGCCCGCGCGGGAAGCCGGTGCCGTCCATGCGCTCGTGGTGGCCGCCGGCGTACTCCGGCACGCGCCGCAGTTTGCGCGGGAACGGCAGCGACTCCAGCATGTCCAGGGTCACGTCCATGTGGCTGTTGATGATGCGCCGTTCTTCCTCGGTGAGGGTGCCACGGGTAATGCAGAGGTTGCTCACTTCATCGTCGCTGAGCAGGGGCCGGGTTTCACCACGGGCGTCCACCCAGGGGCGCTCGGCGATGCGCCGCACCCGGGCCTCGTCCTCGGCGGCCATGGTTTCGCCGCCGATGTTGATGCGCTCCAGGAAGGTCAGGTCCGCTTCCAGGGCATCGATGTCCGTCTGCCAGCGCAAGCGGTGCTCCGGCTCCCGGTCCGGGTCTTCCAGGCAATCACGCAGGTAGCGCCGCTCCCCCTCGGAGCGCGCCGCCGAGAAACGCGCCGCCACCAGCTCGATGCGGTCATGCAGGCCGTGCAGCTTGGTGGCCTTGTCGAGCACCGAATCGGGGATCGCCAGCTTGCCGCAATCGTGCAGCCAGGCGGCCACCCGCAGCTCGTACCATTCGTCCTCGTCGAGCTGGAAATCGGCGAATTCGCCGCCGTCCTCGCAGGCGGCCCGGGCCAGCAGTTCGGTGAGCAGGGGCACGCGCTCGCAGTGGGCGCTGGTGTGGGAGCTCTTGGCGTCGATGGCGCGGGCGAACACCTTCACGAAGGCGTCCAGCAGATCCTTGAGTTCGCGCACCAGCATCAGGTTGTTGAGGGCGATGCCGGCGTAGCCGCCGAGGGCTTCCAAAAGGGCCCGGGTGCGGGCCGGGAACGGCCCGGCGCCCTGTTCACCGCGAGCGTTGACCAGCTGCAGCACGCCCACCACCCGGCCTTCGTGGTTGGTCAGCGGCACCAGCAGCAGCGACACCACCCGGGTCACCAGGCCCGGCACCAGCCGCGCCCGGTCCTCGTCGTCCAGCGCCGGCGCGGTGAGATGCAGCGCCTCGCCCCCGCGCACGGTGCGCACCGCCGGGTGGCCGGCGTGGGCGTCGTCCAACGGCAGGCGCGGCTGATCCGGGCCCGGGTCGGCGCCCTCTTCCTCGCCGTCCAGGGCCTGGCGGGCGCACTCCAGCCACTCCTGGTGTTGCTCCTCGCGGCGCAGCCAGAGCACGCCGGCTTCGGCGCGGGCCAGGGCCAGCGCCTCCTCCAGCACGGTACGGGAGAGCGGCGCCAGGTCGCTCTGGGCGTTGATCTGGCGAGCCACCCGCAGCAGGGGCGGCAGCTGGGTGCCGGGCACCCTTTCCAGCTTGCTCATGGCGTCATTCCGTTGTCAGGCCGGCCTAGCATAGGCGCAGGCGATCAGGGCGGTAAAGCGGCCTCGCTTGAACGGCGCCGGGCGATTGCCTACCATTCCTCGGTTCCGCAACCCTTAGCCTCGGACCCCTTTTCATTCATGAGCGTGCGCTACCGACTGCCCGATGGGGCAACCATGGAGTTTGATCAGCCGGCCTCCGCCCTGGAGATCGCCGAGCGGATCAGCAAGAAACTCGCCAAGCAGGCCCTGGCCGCCAAGGCCGACGGCCACCTCACGGACGTCTACCTGCCGCTCACGGATGGCACCGAAGTAGAAATCATCACCCGGGACCACGAGGACGCCCTGGAGCTGATCCGCCACGACGCCGCCCACGTGATGGCGGAGGCGGTGCAGGAGCTGTTTCCGAATACCCAGGTGACCATCGGGCCGACCATCGAGAACGGCTTCTACTACGACTTCCACCGGGAAGAGCCGTTCACGCCGGAGGACCTCAAGGCGATCGAGAAGCGCATGCAGGAAATCGTGCGCCGCAACGAGGACATCCGCCGGGAAGTGTGGGACCGGGACGAGGCGGTGCGCTTCTTCCTGGACCAGGGCGAGGAGTTCAAGGCGGAGATCATCCGCGACCTGCCCGCCGACCAGGAGGTCTCCCTGTACCGCCAGGGCGATTTCATCGACCTGTGCCGGGGCCCTCACCTGCCCTCCACCAGCAAGCTGGGCGACGGCTTCAAGCTGATGAAGGTGGCCGGCGCCTACTGGCGCGGCAACGCCGACAACGCCCAGTTGCAGCGGGTGTACGGCACCGCCTGGCGGGACAAGAAGGAACTCAACGTCTACCTCAAGCAGCTTGAGGAGGCGGAGAAGCGCGACCACCGCAAACTGGCCCGGGAGATGGACCTGTTCCATATCCAGCAGGAGGCGGTGGGCAGCATGTTCTGGCACGCCAAGGGCTGGCGCCTGCGCAAGAACCTGGAAAACTACATCCGCGACAAGATGATCAAGTACGGCTACGACGAGGTGGCCACGCCGCAGATGATGGACCGGGTGCTGTGGGAAAAATCCGGCCACTGGGACAAGTACGGCGACGACATGTTCACCGTCTGCACCCACGATGACCGGGAGATGGCGATCAAGCCCATGAACTGCCCCGGCCACGTGCAGATCTTCAACCAGGGCATCAAGAGCTACCGGGACCTGCCGATCCGCATGGGCGAATTCACCGCCCTGTTCCGCAACGAGGCCCACGGCGCTTTGCACGGCCTGATGCGCGCGCGCTCGTTCAGCCAGGACGACGGCCACATCTTCTGCACCGAGGGGCAGATCAACGAGGAAACCGCCGGCTTCATCCAGATGCTGCGCGAGGTGTACACGGACTTCGGCTTCGAGAGCTTCCGCATCAAGTTCTCCGACCGGCCGGAGAAGCGGGCCGGCTCCGACGAAACCTGGGACAAGGCCGAGGGCGCCCTGCGCGGCGCGGTGGAGTCCCTGGGGCTGGAGTGCGAGCTGAACCCGGGCGAAGGCGCCTTCTACGGCCCGAAACTGGAGTTCGTGCTGCGCGACGCCATCGGCCGGGACTGGCAGTGCGGCACCCTGCAGGTGGACTTCGTGCTGCCCGAGCGCCTGGACGCCGAATACGTGGCCGAGGACGGCTCCCGCCAGCGGCCGGTGATGCTGCACCGGGCGGTGCTGGGCTCCCTGGAGCGGTTCCTGGGCATTCTGATCGAATCCACCGCCGGCCACCTGCCGCTGTGGATGGCCCCCACCCCGGTGGTGGTGTGCACCATCACCAACGCGGTGGACGATTACGCCGCCGAGGCCGTGGCCCTGCTCAAGGCCAAGGGCGTGCCGGCGGAACTGGACACCCGCAACGAGAAGATCGGCTTCAAGGTGCGCGAGCATTCCAAGGGCAAGACCCCGCGCATCTGGGTGGTGGGCGAGAAGGAAGCGGAGGACCGCAAGGTGGCGATCCGCAGCCTGGGCTCCAAGGACACCGAGGAGCTGTCCCTGGAAGACGCCGTGGCGCAGCTGGCCGAGGCCACCCGCGCACCCATCTGAGGGCCCCGGTGTTGTAGGAGCGACTTCAGTCGCGATCCGCAAGGCGGTTGATCGCGACTGAAGTCGCTCCTACGGCGGCGAGGCAGGAGGCTCCATGTTCAAAGAGAACGAACGGCAACCGGAAGGCTTCAGCGTGGCGCTGGGCGAGGCGCTGGATAACCTGGCGCTCAACGACGCCGGTCTGATTCCGGTGATCGCCCAGCAGTACGATACCGGCGAGGTGCTGATGTTCGCCTGGATGAACCGGGAGGCCATCGAGGAAACCCTGCGCACCGGCCGGGTCTGTTATTACTCCCGTTCCCGGGGCACGCTGTGGCGCAAGGGCGAATCCTCCGGCCAGGTGCAAACCCTCCGGGAACTGCGCGTGGACTGCGACGGCGACGTGCTGCTGGCGCGGGTGGACCAGACCGGCCCGGCCTGCCACACCGGCCGCCGGGACTGTTTCTACTGGAAGCTGGACGGCGACCGGGCCACCATCGACAAGACGCCGCTCATCGATCCGGCGGAGCTGTACAAAAAAGACACCCCGAAATAAACCGGAACCAGGACCGCATCCGGATGCTGAAACTGCACAACACCCTCACCGGCACCAAGGACGACTTCGTTCCGCTGGACCCGAATCGCGTGACGCTCTATGTGTGCGGTCCCACGGTCTATAACTACGTGCACATCGGCAACGCCCGCCCGGTAGTGGTGTTCGATGTCCTGTACCGGCTGCTTGCGCGCCTCTATCCGGAGGGGGTGTACGCCCGCAACATCACCGACATCGACGACAAGATCATCAAGGCCTGCGCCGAGACCGGCGAATCCATGGACGCCCTCACCGGCCGCTTCACCACCGCCTTCCGCGAGGACATGGCGGCCCTGGGGACGCTGGAACCGACCATCACGCCCCTGGCCACGGATCACATCGCCGACATGATCGCCATGATCGAGACGCTGATCGCCAAGGGCCACGCCTACGAATCCCAGGGCCATGTGCTGTTCGCGGTGGAATCCATGCCCGACTACGGCAAGCTCTCCGGGCGCAATCTGGAGGACATGCTGGCCGGCGCCCGGGTGGAAGTGGCGGACTACAAGCGCCACCCCGGTGATTTCGTGCTGTGGAAGCCCAGCGACGCCGACCAGCCGGGCTGGGATTCGCCCTGGGGCCGGGGCCGCCCGGGCTGGCACATCGAGTGCTCGGCGATGATCCACAAGCATCTCGGCGACGTGATCGACATCCACGGCGGCGGCCAGGACCTGATCTTTCCGCACCACGAGAACGAGATCGCCCAGGGCTGCTGCGCCCACGGCACCGAGTACGTGCGCTACTGGATGCACAACGGCTACATCAACATCGACGGCGAGAAGATGTCCAAATCCCTGGGCAACTTCCGCCTGGTGCGCGAGCTGCTCAAGGAATACCCCGGCGAGGTGCTGCGCTTCGCCCTGCTGTCCAGCCATTACCGCTCGCCGCTGAATTTCTCCGCGGAACTGCTGGAACAGGCCGAGCGCAGCCTGGATTCGCTCTACTACGCCCTGCTCGGCCGGGGCGAGACCGTGCGCGCCCAGGCCGACTACGCGCTCCCCGAGGACCATCCGGTGCTGGAAGCGCTGCTCGACGACCTGAATACCTCCGAGGCGATCAGCGCCCTGCACGGCATCGCCGCCCGCCTGAACAAGGCGGAGCCCGCCGACAAGCCCGCCCTCAAGGCGGAGCTGCTGGCCGGCGCCGGCCTGCTCGGGCTGCTGGACGCGGACCCCACCGGCTGGTTCCAGAACAAGAAGGCCGGCGACGACGACCTGGACGCGGCCACCATCGATGATCTGGTGGCGCAACGCACCCAGGCCAAGAAGGACCGGAACTTCGCCCGCGCCGATGAAATCCGCGACCAGCTCAAGGACGCCGGCATCCAGCTGGAGGACACCCGCGAGGGCACGCGCTGGACGCGGGGCTAGTGTTCGTCACCGGCTTCGTTTTATGATGCGCGGCTGAACTCATCTCTTTTTCCTCGGGTGCCGCCGTGAAACGCGTCCTGCTCACCGGCCTGCGTGTCTACCAACTGGTGCTGAGTCCCTGGATCGGCAACCAGTGCCGTTTCTACCCGACCTGCTCGGAATACGCCCGGCAGGCGGTGGAGACCCATGGCAGCCTGCGCGGCAGCGCCCTGGCGGCGAAACGCCTGTGCAAGTGCCACCCCTGGCACCCCGGTGGCTTCGACCCGGTACCCGGCCGCGAGGAAGAAGCCCGTGACTGAGCGCCACGTCCGCCAGCGTCTGCTGCTCGCCGCCCTGCTGCTGGTGGCACAGACGGTGCTCGCCTGGCACGCCCCCAGCCATATCTTCGACAGCCACCGCGACGCGGTGGCCCAGCACGATTGCGAAGCGCTCCATGGCCACGGCATGGCGGCGGCGCCGTCGCTGTTCGTGGCGCCGGTGCCAGTGGCCGCCCGCGCGGCCCTCGATGCCGGCCCGGCGCGCCCGGCCCATCAAACCGTTTCCCGCTCCCACCCGGCCCGCGCGCCTCCCCGTTTCTCCTGATCCCCGATCCATGACATTGCCAGGGCGCGATCCCTTCGCGCCGCCCCCGCGGCCCGCCGTGGCGTTTCGCCATGGCCTCGCGCCGCGGCTGTATATCAGGAGACAACATGAAACGCTTCAACGCCCCTCTGGCGGCGCCGTTCACGGCGGCCGCCCTGGCGGCCCTGTGCGGCTATGCCCACGCCGCCGAGCCCGCCGAGGAGAACCGCCTGGAATCCGTGGAAGTCTCGGCCCTGCCCCTGGGCAGTGACGCCGACCTGACCCCGGCGTCCTTCGATCTGCTGGAAGGGGACCTGCTGTTCCAGCAAAGCGAGGCCACCCTCGGCGACACCCTCAACGGCCTGCCCGGGGTGCACGCCGACACCTTCGGCGCCGGCAGCAGCCGGCCGGTGATTCGCGGCCAGACCGCGCCCCGGGTCAGCGTGCTGTCCGACGGCGCGCGCCTGTTCGACATGTCCGAGATTTCCCCGGACCACGCCACCACCGTGGAACCCATGCTCAGCCGCAAGGTGGAAGTGCTGCGCGGCCCGTCCACCCTGCTCTATGGCGGCGGCGCCATCGGCGGCGTGGTCAACGTGCTGGACGACAAGATCCCCACCCGCATGCCGGATGGCCCGGTGGAAGGCTTCGTGTCCGCCCGGGGCAACACCGTGGCCGACGAATCCGCCGGCGCCGTGGGCCTGACCACGCCGGTGGGCGAGCACCTGGCCCTGCACGTGGAAGGCGCCCGCCGCGAGGCCAGCGACTACGAGGTGAACGGCTTCACCGATCCGACCATCGACGGCACCTGGGCGGAGAGCAACAACGCCAGCGTCGGCCTGTCCTGGATCGGCGACCGGGGCTACCTGGGCCTGGCCTACTCCTACCGGGGCGATCTCTACGGCCTGCCCGGGCACAGCCACGAGTTCGAGGGCTGCACCGCCAACGGTTCCAGCCTGGAATGCGCCGAGGCCGGCCACGAGCACGAACACGGCGAACACGAAGCGCCGTTCGTGGATCTGGACAGCCGCCGGGTGGACCTGCGCGGCGAATACCGCCAGCCGTTCGCCGGCGTGGAGGCGGTGCGTCTGCGCGCCAGCCACACCGACTACCGCCACCACGAGATCGAGGAAGACACCATCGGCACCACCTTCCGCCACCGGGGCGTGGACGCCCGGGTGGAAGCGGAGCACGCGCCGATCCTGGGCTGGCGTGGCACCGTGGGCACCCAGTTCTCCGACGGCCGCATCGAGACCACCGGCGAGGAAGCCGTGGTGCCCGAGACCGACACCCGGGTGGCGGCGCTCTTCGCCGTGGAACGCTACCGTTTCAATGAACGCTGGCAACTGGAGGCCGGCGCCCGCTTCGAGCACCAGAAGCTGGACCCGGACGACGCCGACCGGCCGCTGCCCTCGGAAAGCGACAGCGCCGCGTCCCTGTCCACGGCCCTGACCTGGGCATTCCGCCCGGACTACAACGTGTCGCTGTCCCTGGCCCGTTCCCAGCGCCTGCCCCAGGCCCAGGAGGTCTATGCCCAGGGCGTGCACCTGGCCACCAACACCTATGAGTGCGGCCTGCTCGCCGACCGGTACACCTGCGGCGGCACCGCCAACGACGACAGCCTGGACACCGAAACCTCCCACAACGTGGGGATCAACCTGCGCAAGGTGAGCGGCGACCTGACCTTCGACCTGGGGCTGTTCCATAACCAGGTGGACAACTACGTCTACGCCCGCACCCTGGACCAGATCGAGGAATTCCGCCTGATCAAGTACAGCCAGGCGGACGTGACCTTCATCGGCGCCGAGGCCGAGGCCACCTACCAGTGGACCGACCGCTTCTCCACCACCCTGTTCGGCGACGCGGTGCGCGCCGAGTTCGACGATGGCGGCAACGAGCTGCCGCGCATCCCGGCGCAGCGCCTGGGCGGCCGGCTGAACACCTTCTGGCGCGCCTTCGACGGCGAGCTGGAGTTCTACCGGGTGTTCGCCCAGGACCGGATCGCCGGCTTCGAAAGCCGCACCCCGGGCCACGACATGCTCAATGCCACGGTGAGCTACACCCTGGCCGGCAACCCCCAATACAGCGTCTTCCTGCGCGGCAGCAATCTGCTCGGCGAGGAAGTGTGGAACCACGCGTCCTTCCTGGCTCGCACCGTCCCGGAACCCGGTCGCAACGTGACCGCCGGCGTGCGCCTGACGTTCTGACGCGATCCACGACGAAACGAATTCGGAGACAACGATGAAACGCTCTTTTTCCGCCACCGGCGCCGCCCTGCTGGCGGCCTCGGTGCTGCTTGCCGCCTGTAACAACGACACCGGTAGCACCGCGCTGCCCGGTGACGACCACGATCACGACCACGGGCATGAACACGGCGAGTCCGCCGGCCGCCTGGTGTTCACCCACGCCGACGGCGCCAATTCCCGGGTTTACGTGCACGACCTGGAAAGCGGCGAGACGATCGCCGATTTCGCCCTGGTGCATCCGGCCACGGCGGTCTACGCCAGCCCGGAAAGCCGCTACGCGGTGATCCTCCAGCGCGACAACGATCAGGTGGAATTCCTGGATAACGGCATCCATCTGCACGACGACCATGCGCACGAGGACGCCCCCGCCATGCTGGGCTTCACCCTCGCCGGCGTGGCGCCCACCCATTACCGGGTCAACGGCGAGCACGCCGCGCTGTACTTCGACGGTGATGACGGCGCCGGCCAGATGAGCCGCTTCGAGCTGTTCAGCGACGAGAGCCTGGAAGCCGGCGGCGTGCTCGCCGCCCAGACCCTGGACACCGCCCACCACGGCGTGGCGGAACCCCTGGAAGGGCTGGTGCTGGCCAGCCACACGGCCACCAGCGGCGATGCCCCGGACGGCGTCACCGTGTTCGAACTGCACGGTGACCATTTCCACGACGAGGGCGAGCTGGGCACCGCCTGCCCGGGCCTGCACGGCGCCGCCACCAGCGGCCTGTACACGGTGTTCGGCTGCCAGGACGGCGCGCTGCTGGCGGAGTTGCATGGCGACCACTTCCACGCCCACAAGATCGCCACCCCGGAACGCCTGGCCACCGTGCTCGGGCACCCGGACGTGGCGCAGCTGGCGGCGTTTTCCTACCCGGGCGACACCCTCTATGTGATCGACCCGGAAGCGGAAACCGCCACCGAGACCGACTGGCGTGACGGCGCCGTGGATAGCGGCGGCGACCCGGTGAGCGCCGTGGCCCGGGCGTTCGACGCCCACGGCGAGCACCTGCTGATCCTGGACGGCGAAGGCGATCTACACGTGCTGGAAACCGCCGACTGGTCCCATCGCGGCAGCGTGTCGCTGCTGGACGACGTGCCCGCCGCCGGCCCGGCCCCGGCCCTGGCGGTGAGCGCCGCCGCGGAACAGGCGTTCGTCACCGACCCGGCGGCCCAGGCGCTGCATGTGCTGGATCTGGAAAGCCTGTCCGTGGAAACCGTGGACCTGGACTTCGCGCCCACCGGCCTGGCCTGGACCGGCATCGGCGGCGAGCACGACCACGGTGAAGGCGAGGAAGGGCACGACCACGACGACGAGCACGATCACGAGCACTGATCGACGTCGCGCGCCTTTTCGCGACTAAAGTCGCTCCTACGATATTGCTGTAGGAGCGACTGGGCGGCACCCCGCTTCAGTCGCGATACCCGCGTCACCCACCTAACCGCGTCGCCATAAGCGCGGCTTTTCACTACAATAAGGCTCGTCCTCAAAGCAGTGGAATTCGGAGTCCCCCATGAAACGATGGCTGTTGGCCGCAGGCCTTGCCCTACCCCTTTCCGTCCTGTCCATTCCCGCCATGGCGGCGGGCTACGCCGGCCTGGATTACGTGCGCAGTAGCATCGAGCCGGACAACGGCGGCAGCGCCGATCCCAATGCGCTGCAGTTCAAATTCGGCAGCTGGATCAACCGCAACGAAACCCTGGGCGGTGAATTGCGCCTGGGCCTGGGCATCGGCGACGACAGCCTGGGCGGCGGCGCCGACGTGGAAATCGACCGCTACTACGGCGCCTATTTCCGTGGCCAGTTCCCCAACACCCTGCCGGTGCGCCCCTACGGCCTGATCGGCCTGACGCGCATGGAAACCACCGTGGACTACCCCGGCGGCGGCTCCGACGGCGACAACTACACCGATCTGTCCCTGGGGCTGGGCGCCGACATCAGCCTCACCGACGTGGTGTTCGTGAGCGTGGAATATCTGCGCGCCGTGGACCGCAGCGGCGATGAGGTGAGCAACATCGGTATCGGCCTGAACGGCCGCTTCTGAGCGTCGCCCGGACCACCGGCCAGACACGAAAAAGCCGCGCGATGCGCGGCTTTTTTTGTGTCCGGAGGCGGCCCGCCGCCGGTCAGGGAATCGGCAGATAACCGCCGTCCACGCCCTTGGTGACGATGGCCACCGCGTCGTGGGCGTGCAAGCTCTCCAGGTGATTCACCCGCAGCCAGAAATCCTGATAGCACTGCTGGCCATTCAGAGCCTGCTTGAGGCGCCGGGCGGCGTCCTCGCAGAACATCAGGTTCTGACCGTTCAACTTGGCGAATTCCTGCTCGTCGACCCGCTTCACGGCGGTCTGCACCGGGGTCTTGAGCGCGCCTTCGATGGTGTCGATCAGGGCGGTGATCGGGAAGGCCTCGTCGCAGCCGGTGTCCAGCACCACGCGCACCTGCGCCACGGAGCGCTGGCTGTGCGGGGTGGCCATGATACCTTCCTCGGTGCCCAGCCACTCGAACACCTTTTCCATGTCCACCTGGCTGTCGCCGCCGAAGTCCTCGCGGAACTGCTCCTGGATCAATTGCCGGGCCAGAGCGGCGGAGCACGGGCAGGTGGAGGAATACGGCACTTCCACCGCCAGCTCCAGCCGCAGCCCGTCCCCGGCCTTGGTGGCCTTGATGGTCACCGGGTAGCTCTTCCAGCCGGCGTAGCTGCTCTTCAGGGCCGGGCGGCGCATGGAGTATTCGAAGTCGAACTGCACGAACGCCTGGTCGCTGAGCCCCTCGTGGGTGTCCAGGAAGTTGTCGAGCAGGGTTTCGATGGACGAAGCGCTCACCGAATGATCGCCGAAGGTCTCCTCCAGCATCAGGTACAGCCGGGACATGTGAATGCCCTTGGCGTCCGGGTTGGACAGGCTTACATAGGCCTGGATCGAGGTGCTCACCGGACGCTCGCCGGCCAGGGTGTCGCTGACCCGGGCAGGCAGGTGAATCTGGCTCATGCCGACCCAGTCCAGGGTGCTGTGAAGGTGGTCCACCATCGAATTGGAGGCCACGTCCGGCATGGATTTTGTGGTTCCGGCACCACTATCGCGCTTCATGGGGAATCTCCGTAGGGACGACGGCGGCGAAGCATGACGCCGATCAGGTGAACAGAATGGCAACCTGATTGTCATCGCCCGATCACACAGGGACGCGAAGTGTAGCAGAATCGCCGGGACAAATAGACCTCCCGGCGGTGAGGGATTGGCAATGGCGACGACAGGCCCGGTCTATAAGCCCGGCGCTGCCTATAGGGCGATTTCCGGGTCGTCCTCGGGCCGGCCCACCAGCTCCTGGAAGCGCTCCAGATCGCGCAGCGGCACGAACATCTCCTCGGCCCGGGCGTGGCGGCGCAGGGCGTCGGAAATGCTCACCGCCTGCTGGAGATCGTTCAAGGCGTTGTCGGTCTCGCCCAGGCCAGCCCAGGCGCAGGCCCGCTGGTAGAGGGCGTGGGCGTTGTCCTCGTCCACCTCCAGCACCCGGTCGCACAGGCTCAGCGCCCAGCGCTGCTCGCCCAGTTCCAGGGCGGCGTCCGCCTTCCAGGCCAACGCCTCCGGATCGTCCGGGCGCAGCTCCAGGATGCGATCGTAGAGCTCGATCTTCTCCTTGTAGCTGCCTTCCTTGGTGGCTTTCAGCCACAGGCTGTGGATTTCGTTGGTGCGCTCGATCTCTTCCTGGTTCTCGGCGATGGTGCGCGACTTCTGGCGCAGCTCCTGCTCCAGATCCGCCAGCCGCGACTCGTATTCCACCGTCAGCCGGGACATCTCCTTCTCGGCGTAGACGCGGATGTTGTCCTTCAGGTCGCGGATCGTGGACCAGCCCACCAGCGCCAGGATCGAAGCGGCGCCGGCGATCAGATAGAAGAAGTAGGTCACCGTGTTGGTGGCGTAGCCCATGGCCTTGTCGGCCACCTCCAGCTCCCGGTCGGTGACGATGCGGTTCATGTCGTTGCGGTACTCCATCATGTCCTGCCGGATGGAGCGCAACTCGCCGAGAATCCAGTTCTCCCGGAACTGGGAGATCACCGGGCCCTTCTCGATCTCGCTCTCCGATTCCGGGCGGGGTTCGGCCGGCGCCTGCTGGGCCGTGGCCGCCACACTCATGGTCAACCACACTCCCCAGATCGCCGCCTGCAGGCATCGCTTGAACAAGACCCTTTCCTCTTCACCAATGGGTTACCGATACGCCGGCGTATGGTGGCATTAAGCCCCGGCCGGCGCCAGCCTGAAAGGCGTGAACGCGCACCGAAGCGCCTTGACAGGCCCCGCCGGATGCAATGTAGTGAGTTCATCCCCGAATGCCACCATCAAGGAGTTTCATGAGAAAGCATCGACTCATGGGCGCCGTGGCCGCGCTCGGTCTTCTGGCGTTCAGCGCCGGCGCCGCCGCGGAAACCTGGCGCATCGGCCTGGAAGAGATCGAAGGCAGCGTCCAGCACCGCTACGCCGAGCAGTTCAAGGAGCTGGTCGAGGAGCAAAGCGACGGCGACATCACCGTGCAACTGCTGCCCTACGGCACCTGGGGCTCCACCTATTCGTCGCTCTACGACGCGGTCCAGGGCGGCGCCATCCAGATGGGCTTCGGCTCCGGCGCCCTGGGCGGCACCGTGCCCGAAAGCCAGCTGCTCAACCTCAACTTCATCATGCCCGCCGATCAGCTGGAAACCACCAAGGTGCTCAACAGCGACGCCTTCCTGAAAAGCGAGGCCTGGCAGCAAGCCTTCCGCCAGCGCGACCTGGTGCCCCTGGCCGAGCTGCCCGAGGGCTATCAGGTCTGGACCGCCAACAAGGCGATCCGCGCCCCCGCCGACATGAAGGGCGTCAACATCCGGGTGATGGACAACAGCCTGCTGCGCTCCACCTACAACGCCTACGGCGCCACCCCCACCACCATCGCCTACGGCGAGCTCTACAGCGCCCTGCAGCAAGGCCAGGCGGACGCCAACATTCAGCCGGTGTTCGCCCACGAGGAAATGGGCTTCTACGAAGTGCAGAGCCACATGATCTTCGCCCGCCAGTCCCAGTTCGTGGCCACCCTGATGGGCAACGCCGACTGGTACGACGGCCTCTCCGACGCGCGGCGCGCCATGCTCGACAAGGTCACCGGCAAACTGGTGCGCGCCGGCCACGACATGCAGACCCGGTTCAATCAGGAACGTCTGGAGACCATCAAGTCGGAGAGTGACATCACCATCATCGAGCTGGACGACGCCCAGCGGGACGCCTTCCGCAAGCTGGCCAAGCCGGTGCGCCAAACCTACATCGACGAAGTGGGCGAGCGCGGCGAGCAGTCCCTGAACATCCTGCTCAAGGCGTTCAAGAAGGCCGGCGGCGAGTAAATCCCCGCCCCGCCCCCGAAAGCCCGGCCCCGCGCCGGGCTTTTTCATGGCGATCCCGGCGACGGAATCACGCACGGCGGCTTCGGGGTTGCTGTAGGAGCGACTTCAGTCGCGATCATCGCCGTGCCGGTTTCATCGCGACTGAAGCGGAACGCCGCCCGGCCGCTCCTACCGCAACCCTCAAGCTACGGAGCCGCGCGTGACGCTACCTCGAAGCGTCTCGGTGTGGGCCCCTTTCCGGGACCCTGTTTGACAGGATGTCAAACCGGGAGCCTACAGGGATGTACTCGCGGCGTTCCC
>MDTD01101040.1_pt1 | contig 61708 bp, 54 predicted proteins | sample 811221 | NCBI WGS metagenome assembly MDTD01 (sample SAMN05326646, study PRJNA326480) | marine metagenome | isolation source: seawater | place: Pacific Ocean: South West | collected 2011
GTATTGACAATTTTTTTCCAAGGGAGGCAACGTATGACCCGCCGTGTTTTTGCCGGTATACTTATAGCCCTTCTTCTGGCCCTGCCCCTATCCGCAACGGCCGCCGGCGCACCCGACGTCCAAAAGCAGATCAAAATGACCACCTGCAACTGGCAACCCTATGCCGGGGTCAACTTGACAAACCTAGGCTTTGCCTCCGAATTGCTGACGATCCTCTTCAAACGGCTGGGATATGAGACGAAAATCGATATTCTTCCCTGGAAAAGAGCCATGATCTCAACCGCTCAGGGAAAGTATGACCTGGTCTATAACGCGTACTACTCCAAAGAGCGGGCCGCTGAATTCGCCTTCTCAGATCCCTATATCCACAGCCGGGTCTATCTTTGCTCCAGAAAAGATGCCAATATCAGTTTTTCACGGCTGGAAGACCTGAAACCATACCGGATCGGGGTGGTGATGGGCTATGTCAATTCCCCGGAATTCGACCGGGCTGATTACCTTAAAAAAGACCAGGCCGTTACCGATCTTCACAACCTGAAGAAACTGTTCGGCAAACGCCTGGACATGGTTGTGGTTGACAAGTACGTTGCGGTTCAGTTGATCAAAACCTCCCCCTTTCTCATTGCCAACGTCACCGACCTTGTTTTTCACGAACCGCCCCTGATCAACATGCCCGTCCATGCCATGTTCTCCAGAAAGGTCCCGGGCTACAAAAAACGTGTGGCCCAATTCAACCGCGTGCTTTCGGAGATCATCGCCGACGGCACCTTTGATACATTATTGGAAATTCATCACTTCAAATAGCCTCCGATATTTCAGATTTACAGGGGCTACGGACAGCACCTATGCAAAGGAGGTCATCATGCTCACCGGAATTCACTTTCTTCTGACCTACACCTGCAACTTTGCCTGTGATCATTGCTTTCTTCACTGCAGTCCAGAGGCAAGGGGCACCTTTACCTTGGATCAGGTCAAAACCACCTTAAAGGAGGCAAAAAAAACCGGTACGGTGTCATCTGTTTTCTTTGAGGGCGGCGAACCCCTTTTATACTTTCCCCTGCTGGTGGAAAGTATCAGGCTGGCAAAAAAAGCGGGGTTCTCCACCGGTATGGTGACCAATGCCTATCCCGCCCATTGCCAAGCGGATGCCGCCCTCTGGCTGAAACCGCTCAAAGACGCAGGGCTTGACTTTTTGAGTATATCCAACGACAGCTTCCATTACGGCGACAACACTGAAAATCCGGCGGCAACGGCCCTGATGGCAGCCCGACAGCTCGAACTCAACACCTCTTCCATATGCATAGAACAGCCCATAGTGGAACAGCCTGAATTGGAAACGCCTCCCGAGGATGCCGCAGAAGACGAAACCGGCAAAGGAGCGCCGGTGGTGGGCGGCGGTGCCAGATTCAGGGGACGGGCAGCGGAGAAACTTGTCGGCGGACTTCCCAGGCGCCCATTGGCCTGCCTTAAATCATGCCCGGACGAAGACCTGGCAGCGCCGTCCAGGGTCCATGTGGATGCCTACGGCCATGTGCACCTGTGCCAGGGCATCAGCATGGGAAATATGTGGGAAACGCCGTTGTCAAAATTGATCGCGGAATACAGGCCTGACACCCACCCCGTGGCAGGACCGCTGTTGAAAGGCGGTCCCGCAGCCCTGGCCGCTGCCCTGGACTTTTCGCCAGCCAAAGAGGACAGCGGCGGATACGTGGATGAATGCCACCTGTGTTACGCCGTGCGAAAAGCGGCCCTGAACCTGCTGCCGGGCATCCTGGTTCCGCCCCAGGTATACGGCATAGCCAATCCATAACCACAAAGGTGCTTTCCCGGCAGGGAAAGCACCTTTGTATGTAGAGGAGAGGTCTCCTATCCGGCACACCGTTAGTTGAGGGAAGTGTACCGAAACTCTATATTTTTATGGGTTACTGCGGATACAGAATTTCCGCCAGATGGGCCACTTCAATATCCCGGCCCTGTTTCATGGCGCCGCCGCGAAGCTGCATCACGCAGCCCGGGCATTCCGTGACCAAAAGTTCCGCCCCGGATTTTTCCACATCGTCCAGCTTCTGGGTGAGGATCTCATTGGACACTGCAGGAAAATTGGCTGAAAAACTGCCGCCAAAGCCGCAGCAGGTTTCCTCTTCCGCCGTGGGTACGTAAGTATTGCCGGATTTGGCGATAACATCCTTTGGGGCTTCCCGTTCATCAAGGCCGCGGCACAGGTGACAGGGGGAGTGAAAGGCGATGGCTTTACCCGCCCCTGTTTTCTTATCAAGTCCCACCACGCCGGACATGAACTGGCTGTAGGACAACACCTTGTCTGCAAAAGCGGCCGCCCTGTCCGGTGCATAGTTTTTCAGAAGCTTGGGCGCCCCGTGCTTCAGATGGGAGGCACAGGAGGCGCAGAGGGTAACGATGTAGTCCACATCCTTTAACTCAAAGGCGTCCAGGTTCTGGAGGGCCACATCCCGGGCAGCGGATTTTTCCCCCATGCTGACAGCCGGCAGGCCGCAGCAGGACTGCCCCATGGGGAAGGTCACCGCTACATTTGCCTCCTGGAAGCCCCGCATGGCCGCCTCAAGCTGTTCCGGATATACAAAATCCTGAACACAGCCTGAGAACAGGGCAATGCGATAGGCCGGGGCATGGACTTTCTTATTCAGGCCCTCGAACCGGTCCCGGAAGGGTTTTTCCGCGATGGCCGGCAGCCGCCGAAAGTTGTGCTCCGGCGAGAAAATCATGGGCAGATGCCGCAGGAAAGGTCCTTCTTTTGTCTTTTCCGTCATGGGTCCCTGGGCAAGCTTTGCCGTTCTCAACAGGGTGTGGAACAGCTTCCGGTTTTTCAGCACCTTGCCCAGCAACAGGCTCTGGAGGGGATGGCCCTCTTCGTCCTGTATTTTTGCGTGGACATCCTTGATCAACCCCGGCAGGTCGATGCCGCCGGCACAGATGGATTTACAGGCACCGCAGTTCGTACAGTTCTGGACAAGGTTCTTGGCGTGCTCCCGGCCATGGAAAAAATAAGTGGTGATCAGGCCGATGGCCCCGATATAGATGTAGCCGAGCTGATGGCCGCCCACCATCCGGTAGACCGGGCATACGTTGGCACAGGCCCCGCAGCGTACGCACTGGAGAATCTGGGCAAATACCGGATCTTTTGCAATTTTGCTTCGCCCGTTATCCAGGAAAACCAGGTGCATTTCCCGTTTGCCCCCTTCAACGGTCTTGCATTCCGAAGGCCCGGTGATCCAGGTGACGTATGAGGTAATGGCCTGTCCGGTGGCATTTTTAGGCAGCACCTTGTTGACGGCCAGGGCCTCTTTTATGGTGGGTAAAAGCTTGTCGATTCCGGCCAGGGCCACATGGACCCGCGGCAGGGTGGAAACCAGGCGGGCATTGCCTTCGTTGGTGGCAATACCGATGGTGCCGGTTTCGGCGATCACGTAATTGGCGCCGGTGATCCCCATGTCCGCCGTGACAAATTTTTCCCTCAGTTCTTTCCTGGCCACCTTGACCAGGCGCTGGATTTCAGCGTCCTGTTCTGTTCCGGTCACCGATGAAAAAAGGTCTGCCACCTGGTAGCGGGAAAGATGAATGGCCGGCATGACCATGTGGGAGGGGCCTTCCTTGCGGAGCTGGACAATCCATTCCCCCAGATCGGTTTCCGTCACTTCGAGGCCTTCGTTTTCAAGCCAGCGGTTAAGATGGGTCTCTTCCGCTGTCATGGACTTGGATTTAACGATGGATTTGCACCGGGTCTTTTTGGCGATCTCGGCAATAATCCGGTTGGCGTCTTCTGCGGTTTCCGCCAGGTGGACATGGATGCCGTTCTCTTTGGCCTTTTGTTTGAACGCCGCCAAAAGTTCCTGGTTCCGTATGACGGCATCCGCCTTCACATCGGCCACGGTCTGAATCAGTTCCGCCGTATCCATGCCAGAAAAGGCATTTTCGCGGGAGGTGCGGTAGGCCACGGCAAAATTATCCATGGCTTTGCGGAGGAATTCATTGCCCAGGGCATCGTCCAGCCGGTTTTTATACGCTTTTAGGCTTTCCGCCTTAGTTCCTTTTTCTCCGGACATGGTTTATTCCTCCACCAGCATGATATGCAGTTCCAGGGGGCCGTGAACCCCCATGGCCAGTACCCGCTCAATGTCAGCCGTCCGGCTGGCACCGGTGATAAACGCCATATAGGATCCGGGATCCCTGACCACCCCCTTCAACTCTTCTGTCATGGCCAGGGCGGATTCCCGGATTTTAGACGTATAAAGCACAGCCACATGGATTTCGGACAGCATGGTGGAAAGCCGGGTTTCCTCGGCCCTGGAATCCAGGACCAACGTGCCGGTTTCCGCAATGCCGTAATCCATGAGTGAGACCCCCATGTCGATGCCGCCGGGGTATTGCCGCAGGTTTTCCCGGATCAGGGAAATACCCCCGGCAGCGTCACAGGCGGCGGACAAGGCTGAAAAGGCATCTTCATCCAGATTGGGTGCGGCCATGATCCGGTCTGTACCGGAGGATTTCTGGGCCGCGTCCGGTGATGCCGGTGACGCCATCTGGGGATCCAACGGCGCTTTGTTCACACAAATCTCAACCGCCTTGGCAAAAGCCTGCTCCAGGGTTTTGACGGGATAGACCTCGGCCGAAACCAGTTTGGCCTTTTCCGTGAAGGTGCCTGTAAGATCCGTCGTTGTGCCCGGGGCTTTTGTAGCATCTGCGGTTGTCATGGATAAACTCCTTTGGCTGTGCTTAACGTGTTAACTCTCTTGCCGGATCGACCGGGTCATTAAAATCCGGACCCTAAAATCAGGCCCCGAAGAAAATGCTCGGCAGCCAGGTAACAAGGCCTGGGAACAGGCAGAGCAGGGCGATACTGACCACCTGAAGCAGTACAAAGGGGATAATGCCCTTGTAGATGTGCATCATGGTATAACCTTCCGGTGCCACGCCTTTGAAATAGAACAGGGCATAGCCGAAGGGCGGGGTCAGAAAAGAGGTCTGGAGATTCACACACATGAGCAGGGAGAACCAGAGGGGGTTGAAGTCCAGTTCCATGGCGATGGGCATGAAAACCGGTACCGTAATCAGCAGGATGGCTGCCCAGTCAATGAACATCCCCATGATGAAAACAATGCCCATCATGAGAAAGAGGATCAGCCAGCGGTTCATGCCGGAACCGATCAGAAGGTCGGCAACCACGTCGCCGCCGCCCATGCTCAGGAAAACCGTGGAGAAAAATTTGCCGCCGATGAACAGCATCATGACCATTGAAGTGGTACGAAGCGTTGCATAGGCGGATTCCCTAAGCACTTCCAGGCTCAGTTTTTTGTTGAAAGCTGCCAGGATCAAAGCGCCAAGCGCACCTAAGCCGGCCGCTTCCGTGGGCGTTGCCACACCGGCCAAAATGGTGCCCATTACCGCCAGGATCAATGCCAGGGGCGGTACCAGGGACTTGAGGGTCATGGCCCATTTCTGAGCGGCCGTATAGGTTGATGCCTCTTCTTTTGAGATGGGGGGCCCCAGGGTCGGATTGATGTTACACCGGATAAAAATATATAGAAAGTAAAGGGACGCCAATACCAGGCCCGGAAAAATCGCGCCGGCAAAGAGGTTACCGACGGAGGTTTCCTTCATACCGGTCAGGCCGCCGTAAACAACCATCATGATGGACGGCGGAATCAGGATACCCAGGGTACCGGATGCACAGATGATACCGGAGGTCAGCTCTTTTTGGTAACCTTTACCGATCAGGGCCGGCGTCGCCAGAAGCCCCATGGCGACAACCGAGGCGCCGATAATACCTGTGGTGGCGGCAAATACCGTGCAAACCACAACAACGGCAAGGCCAAGACCGCCCTTGACGCTGCCAAGCACCACGTACAGGGATTCGAACAATGCGTCGGACACCTTGGATCGGTCCAAAAGCTGGGCCATCAGGATAAACAATGGTATGGCCACAAGGGTATAGTTGTTCATCAACCCCCAGGAGTTGTTGACAAACATTTCAAATAACATGGGTACGGAAAATCCGTTGTCGATCAGGCCGAAAAGGGCCGCCACTGCGGCAAGGGTATATGCCAGAGGATGGCCGAGGGTAATGGCCACAATCAATGTGGCAAACATCGCCACTGTCATGAATTCAAGACTCATGGGAAAAGTTCCTTAATTTTTTAGTGCGTTGATATCTTTCAAAAGGTTTGCAATGCCCTGGATCAGCAGGAAGACAAAGCAAAGGGCCATGAGAATCTTAAGGGGCCAGATGGGCGGCGCCCAGGAGGTGGAATTCACCTCCATGCCCATGACGGACGTATAGGCGAACTTCACGGACCAGATACTCATACAGATGGTCACCGGCATGAAAAGGACCAGGTTGGTCAGAATTCTTAAAAGGGTCTGAATCTTTTCAGGGGCCAGGGCGGTAAAGATATCAACTTTCACATGACCGTCATACACGTCGGTATAGGCCAGGCCGAACATGTAGTGAAGGCCGTAAATAAAGGTGGTTGCCTCAAATCCCCAGGTGGTGGGGGAGTTAAACGCATACCGCATAAACACCTCATACACCACCACAAGAAGCAGGGGGTATATGAGCATGGAGGAGATGTCCCCCTCTTTTTTGATAATACGTTCCAGGGTGTTTGACAGGTTTTCCAGCATGGGTGTTTCCTTTACCGGGAAATTTGTTTAATCAATTTTTGTTCTTTTTTTAAATTTTGATTTGGTCTGGTACAAATTTAAGGAAGGTCCGGCAGCCTTTTGTTATACCGGGATTGTTATTTTTCAAGGCTGCCGGACCGCTTCATTTCGGGCTGAGCATCAGCTTGGGGTCAGATCAAATGGAGAATCGGAATCTGCCCGAAATTGTCTGTTATTCGTAAGTTTTTCCGCCAACGTAGGTTTCGTAGGGCCAGGGGGCTACGCCGCCGCGGGCATCTCTCCAGTCCGCATAATCGTTGATGAATGCTTCCTGGGAATCCATAACCTTTTTCACGTCGGGATATTTGGCTTTAACGGAGTCAATGTATTCTTTGGCGGTTTTCCGGAACTCAATCCGGGTCTCTTCGTCCATTTTTACGAATTCAACTTTTTCCTTGAACAGGCGGATGGCCTTTGCGTTCAGGCTGTTGATCCAGTTGTAGGACCACAGCTGGGTTTCTTTGGCGCAGATGTCGATGATCCATTTCAGGTCGTCGGGAAGCTTGTCATAGGCATCTTTGTTGAAGAAAAGACCGCACTGGATACCGGGCTGATGAACGCCGGGCTGAATAACGTACTTGGTGATTTCGTCAAACCCCATGGGGTAGTTGATGGCAGGAGAGGAGAATTCAGCCGCATCGATAACACCACGTTCGAGTGCAAGGTAAACCTCACCACCGGGGAGCGGGGAGACGGAAGCACCCAGGTTGTTCATGATGTCCATGAACCAGCCGGGAGTTCTCAGTCTCATGCCTTTGAAGTCTTCCATTTTGGTGGCACGTTTGTTGGAGAACAGACCCATTTCCTGACCGCACTGGCCGCCGGGGAGGGCAAAGAGGTTGAACTTGCCGTAAATTTCCTGCATCAGCTCGATGCCGCCTTTTTCATAGAGCCAAATGTTGTAACCTTCGGCGTCCAGGCCGAAAGGAACAGAGGCAAAGGCAACAAAGGCTTCGTTTTTACCCTTCCAGTAACCCGGCCAGTCATGGCCAACCTGGGCAGCACCGGAACTTACCGCGTCAAAACTCTGCATGGCGGGAACCAGTTCGCCGGCGGAAAAGGGTTTGATGTCCAGACGGCCGGCAGATGCCAGACGGACGCTGTCAGCAAAATGCTGGGCAATATCGAAGAACAGCAGGCCCTTGGACCAGGGCATGACCATTTTCCATCTGATTTTTTCATCAGAGGTTTTGAATTTTACACGTTTTGCGACTTTGTGGCGGGGGTCTTCACCGAACTTCTCACGTTTACCGGCATAGGCGTTGCCGCAGATAAAAACGAACGCCATCAGGCAGGTGACCAGAATTGTCAAACTCTTCTTCATGTTTTCCTCCATCCTTAATTAACCTTTAATTTGCCTCATTAACAATTATTGCAGGATACTTCTTTCATGAACTTCGTGAATTTACGACGTGCCTAAATCGAACCCCTCCTTTCCCGGACCTGGCTTTCAGGTTTTCCAGCAAACCAATTTTAACAAAATCGAAACAATTGCATATGCCTTCTTGTTGGTATGACCAATTATTAGGTGTCTGTTTTTTATTTGTCAAGAAAAAAATAAATTTTGTTTGTTTTTTGTTATGAGTTCTGCTATATAAAATTTTACCCAGTAAAATCAGATGGTTTTACGCCCATCCCGACCAAACCCCCTTTTGGTAAGACCATGAGATATTCACCAAAACACAACAGGGACGGGACACACAAAAATATTGGTAATACCAATTGCACTTAACCCTTGCATAAACCCATAGCTTAAGATTCAGGGAGACCGGACTAAAGAAAATGATCACCAAGGCGATTGTTGACAGGTTAAAAGAGATTGTGGGACCGGAAAACGTTCTGACCCAACGGGAAGACATGCTCACCTATTCATACGATGCCGCCGTGCTTGACGCGAAAATGCCTGCGGCAGCCGTCATGCCCGGCAACACGGAAGAGATCGGCGATGTGGTGACGGTCTGCCACGAAAACAGCATCCCCTTGACCGTACGGGGGGCAGGCACCAACCTATCCGGTGGCACCATCCCTGAAAATACGGGACTTGTCATGCTGACGGGACGCCTGAACAAGATTATTGAAATCAATGAGGCAGATATGTATGCTGTGGTCCAGCCCGGCGTGGTCACGGCCACCCTGGCTGCGGCAGTTGAAGCCAAGGGCCTGTTTTATCCCCCGGACCCCGGCAGCCAGGCTGTCTCCACCCTGGGTGGAAACGTGGCGGAAAACGCAGGGGGACTTCGGGGATTAAAGTACGGTGTTACAAAGGATTATGTCATGGGCCTGCGGTTTTTCGACGCCCGGGGCAACTACGTTAAAACAGGGTCTAGAACCGTGAAGTGCGCCACCGGTTATAATATCACCGGCCTGATGGTGGGTTCCGAGGGGACGCTCGGGGTCTTAGATGAAATCACCTTGAAACTGATCCCGGCCCCGGCCGCCCGCCATTCGCTGGTGGCGGTGTACGACACCATTGACCAGGCCTCTGAAACCGTTGCCGCCATCATTGCCGCCCGCATTGTTCCGGCCACCCTGGAAATCCTGGACAACTTCACCATCCGCGCCGTGGAAGATTTTTCCAAGGCGGGCCTTCCCGTGGAAGCGGCCGCCCTGCTTCTCATCGAAGTGGACGGCCACCCGGCCGTGGTAAAGGAAGAGGGGGAAAAGGTGGAAGCCCTGTGCAAAAAAATGGGCGCCGCCTCCATCAACGTGGCCCAGACAGACGAAGAGCGGGACAAAATCTGGGCGGCCAGACGGTCTGCCCTCTCGGCTCTGGCCAAACTCAAGCCCACCCTGGTGCTTGAAGACGCCACCGTTCCCAGAAGCAAGATTCCCGATATGGTAAAATCCCTGCAGGAAATAGCCGAAAGGTACCAAATCGATATCGGCACCTTCGGTCATGCCGGAGACGGCAACCTGCACCCCACGATCCTTACGGACAAACGGAACACCGAGGAGTTCCACCGGGTGGAAGCGGCCATTGAAGAAATCTTTGACCGTGCCCTTGCCCTGGGCGGCACCCTGTCCGGTGAACATGGCACCGGCATTGCCAAAGCCCCGTTCCTGGAAAAGGAAGCCGGGTACTCCTCCATCCTGTTCTCCAGGCAGCTTCGCGCCGCCCTGGACCCGAAAAACATTCTCAACCCCGGAAAAATCACCGGTGTTTCAACGGATTAGCCAAAAAGATTAGGGTTAGGTATACACAACTATGGCAAATATGAATGAACTGGCCAACCTGGTAAAAGAACTTGAAGAACAACTTGTGACCTGCATCCGCTGCGGTATGTGCCAGTCAGTCTGCCCCCTTTTCGAGCAGACCCGGAAAGAAGCGGATGTGGCCCGGGGAAAACTTGCCCTGCTCACCGGGTTGATGGACAATATTTTCTCGGACCCCGATGGGGTGAACGAACGGTTGAACCGCTGCCTGCTCTGCGGCTCCTGCGCTGCCAACTGCCCTTCCGGCGTAAATGTGTTAGAGATCTTCATCAAGGCCAGGGCCATTTTAGCCGAGTACAAGGGGCTGTCTCCTGCCAAACAGTTGATCTTCAAGAAAATGCTGGCCAACCCCGGCACCTTCGACACCCTGGTGGCCTGGGCGGGAAAATTCCAGGGTCTCTTTGCCAAACCGGACGACAACGCCCAGGGCACATCCTGCGCCCGGCTGGTCTCCCCGCTCCTGGCAGACCGGCACTTTCTGCCCCTGGCAAAAACCCCGTTCCACAAGGAAATCCCCAAAGACGGTTTTAGAAAAAAGGGAAAAAAACTCAAAGCCGCCATCTTCACCGGCTGCCTTATCGACAAGGTATTTCCCAACGTGGCCCGATCCGCCATCAAGGTGCTGGACCACCACGGGGTGGGCATGAGCATCCCGGCCGGCCAGGGGTGCTGCGGTATTCCGGCACTGGCATCCGGCGACCGGGAAACCTTTACCCGGCTGGTGGACCATAACCTGGCACTGTTCCGGCAGGAACGCTTTGACGTGCTGGTCACGGCCTGCGCCACCTGTACCTCCACCATCAAAAAACTCTGGCCTTCCGTATACAAGGACGCAAGCTCCGGGGTAAAGGAACAGCTCACCGAACTTGCCGGCAAAACCATGGACATCAACCAGTTTATCGTGGACAACGTCGCCCCGGAACTGTCTGAAGCCGGAGCCACCCCCGATCAGGCGGCCGAAGTTGTCACCTACCACGACCCCTGCCATTTGAAAAAATCCCTGGGGGTATCCGCACAGCCCCGTGCCCTTGTCCGGGCTGCCGGCTGCAATCTTAAGGAAATGAGCGGGTCGGATAAATGCTGCGGCATGGGCGGCAGCTTTAACGTCTACCACTACGATCTTTCCGCTTCCATCGGGCAGATTAAACAGGAGAACATCGCGGCAACCTCTGCCACCACCCTTGCCACCGGATGTCCCGCCTGCATGATGCAGATATCGGACATGCTGGCCAAGGGTAAGGCAAACATCAGGGTGCGCCACCCGCTGGAGCTTTATGCGGAACACCTGGAGAACACGAACAGATAATATATAAACAAACTGGGAGGAAACGCAATGGACATCAGGGAACCTGAAATCACCAAAGACGAGATTCTGATTCTGGATGACCCGGATTTTGCCACCGGCAACGTCTGCATCGTTACGGGATGCGGCACAGGCATCGGCCGGGCAGTATCCATTGCGGCGGCGGCCAATAACCTCACCGTGCTGGGGCTGGACATCAATGCTAAAGAAGGGGAGAAAACCCGTGAAAAGGCGGCCGCTTTGGGCGGCACCATGACCTTCCGGCAGACAGACCTCACCGTTGACGAGGAGATTGAAGCCGCAGTGGCGGATGCCGCGGGACTAGGCCGCATCAAATACCTGGCCAATATAGCCGGTATCCAGCACATCGACGCGGTGGACAAGTTCCCCATGGAAACTTACGACCTGATGCAGCGCCTCATGCTCCGGGCACCCTTCTTTTTGTCCAAACTTGCCATCCCCCATATGAAAGCGTCCGCCGACGGCTGCGGGGTCATTGCCAATATGGCCTCTGTCCATGCCCATATCTGCACCAAGAACAAACCGGTGTACAATATCACCAAGTTCGGCCTCCGGGCGTTAAGCCAGTCCATCTCCGCCGAAGGGGAAGGAAGAATCAGGTCCTTTACGGTGAGTTCAGGTTTTGTCAAAACACCGCTGGCCCTGAACCAGGTGGCGGCCCAGGCCGAACAGCGGGGCATCACCCCGGATGAGGTGATGCGGGAGGTTATGATGGGTAAATCCAGGGTCAAGGAGATGATGTCCCCCGTGGAGGTGGCCAACCTCTTTGTGCACGGGTTCTCACGCTTTGCCAAATATCTGGTGGGCGGCGACCTCCTATTTGACGGCGGCATGGTGTTAACTTACTAAATTAACGGTTAATATCACCCGTTGATATCAGCATCGATTTTATTAAAATTTTTTTAAAATCACTTGATATCACTCACCGGATGGTTAATACTGTCTGGCTTAAGATTGACATGAAAGAAACAGTGAAACAATGACCATACCCATCAAGCCCATAAAGCCCAAGCGGATTTCCGATCAGGTTTTTGACCAGATCCGGGAACTGATTTACCGGGGGAAACTCAAACCCGGTGAAAAACTGATGACGGAACGGGAACTGGCCCAGGCCATGAATGTCAGCCGGACCACCATCCGGGACGCCATCCAGCGCCTGGTGGCCATGGGTCTGATCGTCCAGAAGCAGGGCCAGGGCACCTTTGTCAAAGCCATTGACGACGCCATGGCCAACCCCCTGGCCAAAGCAATGGAAACCCAGGACGCCTCCCTTGAAGATCTTCTGGAGGTCCGCATGGGTCTGGAGTGCAATGCGGCGGCCCTGGCTGCCAAACGGGCGGATGAAACCGATATCACCGCCTTGAACCAGAGCGTCATTGAAATGGAAGCCGAGGTCAACTCAGGCCGTCTGGGTACCGAGGCAGACACCTCCTTCCACATGGCCATTGCCTATGCCGCCAAAAACCCCCTGCACATCCTGATCATGCGCAACTTCTACGACTACCTCTTCCACGGGATCGGGGAAAACCTTGCCAGCCTTTACGAAGAGCCGGAAAACATCCAGGAGATACTGCGCCAGCATAAGACGATCCTGGAAACCATCAAAGCCAGGGATCCTTACAAGGCCTACAGGGCTATGAGCAAGCACATCGGGTTTGTGATGGAGTTTTTCAAAAACAAGGAAGATTAGGCGTTCTTCATCAGGCGGCCCGCTGTTTAATGGTTTCGATCCGCCCGTCCTTCACCCGGACGGACCGTGTGGCATGAACCTCCATGCTGGGATTGTGGGTCACCATGATCACTGTGTGCCCCTCCCGGTTCAACTGCCCCAGCAGCCCCATAATCTCAAGAGCCGTTCCTGAATCCAGGTTACCTGTGGGCTCGTCCGCCAGAATGATGGGCGGCCGGTTGACGATGGCCCGGGCGATGGCCACCCGTTCCTGTTCACCACCGGAAAGCTGGTCCGGAAGGCGGTGGGCCTTGTCTGCCAGCCCCACCCGCTCAATGACGGCCATGGCCATCCGGTTTTTCTCCTTTTTACCCCGGCCGGTCACTGCCATGGGAAGCTTCACGTTTTCCAGCACCGTGAGATAGGGGATAAGCTGGAAGGACTGGAAGATAAACCCCAGGTATTCGCTGCGGAAATCCGCCCGCTGTTCGGAGGTCAGCCCGTACAGGTCCAGGGAATCGATCAGTACCCTTCCCCGGGAAGGACGGTTCATGGCACCCACAATGGACAGCAGCGTGGACTTGCCCGAGCCGGACTGCCCGGTAACGGTGACAAACTCACCGTCATCGATAAAAAGATCCATGCGGTCGATGGCTAAACTCCGGGTGTCACCGGATACGTATTCCTTGTTCAGATCATGTATTTCAATCAAATGGTCTACCATGTGTTTCCTCTGGGTTGAGTTACCTGTTTTACAATGCCCGCAGGGCATCGCTGGGGTCCATCCGTCCTGCCTTCATTGCAGGATATAGGCTTGCCAAAAGGCTGAGTGCCGCCGCCATCAAAAGACTCAATCCTCCGAGACGGAAATTGATACCGGCAAAGACGCCTTCTTCAATCACCAGGGGGATGACACCCCAGGCCACAAGATTCCCCAGGGCAAACCCGGCAAGACCGCCGAATATCCCCAATACCAGTGCCTCTAAGAGAATGATCTGCATCACGTGGGACTGGCGGAAACCGATGGCCCTGAAGATACCGATCTCCCGGGTACGTTCGTTCACCGATCCCATCATGGTCACCATGACCAAAAGTGCCCCGACGCCGATCACCAGCACGGAAACCCCTAAAGAGAAGGACTTGAACATTTCAATGGACTGCATTTTTGACATCACGGCCTGTTTCATGGCTGTGACCTTGGCCCCGGGAAATTTTTCAGCGATCTGGAGGGTGAGTTCGGTGATGGGACATCCCCTGCAGAAGGCGGCGATCTCCACCATTGAAACCTTTCCCGGTTTTCCCAGAACGCTTTGGGCTGCGGCCATATCCGAAATAACGGCATTGTCCTCGGCCCCGCCTGTGGGCATGAGCACACCGGAAACACGGAAGGTGTCCCCCCCCATTTCCACAGCGTCTCCCGGAGAAAGTCCCAGGACTGACGCGGCAGTTGATCCCAGGAGCACCTCATCGGAGGCTTGGGGAAACGCCCCTTTTTTCTGCCACCAGGTTTTCAGGGCAAGCTCCTCTTCAAAGACAACGCCCATGAGCATGACCTGGGTGCCCCGGATGTCGGTTGCGCCCAGGACCTTGGGTGCCACAATACCCAGGTTCTTTGCATTTTCTATGGTTCTGATTTTCGGCATATCGGCCTGGTCGAACTCCCGGACCTTGTAGTTCACGCCGCCAACATCAATCCCCCCGTAGTTCAGGGAGAGGGTCTCGGTTTTGGGCACCATGACGATGTTTGCCCCAAACTTGTTGAGGCGCTCTTCGATTTCCACGGTCATTGTTTCGGTGATGGCCATCAGGGTCACGATGGTGGATATACCGATGATCAAGCCCAAGGCCAGAAAAATCATCTTTGCCTTGCGCCGCCGTATATTCCCGAAGGAGATGTTATGGAGTTTCACCTTCTGCCTCCTTTTCCGCTTCAATGGTAACCATCCGCTGCCGGTGGCTCACCTGGTTCAACAGGGTGGCGGCAATGCCGTGACGGGAGAACAAGGCGTTCACCGCATCGGGACCTGTATGTCTTCGGTCAAAGGTCACCACCAGCCGGGTATTGTGGGTATCTAAAGACGTACCTGAAACCCCGTGAATTTCCCCGATCTGTGCCACCAGGGATGTGGGCCAAACCTGGTTATCCGCCATTTTAAAAATGGCGTCGTCCAGGTGACGGGTTTTCATGTAGGAAATCGCTCCGGGGGCCCCCAAAGAGACCATGCCCAGAAGAATGACCCCTGCCACAACGACGGTCAATGTCCCAAAGGACAGGCCCCGCTTTTTCACCCCAAGTACCTTTTCCCGCTTCTCCCTGTATTTTTCAGGATCCCAGGCCATAAATAACTCCCTTTACTTTTTAAACTCGCAAAGCCAGGCATTGGCATTGATCTGGGCCATGGAGATCAGAAGCTTATCCCCTGCGATCTCCCGCTCAAGCGGTGCCGGATTGCAGCCGCCCTTCACTTCGTTGATGCGGTCCGTGGCAAAGCGCATACCGCAGTTGGTGCAGACCATGACGCCGTCTTCCTGAACATAGCCTTTGCCCGAACGGTAGCAGACATCGCAGGCATCTACGGCGGCACGGATCACCCCGTCATGGCTTTTCACCACAAAGAATTTCACGCTGATTCCCTTGTCCGATGTGGCTGTGTAGTAATGGGCCTTGCCGTCGGAAATGTCTTTCAGCGGCAGGGCCAGCACACCATTCTCCGGTTTCACCTCGGTAAATTTTCCCATGCCGAACCATGCCCAGGCCTTACCGGCCGTGCACATCAACACCAGAACAACGAAAACACCTGTAAACCTTTTCAAAGTGGGTCTCATTTCAATTTCCCCTTCATAATTATCTTATGGCTTAAATATCTTTGGCTGATCCGGATGCCTGGACACCGCATCCGCCCTGTGCACCGCCGCAGCAACCGCCACCGCCGCCGAATCCCCTGCGCTTGGACTGCATGTAGGCAAAGGTTTCTTTTTCCGTCAGGGGCTCTACCCCGTCAAGGGTGGCAGGATAGCCGATAGCTGAAATGGCATCCTTGATGGTTTCGGGGGTAAGGGGGGCGACAAAATCCACCGCCACCATTCCCCGGAACAGGTTGGCCCCCATGCCGGAAAAACCGTCCATGGGACTGAGTGCCGAATTGATTTTTGAAAAGCAGGCCCCGCAGGTCAGGTTTTCCACCTTGAATACGGCACGCTGTGTTACGGCTGATGTCTTAACTGATGAGGTTTCCTGTGCCACCCCCAGGGCGGCGGCCAGAAGGAACATACCTCCGGCCAGAATAATCGTTGTCCATTTTTTCATGACGGCCTCCTTGGCATCTGTTGGCAAATACGCACGAATCTTCCTGCCACAGAGGTTCAATACCCGTGCCAATGTAGGCCAGAAATCGATATAAAAGATAACCGCCTATAAAAACATAAGAATATAGTGGGCGGATGATAATTTGAATGCCGGAGGCAATCCGGGGGATGGCTGAGCCTAAAGACTATTCCACAACCCGTGTAGAATATTCTACAGGCAGAGCCGAATTAGTGAAGTCCGTATTTTTCCAGGCGATAGAGAAGAACATGCCTGGGTATTTTCAGCAAACGGGCCGCTTCGGATCGGTTTTGCCCTGCCTTTTCAAGGGCCTTGGTCACATAGGCCTTTTCCACCTCTTCCAGGGAGATACCCTCGTCAGGAATCACAGGATTCAGGGGGCTGCTTTGGGCCTGCTGGCCCGGCAGGTTCAGATCCCCTGCCTCGATTTTCCGGCCGGATCTAAGGATGATGCACCGCTCAACGATATTCTGCATTTCCCGTATGTTTCCGGGCCAGTGATAGGCACTCAGGGCATCCAACGCATCTTTGGAGAACCTGACATCTGCCGGGGCATGGTATTTTTTTAGAAAATGGGTGACCAGGGCGGGAATATCCTCCGGCCGCTCCCGAAGGGGTGGGATAAACAGCGGTATCACCGACAACCGGTAGTAGAGATCCTCCCTGAAATCCCCTGAGGCTATGCGGTCCTGGAGATCCAGGTTGGTGGCGGCAATGATCCGGATATCCACACTTCTGGACTGCTCCGCCCCCACGGGCTGGACCTGTCTCTCCTGCACCGCCCGGAGCAGCTTCACCTGGACATCCACGGCCAGTTCCCCGATCTCATCCAGAAAAAGGGTCCCCCCGGAAGCAGTTGTAAAATGCCCTTTCCTGTCTTTCACCGCCCCGGTAAAGGCCCCTTTGACATGGCCGAAAAGTTCGGACTCGATAAGGGTGGTGGGAATGGCGGCGCAGTTCACCGCCACCATGGGGCCGTCTTTTCTCGGGGAATTGTTGTGGATCAGCCGGGCCAGGACCTCCTTGCCCGTTCCCGATTCTCCTGAAATCAGGACGGTGGCCTCGGAACCGGCTGCTCTGGAAGCCGTTTCTAAAAGCTCCTTCATGGCAGAACTTGCCGATACAATACCCCGGGTGCCGGTGAGGCGGTCCACCTCATGGGCCAGCATCCGGCTTCGTGACCGAAGCCCTTTAAGTTCCAGTGCTTTTTCACAGGAAAGGATAAGGGTGTCCCGGTCAAAGGGCTTGGTGATAAAGTTAAAGGCCCCCTTGTGCATGGCCTTCACCGCCATTTCAATGGAGCCGAATGCCGTGATGATGATCACCGGGATATCCGGCGCATCAGCTTTTATCGTTTCCATGAGGTCCAGGCCGTTGATGTCCCCAAGCTTTACATCGGAGACCAAAAGGTCCGGGCTGTGATCTGCAAAAAGGGCCAGCCCCTCTTTGCCGGAAGATGCAGCAATCACGGAAAACCCGTGTGAACTCAGGTTGTACTCGGTGACCCGGCGCAGGCTGTCATCATCATCAATCAACAAAACGGTATGCTTCATCCCACTTCTCCCCTTTCCATATAGGGCAGTTTAACCGTAAAACAGGCACCGCCGTATTCCCTGGAACTGCCGGCGGTTATCTCTCCGCCGAGCCTTGTCACAATCTTCTCGGAAATGGACAATCCTAACCCTGTTCCCCCTTCTTTGAAGGTCACAAAGGATTTGAACACGGTATCATATTTTTCAGGCGCAAGTCCTGGTCCATTGTCTTCCACGGCAATGGACCAGTTTTTTTCACCCGGTTCAAGGCGGATCCGGATCACCCCCTCTTTTTCCGGAATTTCATCCAAAGCATTGAGGATCAGGTTCATAAGCACCTGGGTCAGGGCTGCCGAAGGCACCCAAACCATCGCGTCATCCGGCCGGAAATCCGGCAAGACAACCCTAGCCCCCTTCCCCTTTATTTTAGGCGCCCCCACCTGAGTCACCTGCGTCAACACCTGGTCCAGCGGCACCATTTCATCGGCATCCTCGACTCTTTGCCCCCGGCAGTAGGACAGCACTTCCTCCACCGAATTGTTCAGCCGGGATATTTCAGACCGCATGATCTCCACAAACTCATGCTTGGGGTGCGCAGGTGTCACCTCTTCGGCCAGTATTTCCGCCGCCCCTTTGATGGAGGCCAGCGGATTCTTTATTTCATGGGCCAGGGAGGCCGACACATGCCCCAGAAGAGAGAGTTTTGACGCCTGCCCCAATTCCTTTTCCGCCTGGACCAGGCGTGCGGCCTGGTCGTGGAGGCGCTGGTAGGAGGCGGCAAGCTGCTCGGAAAGCTCTTTATACTTTTCCCTGAGCAGGGTTTCACGGCTGGATATCATTCCCACCACCAGGCCTGCTGCCAGGTAAAAGATAATCTCTGACAATTCGGAATAATAGGTCTCGGGCCCCTGGTACCAGAAGGTGAGCAGATGGGGCACAAAGGAAAGGCAGGAAAGCACGGCCATCAAAAGCCCGCCCCGGACGCCGTAGATAATGGCACCGATGGCTATGGGAAAATAGGAGAGCCTGCGGAAAGTATCGTGAAAAAGCATCAAATGGCCGGGGGTGATATAGTGCAATACCCCGATACTGACAACCATCACCAGAAGGCAGCAGAACAGTATTTTCTTCATCCTGGAGGTCATACGTTTCCTTTGGATTTTCTGTAATTTCCAAAACAATCCGGCATGCTCCCATTATAAAGATGAAATCCCGATTGTCATGGACTTTTATGGGAATTATGATATCGGTAATCATCACCAATTTCAAATGTTGGAGCACCCCCGATGAAAACATACAGAGTTTACCAGGCGGATGCCTTCGTTGCCTTTAACACGGAATTTAAAATATAAGCCGAATGGAAATCACTATCACAAAAGCGATTATTGATGACGCACCGGAAATCCTTGCGTTGCAAAAATCAGCCTACCAGAGTGAGGCCCTTATCTACCGGGATATGACACTGCCGCCGCTGGTACAGACCCTGGAGGAGCTCCAGTCGGAATTTTCAACGGCCCATGTGCTCAAGGCAACCTTTCAGGGCAGGATTGTCGGCTCTGTCAGGGCATCACTCGATGGGGACATCTGCCGTATCGGAAGGCTCATTGTCAGTCCGGACTGCCAGGGTATGGGGATCGGTACAAGGCTGATGGCCGCCATTGAAAACGCGTTTTGCCAAGCAAAAAAATATTCTCTCTTCACTGGGGACAAAAGCCACAGGAACATTGCCCTTTACCAACGGCTGGGGTATGACCGCTCAGACACGCAACGGATATCAAATTCCCTGACATTGGTCTTTATGGAGAAACACACCGATGGAATATGATGTCAGCCGCAAGCAGGTCCGGGACAGGCTCAATAGTTTTGTTCTCAGAAAGCCGTAACGATCCGGGTGATGATGACAGCAGACTGCTCTAAATCCCAATTGAAATTTTTGGCCGGCCTGGTGTGGTACGCGGGCGGCATCTTTCTTCCAGCAAAGGCGTTCAGCCTTCTTATGTCTGCCCAGGCATTGGAACCCGGAAGTATCTATACCTGGATTGCCCCTTTTCTGGGCGGGGGGATCGGCATTCTCAAAACCGTCCTGATCTTTGACAAAAGCTGCCGGAAAAACCTGGAACGGATAGAGGCGCTGTCGCAGCCGAAAATCTGGGAGTTCTACAGGCCGGTCTTTTTCTTTTTTCTGGCACTGATGATTACCGCAGGGGCAGGGATGTCCCGGGGGGCCCAGGGGCATTACACAGCCCTAATCGCCGTGGCTGTGCTTGATTTGAGTATCGGCACCGCCCTTCTTTTAAGCGGGCGGCAGTTCTGGAGGAATCAGGCGAATTCGGCATGACTGCCGGATTCATTTTCCGGTTTTACTTGGTGAGCATATGCCAGACCCCGTTCCAGTCCTTTGGCGGTTCCCGGGTAAACCGCCGACATGCATCTGCGTATGCTGCGGCGGCAGGATCTTCCTTTGCAATTTTTGAAAACACTTCAGCGGCCTCTTTGAAACGGCCCTCGTCGTAAAGCGTCAGCCCCGTTTCAAAGGCAGATATCACGGTCTGCCTTGATACGTAAGTCTCTTTGCCCATGGGCTCAAAAATAGGGACCGCCTTTCCCTTACCTTTAACCCGGATTTTTCCTAAGGGTCTGTAAACCGCCGTATTCCCTGCAGCCCTGCGGGTATCGCCGGAAATCATGGTATAGGTGCCGAACTGCTTATTGGCGGATTCAAGGCGGGCCGCCAGATTCACCGCATCCCCGATCATCGTATAGTCAAAGCGCGTGTCGGAACCAAGATTCCCCACCACGGCCACCCCCGTATTCAGGCCGATGCGCATCCGAACGGCATGACCGGTCTGTTCTTGAAATGCAGGCCGCATCTTTGCCAGCGTCTCCTGGCAGTCCAGGGCGGCCCGGACCGCTCTTTCGGCGTGGTCCGGGGTATCTAAGGGGGCGTTCCAGAAGGCGATGATGGCATCCCCCTCGTACTTGTCTATGGTGCCGCCGTGGCTGTGGATAATATCGGTCATGGCGGTGAGGTAGCGATTGAGGAACCGGGTCAGAGCTTCGGGATCCATACTCTCGGACACGGTGGTAAAGGATTCAAGATCCGAAAAGAATATGGAAAGGGTTCTGCGTTCCCCGCCTAAACGCAGGCGGTCCGGGTCCATTAAAATCTGATCAATCACGTGGGGGCTCAAATAGTGGTGGAATGCATTTTTAATAAACCTGCGCTGCCGCCCCTCTGTGGCATAATTGACGATAAGAGCCAGGGCAATGGTAATCACCACGGCGGTCAAAGGCAGGGCCACCGGCAGCCAGATACCTGCGGCGTAGGCCGCAAACCCGGCCCCCACCGGCAGGAAAAGAAAAAGGGTAATCAGGGAAAACATGGGCAGGGCGCGGGTGTAAAAGGCGGTAAATACCCCGCAGCACACCACGAGGACACCCGAAAAAAGAAGGGCCGCCCAAAGCGGGGTTTCACGGATAAAATCACCGGACAGAAGATTTTCCAGCAGGGTGGCGTGGATTTCCACCCCGGGAAACTGGCTGTCCACCGGAGTGGAATGAATATCAAACAGCCCGGGGGCGGAAAATCCGAATAATACGTATTTATCCCGGAAAATCCTAAGTGTTTCCTTGGGCAGCGCAACACCCTCTCTTGCCTGAAGTTCGGACTGAATCACCCAGGCAGCGGAATAGATGGCATGGGACCCTGAAGGCCCCCTGTAATTCAGGGCGGCACGGCCCCGGTCATCAATGGGAACAATCATGCCGTTAACAGCCATCCTAAGTTGCCCCCTTTCCATGAAAAGCCCGGCTTTCGCCCCGGGGTGGGCCGCAAGGTAAACGCCAAGCCCAAGGCTTGGCAGGGCCTGCGACCTGAACCGGGAGAACAGGGGAACCTTGCGGTATATGCCGTCAGGATCAGAGGCGATGTTGACGTTGCAAAGGACGGCGGAGGATTTGGCCACTTCAGGTACCGGCAGTGTGATGCCGGTGAACGCACCTGTTTTTCCGGGTTCTATGGCGGGAATTAGATCCATGCCTTCCAGCGGGAACCGCTGGCGGTCCAGGTGGGAAGGCCATGATCTCCCCTGTCCGGATTTTGTTCCCAGGACAACCGCATTCGCCGTGCGGCCAAACCTGGCCAGTTCATTGCCGAAAAACGTATCATCGGCCACACCATAGGCCGAAGACTCGGAGTAGATAACGTCAAATCCCAGGCTGCGGGCGCCGGTACGCCGGCAGAACGATGCCACAGCCCCGTAGATTTCCCTGGGCCAGGGCCAGCTGAGCCCCAGTGTATCGGCTGCCCAGTCCAGGCTGTTCTGGTCCAGGAGGATCAGGACAATCTCATCCGAAGCTTTTCCCGGATCCATTCCGGTTTTTACCCGCAGATCCCAGGACTTGTTTTCCAAAGTCGTCAGCCAGCCAAAGCCATGAAAGCCAAAGGCCACACAGAGGGCGAAAAGGCCCAGCAAAACGCCTCTAAGGACTTTGCCGGGTCTTTGACCGGATTTCCGGCTCTCTTTTTTCCCTTCCGTCATTTAATCGCCAGAGCCCATTACACCCAGGCGATCTGCGCCACAAACCTTTCGATCCGGGGTTCCGGCAGGGTATAGGGGGTATAGGCGCCCAGTGTCGGTTCGAGGGTGGCAATCCTGTCTTCAGGCGACGGATGGGTTTTGGCAAAATCCGGCGCATCCGGATTGATCCGTCCTTCCATCTGTTGGAGCATGTGCAGCAATCCTTGGGGATTGTACCCCACCCTGGACAGCAGGGCGGCGGCGGCCATGTCGGCCTCTCTTTCCTGCCCCCTTGAATAACCGCTTACAATCAGGGTGTTGGTGACGTCCTGGATGGACTTGGAAAACGTTTCGGTAAGCAGGTTGAGTTCCTGGGGGGTGAATTGCTTTGCCCCTTCCATCCCGATGGTTGTCAGGGCATCCGTAATCCTGGACTGCTTGATGGCCCGCAGGCCGTGCATCTTTTCCACATGGCCGATTTCGTGGGCCAGAACGCCTGCAAGGGCGTCCTCATCCTTGCAGCAGCGCAGCAGCCCCCTTGTCACAAAGATGAATCCCCCCGGTGCGGCAAAGGCGTTGATTTCGTTGGAATCCTGGATTTGGAAGCGATATCCGCCAAAGGTGTCCGGCCGGTCGGATGCCGCGGCCAGTGTCTGCCCCACCAGATTTACGTAGTCGTTGGCAGGCCCGTTGTCAAAGGCAGGGTACTTGTCCAGAACCGTGGCGGAAATGGTGCGGCCCAGATAATACTCCTGCTCCGGGGTAAAGCTCTCAAAGGTTTTCATCACCGCCTGCCCCACTTCGACCAGGGATTCCGCCTGGCCGCTTGAAACGGGAAGGTTTGCCCCGGCCACCTGGATAACCGTATCCGCGGCCTGGCAGCCCGCCATGAAAAAACCGGCAGCCCCCAGTGTCAGTGCCGCATTTAGAAATTCCCTGCGCGTTTCGATTTTCATGCCGCACCTCCTCTGGGAACAATCCGTCCCCTGGCCATGAATTCCTGCATCTGCACGAGGCTGATCTGCCTTGTTTCCATCCGGTCCACAGCGGCAAAGTTCAGGTGGGGATTTTCTTCACGGAATTTTCCCTCCACCTCTTCGTTAAATCCTTTGCCCGCCAGGGCGTACTCTTCGGATGATGCGGCTTTTTCAACATCCTTTGCCCCCGGATTCAGAACAACTTTTTTGGTGGTCAGGGCAGATTCGTGGACAAACCCGGTCACACGGCCGGATTTGACCCGGATCCAGCCGGAAGATGTGTCATCAACCACCGCGACCCTGTCGCCGTAGGCCAGAAGCCCTAATATCGGCGAAAGGAACGACGCGCCTTTCCGGATATGGCTCTGCTTGACCTGAACGCTCATCAAATTTTCCATGATTACGAAACTCCTTTGAAAGACCGTTGAAACACTGCCCCCTGCGGTGCAAATAAAATTGGGGAGGAACCTGATTTGGCTTTCAGTATATTGGGGGGGACTATAGAAATCAAGGAGTTGGGGCAATTTATACGGGCTGCAGACACCGGGCTACAGACACCCCAGGGCATCCGACCGGCATCGTTTACAATGGTGCATCTGGGGGATATAATTGCCGGCGGCTTTCCTCAGATTCACCATCTGTCGCCGGGTGGGCGGCGTCACATCTTCCATTTCAGTTCCGGGAACCGGAATCAGGGGAATCAGGTTCATCAGATTCACCCCCATGGCACCGAACCGCTTTGCGATAAACAGGCTGTGATCGTCGTTGATGCCGGGGATAACCACCGTGTTTATCTTTACTGTGAAACCAAGCGTCAGCAAGGCTTCAACTGCATCCATCTGCCTTTGGATCAGCAGCCTTGCACCGGCCTCCCCATGAACGGTTTTCCCGTTTAAGGTAACCGCTTTCACCAGCCTGGCACCGATGCGGGCATCAATGGCATTAATGGTTATGGTGACAAAATTTACCCCGAGATCATGGAGTGCCGCGGCATGGGCAGCCAGATTCAGGCCGTTGGTGGACACACAGAGGGACAGGTCAGGAAAGTGCTTTTGTATCAACTCAAAGGTCTTCAATGTCAGTTCTGGGCGGCTGAAGGCATCCCCGGGGCCTGCAATCCCGGCCACGCAGATATGGGGCTGATCTTCCAGTGCCCCTGCCAGGCGGTCCAGGGCAGCCTCCGGGGATATCACACAGCTTGTCACACCGGGCCTGTTTTCATGGGCGCAGTCATGGTCCCGCCGGCAGTATGCGCAACTGATATTGCAGGAGGATGCCACCGGCAGGTGGATACGGCCGAAAGCCGCCTTGTCTTTTGCAAAGAAACAGGGGTGGTGGGGCCGCATCTTAGGTATCACGACTTCCTCCGGCCGAATTTTATGGCGTCTTCGGGACAAGCCTCAATGCAGTCCCCGCAGTTGGTGCAATTGGTTTCCTCAGGCCGGGTTCCCATACCGCAGACCTTTAAGCATTTGTTGCAGCCGTTGCAGTCACGGGTTTTATAGAATCTGAACAAGGGAAATCTGCCCAGCAGTTCCAGTACACCTCCGGTTGGACAGAAGAATCGGCACCAAAGGTTGGCGAAAAACAGACCGGCAGCGGCGCAAGCCAAAACAAACACTGTCCGTGTCAGCCAAAATTGCGAGGCGTGTTCAAAGGTCAGAAGGGTTGAAGAAAAAAAGCCGCCGGTCCGGATGGGGATCGCCATCCTCGGCTGTCCCATGTACAGCCAGATATAAAGCACCAGGGCCAGGCCAATATATTTTCCGTAGGGCGCAGCCTTCAGCAGAAAAGAACGGGTCCGCATCCTAAAGGGGGCAATCTTGGCCCCCAGCCGGTTCACCAGACCTCCGGGGCAGGCCCAGCCGCAAAAGGCCCGGCCGAAAAGCAGCGCAGATAAAGGAAGCAGCAGCCAGAATCCCCAGAACATTGAAAAGAGCCTGCCATGACAGGTAATCACCGGGCAGTTCTGGCAACTTACATAGGGCACCACGAAGGGGCAACGAAAAATACCGTAGTAAGACCATTGCCCGAGGACCAGCAGCCCTGATACCTGTGTCAGCCGTCGCCACAGGCGGATACCGGTTGAAGAGACCGAGGCGGAAACGGAGGACGCACCGCTTGTGTTATCAGACATCTTTCACCCCCAGTCGTTCTGTCATTTCCTGTCCCTTATCGGATAGTGCCGGAATAAACCCGGCTGTTTCAAAAAAGGCCTGGCCTTCCGCCGAACAGATGAAATCCACGTAATGATCTGCCAGATCGGTATCGGCCGCAGCGTCCAGCACACCGATGGTAAAGGTTAAGGGCGGTGGCGGAAAATATTTTTCCGGGATGGGAATCACCTCGGCCATATCCTTGAATGCCGGCAGCTTCGTCACTCTTTTTTCCACCACCGAAACATCGCCGTCTCCTGAAATAAGTTGCTCCATGGTCCGCTGGACGCAGGATCCTTTAACCACGGCATTGGCCATGGCCTTTTCCAGCACCCCCGCTTTTTTCAGGAGGCCGGACACCGCCTTGCCCCCCGGGGGCGAGGCCTGGGGAGCCAGAATCACCCGGACACCATGCCTGCCAAGGTCATGGATTCCCTGGATACCACCAGGATTGCCCCGGGGTGTCACCAGCACATAGGAGGTAAAGCACAGCGGCTTGAAATAACGCATCTTTCCGGCCTTGCGAAGCTTTTTGGCAAGATCCAGCACCCGTCCCCCAAACACTTCCGTTGTTGCAGAGCCCAAAAGGGATTTGCCAAGGGCGGCGGCAAAGGCCCCCGTATAGGCGATATCAACACCTGACATTTCCGAGAACCTTTTGTTCGCCGGTATAAAGGCCTCTGCCAGTCCGCCACAGGACCATACCTGCAGACGGGACTGTTTAAAAACACGCTCCGCCCGGCCCGTTCCCGGCATCATTGACGCCCCGGCAGCGGCACTGGCAGCGGCACCGGCAGAGGCCTTCAAAAATCCCCGGCGGCTTAAACCGGAGGGGTTCAACTGCTCATCCATACTTTTTTTCCTTTCGTATCCGAACCTGTGCACTGTGTAATTTGGTTGTCTTTTTTAGTGGAATCTTCCCATGTGAACCAATTGTTTGTTCTGATGGAGAACCTGCAACCGAATTGAAAATATCGATACAACATACTGGGATTACCTCACAGGTTCCGGCAGGTGAATGCCATTTTCCTTTTCCCCACCGTTTAAATTTCTTTTTTTATGATTACCTTCTGTGGTAAATTTTGGATTGTGCACCTAATCTATTCCTACGAAAACTTGAGGATGATTCCATGAAGAAAGACCGCATTACCACGACGAATAAAGCCGCTGATACATTCAAAACAGATCTTCTGGTTTATCTTGCAGTTGAGGCAGGCAAAAAGATGCCGCTGTGTCCCGACGCAGTAAAGTCCCAGGTAAAAAAAGCCTTTGAGCTGAAAGATTTCCAGGGAAAAGCCTCTGAACAGCTGTCCTTCTACCCCCCGGCCAAGGCATCCGCCAAGCGGGTCATGGTCCTGGGGCTCGGCGATCTGAAAGGGGAAAAGGATCTGCCACTGGCCCTGGACGCCCTGAGAGAATCCGGCGGACACCTGGCCAAGGCTGCAGAAAAAGCCAATGCAAAGGAAATGGTTGTTGTCCTGCCGGATGCAAAACATCTGTCACCGGGGGTGCCCGATCTTCCTTCGGCTGCCGAAGCCATTGCAGAGGGCGTGATCCTCGGGGATTACCGATTTACAAAGTATAAGGAAAAAACCAGGAAAAAAACCGACTATCCCGGATTGTCCGGGGTGAGGTTCGTCTGTGACGGGGAACTTAACGCCGTTCGGGCCGGTGTGACCCGGGGTAAAAATGCAGCCTTTGCCGCCTGTTCAGCCAGGGATATGGCCAACGAACCGGGCAACGGCTGGACCTCGGCAGACTTTGCCACCTGGGCCAAAATACTTGCCAAGGATACCGGCCTTGCCTACCGGTGCATTGAAAAAAAAGAAATGGAAACCCTCGGCATGGGCGGCATTCTCGCCGTGAACCAGGGATCCGCAGTGCCCCCCCGGCTGGTGGTTCTGGAATACCGGCCCGAATCCGCAACCGAAACCATCCTTTTGGTTGGAAAAGGCCTGACCTTTGACTCCGGCGGCATCAGCATAAAACCTGCGGCAAGTATGGAGGATATGAAGTACGATATGTGCGGCGGTGCCGCAGTGCTCTCTGCCATGCAGGCCGTGGCCGAGGAAAAGCCGGATGTGGCGGTTGTGGCCGTTGTTCCGGCCACGGACAACATGTCGGGCAGCAATGCCGTCCACCCCGGGGACATCATCCGCCATTACAACGGTGTAACCTCTGAAATCATCAACACAGATGCAGAAGGGCGGCTGATCCTGGCAGATGCCTTATCCTGGGGCATCGAAACCTACAAGCCCACCTGCGTGGTTGATGCGGCCACCCTCACAGGCGCCGTGATCATCGGCCTGGGCCATCACTACACCGGGCTTATTTCCAACAACGACGCATTGTCCGAACAGGTGATTGAGGCCGGCCGTATGTCAGGGGAGCCTTTATGGCGTCTGCCCCTGGACAAACATTTCAAAAAACAGATCGAGTCCAAGGTGGCGGACATCAAGAACACGGGCGGCCGGCCCGGCGGTACGATTACGGCAGGGGCCTACCTGTCCAACTTTGTGGACGACACGCCCTGGATTCACCTGGACATTGCCGGCACCGCCTGGGATTTCACGGAAAAAGCCTATATCCCCAAAGGCCCTTCCGGCACAGCCACCCGGACCTTCATTAACCTGATACGGCACTGGAAAACCGGCAAAGTACGCCCGGCAAAAGACGCAAAGAATTAGGGGGGAGCTTCATGTCCCAGGCAGTAGAGACCATGGTGGACCAGGTGTCCAGGGTGATATTGGGCAAGCGCTACGAAATCCGGCTGGCCCTGGCCTGTTTTTTTGCCCGGGGGCATCTTCTCATTGAAGATTTCCCCGGCATCGGCAAAACCACCCTGGCCAAAACCCTGGCCCGGTGCATGGGCCTCAAATTCCAGCGGATGCAGTTCACCTCGGACCTGCTTCCCGGGGATATTCTGGGCATGTCTGTGTTCGATCAGAATACCGCCAGCTTTGCCTTTCATCCCGGCCCGGTGTTCACCCAGGTTTTTCTTGTGGATGAGATCAACCGGGCCACACCCAAAAGTCAAAGCGCCCTGCTGGAAGCCATGGAGGAGGGCCAGGTCACCATTGAAGGGGAGACTCGCCCCCTGGAAACGCCCTTTTTCGTCATCGCCACCCAAAACCCCCTGGAGCAGGCCGGCACCTTTCCCCTGCCCGAATCCCAGATGGACCGGTTTCTTATGCGCATATCCCTGGGATACCCGGACCGGGAGGCGGAACGGCGCATTCTCACCGGGGAGGGCAGCAACGGCATCATGGAAACCATCGACAACTGCATGGCCCTGAACGATGTAGTAAACATCCAGAATGAGGTGGCCAATGTCCATGCCTCCGACCATTTTCTGACCTATCTTCAGGATATCCTTGAATTTACGCGGACATCCCCGGAGTTCCAGATCGGCCTGTCCCCCAGAGCAGGCCTTGCCCTGCTCAGTGCATCCCGGGCCTGGGCCTATATCCTGGGCAGGGACTACACCCTGCCGGAAGATCTCCAGGAGATTCTTCCCTGGACCGCCGGCCACCGCCTGAAACTGAACCGGGATCTTGGCCACCTGCAACGGGAAAAACTCATGGAGATCTTCAGCAAGGTTCCCGTACCTGTGTGACGGATCAGGCCCAGTTGGTGGCATAAAATGACGGGTATACAAAAAAAAGACCTCACCATCCGGCCCACCCAGCACGGCTATCTGTTCCTGGGTATCCTGGTGGCAATGCTCCTGGGTTCCATCAACTACAACAACAATGCAGGGTTTATTCTTGTTTTCCTCCTGGGGGGGATGGCTGTCATCTCCCTATTCCACTCGTTCAAAAACCTTACTGGACTTGTTTTCATTCCACATCCGGTACATCCTGTGTTTAAAGGGGAATCCATCATATTCCCGGTGGAAATAAAAGGAAACCAGGGCCAGGCCCAGTCCCTGTTCTTAAGTATTAAAAATGCAGATCCGGTTCATTTTTCCCTGTCCGGATCAAATGCCCGGACCGCAGATCTAAAACTGCCGGCATCACGGCGGGGGGTCATTCACATTAAGAACATTCTTTTGACCTCGGTGTACCCTTTCGGGCTGTTCCGGCTTAAGGCGGTCATCCCCTTTAGTGCCGAAGGCATTGTCTACCCGGCCCCGGAACCCGGCACATTTCCTTTGGGATTTGCAGGAGAGGATGATGACGGGGAAGAAACCAGCCGCCACATGGGCCCCGACGATTTCCAGGGCCTGAAACCCTATATTCCGGGCAACCCGATAGGCCATATCGCCTGGAAAACCCTGTCCCGGGGCCAGGGGCTCTTTGTCAAAGATTTCACGGCGGATGCGGGAAGGGATATACTCATTGACATCAATCTGATGGGGCAGGGGGATATCGAGACCAAACTGTCCATGATCTGTCACAAACTGCTTTCGTCAGAGACCCTGGGGGTACAATACGGACTGCGGCTGGGGTCATCTTTTTCCACCCTTCCTGCCGGGGGAAAACCACATCTTCACCGGTGCCTGGAAGCCCTGGCCCTTTACAATCCGCCGGGAGATGACACATGAGACACATCTTCCCGCGATTATCCTTGCGCCTAAGCCCCCCTCAAGATCCGCCCGAAGACCGGCTGACGCTCCCCGGCCTTTCGGCGTCTGACCGAGAACGCCGGGATACGGTGCCCATCATCATAGCCCTGGTGGTGGCCATTGCCCCCCATGTTCCAGGCCTTCCGCTCTGGATCACCGCCTGGTGCATTTTGATGTGGGGATACACCCTGATCCGGCTGAAAACCGGGTGGCCGCTGCCAAGGCCTCTGTTCTGTTACCTGCTCACCTTTTTTGCCATCATCGGGCTGCTGGCCAACTACCGGCTGGCCATCGGTGCGGATGCATTTGTGGGGCTGATGTCGCTCATGGCAGCCATCAAGCCCTTTGAAATGCCCACCCACCGCCACAAGATGATCACTATCCTGCTGACCTATTTTATCATCATCACCTCCCTGTTCCGGTCGGATTCCATTTTCATCGTTCTTTACATGCTGTTCAGCGTCTTTGTCACCACCCTGGCCATGATCCGGATCAACGCCCCGGACCGGGATTTTTCCCACAGCCGCAACCTTTCCGCAAAGATACTGGCCCAGGCCGTCCCCCTTGTCATGGTGCTGTTTCTGGTCTTCCCAAGACTGCCGGAAAGCCTTGTGGGGGTCCAGGATCCCAGCCAGGGGAAATCGGGGTTCTCCGAAAGCCTGAAGCCCGGACAGATTTCCAACATGGCCCTGGACCAGACACCGGCATTCCGGGTGGAGTTTCAATCCGGCATCCCGCGGCCGGATCAATTGTACTGGCGGGGCGTGGTGTTTCAGGACTTTGACGGCCTGACCTGGCGTCCCCTTGCCGGCAGCAGATTTTTACCCCTGGGCAAAAACCCTGATACTTCGGACAGCGGGATAACGGCCTATACCATTCTCATGGCCCCCCACAACAGCCACTGGCTGATGGCCTTGGACCGCCCGGTGAAGGGCCCGAGATGGGCTGTGGTGGGCCGGGACCGAAGTCTGCGGGCCAGGATTAAAATCACAAAGAAAACCCAGTACCAGGCCTTCTCGCGTTTGCCCGGCAGCCGTCAACGATCCTTGGAGCCCCCCAGGATCGGAAAAGACGAACGGAACGCGGCATATAAGCTTCGATCCACCATTGACAGGTTTAAGCACCTTAACCCCAAAACACGGAGCCTTTCCCGGGAAATCACGGCAAAAACGGCAACACCTTCCGAAAAGGCTGCGGCCCTGCTCTCATTTTTCAAGGAAAACAATTTTGTATACTCCCTGAGCCCGGGCCGGTCAGGTCCCCATCCCATTGATGATTTCATCTTTAACAGCCGCAGAGGGTACTGCGAACACTACGCCTCGGCCTTTGCGTTCATGATGAATGCCGCGGGCGTACCTGCCAGGGTGGTGGGGGGATACCTGGGCGGGGAATTTAACCCCTACGGCGGGGATCTCATCGTCCGGCAGTCTTATGCCCATGCCTGGACCGAATACTTTGACGACACCCGGGGATGGATCAGGGTGGATCCCACCGGGACGGTTGCGCCTGAACGACTGACCGTCAACCCGGACGGCTCCTCCCCCCGGGCATTGACAGGAGATGTCTCCGGCATTTCATTTATCACAAAGACAAGGTTTGCCCTGGACGCCGTGAACCTTCGGTGGGAGTCCTGGTTCACCGGCTACTCCTATTTTGACCAGCAGGCCTGGCTCAATACCCTGGGCCTTTTCAAGGGGAACAGGGCCACCACCGCCGCCCTCATCCTGCTGACCATTACCGGCCTGTGTATCTTTTCAGCCGTTCTGGCCTGGCAGTTCCGCAGAAAAAAGCCGCAGCAGGACCCGGTGGCTGACGCCTATGAAACACTCAGGAAAAAATTATCCGGGGCGAACCTTGTCCCGGAGGCGGGCCAGGGGCATGTGGCCTTCCTGAAAGGGAGTATGGCCAAACGCCCCGATCTGGCGCCGGAAATCTCAAAGATCATGGATCTCTACGTGAGTCTCCGGTATAAAAGACAAGCCCCGGCATCGGCACTGGCCGAGTTCAGGCAGCGGATAAAACGGTTCCGGCCGAAACTATTCCCCAAAACAAAGGAAAGAGATTGAGCCCAAAGGACATAACCCGAATTCAGCGGTTGCTGATGGACTGGTATCAGGAAAATAAACGCACCCTGCCCTGGCGGGAAAAGGTCTCCCCATACGGGGTATGGGTTTCCGAAGTGATGTTGCAGCAGACCCAGGTGAAAACCGTTATCCCCTACTACCTGAGATTCATGGAAAAGTATCCTCATGTGGAGGACCTGGCAAAAGCCCCGCTGGAGACGATTCTCAAATCCTGGGAAGGCCTGGGCTACTATGCCCGGGCACGGAATCTTCATCGGGCTGCCGGAATTGTCACAGGAGAAATGGGGGGCATCCTGCCGGATGATTTCAACACCTTCCTGTCACTGCCCGGTGTGGGGGATTATATTGCCTCAGCCGTGCAGAGCATTGCATTCGGCCGGGACCATGCCGTGGTGGACGGGAATGTGAAACGGGTACTCTCCCGCCTTTTTCTGATGGAGACACCGGTGAATCACGCCAGCGCCCATAACGCATATAAAAAAACGGCTGAAACCCTGCTTTTCAGGGAAGACCCGGGCAGCTTCAACCAGGCGGTCATGGAACTGGGAGCCCTGATCTGTACACCGAAAAACCCGGACTGTCAGGGCTGTCCGTTGTCCGGCCACTGCCTGGCACACCGGGAGGGCAGCATCGATCTTTTCCCGGTCCGCATCAGCCGCGCCAAAGTACCCACCCACCACATCGCCATCGGTGTAGTGCGCAAGGCAGACCGGGTATTGATCACCCGGCGAAAGCTTGACGGTCTTCTGGGCGGCCTCTGGGAGTTTCCCGGCGGAAAGGTTGAAAAGGGAGAAACACCGGAGGCCGCATGCATTCGTGAAATAAAGGAAGAAACAGGGATTGATGCCAAACTTTCAAGCTTTATTACCCGGGTAAACCATGCCTATACCCATTTTAAAATTGAAATGGACGTCTATTATTGCAATTATACCTCAGGCAGGGTCAGGCTGAAGGGCCCCATCGACCATAAGTGGATCCGGATAAAAGAGATCGATAATTATCCGTTTCCAAGGGCCAACCTGAAGTTCATTCCCCTGCTGGCAGACCGGAATTAATCGAATCAGCCCAGACCATCGGAGATCCCATGACCGAGGATAAAAAGAGGCAAACCAATGAATCCAGGATACGGAAGGTCACCCTGGCAGGGCTTTTTGCCAATGTGATTCTTTCCGTTGTGAAACTTGTTATCGGCCTTGCCGGCAACAGCCAGGCGGTTGTGGCCGATGCCCTGCACAGTTTTTCAGATACCTCTTCGGATGTCGTCATCCTCTTCGGGGTTAAATACTGGTCCGCCCCGGCCGACGAATGCCATCCCTTCGGCCACCAGAAGATAGAATCCTTCGTCACCATCGGTATCGGCCTGATATTGATCGGTGTGGCCGCTGGCATCGGCTATAATGCCATCATCGCCCTTATGGTGCAGGATCAACAGCCCGCCATTTCCTGGATCACCTTTACAGCCCCCCTGCTGTCCCTTGTGGTCAAGGAAGTGCTTTTCAAAATCACATACCGGGTAGGGGTGGAAACCCACTCCTCCTCCGTCAAGGCCAATGCCTGGCATCACAGGACCGATGCCCTGTCATCCCTGCCCGTACTCGTTGCGGTCACGGCCTCCCTCATCAATCCCGGCCTTGCCTTCCTGGACCAGGTGGGCGCCATCATCGTTTCCGTATTTATTATTAAAGTGGGGCTGGATATCCTTATCTCCAGCATCGGGGAACTGCTCGACACCTCCATGTCCAGAAGGGATATTGAAACGGTGAAACAGACCATCACCAACACTCCTGGAGTCTTAGGTGTCCACAAGATACGGACCCGCAAGCTTGCCGGATCCTTTTACATGGATCTCCACCTGGAGGTGGACGGGGCACTCACCGTTGCAAAGGGACATGATATCTCGGAAAAGGTCAAAGATGTGCTTATCCGCAAAAATGACCGGATTATCGATGTGATGGTTCACCTGGAGCCCTACCCCCAGCACGTAGCCATGGAATAAAACCGGCCGTTTTCCCCTCTTAAAATAAAGTCAACAGAGAATACAGGGCCAGATTATACCCAAAAAGACTTTACCGGACCCAATTTTACAGAACATTTTTTTATTGAACATAGGCAAACGCGTTCCCGGCAGCCGTATTTTACTATTTGCACTGTGCTGTTTGCAAAGGCTTCGATCCTGATTACCTTAGAATTTAGGAGGCAAAGCCGGGAAATGAGTCCATGAGAATAAAAAAAGAAGGTTCAAAACAGAAGTTCAAGCAACTGACCTATCCCCACATGAAACTTCTGTACAATGTTGCCCTGAAGTACACCGGCAACGTGTTTGATGCCGAGGATATTGTCCAGGAAACCTACCTGATGGCTTACAACAAGTTCCATCAGCTCAAGGATCCCGACAGGTGCAAGCCCTGGCTGCTGAGAATTCTGCGCAACAACTTCCTGAAAAGCTGTCACAAGGAAAAGGCCAGGCAGCGGCTTCAGGAGGCTGATTATATAGAGTTCCTCAAACAGCATATCCGGCAGAAGGATGCCGAAGAAATGCTGGCAAAGGACTCAAGCAACAAGCTGCTCAAGGAGGCCATTGACAAACTCCCCGTGAAGTACAGGGAGGTGCTGATGCTCTACTATATGGATGAGATGCTTTACAAGGACATTGCAAAAACGCTGGAAATTCCCATCGGAACGGTGATGTCCAGGCTCACCCGCGCCAGGGAAGGATTGAAAAGCGGGTTGATCAAATGCCAGAATAACTCAAGGGAAAACGTTTTGGACATTGATTTCAGAGAACTTAAAAAGACAATCAAATAGAGTGATGGATTGTAAAAATTTCCATCATTGGCTGACTGCCAGGGATATCCATGACTGCGTCCTTCCCCGGGATGCGGTCAGCCATATGGCGGGTTGCCATGAGTGTGAGCAACTTTTCAAAAAGGATTCAGACCTTGAACTTGAGATTGCCCGGGCATTTACCTTAGAAGAGATGCCCCAGGGGCTTTCTGACCTGGTGGATGTTTCTCTCGACCATGAATCAAAAAACCAATTTCTTCCCGTTTATCTAAAGAAAACCGGGATTGCCCTGGCTTCCACTTCGATTTTAGCCGGAATACTCATCCTGGTTTTTACGTTTACCCAGTATTTTTCCCCCCCGCCCCCTTTGTTCAACGATCTGAATCAGATCAGCCACCAGGCCGTATCCGACCATCTGCAGGGGAACCGCCATATGACCTTCAATGCCCGGGAAACTGAAAATGCACTGGCCCGGATCACCCGGGAACTGGGCTTTAAAGTCCTGCTTCCGGATTTTAACGCCCTGGGCTGTGTTCTTTTAGGGGGCCGTCTGTGTGTATTAGGAGACTGCAGGGCGGCTTATTTTGTTGTGGAAAAAGAAGGTAAAACAGGTTCCTTGTTCATTATGAACACCGATCATCTGGCCTTTGAGATGACGGATGGCAGCCGCTTTTTAACCAGCATCAAAGGCTGCGATACCCAGATTTGGAAAGATCACGGTCAGATCTACGCCATGGTTTTCTAACTATTTTAGGGGCTTAACCCTTTTTGTGACGTGCCGGTTTCCGGTTTCCCTTACAGGGCAGCCCCGCTAAAAAGGCCCGATGCTCTGTCTGCCTATTGCCACATCCTTTGCGACACGCCTACTCAGAAAAACGCCTTATGAAGCCGGTTGACATTAATTTGGAGTCTAATATAATTTCAAAGAACTGCAAATCTTGGTTTCCACAATAATTAGTTTTTTAAAAATAACTTGGCGCAGAAGGTCCGGTGCTGTTCATTTTTTTCACAAAAGGAGAATAATTGATCATGTCAAAAGAAAAACTGACCGCCGAAGAAAGGGAGTTGCTTTTTGTTGATTATTCAGGCCAGGTCGAAGCCATTGGCAAGTCACAGGCGGTGATTGCTTTTAACATGGATGGCACCATCATCAGTGCCAATGATAAGTTTCTGAGCGCAATGGGCTACCGCCTTGAAGAAATACAGGGAAAGCACCACAGTATGTTTATCGCCCCCGAAGACCGGGACAGCCCGGATTACAAGGCGTTCTGGGTATCTCTCAACAATGGGGAGTACAACGCTGCGGAGTTCAGGCGTATCGGCAAAAACGGCAGGGATGTATGGATTCAGGCCACCTACAATCCCATCCTCGATCTCAACGGCAAGCCGTTCAAGGTGGTTAAATACGCCACGGACATCACCCAACGCATCCGTGATCATAAAAGAATTCAGGAACAAAGCCGCACGATCCGGGAAATATCCACTCCCGCCATCAAACTGTGGGACCGGATCATTGTACTGCCGGTCGTGGGTGTCGTTGATTCCGCAAGGGCCCATCAGATGATGAATACCATACTAACCAAAATCAAGGAAACGTCTGCCAGGATTATCATCATGGATATTCAAGGGGTGGCAGCCGTGGATACCGCTGTGGCCAACCATCTGATCAAAATTACAAAGGCCACCAAACTCATGGGGTGTCGCTGCATCATTTCCGGCATTTCCCCGGCTGTTGCAGAAACCATTGTGCAGCTTGGAATAGACCTCGGTGATATTGCCACAAATACAACACTTGAGGACGCACTGTCCGACTCCTTTGAAGCCCTGAATTATAAAGTGACACAGCATATGAGGTGATGTGTTATCCCGAAAAGCACGGTGGATTGTTCTGTACTCACATACCACATTGTGATATATTAACGCGCTTAGACCTATAAAACAGGACACTTGGACAAAAAAAGAACCGGGACAGGACAATGAAAATCGTATCCATTGCTGTTAGCAAAAAAAAAGGGACCACCAAAACCTGCGTGGACCGTGTGCAACTCATTGAAAATCATGGTATAGAAGGTGACGCCCATGCCGGTGACTGGCACCGGCAGCTCAGCTTTCTGGCGGCGGAAAGCATCCGGAAGGCTGAAACCGATGATTTTAAGCTCAACTTCGGAGATTTTGCCGAAAACATTGCCACCACGGGAGTGGACTGGAAATCACTTCCCATCGGCCAGCAGGTCAGGCTGGGGGATGACGCCCTGGTGGAGATTACACAGATCGGCAAGGAATGCCATAAGAAGTGCGCCATTTTTTACCGGACAGGAGACTGCATCATGCCCAAAGAAGGGGTGTTTGCAAAAATCCTTGTGGGCGGCACCATAAAGACCGGAGATTCCATCGAACTTCTGGAAAAATAAAGTATATCAACCTTAGAGTATCCCTAAATTTAGAAAGGCAGCAGCAAAGCCATGGGTTATGAAATAAAATTACAAGACGCCAAAAAAGGCTATACCTACGATCAGGATAAAATCATGTCTCCCGAAGAAACCGTCCGGCGGTTCAAGGAGAAGACAGCCGGACTGGACCTGGACATTTTGAGCCGGACCCGGAGGATCGACAACGGAAGGCTGGACATCCCGGTATTCTTTTCAGAATGCGGGGTGGATGCCAAGAAGGTCACCGGTACCAACAAACAGATGGGAAAAGGCGGGACACCGGAACAATCCGAAGCCAGTGCGGTGATGGAACTTGCGGAACGTTTCTCCTTTTTCTCCTTTGTAAACAAGGAAGAAAACTTCTTTTTTGCCACCCCTGCGGAACTGGGGGACGAGGCCTTTGATTACGGCCAGATCATCAAATCCGTTCACGACAACGAAGAAGATGCCCTGAAGGTAAAGCCCGTATTTGACCGTCTGCCCCTGCAGTGGACCAAGGGGTATAACCTCACCCGGAAAAAAGTGGTGAATATCCCCTTTAACTGGTTTTACATGATCAACGAGTTCAACGGCCCCAGTGCAGGAAATTGCCAGGAAGAGGCCCTGAGCCAGGGTATCTGCGAGCTTGTGGAACGCCACACCTCCTCCCTTGTCAGCCACGGCTGCCTGGATGTCCCGGGCATCCGCCTGGAATCCTTTACCGATCCCCTGGTAAAAGAGATGCTGGGCAAATACAAGGCACAGGGCATAGAGGTATTTGCCACGGATTTCTCCCTGGATACCGGGATTCCCACCATCGGTGTTATGGCCTGGGATCCGGCGACCTTTCCGGATCTCAGTGAAATCGTCTGGACCGCAGGCACCTCCCCGGACCCGGAAAAAGCCATGAGCCGCGCCCTCACCGAAGTGGCCCAGTTGGCAGGGGATTTCAACTCCGGCTCCAACTACGTGGCATCCGGTCTGCCCAAGTTCACCGATATCAAAGATGCGGCCTTTATCACCCATCCCAAAACCATGGTGGATGCCAAGGATCTGCCAGATCTGTCTTCGGACAACATCCGCACAGAGGTGGAAAATCTGGTGAAGACCCTTGAAGAGCGGGGCTTTGAGCTGCTTGTGATCAACACCATGCACCAAGGTCTTCAAATCCCGGCGTTCTATACCATCATGCCCGGTGCCCACTTCAGGGAAAGAGCGGCGGCGGCCAGCGTCGGCATGTTCTCAGCCCGCCTGATTACCGAAAACTTTGATCCCCTCCAGGCACTGGTCCGCCTGGACAACCTGGAAGAGGCCCTGCCCGGCCAATACTACACCAGTTTCTACAAAGGCCTGATGCTGGCAGCCATCTACGACCAGGAAGAGGCACTCAAGGAATTTGAAACCGCCCTGGAAAGGAACCCTGCCCCGCTGAACCTGCCGGATATTTACTCTCATATGGCGGCCTGCCTCAAGGACCTGGAGCAGTACGACAGGGCCATTGACACCTGCCACAAGGGACTTGCCATTGATCCCCAGCGGCCGGATATGTTCAACACCGCCGGCGCCTGTCACTTCATGAGCAAATCCTTTGAGCCCGCCATTGAAAACTTTGAAAAGGCCCTTGAAGTGGACCCGTCCCTGGCCATCAACTACGCCAATATCGGTTCCTGCTACAGGGAGTTGGGCGAGCCCAAGCTTGCCATCCAATACTATGAGATGGCCCTGAAAATTGACCCCTCCATCGAATTTGCCAGAGATAATATCGAAACGCTGAAAAACAAATAAAACCGGACAGGCCCCTGGAAATCATCTTCCGGGGGCCTTGTCTTTTTTGCGGGTAAAGGTTAGGACCCCATGTTTAAGAAAAAAGCGCCGTCCTGGAAAAAACTCACCGTTTCCACGGACGAGGTATTAAAAAAAATAGAACCGGGCATGCACATCTTCATCGGGACCGGATCGGCTGAACCCAGAACCCTGGTCAACGCCCTGATGAGCGCTGAAGGCCACCGCCTGGAGGATCTGACACTGATCCAGCTTTTGAGCTTTGGAGATGCGATCTCGTACAAGGCACTTGAAACCCGGCGGTACCGGCTGAGAACCTTTTTCTCTGGCTGGGTGTCTGCCCAGGCTATCACTGCCGGCCGCGTGGACATGATCCCGTCCAGATTCTCCTCGGTTCCCGCCCTGCTGAAAGAGGGACTGGTCCCCGTTGATGCGGCATTTATCCAGATTTCCCCCCCCAACGAAACGGGGTATTGCAGCCTGGGCCTGGGCGTGGATATCTCCCGGCGGGCCATGAAACATGCCGATATTGCGGTGGGGGAAATCAACGAGGATATCCCTTTCACCCTGGGTGACACCTTTGTCCACATCGACGAGTTCGATATGCTGGTGGAATCCACGGCTCCGCCATTATACTTTCCCAGGTATCCCGTGGAACCGGTGTTCGACAAAATAGCTGAGAATGCCGCTTCCGTCATTGAGGACGGCACCTGCCTGGCCTTTACCTACGGCCCCATTTTCGAGGCATTGCCGAAATACTTATCCAAAAAAAGGGAACTGGGCATTCACACCCCCTTCTTTACCGATGCCCTGATGGAACTTGTGGAAAGCGGCGCCGTCACCAACCGCCAGAAGGGCATGTTCAGGGGACGTTCCCTGACCACCTATGCCCTGGGCTCCAAACAGTTGATGGAATGGCTGAACAAAAATCCCATGGTGGAATTCCAGGCCCTTGAAAAGGTATTCAACCCCATGGAGATCGGGCGCAACCGCAGGTTTGTCATGGTCCTGCCCGCCCGCCGGGTGGATTTGTCGGGCAGGGTGGCCCTCCACGAAAGTTCCTCCGCTGTTTCCGCAGGCCCCGGACAGATCGCCGATATTCTCAACGGGGCGGAAATCTCCCAGGGCGGGTATACCATTGTGGCCCTGCCCAGCCGAAACCGGGACGGGGTGGCCAACATACGGCTTTTCCTGGACGAAAGCCCGGAGCTGCTCAGCCTGCCCGAATCCGTAGACCTGGTGGTCACCGAATTCGGGGTGGCCCATTTGAGGGGGCGGACACTTCGGGAACGGGCCCAGGCCCTTATCGAAATCGCCCACCCCGAAGACCGGCCAGGACTCGTGGACGGTGGCAAGATGGAAAATCTCCTCTATCCCGACCAGATGTTCATAGAAGATTCCGCCCACTTTTACCCCAAGGAGATCGAAACCCGCCATACATTTAAAAACGATCTCCAGGTACGGTTCCGGGCCATCAAGCCCTCGGATGAGGAACAGATGCGCAGGCTCTTTTACAGGTTCTCGGACAAGGCGATCTACTACCGGTACTTCAGCCCCATAAAATCCATGCCCCACGCCAAGATGCAGGCCTATGTAAATGTGGACTACCGGGACGTGATTTCCGTGGTGGGCCTGGTGGGAGACCCGGAGAACCAGACCCTGATCGCTGAAGCAAGGATCGCCAGATACCCGGACAAACCCGTGGTGGATATCGCCTTTGTCGTTGATGAAAACTATCAGGGATACGGCATCGCCACCTTCCTCTACCAGATGCTGGCAAGGCTGGCCAAGGAACGGGGGAACGTCAAGATGACAGCCGATGTACTTTCGTCCAACCGGGCCATGCTCAAGGTATTTGAAAAAGGCGTATACCCTGTCACAGCCAAGCTGGAAGGCGGGGCCTACGCCCTGAGTATCGACCTGACCAAAACCACAAGATAACACCGGGACGCCGTCAGCAGCGCAGCAGCGAAGCAGCGAAGCGTCGGACCGATAACCCGAAGGGAGGCCGAATGAGCGAAAAAAATCACCTGTATCTTCTCTGGACCAATGCGGACAAACTGACGGCGGAAAAAATGGTGTTCATGTATACGGTGAACAGCCTGATCCACGGCTGGTGGGAGTATGTCACCCTCATCGTCTGGGGCGCCACGGCAAAACTGGCTGCCGAAGACCAGGAGATCCGGGCCATGATCCGGGACGCCCTGGAAAAAGGGGTTCATGTGACGGCCTGCAAAGCCTGTACGGATCAGCTCGGTGTAACTGCCGAGGTTGAGGCCTTAGGCGTTGAGGTAAAATACTGGGGCGCACCGCTTACAGAGATTCTCAAATCAAACGAAAAACTGCTGACCGTCTAAGTCCGTCAGGGAGTTGCCATGGCAGTAACCATCATCAGTCCCAACCGGGACCTTGCCCCGTGGATATCGGTGCTAAATGACCAGGCCCGAAACTTAGGTATCAGGGATCTGGATCTGAGGGTGTGGCCGGACGACGGTCCAAAGGCAGACATTGAAATGGCCCTGACCTGGGCCCATCCGCCGGGGGTACTTAACGACTATCCGAATCTTAAGTGTATTTCCTCCATGGGCGCGGGGGTTGACCACCTGGTCTCGGATCCGGATCTGCCCAGGGGGGTGCCTGTGGTTCGCCTTGTGGATGCTCATCTGATCCGAGATATGACCGAATACATACTGCTGGCAGTACTGTCCCATTTCCGGCGGTTCGACGTCTACCAGGCCAATCAATGGGCAAAGCGATGGCAACCGCAGACGCCCATGGAAAAAAAGGAATGCCCTGTGGGCATCATGGGGCTTGGACAGCTGGGAACGGCGGCGGCGCTGCGGTTGATCCGGGAAGGCTTCCCTGTGTCCGGCTGGCGGAATATGAACGGCGGCCTGCCCGGTGTCACGGCCTTTCACGGCCAAGACCAACTGCCCGAATTTCTAGGCCGAAGCCGTATTTTAATCTGCCTGCTGCCCCTGACGCCTGCCACCCGGCATATCCTGAACCTGACCCAATTCGCCCATCTGCCTTCAGGGGCATATCTCATCAATGTCGGCAGGGGCGGGCATCTGAAGGAGGAAGACCTGATTCCGGCCATTGACAAAGGGCTTTTGTCAGGGGCCTGTCTGGATGTGTTTGAAGCCGAACCCCTGCCCGGGAATCATCCGTTCTGGGCGCACCCAAGGATCCGGGTAACCCCCCATGTGTCCAGCCAGACCGACCCGGAATCCGTTGCCCCCCAAATCCTGGAAAACCTGGAAAGGCTCAGGAGCGGAAAACCACTTTTAAACCCTGTCAACAAAGCAAGGGGGTATTGATATGACCGCCCACACCTGGTTACTCTACCTGTCGCTTGTATTTGTGGCCACGGCGACGCCGGGGCCGGCGGTATTTTTCATCATGAACAAGTCCGGGCTCTACGGCTGGAGAAAGGCCGTTTTCTCCGCCCTTGGAAACATCACCGGACTCTTTGTGCTCGGCCTTGTCGCCGTTACCGGCCTGGGTGCCATTCTCGAAGCCTCCGAAACCCTGTTTGCCCTGGTAAGATACGCAGGCGCCGCCTATCTTATTTACCTGGGCCTGGTCCAGATTTTTGGCCGGCCGGGCGTGATGCCTCAAGACTTTCAAAAAGGACGGGCAGGAGAACCGGGCAGCCGGATCTTTTTCCAGGCCTTTATCGTAGCGGTCTCCAATCCCAAGGCCATTGTATTTCTGACGGCGCTTTTCCCGCAGTTCATCCGCATCGACCGCGCCCTCGTCCCCCAATTTTCCGCGCTGATCCTCACCTTGATGGGCTTTTCATTCTTCTTTCTCATGTCCTACGCCCTCCTGGCACACCAGGCCAAAAACTGGCTGGCCCAGCCCTCACGGCGAAAATGGATGAACCGGGCCAGCGGCTCATTGTTCGTGGGGTTCGGCCTGTTGATGGCCGCCTCTTCCAGGCGATGATCCCAATATTTTTGTTTTAAGAAAGTGCTTTGGGGGGTCTGCTGAACCGGATATTAAAAGCTGTGCCTTTATCCCGGCTGATGGTAAGTTCCCCGGCCAACTGGTGGGATACCAGGTTTTGAACCAGCTTGATGCCCAGGGTCGGTGTTGTGGCAGGGTCCACATCCCCGGGCAGGCCTGTGCCGTTGTCTTCAATATCTAAAAAAACCATATCATCTTCCGTATGCATGGCAATCCGCAGCGTCCCGGGGGCCTCCCCGGGAAAGGCATACTTAAATGCGTTGGACACCAGTTCATTGATGATCAAACCGCATGGAATCGCAAGGTCGATATCAATGAACACATCCCGGATATCGATACGGATGTCCATGTTCGGATTGGACCGGTCAAACGTGGTGCGCAGATTTCTGACCAGCTTCTTGACATATCCCTTAAAATCGATGGACGACAGGTTTTTGGACTGGTAAAGCTGCTCGTGCACCAGGGCCATGGAAAAAATCCGGTCCTGGCTGTCCTTGAATGATTTACCCAGGCTTTCATCACGGCCCTTCGCCGACAGGTTCTGGCGTGCCTGCATCTTCAGCAGGCTCAGGATGATCTGCATGTTGTTTTTCACCCGGTGATGAATCTCCTTTAACAGGATCTCCTTGCTCTTCTCCGCCGCCTTGCGCTCCTCCACCTCTTTTTGGAGCTTGAGATTGGCTTCGGTAAGTGCGGCCGTTCTCTCCCGGACACGCATTTCCAGATCATCGTGGGCCTTTTTCAGCAATAATCCCTGTTTATCCAGAAGGCTGTAATACTCGATGCTCTCCAGGGCGTTTGCGGCATTCCGCAAAACGATGGAGGTAAGATCATAAGAAATATCCTGAATCTTTTTTTGGGGCTGTGAAAAGATACCCACAAACATACCCCTGATCCTGGAATAGGTGGCGATGACATGGAGGAAAATCGTGTATTTGTGGTCTTCGGAATGCATGGATACCCCGCGGGGTTCCCGGATGGCCCAGGCCATGAACCCCTTGTCGATCAAAAATGCCACCTGGTCCTCCACAAATCCGGTCTGATCCCGGGGGGCACAGCGGGAAAGGACCAGATCCGCCGTCTCCTGGTCCACCAGATAAAAGGCGGTGATATCAAAGGGAATCAATTTGCAGATCCGATTCTGGATCTCTTCAAACACCTGCTCCTGGGTGGCCTGTTTATGGATCTGTTTTTGAAAATCCCCCAGGGAAAGGGCAATTTCCATGGCGTTCCGGGTGAACCGCTTGTTCTCCTCCAGATACTCTATCCGGGCGGCCTGGTTCTCTGATATGGTGTTTTCATTCATCCGAAGGTCACCCCTGATTGAAAATCCCAAGAAACTTCAACTGATGCAACGCCTGCTTGACTGCCGTGTCAAACAGGCCCGGGGAAACACAAAGCGTATCCCAGGCCACCTTGTCAAATGAGGGGACGAAACGTTCCCCGCTGTTCCCGATACCCAGCCCCGTGGTGATGATATCGGCCATGTGGATAATACCCGGTTTCAGGGGATTGATCCCCTGGCTAGGGCAATGGTGGTGAAAAATATTGTCCACCAGTTCATGGGGCAGGTGCCATTTTTTCATAAGGTAGTAGCCCACATGGGTGTGCCGGATGCCCCCCATTTCCTTCTCTATGCGGTAAAGGGGTCTGCCCTGTTGATCCGCCAGGGCCAGCAATGCCATGGACTCTTTTGGATAATACTTGTAGATTACCAGCCGGCCGATGTCGTGAAGCAGTCCTGCCACAAAGAGCTGCTCTGTGTGTACCAGGTTTTTATTGGCACCCAGAATCCTGGAAAGGATGCCGCAGAAAAGACTGTGCCGGATAAACGACTGGACATCTATGATCTCCTTGGGAATGTCGGTAAAGACCTCCATGACACTGATCCCAAAGGCCAGGTTAACGATTTCCTTTGTGCCGATCAGGGTGACGGCCCAGGATATGCTGTCAATCTTTTCTGGAAAATTATAAAAAGCGGAGTTGACGATCCTGAGCAGGAGGGCGGACAGGCTGGTGCTTTTATTCACCACCCTGGCAATATCCGATGCCGAGGCGTAGGGGTTGTCGATCATCTCCCTGAGTTCGGATATGATCAACGGCGTTTCGGGCAGTTTCAGGTTGTTGGCCCGGATTTTCATGGGGATCTGGCTGTTGAAGCGCCTGGCCTCCACAGGGTCTCCCTGTCTTTTGATCAGATGGCGGAAATGGCCTTCCTTTGACCGGTACCTGATGGAAAGCCTGCATATTTCCTTTATTGCGGGATGGTTAATATCCACAAACCGAAAGATCTGGCCAACCGTTTCCCTGGCTTCTTCTATGGTGTCCTGAGAGATTCCGGATGTTTTATCGGGAAGGGATTCCTCGGCCCCCAGGATATCCACCTCCTGGACCCCCCATATTTTCAGAATCCGTATGTGATGGGGCTGAACCGTCTCCCCCTGGGGGATCAACAGCCGGTAATTGATGTCAAACACATCACTGGCGAATATCATTCCCTCTTTAATTTGATTCGGTGAAACCTTCATTGGGGGTGCTCCCGGGGCATCTTTGATTGCTTTGCGCCCTGCGGTCAGGAGGATTTATGATTTTTGAACCACTTGTCCTTTCCATAAAGCTCTTCGGCGCAGGTAGGACAGATGCTGTGGGAGAAAAGGGCATCCGTATGTTCTGCAATATAGCTTTCTATCTGATTCCAATACCCGGCATCATCCCTGATTTTCTTGCAGCTTGCACAGATGGGAAGCAGGCCGCTCAACTGTTTCACATTGGCCAGCGCCTCTTTTAGCTCACCGATGTTTTTCTCTTTTTCCTGCTCCATATTGTGTTTGAAAATCGCCATTTCAATGGCAGCCCGAAGCTCTCTGTCCGTAAAGGGCTTGATCAGGTAGCCGAAGGGTCCCGTGACTTTGGCCCGTTCAAGGATTGCGTCATTGGCGTAGGCCGTCAAGTATACCACGGGAATATTAAAGAGAGATCGGACCCTATCCGCTGTGGAGATCCCGTCCATATCGCCTTTCAGAAAGATATCCATGAGTACCAGGTCCGGTCGTTTCTTTCCGACTTTTTCAACGGCATCTTCCCCAAAGGAGGCCAGACCGCATACGGAATATCCCATATCCGTTAGACTTTCCTGAATGTCCTCGGCGATGATAAACTCATCCTCAACCACAAAAATCCGAGCGGCGTCCATACATACCTCCAGTAATGGGTGATTCCATTGGTCATATCATTGTTCATTTCCCCTGTAAATAAGTATAAACACCGTATAAATGAATGCGAACGATGATGTGGGAAGCAAAAATTTGGATGGAAAGGGCTTTAAAAAAAGCGGAAAATTAGGCGGGTGGGATGTGGAATACGCAAGCGTGGGGTCTAATTGGCCAGAGCCGGCTGAACAACCACCTGGTTCCGCCCTTTGTGTTTGGCCTGGTAAAGCGCTCTGTCCGCCCTTTCAATAACACCTGCGTCGGTTTCTTTCATGTCGTAAAGGGCAATGCCCATGGAGGCGGTGACCCTGCCGATGCGTTTGCCGGATTCCCTGATGGACCACTCTTTTTTGGCCAGGGCGCGCCGAATTTTTTCCGCCACCGCATAGGCCCCGTCCATATCGGTCTCAGGCAGGAGCACCAGAAATTCTTCTCCCCCGAACCTGGCCACCATATCATTTTTCCGGACCTGGTTCATGAGAATGCGGGCAACACCTTTAAGCAGGCTGTCCCCCACCAGGTGACCGTGGGTATCGTTCACCTTTTTGAAATAATCAATATCCAGAAGAATTACCGAGAAGGCCGCATTGTTCTGGCGGGCACGAATCCGCTCCAGTTCCATGCGCTTTTCAAGCCCCCGCCGGTTGGCCAGGCCTGTCAGGGAATCTGTTCTGGCTTCCTGCTGGGAGATTTCCAGTTCACGGTGAAGCTGGGAGAGATCCTTGGAAGAGACCTCCATTTTATTCTGGAGTTCGGAACCCGACCGGATAATGGCCTTGGTGGTATCCATCATCTGGTCGATGATATCTTTTACCCCTTCAAAATCATCCACCTCCTTGAGCTGTCCGGCCAGTTCATCCAGGGCCTGGCCATGCCCTGCCAGATCCCCTTCGGTTTCCGCCACATGGCGGGTAATTTCCCGGAGCATGAGGTTGACTTTGGTAAGCAGTCTGGAAATGACAATCCGGTCACCATCCGTGACAAAGGCCTGGTAAACCGTCTCGATTTTTTTGTTGGTCAAAGGAAGGCTTTCCCGGATAAGACGGTCCACAGCATTTTTCAGCTTGATATTCTTACCGGAGACATACTCGTACCAGACCGTATAATTCACGGGGTTGGCTGAAAGATTATGCTTGGCAAGCAGGGCCAGGGTCAATCTTAAATACTCGCCAGCCCTGGGGGTGTCTTCTGTATAATTCATATCCGGGGTTCCGTCTTAATTCTAAATAATTTCGGCATGTCTTGCATAAATCTTAAGTCCTGTCAAGAAAAGGTCAACACTCAGAATTATGTCACATCCTTTCCTAACTGACCGCAGCCGGCACAGACAGACCGCCCCTTGCTCCATCGTTTGATAACAAAGACACCGTCCCTGGTCAACCAGTCGGCAAATGCATGCATATCCTCGTCACATGGACTTTCATGGGCAAAGGACTGGATGGGGTTGTAAGGAATGAGATTGAGGCGCACCGGCAGGGGGTGGATGAATTCGGCCAGTTGCCGGGCATGTGCAAGGGAATCGTTCACACCTTTGATCAGGATGTATTCGAATAAAAAGACGCCCCGTTTGCCAAGGGGGTAGTCCGCAAGGCTTTTTTTAAGCGCCGCCATATCCCAGCGGTTGTTCACAGGCATCAGCCGGGAACGGATACCATCCTCCGGCGCATTTACGGAGACGGCAAGACGGATGCCCGTCATATTCATCGCGGCCAGGCGGTCGATACCGGTGGTCAGGCCGGCCGTTGACACCGTGATGTGGCGCAGGGCAACATCAAACCCTTTTTGTGCGTTCATCACCTCTATTGCCGTCATTACGGCATCGAAATTATCAAAGGGCTCTCCCATCCCCATGAACACCACGTTCTTGATATCAGCCCCCAGCACATGGCGGGCGTTGTGGAGCTGTCCCGTAATCTCCGATGGGGTCAGGTTTCTTTTAAACCCCAGTTTGGCGGTTTCACAGAAGGCGCATCCCATCCGGCAGCCCACCTGGCTGGAGACACAGAGGGTATTGTGCCGGGTCATGGGGATAATTACCGATTCGATTTTTAGCCCGTCGGATAAACGGGTGATAAATTTGGTCAATTCATCTTCTTGAAACCTCTTTTCCACCTGCCCCGGATCAAATCTCAGCGTGCCTGTAAGCGCTTGGGACAGCTTTGGGGAGGCCTGAAATTCGGGAGCTAAAAAAACATTAGAATTTCCCTTTTTGAACACTTCCCTGTATATGGCTTCGGCATGGAACAACCCTTTGCCATAATCATCTTCCAGAATGCGGACCAGCTGGTCCAGAGGGGTTGCAAGTAAATCTATCATATCGGCGTTCTCTCTATAGACCGGAAAGATCAATGATCTGTTCGGCCACCTCCCGGATTTTTCTTCCTTCAACTACAACTTCATGGTCAGCGGCCTGCCGGTAGAGGGGCAAACGCTTTTCATACAGTTCTTTTGCCTTGTCCAGATCCTGGAGCAAGGGACGCTTTTTTATCTTTTTTTCTGCTTTCGGATGGTTCTTTATGGCGGAAATGATGCTCTCCACCGTGGAGTGAAGATAGATGACACGTCCGGTTCTTTGGATATTGTTCACCATGAAAAAGCCCCCGCCGGTGGAAACCACGGTACCGGACACAGAAGCTTCAAGCCAGTCGGCGGTACGCTGCTCCAACTGCCGGAAAGCGGATTCTCCATGTTTGGCGAAAATCTTTCTGATCTTCATTTTCACCATGGACTCAATCATATCGTCAGTATCTATGGCAAACCGATCGGTCAATTCGGCAAGCGTTCTTGCCGTGCGTCCTTTTCCCACCCCCATAAATCCTATCAACACTATATTATCCGGCACTTTCCGCTCCCTCTTTGGTTCAATCCGGCTCGATTCCAGTTATAAACAATACAGTATATCACACTATCCCGGCTGTTGGTGGAATGAACACAAAAAAGCAGAAAGACCATCTGTTTTTCATTGACTTGCAGGCCTCAAGCGGGCAGGCTGAATATTATTTTCCACCCCAGGTTCCCGGCAACACCCAGGAGAAATGATGATCAAGCGCACCTTAAATTCCATTGTGCTCATCCCTTTTGCTTTTCTACTTGGCTTATTCCTTATGAATCCTTCAATCTGCGGTGCGTCCCGCGGTTCCGGCTGCACCACAAAAGACTGCCACGCAGGAATTATGGATATTGTTCCCGGTAAGCTTCCCATGATGGCCCTGATCCAGCAAAACGGTCTGCGGCACGGGGATATGGACGGCTGCGTGGTCTGTCACGGGGGCAATCCCAGCACCCGGAAAAAAGAAAAGGCCCATCAAGGCATCCCGGAAAGCCTCCAAAGCGCCCCCGGTCCCAAGAACTTTTACCCTGATCCCGGCGATATCTGGATTGCGAAGAACACCTGCGGGATCTGCCACGCAGGTTATGTGGAACGCGCACAAAAATCCCTGATGAATACCGAGGCGGGAAAAATCCAGGGGAACCTGAATACCTGGGGAACCGAACAGGGATACAGGGTGCACCTGGGAAATCATGAGATGGGCGATGATGACGGCCCTGTTCCCTCCGGGATGAGCCTTGCCTATGAGACCTATATGACAGAGATGAAAAAGGGCTTTCCGGATCAGTTTCCGGATCACCTCAACCGGCTTCCTTCTCCGTCAATTGAGGAAGTTGAAGCAAATCCATCCCTGGCCGCCCTGGTTTATCAGCGCCGGGAATGCCAGCGCTGCCACATCGGGGTAAGGGGGCGGAATGCAAGGGGAGACTTTAGGGGGAAAGGATGTTCAGCCTGCCACATGCCCTACGGCAACGAAGGTCTTTACCAGGGAAAGGACAAAAGCATTCCCAAAGATGAACCCGGGCATATCCTGAGGCACCGGATCGCCGGTAACCGGAAAACCGGGGGCATTCCGGTTGCCACCTGCAACACCTGCCATAACAGGGGCAAGCGGATCGGGGTATCCTTTTCAGGCCTCATGGAATCCCCCTTCGCCGGCCCGTTTGACGATAAAGGCGCCCCCCAGCCGAAACTCCACGGAAAAACCTATACACAGGTTTCCGAAGACCTCCACCACCGGCGGCAAAGCCGGGACGGAAACCCGGAGGGCGGCCTGCTCTGCCAGGACTGCCATACCAGTCTTGACGTCCACGGGGACGGGAACTTCCAGGGCACCACCCTGGCCCAGGTGGAAATTGAATGTACGGACTGCCACGGCACCCCCACCGCCTACCCCTGGGATCTTCCCCTGGGCCACGGGGATGAGTTCGGCCGAAAGCCTTCCGTCACAGCCAGGGGAACGGCAGATACCCGGCTCATGTCAAGCCAGCAGTTCGGGTTTGACTATGCCCCAGGGGACGGCTACATCCTGTCTGCACGGGGCAATCCGCTGGGCAATGTAGTGAAAATCGGCAACGGGATCATCGTCCATTCCGCCACCGGCAGGGATTACCGGGTACCGGTGTTAAAAAACCAGTCTGCTGTCTGGAAGACCGAAGAGACACCTGCGAATACAGCGGCAACCGTAGCCATGGCAGGGGTCAGCCGGCATATGGAGCGCATGGAGTGCTATGCCTGCCACGGATCATGGGCCCCCCAATGTTACGGCTGCCACGTCAGCCTGGACTATACAGACCCCAAGGCGACCGGCACTGACTGGGTGGCGGTCTCAAACCGGGAAAAGGAATTGGCAGAATCCTCGAATGATCATCCGGTAAGGGAAGTCGATGCAAAAACCCCAGGGGATATCCGTGAGATGAACGGGTATATGCGATGGGAAACCCCCGTTCTCGGCATCAACGGGGAAGGACGGGTATCCCCTCTCATCCCGGGGTGCCAGGTGGTGTATACCCTCATCGGCAGCAACGGAACCCCAAGGGCGCACAACATGGTGCCGGAAAACCCTGTGGAAGCATCGGCAGCCGGGCAATCACACATCCCTTTGGCCATGGATATGGCACCGGTCCAACCCCATACGGCAAGCCCCAAGGCAAGGTCCTGCGAGAGTTGCCACAACACCCCCAAAACCCTTGGGCTCGGCATCAACGGCGGACAGTTTAAAACCACCGGCACCCGGGACCTGGTTGTTGATCTTCACTCCCCGGACACCCTTACGCCTCTGCCCAAAACCGTCAGGGTTCAGATCCCCGGCATACCGGCAATGCCCTTTGACTGGTCCGCGGTATCGGCGCCGGACGGCACCCAACTTGCCACGGTGGGCACCCACTGGCCCCTGAGCCGCGCCTTTAATCGGGAGGAGCAACAACGGATCAGCCGGACAGGATTGTGTATCGGATGCCATAGATACCAGGGCAGCCGGGCCTGGGAAAAACTTGACAAAGAGGGGACCCTTGACAATGCCGCCCACTCCCGCCTGATGGGGGAACTGCTAAAAAAATCCGCACACCCTTGATTTAACCCCATCTAGACGCTCGATCAAATCGAAATTCCGGCATTGATGTTCCATCCGGAACCTGGTAGACTTCCGCCGGACAATTTATTAACACTTGCTTATAAATAAATTAAGGAACGCATTATGGCTGAACTTGAATTCTACCGCGTTGAAAAGAAGGGACACGTTGCCTGGGTATACCTGAACCGCCCGGATAAGAAGAATGCAATGAACCCACCGGCCTGGGAAGAGCCCCTACAGATATTCGAAGACCTCAACAACGATGAGGAAATCCGGGCCGTTGTCATTGCCGGGGAAGGCCCCTGTTTCTCTGCCGGCATCGATCTTGTGGGCATGATGCCCGAGCTGCCCGAACTCATGGAACAAGAGCAGAAGGGCGCCGTAAAATGGAAGCTTCTGCCCAAAGTCAAAAAGCTCCAGGACGGCATTTCCTGCATTGAATGGTGCAAAAAACCCGTTATTGCAGCCATCCACGGCCATTGTATCGGCGCCGGCCTCGACATGGCAACCGCCTGTGATATCCGGCTGTGTTCTGCTGATGCCGGCTTTTGCCTCAAAGAGTCCGCCGTGGGGTTTGTGGCCGACGTCGGGGTGCTCCAGAGAATCCCCTTGATCGTGGGGCAGGGACATGCCAGGGAACTGGCTTATTCCGCAAAAACAATATCTGCTCAACGGGCCAGGGAAATTCTTTTGGTTAATGATGTTTTCGATACCAAAGAGGCGCTGTTTGAAGGCGCCCAGGCCCTGGCCGAAGAGATCGCAGCCAACTCCCCCCTGGCGGTTCAGGCCTCAAAGGATGTCCTGAACTACGGCGTCGGCAAAGGCATAGACGACGGGTTGAACTATGTGGCCTCCATCAGTGCCAATATCATTCCGTCCAACGATCTTATGGAGGCGGTTACCGCATTCATGGAAAAACGGGCACCCAAGTTCACGGGTAAATAAAAGGGCACTGTCGGCAGTTTATCAGCCTTATACCTTGAATTTACGCACCATCTCCTGAAGGCTTTGACCGAAGTCGTTGAGATGGCCGACACTGTCGCTGACCTGTGCTGCGCTTTCATTGACAGCCCGGGCGTTGGCATCCACACCGGCAATGTCCTCTGCAATTCCCAGGGCAGCTTCGGCTGAGGCGGAAATATTCTCATGGGTTTCCCGGATACCGACGGCCGCCTGGGAGATATTTTTTGACATTTCTCCTGATGTGATGGACTGCTCTTCTATGGCCGTGGCAATGGAGGAGACAAGGCCGTCCACCTCGGAAACCACCGAGGAAATCTGGCCGATCTCCTCCACGGTTCCGCCGGAGGATTGCTGCACTTTTGAGATGCGCCGGCTGATGTCTTCAGCGGCCCGGGCGGTCTGCTCCGCCAGGTCCTTGATTTCATTGGCCACCACGGCAAATCCCTTTCCGGCCTCACCGGCCCTGGCAGCCTCTATGGTGGCATTCAGCGCCAGCAGGTTGGTCTGACCGGAAATTTCCGAAATCACGGCCGTCACCTCACCGATCTCCCTGGCATCGGCCCCCAGTTCATCCACTTTGGCCGATGCATGCCTGGCCGTGGAAACAGCATCAGCCGTGATGGACTTGGCCTCCCCCGTACTCTTAGCAATTTCATTCACCGTGGCGTTCATCTGTTCCATGGCCGCAGAAACCATGTCCAGATTGGCAGAGGATTGCTCTGACCCTTGGGCCACAGCGTTCAGCCGTTCACTCATATCCCGGGCCGCACCGGATACAGCCCCGGAGCGTTCCGACATTTCCCCGGCACCGGACTCAAGGTCTCCCGCCACCTTGGAAAGCCCGGTGGATGTCTTGTTCAATGTGGCCACCCCCGATGCGATTCTGCGGAACATCTGGGCCAGTTCTCCCACCATCTCATTGATGGCTCCCACCATCACCCCGATCTCGTCTTTCTGGGCAATCTTAAGGGAATGGGTGAGATCGCCCTTGGCCACGGCATGAATGAAAGCATCCGCCCGCTTGATGGGTCCGGCAATCTTTCCGGAAACGATAATTCCTAAGCCAGCTGCCACGGCAAGGCCTGCCAGGGTTGCCGTCCAGATCAGGGTGCCGGCTTTGTCTTTTTCCGATTTAACCTCTGCCTCTGCCGCAGAAATCAACTTCTGGGTGATATCAACCACCTCGTCAAGCCGGGCATTGAGCAGGTTGCCCTTTTCAATGGTGATGTCGTCTATGGTATCCAGCAGATCATAGTCGTAGGGTTCCGCCGACAATTGTTTTTTCATCTGGTCATAGGCAATTTCAAAGTTGGGCAGGATATTCTTTTCATAGTCCGTTCCCGAGGCCTGGACGATATTGCGCAAATCCTCGTCTTTTGCTGGGAAAATGGTTTTTGAATCATGAACCGCCCCGGATAGAATGGCATTCCTGTAGAAGTTAAAGGCCTTTATATTTGCCTCATGATCTTTCCAGATCGTATCCAGCTGCTCCGTATCCAAGGCGGCCATAAGCTTCATCACCACCATAATATCCTGGCTGAGGACCAACTTCATGTTGGTGGCCGCATCAATGAGGGGAGCCGACTCAATCACGGTATTGAACTTCATCTCCAGATTTTTCATTCCCCTGTAGCTGATCAGGCTTACCACCGCCGTTATCGAGGCAATAACAAGAAATCCTGTCATCAGTTTTCCGCGAAGTGTTTTAAGTATCCCCATCCTCTCCTCCAGACAATGAATCAGATTTAGTTTTTACAAACGACCCCATTCATACGAAGGGATAATGGGAAAGTCAAGAAATTGTAATTGAACCCCGAATATGAGTAGGCGATAATCTTTAGAGCCCTTTCACCAAGTGGTTTGCCCTGGGTTATACACATACCGGACAAATACGGTGCCCGAAACCAAACCTTTGCCCGGGACTTTATTTCAGCATTTTATGATACTCCAGCGCGCTTCGGATCGCAGCGGACAACTCTCTGAGTCTGACAGGCTTCATCAGCAGGTCTCTGAATCCCAGCGCCAAAGCCTTTTCCCTGCCGATGGATTCGCTGTATCCGGTGAGCAGAATCATCGGCAGATTCGGCCGGATATCAAAAAGCTTACCAGCCAGCACATCCCCTGTCATTTCCGGCATATTCATATCCGTCACCACAAGATCGAAACGATCGGGGGAGGCGGCAAAGGTTTCCACCGCCTCTGTCGCGGACAGCCGGCTGGTCACCCGGTAGCCCAGGAGTTCGAGTATCTGGCGTTCCACATTGATGACGGATTTCTGATCATCCACCAGAAGAATGCTCTCACTTCCCTTTCTCACCCTGGCAGGGCCCGAGGACCCAGTCTTGGGCTGTGATCCGTTTTCAGCCGCGGGGATCAGCACCTCAAAGCAGCTTCCCTGGCCGGGACGGCTCTCCACATGAATCCCCCCGCCGTGATTCTGGACAATCCCCTTGATCACGGCAAGTCCTAAACCGGTCCCCTTCCCTTCCGGTTTTGTGGTGAAGTAGGGGTCGAATATCCTGTCCATGGCATCCGGAGAAATCCCCACACCGGTGTCCGTCACCGCGTAGCTAACGTAGTGCCCCGGTGTAAGGTCCATCTTTTCTAAAAGACCATCTGCCACAATTTCCCTGTGTCCCAGACGAACCGTCAGGGTTCCCCCGCTGTCTTCCATGGCGTGAAAGGCGTTGGTCATGAGGTTCAGGGCCACCTGGTGGATCTGGGTGGAATCCGCGGACACCGGCGGGCAGGAGGAATCGATTTCCCGGACGATTGAAATGGACTTGGGCAGGGACGACGCCATGAGGTTGCAGGCTTCCTCAATGATCCCGGGCAGGCTGACCAGGGCCAGTTTATGATTTTCCTGGAAGCTGAATGCCAGAATCTGCCGCACCAAATCCCTTGCCCGTTCCCCTGCGGAAATGATGCCTTCGGCGTGAATATCGGCCGCCTCGTTCCCATCCAATTCGGTCTGGAGCAACTCGGCATGGCCAATAATGCCGGACAGGATATTGTTGAAGTCATGGGCGATACCGCCGGCAAGCGTGCCGATGGCTTCGATCTTCTGGGCCTGCTGAAGCTGCTGCCAGATGGCCAGTTTTTCTTTTTCGCTGCGGCGGCGCACGGAAATGTCCCGGATGACAGCAATGGCGTACTGCCTGTCCTCAAGAGAGATCTCCACCATGGAGACTTCCGCCGGCACCTCCTTACCGCTCCGGGTCCGGATCATGAGTTCAACGGTTTTCAGGGGGACAAAAGGACAGGTATCCTTGAACAGGGTATACAGGGTGACATCGGCATCGTCAAACTGGCGCTGGAAAGGGGCAAGTTCCCTGATATGGCTGCCCACGGCTTCCCGGGCACCAAATCCGAACATATCCCCGGCAGCCGAATTCCAGAACGCCACCCGCCCGTTGCCGTCCACCATTACGATGGCTTCGTTGGCCGTTTCCGTTATGGCCCTGTGAATGGCCTCCTTTTCCTTAAGTTCCCTCTCAGAGGCCATCACCGCATTTTTCATTTCGTAAAAGCTGTTTGCGGTGCGCTGAATCTCCTTGAATACTGAAATAATCCTGGGACGGCTGGACCAGTCGTTCTTCCGTATTCTACGGGCCTGCCTGTCCAATGCCGAGATGGGGCGGATAATCTTTGCGGCCACGTAAAGACCGAATATCGTGGCCAGTACCGACGCCGCCAGGGTCAACAGAAGTGTCCGGCGCTGGTTGGCCAGGATGGCCCCCAGGTAATCTTCCTCAGGAATGTACACCCCCACCATCCAGGAAATCTTATCCGCCTGCACCCGTGTGAACATGGTGTAGTAGGTTTTCTCACCCGCCTTGAACGAGGCAAAGGCACGGGTGCTCGGATCTGATGAACTCCCCTCCTTAAGGCGGTCTTTTACGGCACCATAGGCCAGGGCGCAGACCGCATTCTCCAGTTCATCCAGTTTGGGAAGGCGTACGGAATTTTTATCCGCCTGCTCCCTGTACCTTAGACGGGTCACATCAGGAAATGCGATGACATCCTCATTCTGGTTGATGATGAAAGAAAGGCCTGTTTTTCCCACCCGCAGCTTGCCCACAAACGCTGAAAGCACGTCAAGCTCAATGTCCACCCCCACAACGCCCTGCAGCTTGCCCTCACTGTCATAAAGGGGGCCCGCACTGGTGATGCCGGGTTTCTGGGAGGAAAAAAAGATGTAAGGATCCGTCCAGATGATGCTCTTTTCCCTGGTGGCTTTAATGTACCAGGGGCGTTTTCTGGGATCGTAGGAGTCTTTAAAATCTGTTTTCTCGGCCAGGACATCCTTGTTCCTGTCCCGCCAGATCAACCGGGTGATCTTTCGCCCCGTGCCGTCGTATTCAATCTGTTTATAACGGAACGCCCCCTTTTCAGGATCGGTCTCACGGTTGACATAGAAAAAGTGCCCGGACGGGGTGGCAAAGTATATGCCTGCAAATTGGGCGTAGATCTCCAGCTGATCGTAAAAATACCGTTCCAGCTTTTCAATCCTGTTTGCGTCCGTGCTGACAATATCCGATCTGATCAGGCGTTCCGTGAGATGGGCGGCCCCCCGGGCCACACCGAAATAATTCCGGGTTTCTTCAAGGGTAAGATCGATGATGTTTTCCATGATGTCCCGGGTATGCCCCAGCATGACCCGCTTGGAAGACACGATGGAAAACGGCATGATAAACATTTGGGTGCCCCAGATCAAAAGGATGCACCCCAGAATAACTGCCCAGCGTATGGATAGTTTCAAGCGGCCTCCTTTGCAGGATATCAGGGCAATTCGTAAATTGAGGACCTGCACAGAATACATGGGCACCCTATAGCTTGTAAACCCCCAACCCGCCCTAATTTGTCATTTGTCTAAAAATGACTTTGGATTCGGCGGAATCTCTGCTAAATTCTTTGTTTTTGATTGGAATACACAATTGTTTATTGACAAACAAACACCACAATGTGATATTTGAAGTTTGTTTGAAAAACAGAGGGTATCATGAGCCAAAACAATGCCTTAGACAAGGGCCAACAGATGAAGCAAACGCCGGAATCACCGAATCCTTACCATTTCGATACCCGGGCCATCCACAATGGAATGGCGGCAGACGGGACAACAGCCGAATCATGGGAAGGGGCCACCCTGCCCCCCATATACCAGACTGCCGCACACATCCACGATACGGCGGACTCCCTGAGCCGGACCTTTGCCGGACAGACCCAGGATCATATTTATATGCGCCTGTCCAATCCCACCAACCGGCACCTTGAAAAGAAGCTGGCCGATCTGGAATCCGGAAAGACAGCCGTGGTCACCTCCTCGGGAATGGCCGCCATCAACAACGCCTGCCTGACCCTGCTGCGGGCCGGCGATGAATTTGTGGCCAGTTCCGCCCTATTCATGTCCACCTTCGGGCTGTTTACCAATATATTTAAAAAGTACGGGATAACGGTGAGATTCGCCCATCCCCTGAAACCTGAAGAGGTTGCGGCCGCCATCACTGAAAAAACCCGGTTCGTGTATATGGAAACCATCACCAACCCGGGTATGGAAGTGCCTGATATCCGGCGGATCGCCGATATTGCCCATGAAAACGGCATCCCCCTGCTCATGGACAACACCCTGGCCTCTCCCTGGCTCTGCCGCCCCCTGGAGCTGGGTGCGGATATCGTCATGCATTCCACCACCAAATACTTCAGCGGCCACGGTGCCGCCCTGGGGGGTGTTGTGGTGGATGGCGGCCGTTTCAACTGGGAAACCGAAAAGTTCAGCGATTTTTCCCCCTTTTACGGTGAAGACCCGTTCCAGGCCTTCATCACCCGGATGTGGAAGGAGTACCAGGTCAACTTCGGTACCACACCGGCCCCCTTCCACTCTTTTCTGACCGCCATCGGCCTGTCCACCCTCGGGGTGCGTATGGAAAAACACATGGCCAACGCCATGGCCGTTGCAAAATTCCTGCGGAATCACCCCAAGGTGAACTGGGTGAATTATCCGGGATTTGAAGATCATCCCAGCCATGACATTGCCAAAGCCCAGTTCGGGGAAAAAGGCTTCGGCACCATGCTCACCTTTGGATTACGGGACCAGGAGGCCTGTTTCACCCTGATCGACAACCTGAAAATGATACTGAACCTGGCCAACCTCGGTGACTGCAAGACCCTGATCATCCACCCCTATTCCTCCCAGTATGTCAACTTTCCCCAAGAGCAGAAGGACCGGCTGGCAGATCCCTGCCTGATACGGTTTTCTGTGGGCATAGAACATGCGAATGATATCTGCCGGGACCTGGACCAGGCCCTTACCAATATTAATGTGAACAAGGCCGACGGAACCACCTGACCCCGGGGAAGAGTTATGAGCGAGTACAGCGGACACGATCAAACCGGTGCCACCGTGGGAATTGTTGAAAAACAGTTTTTCACCTTTGCCTCCGAAGAAGCGCCCATGACTCTGGAAAGCGGTGCCTGCTTAGGTCCTGTCACCCTGGCCTATGAGACCTGCGGCACCCTCAACGCCGACCGTTCCAACGCCATACTGATCCTGCACGCCCTGACCGGGGATTCCCATATGGCAGGGTATTACAGTGCCGACGATCCGAAACCCGGGTGGTGGGACATCATGGTGGGACCGGGCAAAGGCATCGACACCGACAAATACTTCGTGGTCTGCTCGAATATATTAGGCTCCTGCATGGGGTCCACCGGCCCCTCCTCCTTAAATACCGTAACGGGAGATCCATACGCCATGGACTTTCCCATGATCACCATCGGAGATATGGTCCGCGCCCAGAAGGCGCTCATGGATCACCTGGGGATAAAACATATCTTATGCGTCATCGGCGGATCCGTGGGTGGCATGCAGGTCCTTGAATGGACGGTCCGGTACCCGGATATGGTGACATCCGCTATCCCGCTTGCCACCACCTGCCGCCATTCCGCCCTGGCCATCGCCTTTAATGAGGTGGCCCGCCAGTCCATTATGGCAGACCCGAACTGGAACGACGGCCGGTATTACACCGGGGAAAAACCGGATATGGGCCTTGCCATCGCAAGGATGATCGGCCATATCACCTATTTATCCGACGAGTCCATGCGCACCAAATTCGGCAGGCGCCTCCAGAACCGAAGCGCCCTGAAGTTTGAGTTCGGCGCGGAATTCCAGGTGGAATCCTACCTGCAGTACCAGGGCAACAAGTTTATTGAACGGTTTGATGCCAACTCGTTCCTCTATATCACAAAGGCGGCCGACTATTTCGACCTGGCCAGGGAACACGGAAAAGGTTCCCTGGTCAATGCGTTCTCAAAATCCAGTGCCAAATACCTGGTGGTCTCCTACACCTCGGACTGGCTGTACCCCACCTACCAGTCCAAGGAGATGGTCAAGGCCATGAAGAAAAATAACCTGGACGTCAGTTTCTGCGAAATTGACGCCCAGTGGGGACACGATGCCTTTCTCCTGCCGGACCCGCGAACGGACAGCCTGATCAGCGGCTTTTTAAGGAGTGTGACCCCATGACAAATCTAAGATACGACCTGCAACTCATTGCGTCCTGGATCAAACCCGGGTCTAAGGTCCTGGGCCTGGGATGCGGCGAAGGGGACCTGCTCTACTGGCTCAAGCAGGAAAAACAGGTGGTTGAAAGAGGCATCGAGATCAAGGAATCCAAGGTACTCAAGTGCATTGAAAAAGGGATTTCCGTTCTTCAAGGAGATATAAACCAGGAACTGGAAGACTACCCGGACAAAAGTTTTGACTATGCCATCTGTTCCCAGACCCTCCAGCAGGTCTACGATCCTGTCACCCTTATCAGCGCCATGCTCAGGGTGGCGAAAAAAGGGGTGGTCTCTTTTCCCAATTTCGGCCATATCAAAGTCCGGTATCAACTGCTCACCACCGGAAGGGCACCCGTGACCCGGGACCTGCCTTATAAGTGGTATGACACCCCCAACATCAGGGTCCTCAGCCTAAACGATTTTCAACATTTTGCGGACCGGGCCGGATTCAACATCCTGAAAAAAGCCGCCATAAACACGAAAAACCAGCACCGCCAGGGCAAACAGGTGTATCTGTTACCCAACCTCTTTGCCACCTACGGGATATTTTTAATCGGAAAGGAATAAACGACATGGATACTGATTTCGGCAACAGGGAAATCATTGACAACATCATCAGGATCAAACAGGAACTGGGCAATGAACTGGTCATCCTGACCCACCATTACCAGCGCAGGGATATCGTCCTCCTGGGTGACCACCGGGGAGATTCCTTTGCCCTTGCCCGCCGGGCGGCCCGGGATGAAAATGCCAGGTATATCGTGTTCTGCGGAGTTCACTTCATGGCGGAAAGCGCAGCGATCCTGGCCAAGCCGGACCAGATCGTCCAGATCCCCAACGCGGACGCCGGCTGCTGGATGGCGGACATGGCAGACGCCGTCATGGTGGACCGGGCCTGGAAGGAAGCGGTTTCCGTGGTGGGAGAAGACCGGTTGACACCCCTTGTTTACATGAATTCCGATGCGGCCATCAAAGCCCACTGCGGGCGGAACCAGGGGGCGGTGTGTACATCGTCCAATGCCCCAAAAGCCTTTGAATGGGCCCTTGCCCGGCGTGATAAAATATTCTTCTTTCCCGACGAACACCTGGGCCGGAACACGGCAGCGGGAATGGGTATTCCCCAGGACCAGATTCTTGTGTGGGACCCTGCAAAGACCCTGGGCGGCAACACCGAGGCCCAGATTGAGGCGGCAAAAGTATTGCTCTGGAAAGGGTATTGTCTGGTCCACACCCGGTTCACCCCGGACCAGATCGTCAACATGCGGCAGAACTTTCCCGATGCCCGTATCATCGTCCATCCGGAATGCACCCATGATGTGGTGAGCCAGGCGGATGACTGCGGCTCCACCAGCTTTATTGTCCGTAAGGTGACAGAGGCCCCTGCCGGCAGCACCTTTGGCATCGGCACGGAAATCAACCTGATTGAGCGCCTGGCCTACGAACACCCGGACAAAAAGATTCTGCCGCTAAGGGACTCGTTCTGCCCCAATATGTACAAAATAAATCTGAGAAACCTGCTGGAAACCCTTGAGGACATCGGCCGGAAAAATGTGGTGACCGTGGAC
>MDTD01191176.1_pt1 | contig 61671 bp, 39 predicted proteins | sample 811221 | NCBI WGS metagenome assembly MDTD01 (sample SAMN05326646, study PRJNA326480) | marine metagenome | isolation source: seawater | place: Pacific Ocean: South West | collected 2011
ACGATTGTAAGCCATATTTTTTTCTCCTTCGGTTTGATATTTTGAAGGAGCTTGCTTCTTTTCACTTCCTTTTCAAGACGTTCTAGCTCGCCCGGTTACAAAATAACGTTTGATTTTCCTAAAAACGACTGTTTTCTCATGTGTGAAAATACGCCTATTTACGAAAATATCGTTCGATTTTCCTAAAAAGGGCTATTTTCTCATCTCGTAAGCAGAACACGTGAGTGGTGCAAACGTCCCCAAAGCTGGGTTGTCACTTTGTTGTAAAGCACCGTCGGAGAGAGCAAGTGAACCCCACAACAACCCCAATCCCTCCAAAAAGAAGACATCCCACCAAGCGAAGCGCGATAGTCTCCTAACCCCGCAAGGGGTTCAAATGAGGGGGAAGGCAAGCGAAGCGCGCTTGGGGGATTTCAAAATCCCCCATTAGCCAAAAAGAACCCCAAAAATCAATCCCTCAAAAAAGAACCCCCTCAAACATACCCAAGTACCTTAGAAGGCGCTCTTGGCCTGGACACCACGGCGACTCTTCTTGTAGAGGCGTCGGAGGCTACGACGTCCTTGCTCTTGTAGCTGGGAGTTGCCACTGCGGATATTGTCGAGCATGTCAAAGTTGTACTTGCTCTTGTTGCGACGAGGACGCTTCCATCTTCTTCGTCGACGGTGACGTCGCGACGATTGCAGATATCGCTTCCCTCTAAAGAACGCAAAATCATCGCCTTTTTGGGCGATCACTGTCGCCTTGCCGATGATATTCTCCGTCGTAAAGATACCACGTAGATCCGTCTTGCCCTTGTGGAACTTCTTATCCTTACTACCGACGATACGAATGGTCGCACCTGGGACGGGTAGACGACTTCCTCGCTCGTAAAGATGAACAGTCACACGACCTGTCGAAGCATCCTGCTGAACATCGAGCTTCAAGGCCGTACGTAACAGAATCCCCGAAACCTCGTGGTGTTTGGACTTGAGGACGACCAAGTAAGAACCTCTTCGTTTGAGTGGCAACTTGAGCGAAGAGGTCTTCGCGCTGAAGTCATGCTTTTGACTGATACGTCTCTTCCCTCGATAAGAAGGCGTGATCCCCGCGAGGTTGATGCGCGTTACGGCGTTGAGATTCTTCTTGAGCAGATACAGCTTCATCAAATCGACATAGTACGAGAGGATCGTGAGGGACTTGACGTTCTGGTGTGTGACCTTTAACGCCGACTTTTGAGTCGGTGTCAGGGTCGTCACCTCCGGCAACTTGAGCAGACGTTTTTCAAAGTATTGTGTTTGGACCTTCGCGTCTGGGAAGCGAGTCTTGATGCGCTTGTACCACTTGAGCGCGTCCCCAAGACGATGACGGGCGTGGTGGATCTGGGCGATCAAATAAGACGCGAGATAACGGTCTTTACTGCGCTTTGTCCCACCCTTGCCATCTGGATAGGGTTCGCTGCTGACCTTTTTGAGCAGGGTCAACGCGCGTTTGTCTTTGCGTTCGAGATAGAGAGCGTAAGCTTCCAGATAGTGGAAGTTGTCGAGATAGGAGCTCTTGGGATAACGCTTCGCAAGCTCCCGCAGATACAACGTCGACGCCTTGCGCTTGTTCTGTGCGAGCATGACGTTGGCGTGGGTATATGTCGCCGCGTCCACCACTGGATTCTCGGGGTACATCCAGACAAAACGTTTGAGCAGTGATGCCGCGATCCCCAACCACTTTTGTCGTTTTGTAGGCGCTTGTTTGTGCTTGTCTGCATACTGAAAGACCGATTGGGCGAGGGCGTAATGAGCTTCTTGTACACTCTTGAGATCAGGGTAATCACTGAGCAGTCGCTGGATGAAGGTCGATGCCGCCGCAAACTGTCCCTCTGATTCGAGGGTCGAGGCGACCTGAAGCTCCTTCAGAAAACGCGCCGCGAGAGTGGCTTTGTACACCATACTCGCCCGCTCATACTCCTTCGTCTCTGCGTACGCCTGTCCGACCTTCATGATCTGGGCGAACTCGATAATATCGTTGGGGGATTGCTCCTTGTGAAGCTCAAAGAAGCGCACAATCTCATCGGATTTACCATGCTTTAGAGCGATGTGAAGCATCATCCTGGCGACCTGTTTTAGATAATATTGACGCAACTTGTATTGTTTGAGCAACGCAGAGAAGTAGGTGTGTGCCTTCGCATATCGATCCATCCCATAATACACCTTACCGCGCTTGAACAACTCGTCTGGTGTCGGAGTGTAATGGTCCTTTTTCTTCGCATCTGCAGGCAGGATCGTCAACTCTTTGCTGGTCCCAATGCTGAAGCGCTGTGGATGTGAAAAGGACCACGCTGTCGTCGCTGGGATCGAGTAATGTCCGGGGGTCGTGCCGTACAGTGCGTACTTGATGTTCCAACTGCGGCGGCTGCGATTGAGCAGGAAGACGATCCTTCCGGGCTCCAAACGGTAACGTCCATAGGAGACTGTGATCGAAGAGGGCAACACCCTCGCTCCACCTGGGAGTGGCTCGATGACCTTGATGTCGTCGTTTGCGCCGTGCTTTTTCTTCAGCTTAACGTACAGCGAAACACGCGCATGTTCACCAACGCGAAGTGATTTGACCTTGTTGGTCCAGGGAGTCATACGGTTGCGAATAACCGAAAAGCCTGGTGTGATCGTCGTATTCTTGATGCGTTGGTATGCTGGGGTGTAGGAACGCTTCAGAGAGTGGAAGCGGTGTGTGAGGGTTTTTGATGGGGAGGATGTACTCCCAGTCAACAGAGAGGAGAAGCGGAATTGTCCAACACCTGACGGGATGATCTCAATGGCGGCACCTTTGGCGAGCTGTGGACCGCGAAGGGTGATGACCTGTTGTGGGCTGGCGCCGTAGAGCGCGAGCTTTTTGATGGTCTTGCCGTTGAGTTTGATGTGCAGTGAGAGACGGACCTTCGCCATCTTGGTGTGTTTGTAATAGGCGGTCAATGCTCGGGCTGCGCGGCTCGTCTCCTGGAGGGAGGGCCAACGTCGTCCTCTGCGCTGTGTCAGCAAGAATGGGATGCCCTTTTGGAGGACACTTGAACGTGGTGAGAGCTTCGCGAGTAGCTCCAGTCCAAAGGCGACCTGTGCGAGCTGTGTGGGCGTCAGTGAGCGGCGTCCAGTGCGTTGCTGACTGAGCTGATGTTGGTGTTGTTGAACGTGCTCTTCGATGTAACGCACGAGTTGCTTGGCGAGTGTTGTACGTCCCAATGACAACAGCGCTTCACCGAGCTGACAAAGTGATTCGAGGTCGAGGTTCGTTCGTTTGCGGAACAAGCGATTGGCGTATGTAAAGAGTTCATCTTTTTCGTCAGATGCTTGTTGGAGCAGCGCGGTCAACAAGAGGGCTTTTTTGCCGTCATTGTCGATGCTGTGGAAGTATTTTTTGATCGCACTGCGTAGCTTCTTCAGCCGTTTTTGCTGCGCAAACGCGCCCCAGCGGGTCTTGGCGGCGACGATGAGTTTGTAGACACGTGCCGTAAAGAGGGGTTGTTCCATCTTGTATTTGTTGAATTTACCGATGAAATCCCATCCCAATTCACGGTGACGATACCAGCTACGTCCTTTCGACTTGAGCAGCCACAAGGAACGCACGAGATGATGAAGTTGTGAGACCAGTCGTTGTGCGCGCATCGTCTTGTGTTGTCCTGCCGACTTGAGCTGATCAAGCGCGGCGAGTGTGATCTGGGCCCGGTGGTAGAGCAACCCTGGGTAGGCGAATGTATCGTCAGAGAGGGACGCTGCGAGGTCACTTAACCAGCGAGAGGAGAGTGGGCCGACGCGCAGTGTCAACGTCTTGTTTGTGAAGGGACCTTTGCCTGGAAGTTTGAGCGACCAGGATTGGTGTTCTCCTGAGATACCAGCGTGGGCTGCCTGGACGTTTACGCCTCTCGCTCGGATGCGAATGTCCTGTTCGATACCATCCTGCCACACGGAGGATTTCCCTTTCCCTATTGCCCGCAATTGCACCTTGAGGACGTGCTTTTTGTAGCCTTTTGTCTTAAGCGTCGGGAAGGTGAATGTCTTACTTTGGTGGGCGGGGAGATGACCTTTGAGTGTGTAGACCTTCTTGTCTTCGGAGAAACGGAGTGTTCCAGAGAGTGTGAGCGTTTCATTGGTTTGGTTGTGAAGTGTCGCGTGTGGCTGGATATGATCGCCACGGGTGAGGAAGGTGGGCAGGTGAAGGACGGCGAGCAGGGGTTTTTGGGTGATGATGCTGCTCTTGCCATCTCCGACGAGTGTGGGATGGGCGACGCCTCTTGCGTGGATGGACCATGTGGACGCTGTTTGTGGCATCTTCCAGGTGATGGTCGCCTGTCCTTTTTTGTTGGTCACGATAGAAGGGTTCCAGTACGCGGTGCTAGAGAAGATCTTGCGTAGCTGTTTGAGGAATTGTTGTTTTCCTGTTGTAGGTGCGTTCACTGCCGCTTTGGGGGCTTCGTGGTCACCATCACCATTCTCCGTCACACCATTGCGGCTTCTAGGGACATATCGTCCATAGCGTCTTTGTCGGTTGGCACGAAGCGAGTAACCCCGGCGTTGTTGTGTTTGGTTTTGTTGGTAGAGATTACTTCCTGGACCCATATTACCCATTCCACCACTGAGACGTCCCAACAAACCAGCCTTTCTCGTCATGTACTCTTGGAGGGCTTTGCTCAGTGTGCCTGTTTGGGCTTTGTGCTTGTAAGTGTGGGATGATTGGGTCGTGTATTGGAGCCGGCGACGGAAAGCGTAGAAGAGTTTTCTGAGCGAAGAGGTTTTGTCCGGATAGATGGAGAGCAGTGTGCGATCGACGACGGCGAGTGAGACCTCTGCGGAGACTGGTTTTCCGCCCTGATCTTTTGTCTCGACGAGCAGCTCGACTTGTTCACCGGGCAGCCACTTCTTCTTTTTGGGGGTGATGGAGATCTTGAGGTGGCGTGCGACGAAGAATTCTTTTTTGGTGGTGAAGAGCGACTGTTTGTGCAATAGCGCTACCGAGAAGGAGAAGTTGGGGCTCATATTGGCCTCGAACTTGATCGGCAGCAGACTTTCACCTTTCGGGAGGGAGGGGAGCAGCTTGTGTTTGAGGACTTGGTCGGCTTCGTAGGTGATGAGCGCAGGGCCGCTACGTCTGGAGAGCAGCTTGACCTTGATGGAGTCACCGACCTGCACGTGGTCTTTGTCACTGAGTAGGCGCAAGACCTGTTTGTCGTCTTCACCACTGACAAACACTTTGTATTGTGCGACGACAGGCTGTCCCCATCGGTCTTTACTCTTGGCGCGCAGAGTGTAATGGCCGCCTTTTTTCAGACGGAGTGTATACGCTCCGTGGCCTTTTTTGTCGAGCGTGAGGTTGGTCTCGCCAACTTTGCGCTCTACTTTGCGTCCTGAGGCGTTGACATGTCGAAGCCACTGAAGCTTCACTTTCGCTGCTGCTGGTGTACCTTGTGGGTCGGCTGCCTTGAGCTTGATCTCGAAGGACTCACCGGCTGCGTAGACTTTGCGTACACTGGAGAGACCGAGGTCAAAGGCTGTTGAGCGTAGCCATATCTTGGAGCGCATGGACACGCCTTCTTGTGGGATGCGTGCGTACAGGGTGTAGAGTTTGTCGAGGGCGAGTTCTCTCGTCGGGAAGCTGAAGGACAGCTCTCCCTTGTTGTTGGTCACGCCGGTCTTTTTGAGCGCGCCGAGTTGGTACGTGATGCGCTTTTTGGCGGCGGGAGTGCCGAAGATATACCGCAACTGGAAGGTGCCCTTGATCGTCTGATGGCGCATGTAGACGCGGTGCTTCATGTTGAGTGAGAGCAGGTATTTGGGCAGCGTGTACTTGGCGAGTTGGAAATCCCCCCAGAAGGTCGGTCCTTTTTTGGTGGAGACCTTCATCCTGTAGCGTCCTGTTGGTGCCGATGCAGGTGGTGTAAAGGTCGTGTGGAACGTGCCGAGACCGCTGAGTTTGTGTGTCTGCTTGAGGACAACCTGTCCGTGTGCATCGAGCAATTCGAATGTGTAGGGGCGTGTGGGCAGCTGAAAGTTGCCGTCTTTGACTTCGCGCAGGATGCCACGGATATGGACGGTCTCGCCGGGCTTGTAAGCGGGCTTCTCTGTGTACAAGAGGCCGACTGGTTGGCGACTGACGCAGTAGCTGATGCCTGACAGGGAGTTGCCAACAGAGGCGATGGAACCCTTGTGAAGCGCGAGAACTTGGAGCTGTGAAGGTTGTTTGAGTTTTTTTGAGGTGACGTTGAGGACACCTTGTTTGTTGGTTTTGCCTTCGAGGAGCATCTTGCTGCCGTCGGAGACGAGGACTTTTGTGTTGGCGAGTGGGCGTGGGGTCTTGCCGTGCATCGCGAAGACGAACAGCGCGTTGCGGTTGGCTTTGGTGATGATACGCAGGTCGCTGACGATCGCGACGGTCGTGGCGAAGAGTTTGTCTCCTGTGACCTGTACGACTGCGACGGTTGGCTTGGTGCTGTCCAATTTGATGGGCAGCTCGTGCAGGTGATAGGGTTTGTAGGAGGGGACGTTGACCTCCCACTCTTTGTCGGGTCGGATGAGTTGGATGTCGAGTTTTTCCATCCCCGCGAAGCGGTTCATCTTGCGAAAGTAAGTCTCCGCGTCGATACGGTAGAGTCGGATGTTGAGTTTTTTGATGTTGCGCACGGAGGCTTTCAGGATGGCCTTCTCGCCTGTGTGATAGATACGGGGAGTGAGGAGGCTGAGGCCTTTGCCTTTGATACGGCGAATGGCTTTTTGGGCGCGTGTTCGGTAGGTCCAGTAGCGGACTTTTTTGTAGTAGGTGAGGGCTTGTTTGTATTGTTTGAGCTGGAACTCATACGTTTGGGCGATGGAGAGTCGGGCCATACGTCCCTGGTAGGAGCGAGGGTATTTGCTGACGAGTTGTTTCCAGGCCTCGATCGCTTGTTTGTATTGTTTTTGGTGGAATGCAATATCAGCGAGGCGGCTCATGATTTGCGCGCTACGGCTGTCGAGGGGGTAGCGTTTGAGGAAGGCTGTGTACTGGGCGTGTGCCTGTTTCCACTGTTTGCGTGAGAAGAGCGTCTGGGCTTTTTGGTAGCGAGCGTTGACGATCTGTCGCTGCGCGCGAGGCCACAGTTGATCTGTGGGGTGCGCAGTCAAGAAGGCCTGGAAGGCTTTAATCGCCTGTTGGTACGCTTGTTGGCGGTAGTAGCACAGGCCGATGTGGTAGCGAGACTTTGCGAGCAGGCGGGCCTTGTGGTTGGCGGCGCGTTTGGCGTCGCGCTTGATAAAGTCCGTGAATGCCTTGATCGCGTCATCATATCGGTTATTCCGAAAGTAGCTGTAGGCGATGTCAAAGGCGGCCTGTAGTGATTTGGGGTGTGTTGGGTAGCGCTTCAGGAGGGTGCGCAGTGTCTCAATGCCCAGGGCGAGGTCGTTTTTGGAGATACGATTGGGCAGGCCGTAGGTTTTGGCGAGGAGTACATATGTTTCAGGGAGGAGGGATGATTTTGGGTGATCTTTTCGCAGATCCTGAAGAGTTCGACGTGCAGCGCTGCGGTTTTTGTCGCGCATATGACAGCGCGCGAGGTGGTACATAAATTCGTCGGCGTGTGGTCCCTTTTTGAAGGTCTTGCTGGCCTTCTTGAAGATCCGACGTGCCTGCCAGATCTGTCCCAACTTGAAGTGGGAGAGTCCCAGTCGCAGGTACACTTTGCGCTTTTGGGCTTTGGGCAGACCGAGGTCCAGTGCGCGTTTGTAAAAGGAGATCGCTTTGCGACAGGGGGTGTGGTAGGCCTTTGTCTTGCTCATCTTTTTGAAGTACTGATCGGCGTACTTCAGGTAGATGTTTGCGATCTTGAGCTTTCGTTTGTCCGACAAGAGCGTCTTGAGGTGTTTTCCGAAGATCGCCTGTGCAGGTTTGTAGGTGCGCGCTTCGACGTAGGCGCTCGCAGCCATCATCCAGGTCTTTGTGTAGAAGCGCGACTTGGGGTACGTGCGGACCAGTGAGAGGGCGACCTTGGCGGCTGCTTTGTACTTCTTTTGCAGGCGAAGTGTGCGGGCTCTCAGATACAGGACTTCTGCGTGAGGGGCGCGTACTTTTTGTTTGCGCAAGAGGGACAGAGCCTTCTTGTACTGTTTTCTCGCGAGCGCTTGTTTGACTGATTCGTGGTCTTGTGTGTGTGTGGAACGTTTGGGTGTGGGACGTGTTGGGGGAGCTGCCTGTACGTGCACTGCGCACATACATAGGCAACATGAAATCCACAAAAAGAGCGTGGACTTCCTGGATGAAAAAGACATCGTGAGACCTCCTTTGGTCGGGGGAAGCGAGACCGCTTTTTTCCATCTAGCGGCCTACACTGTGTCATATCAGATCCTATACATACGTAGACGATCGGGGAGAGATCTTGTCGCATATAGGATTGGTGTCATGCGCACAAAATGACGTTCATGTGTGTTTGGGACTGTTGCAATTGAGGGACAGTATAGCGAAAGAGCGGGGATGATTCCACCTGAATTGATTCAGTGGTGTATGGATTTTGTAAGGACTTTGTAAGCGGGTCCGTTCGTAAGTGGTCCTCTCGCGAAGTAAGCGCATGAGCATTCTGTTCGTAAGTGGTCCTCTCGCGAAGTAAGCGCATGGGTATGATGTTGCATTTTTTTTCCGTAGGGTCGGGCCTTGTGTCCGACCTCGATGTTGTATGTCTTTGTTCGTCTTTTGGCCTTATGTGTTGTCTTCCCCATGAGAGCTCCATGAGAGGAGGGAGCGTTCGGTGACATCACACAATTTGGCGGCGGAGATGCGTTGTGTCTTGGCCTGTTCACGTATCTCTTCGGCGATATAACCTTTGAGTGCGCGGAACAGGTCTTTTGTGGACAGTGGCTGTTCTTTTTGCATCCATCTCGGTGGGATCCCTTGTCCTGTCGCGAAGGACAGACAGACCGCTTGGTGTACTTGCTCTGTGGTCCTCGTGGAGGCGATCTGTTGGGGGGAGTGACGGAGGATATATGTCATGACTTCCTCGACGTCGAAGTCCCCCTCTTGATCGTGTGCGAAGGCGAGCAGCTTGTACGCGATACGGAGGAGGTCACGGATATTTCCTGGCAACGTTTGTCGCTGCAATTGTTCAATGAGTTGTGTGTGGAATCCGTCCGGAAAAGTCGGAGAGTGAGGCAGTCCAGAGCGGATCAAGGCTTGTTCATAGACCTGCTCCCACAGCCAGGGGATGTCTTCGGGGATCTCTCGCAGAGAGGGGAGTTTGATGGTCAGCATCCCGATCCTGTCGAGAAAGTCTGGGGAGAGTTGCTGTTCAAGCTCATGCCAGGGGCGGTTACTCGCGGTGATCAGGCGAAAGTGGCTCGTTGACGGTTGTGTCGCGCCAAGTGGGGTGAAGGTCTTCTCCTCAATGGCCCGGATCAGGAGACGCTGTAGGTTGTGGGGGAGGTCGCTGATCTCATCGAGAAAGAGGGTGTCTTTGTCTGCATATGCGAGGAGTCCAGGGTGATCTTTGTCGGCACCTGTAAAAGCGCCTCGTTTGTAACCGAAGAGCTCCGCGCGCATGGTCTCCGGGCTGTACATCCCACACGCGACAGAGGGCCAGTCCGTATCTTTTTTGCGATCCCGAAAGGGGCTGTGAAAGCGTACCCACGATGCGAGCGTGGTTTTTCCCGTCCCACGCTCCCCCATGATCAAGATGGGGACGTTGAGGCGCGCGAAGCGTCGGGCTTCGTGGTAGCATTCGATGAGCTTTGTGGAGACGAACTTGTCGGGGTCCCAAAAGATCCCCTGCTGTGCCGAAGGGCGATGTCGCCTGTTCTTCTCGTAGACATTGTAGAAGGTCTCAAGCCCGATGGAGATGGGTTTGACCGTGATCTTCTTTTGGACTCTGTGGCTCTGGATGATCTCGAAGGGGCGCTGGATAAAGCCGGCTTCTGCCATGAGCACCCAGATCGTGTGCATCGAAGGCGTCCCTGTGCTCGCGTTGATCACCAAGTTGGCTTGTGGGTGTTGTTTGCGGATCTGTGGGATGTGGTGCCGCATAAACTCGAAGATGGCTTTGTGATCGGTTGGATTATCGTAGTCCCATCGGCAAAAATGGACGACGACTTCGGGGGCTCGTTTGTGGATCTCTGACTTGAGTTCCTGGGCGATTTGTTCGTTGGTGAGGGAGTTTTTGTGTTGTTTCTTCGTGTTGCGCTTTTGTGTGAAGATATAGACCTGCTTGAAGCTCCCTCTGTACGGAGAGTCAGGGGAGAACATCAGTGAGAGTGTAGGGCCTTCGTAGAGATTGCCTCGGGCGTCTCTCATATAGGTCATCTTGCGCGTTCGCGAGTATGGGTCGTTGTTGCGGGCGATCCAGGAGAGCAGAATGTTGTCCAAGTCGGGCTCCTCTCATCAGGCCAAAACGAAGATTGACAGATGTCGACATGTATGTGGCGTAGGATACCTGTAGACGTGTCCAAAGGCAAAGGGTTCAGTGGTGGGGTTGTGTTTGCGTGGATGTGGACGATCGCGAAGTCTACATTCGTGGGTGTTGGAGAGTGGTGATGTGTGTTGTGCCAGATGCCTCGCTTCCAAAATGGTCTCTCGTTTGCTATGCTTTTGTGAGTCGTCAGAGTGAGTGAGATGTGAGATGTTGAAACCCTGCTGTGCGATCATATCGCGAAACACAGATGGATTGTGGGAGTCGGACATATGGCCAAAGTGAGAATTCATGAGCTTGCAAAAGACCTCGGCATCGCGAGCAAAGAGCTGCTGTTTATCGCCCAGACGCTGGGTTATGCAGTGGAGACCCACGCGAACACACTCGAAGAGCACGAGGCCGAAGAGTTAAAAGCCACTATCCTTGGGCTCGCATCTGTCGGATTTAAGCCGGAGAGTGAGCCTGGTTTTCAGCCCTCCATGGAGACCTTTGAGGTCAATCAACAAAAACAACCCAGCAACGCTCTGATGCTCGTGAATATGGGCAAACAAGATGTCCGCTTAAGTAAGCACGGTGTCGTCGCATTTGATGCGATGGTCAAGGTCTGCGCGGCCTTGCTCGCGGATCCCAAGCAGACCCTTCGTATCGATCATGAGACTGTCCCGTGGGGATCGATTTACTTTTTGCGCGCCGATCGCAGCACGCCGATGTTTGGATACATTGAGCTTGAATACGGTGACGAGACCTATGGGTCATCACAGCGCCAAAAAGGTGTGCTTGGTGATCTTCTGTGGTCCGCGCGCTGGATCAACGAGTATTGGACACGTCCCTTCGAGAAGCTCGCGATGAGCATCGGTTTGACGCGTGATCCCGAAGCCGATTATCGCAACCAATTTGAGTCCGACCTTCGTGCACTTGAAGCTCGCGGTCTGATCGATGGTTTGATCGAGTGGGAGATCACCACAGGGATCCCTGGACGCAACATCTACATCTATCCCAAAGACGAAGAGTACGAACACCATCCAAACAACAAGCTGTGATCTCAACATCAACATAGAAGGACAAGACATTGTATCGATTACTTTGGACTTACCAGGCAAAAGGCGCGCTCCCTTCTCACGCTCCACTCTTTTGGGAGGATAAGATCTACCTGCGCGATGAACAGATGCGCTACCACATCCTCGACGAGAAAAAAGGACGTCTGGAGTGGGAGTTCGATTTGACAGGGTATGGGACGTCTGAACCTGGACGTCGGCCTTCTATTGTGCAACTTGGGCGGGGTGGGTGGGTCTATGCTCTCGACTCCAAAAAGAAGCCCATCGTCTGGCAATTTGCGACCAACGATCAGGCCATCGCACCTCGCTACGTTCACGTCGAGGGTGGTGAGGCTTTTGTCTCCTGTGGGAGTGGCCGCATATACGGACTCGATTGGGACACTGGGCGTCATAAGTGGACCCATGAATTGCATCGCCAAGTCACCGACCTGACGTGGGACGATCCCTACGTCTACTACACCAATATCGAAGGTTGGGTCTGGTGTTTTCATGTCACTGAGCGCAAAGAAAAATGGGCGCTTCAGCTCGATGAACCCATCATCAGCACACCTTCTGTGCATGAAGAGACACTTTACGTGACGGGAGGTGGCGGGAGCTGTTGGAGTATCGACAAGCGGACGGGGTCGATCTTGTGGAGAGGCCTGACGTCTGGTGTGTGCAGCGCGAGTGTTGGGGTCTCATCGGAGCTTGTTCTCGTCCCTTCACAGGATGGTCGTTTGCACGCGCTTCACAAACAGGATGGCTCACCTGCATGGCAGAAGAAGCTCGCACACAGGCTCTTTTTGTCACCTGAGGTCGATAAAGATCTGGTGTACGTCAACGATCCACATGGCCAAGTCCATGCGCTTCAGCTTAAAGATGGCAAGGAGCAGTGGCGACACTTCGTCTCAGGTGCGTTGAGTATGAAGCCGTGTGTTCGAGGAGATCGCCTGTATCTCGGTGGTGCCAACGGTACACTCTACGCGTATGTGAAAAAGAAAAAGCGCGCCGTCGTGCAGGTCCCAGCTGCGAGCTCCGAGATGTCCCGTCGTCCTGCGGCGACGCTCTCAGGTGAACACTCTGATGGCACGATGTTTCGAGGTTCCATCGGTCGCTTTGGCGTCTTCCCTGGTGAGACTCGCCAACGCAAAGGCTCGGTCCTCTGGACGTACAAAGGCAATGATGGCTTTTACTCTTCGCCGATTGTCGACGAGGACACCGTGTACATTGGCTCACAGGCCAGTATGTTTTACGCGATTGACCGGCGCACAGGTCGGGAAAAGTGGTCCTTTAGCTCCAGCGGTTCGATCTGGGCGACTTGTGTTGTCACCGATCGCTACGTGTGTGTTGGATGTGACAAGGAGATGTACTGTCTCGATAAATTCACGGGCCGGAAAGTCTGGACCTTCTCGACAGGGGGATGGAGTTGGAGCTCTCCTTCTGTCGTCGATGGTGTGTTGTACTTTGGTAGTGGCGAATACGTCTGTTATGCGCTGGATATTGAAACAGGGCAAAAGCTCTGGGCGACCAAGGGGAAGGGACGTTGTTACTTCTCACCTGTTGTACTCGATGGGGTGATTTATGGTGGGACACGTGATGGTTCGGTCTACGAATTGGACCGTCAGACAGGGAAGGTCAATTGGTCCTTCAAGGTGAAGGAGGAGCTCGTTCACTCATCGTGTTGTGTGATGGATGATGTGCTCTACTTTGGTGGAGAGAAGGAGTTCTTTTACGCGCTTGATATCCCAACGCAAAAGATCCTGTGGAAGTGCAAGGCACCGAGCGGTGCAAGCTCCAGCCCGGCAGTCACAGATGAGATGGTGTACTTTGGGTGTCGAAACTCCCACTTTATGGCCGTTGAGCGAACGGAAGGGAAGGTCGTGTGGAAGTGCGATACACAAAGCAGTGGCAATTACTCATCGCCTGCTGTCGTCGGTGATGTCGTCTACTTTGGAAGCAATGACCACTATCTATACGCCTACGATCGTTTCGAGGGGAAACTCCTCTGGAAATTCAAAACAGACGAGAAAGCCTGGACCTCTCCCTTTGTATACAATGACATCGTGTACATGGGGACGGATGGTGGTAGCCTCTACGCCATCCAAACCAAACCCTGACGCTCGCGAACGCTTTCCTCTTTTTGCACCGCTTTTCGAACCCCCCAAGTCGCTCGTGCGTAAGAGCTAACAGACCTGTTGCTTTTCTCGACTCTCCATCTCCAAACAACACCTGCCAATGAATCGCCGGAGCTCTGGCCATGTCTCGCTCTTCACTCGACACTGCACAACAAAAAATCCTCGAAGGCCCTCTTCGCCGCCGCATCAAATACGCCCAAAAACTCTCTGATTGGCGCCAGCACGCGGACTTCTACGAGCTTCATACATTGTTACAAGATCCTTCTGGTGAGGTGCGTCTGGAAGCGGCGCGTTCACTCGCACAATCGGTACAAGACCTGACACTCAGATATATGGATTGTCACAAGTCGTCGATGACAAATTGGTGGATGGGAAGTGGCGAGGAGATCGGAGCGTATCCCTGGTATCAAGCGCTCCAGGAGGGGTACAAAACCATCCAGCAAAGAAGAGATGTGTACATCCCTCTCCTTGAAGACATGTTGCTTGAGGCGGATGTCGCGTTCGCAACGGAAATTGTGACGACGCTCTACTGGTTCTCGTCCAAGGACTCGATGTCACTCATTCTTTCTCGTGCGCGGTCTCTTCGTTCGTCTTCACTCGATCAAATCGTCTCATTGTATTGTTCTGTACATGGCGGAGAAGAGGCGATTGCGTTTATCGAACATCAACTCGATGACATACGGACAGGCACATATGGACTCTTTTCTCTGGCCTGGATGACGAGGGTGGGGGCGGAACGATGTGACCTTGCGTTTGCTCTTCTCAAGACGCGTTGTCACTCCAAAAATCCTGAACTGTCTGCCCTCGCGAAGGCGTTGTGTCTCTTCCTCGAAGGAGCAGACAAGGCGCCTGCGTCTGTCCTCTCTGTGATGTCGGAGTATGCGCTCACGACAGAGAGTGTGCAGGGATATCTTCAGAGGGGAGCAGTCAAGGCAAAGCAACCGACTCGTCGACACAAACGTAGAGGGAAAGGGAAAGCCAGGAGAGCAGCCTTCCAGCAAGCGCGGCATCGTGCGCGTGAACACACCTCGACGCTCACACAGCAGGCGTATCACGAGGGCCCTCCTTATGACGAAGAGTACGATGTGTGGGATGACCCATACATGTATCGCTACCACTACGAGGCTGGATATTCGATGGGGAGGTCTGGTCTTTCAGCGCACCAAAGCCGATGGTTTGAGACCCGCTATGGTTTATGGCTCGTGAGTCGTTGCTGTGAGTCGCCACTGTCGGAGCATCTCAAAGAGTTAGAGCATCCCGAATCGACACACCGAATGGCCGCGCTCATTGCGTTGGTCATTAGGGGGGCACAGGAGCAGCTGACGGATGACATCCTCGCTCCTTTCTTCACCTCTTGTTGTATCGAACAAGTTGAGGCCGGACTCGTCGTGTTGCCGGGCTTGGATGAGCGTAGAATTTTGTCGTGGGTGCAATATGCGCAAGCGCACACAGGTCTCTATCTTCATAGGGCGATCATCCGGGTGTTGGCGTTGTGTGAGAGTGAAGCGGCGTTGTTACATTTGCTCTCGATGTTGCCTCTTGTTGATGAGGATGAGCGATGGATCTTATGTTCGGCGATCCGTACATTTGGCCCGCTCTTGGATAACCATCTCCCAACCCTGGTTTCTTTTCGCAAAAGTCTGACTCTGCCTGACGATCCATACACATGGGAGGAGACGTTTTGGTACATGTATGCTGGTTTGTTGTCTGATATGGGGACACCTGAGGCCATCGAAGAGTTGCGTACATTAGACACAGTCGCACAGGGGACTGTTTCCCATATCAGGGAAGCCATTGGTTTGGCAGGAGGATGGGATGAAGCGGATGTCTTACAGGAGCTCTCAGAAGAGAATGTCCTCGAAGATGGTCTCGCGTACGGGCGACAATATCCCGATATCTTCCACATTGTCGCTGCAACAGGTGAACCTTATTCACTGTTTGGACTGTCTGTGAGCGTGCTTTTTGGGAACGTGACTGAAGATCTGTCCTATGTTTTAGAGCGATTGTCGTTGAGGGAGCGTTCTTTCAGAGAGAGGGGGCGTGGCTGGGAGTGGTCGATGGGGTGGTGTCTTGGTGAGAGCAGTTTGGCGCACTCTTTGTTTCAGTATGATCAACCAGAGAGCTTGTATGGGTATGATTTTTGGACACACTCGATAACTCGGTTCCGTCGAAGTGTGAGTACGATGTTGGAGTGGAGTCTCGCTGTGGACGCAGACGAGACGAATGAGTGTGCTGAGGAGGCCAGTCGACTTCGGCTTTTGCTGCACAGTCGTTGTAACACACATGTTGAGACCCTTCAGAAGATTCTTCAACGTTCGGAATTGCTTATGTGGTGGGAGCAGCGTTGCTTTGAGAGCGCACTCTCGATGTACCGAGGGTGGATTTTGCAGATTGAGGGAGAGACTCTTGAGCAGTGGCAGAGTGAACTTGAGTGTTTGCTGTTTTGAGTCTTTGGGGAGCAGTGGGGGAGTGTCGTTCATGACGATCCAAACGATTCGACCGCTTTTGGTGGGGCTGTGCTGGGTCAGGGGATATGAAGGGGAGAAATATACTTGTGTTTGTGTGCTTTTTTTTGTAGTCTCTCTGCCATCGTTTGATATGCCCGCAAGCATCTAAAAGCGATTGGATAATGTACATGAGAACATTTCTTTGGGTTCTAGGGGTTGTTTGTTGTTTCTGTGTCTCTGTCAATTGTTCGGGGCCATCGGCTTCATGTGAGGATAAGGTATGCTCTGCAGATCAAGCCTGTAAAGATGGACAATGTGTGTCTTCTTGTGCTGAAGGGGAAACGATTTGTGGTGGTCTGTGTGTGGATACGAAGACCAATACAAATCATTGTGGAGCATGTGGTACATTTTGTGCGACCTCAGTCTCTGGAGCGAGTGTGTTTGAGGCGTCATCATCTGCGGTGAGTCAATGTGTTGTCACTGATAGTGCAGGGAGTGTCTACGTTGCAGGTTCCTTTCGTGACAGTGCGACCTTTGGAGCTCATGCGCTGAAGATGACTGGAGGGGGGGGGACCGGAATGTTTGTCGCGAAGCTTGATTCGAGTGGGAAATGGGCATGGGCTGTGGAGGCCGGAGGGTTTCCTGGAACAATTTTAGGAACGCACCTCTCTGTGGATAAAAGTGGAAACATATACGTGTCTGGGTATATTGGTAGCGGAACAGTGAAGTTTGGTAGCCTTTCGTTAGAGGGAGGTGGTCAATACGATGCATTCGTTGCCAAACTTGATAGTGATGGTAAGTGGGTGTGGGCCAGTCATGTGACAGGACCGGATTACATCGAGGCCCTTGATCAGGTCATAGATGATTCGGGGAATGTTTATGTCTCCGGTTACTTTAAAAAGACTGCAACATTTGGAACGACAACACTTACAAGCGCCGGCGGCTCTGATGTGTTTGTTGCGAAGCTCGACAGTAGTGGCAAGTGGGGTTGGGCTGTGAGGGCTGGCGGAAGTGGACTTGATAGGGGTCATGGTCTGGCTGTGAGCTCGTCGGGGTCGCTTTATGTTGTAGGTGATTTTTCGGACAAGGCAACGTTTGGAGAGACGACGTTTACAAGCGCTGGTATGGGAGATATTTTTGTTGCAAAACTCGATAACAATGGTAAGTGGGAGTGGGTCACGCAGGCGAGTGGCAAGTCTTTGAACTTTGGAAAAGATATTATCATCGGTACAGCAGGTGGGTTGTACGTCTCTGGTTATTACAGAACAGAGACGACATTTGGTGATATTCAACTCAAAAATGCTGGCAATGAGGGTGCATTTGTCGCGATGATAAATGCGAAAGGCAAATGGGAGTGGGCAATTCAGCCTGACTCAAAGAATAACTTTAGAGCCAGCACGATGATCCGGGACCATGTTGGTCATGTTTACCTTTTTGGCTTCTTCACAAAAGATATTTCCTTTGGGGAGACAAAATTGAACGTGGAGCCTTCTGCGTTTTACCTTGTGAGGATCAGTCGCACCGGGAAGTGGTTGTGGGCAACACAGGTGTCTACTTCTCACATGGAAAAAGCACGTGGTCTTGCTGTTGATGATGACTTGAATATATATGCCACAACCAGCTATTCCGAATCTGTACGCTTTGGGGGAAAAGAGTGGACAAGTGCCGACAAGCAAAGGATTGTTCTCGTCAAGTTGCAGCAAACAACACAGTCTTGTTCAGCGGGAACCTGTCAGTGATATGAAAGGGTCGAATCAATGAGAAGTTTCATTTGGTGTGTTGTGGTGTTGGTTTGTCTGATATTCTCAGTCAATTGTTCAGGGTCATCAGACTCATGTGAAGGAAAAACGTGTCCCACAGGGCAGACTTGCCAGGAGGGACAGTGTGTGTCTTCTTCGTGCTTTTTTGGAGAGGTCGTCTGTAGTGGTCAGTGTGTAGATACAAAAAGTAACGCAAAACACTGTGGGGCTTGCGGGACTGCGTGTGCTGCAGGTGAAACGTGCAAAAACAGCCTGTGTAGAAACACCTGCGCGAGTGGGCAGAGTGTGTGCGATGGAAAGTGTGTCGACTTAAAGACATCCGCTGCACATTGTGGTTCTTGTGGGACGGCGTGTGTTACAGGCGAAACATGCAAGAACAGCCTGTGTAGAAATTCTTGTGCGAGTGGGCAGAGTGTGTGTGGTGGAAAGTGCGTTGACTTAAAGACATCCGCTGTGCATTGTGGCGCTTGTGGGACGGCTTGTCAGGGGACTGAGGCATGTGAAGATGGTCAGTGTAAAAGCTCCTGCGCAGGCGGGAAGCTCGCTTGCGAAGGACAATGTGTCGATGTACAGACGTCAAAGGAGCATTGTGGTGCTTGTGGAAATGTTTGTGGTGGCGGCAAGCTCTGCTCCGGAGGAAAGTGTGGTTGTGCGTCTGGTCTGAAAGATTGTGATGGGCGCTGTGTCAATATCAAAGACAATTATAAACATTGTGGTGCGTGTGGGAAGGCTTGCAACATCTCCGTCTCTGCGACTGACCTCGCGAAGGTTGATGGAGTGAATGTGTCTAGTGTGACGGCTGATGCGAGCGGAAATATGTATCTCATGGGCTTCATCTCTAGCAGTGGTGGTGTGAATTTTGGTGATGTCAATTTGCGCAAAGCTGACCATAATCACTTTATTGCGAAGCTAAGCCCCACAAAGAAGTGGCTGTGGGCGGTGGGGTTGACGATACCGATCGGCAGGCCAAGGATCGTCGTGAGCAAGAGCGGTGAAGTCTACATTGCCAGCTTTTTTCGGAACAAGGCCTCTTTTGGAAGTATTGAGTTGGTAGGTTCTGACACCTCCGATCCTTTTGTCGCGAAGCTCGATAAGTCTGGCAAGTGGCTTTGGGCGCTCAAGGCCGATTGTTCAGGAAACAGTAGCGCAAGTCGTATCGTGATTGATAGTGCTGGAAATGCTTATGTGACAGGTGCATTCCGTGAGAAGATGACGATGGGGAAGACCACACTCACGAGCCTTGGTCTAGATGATATTTTTGTTGCGAAGGTCGACACGTCTGGAAAGTGGGGTTGGGCGATCAGTGCTGGGAGCACCTTTGTTGATAATGGTTACAGCTTGGCGCTAGATACAACAGGTGCTCTTATTGTGGCTGGACGTATCTCGAAAGATGCAACCTTCGGCGAACGTAAAGTTGAAGGTTCTGGGGGATGGGATATCTTTGTTGCAAAAGTCGATAAGGCAGGTAAGTGGTTGTGGATCGTGGATGAAGATGTGAGTGGTTATCTCAAGGATGTCGTTGTTGATAGCAATAACCATATCTACGTGACTGGTGCCTTTCAGGGAAAAGCGACATTTGATGGTATTGAGTTGACGAGCGAAGGTAAGGAAGATATTTTCGTCGCAAAGCTCGACAACAAGCAAAAGTGGGCCTGGGCTATCAAGGGCGGCAACTCCTTTAGTGATTCAGGGGAACATATCGCTGTTGATCCCACTGGAAGTGTTTATGTCAGTGGGATATTCCAGGGAGCGACTTACTTTGGCGCGACGCGTCTCTTTCCCCTTGGTAAGAGCGGCATTTTTATCGCCAAGATGGACAGCATGGGGAGTTGGGACTGGGCGATGAGTGTCGACGGTGAGTCCGCCTACCTCGGGCGTGGGATTGGACTGGATGGTAGTGGGCATGTCTACATCGGTGGGTACTTTAAAGGAGACGTGACGATCGATGGGCAAAAACTCTCCAGTACGATTGGAGATAGCCTCTATACCGCGAAACTCAAACAGGAGACACAACCCTGCTCAGCTGGCGTCTGTCAATAACACACCTATGTCGATGGGGGTTCGGTAAGCGCTGAACAGAGCAATGTTCGGAGTGCTTGCGAGACAAAGGGTTGCTTGCACAGGTCTTGTGTGCTGAACCAGCGCACCGCACGTGTTCTTTTGGATCTTTTGTCAGGGGATGTCGGGAGGGAGGTTGTGGCTTCAAACAAGAAGTACGTGACGTGTTTGTGGATCGTCTCCTCTCCTCTCTCGAAGCTATATTCCAGAGTGCCCAAAGAAGAGAGCCGTTTGAGCGGCTGTGTATACCCTGTCTCCTCCATGATCTCTCGTCGGGCGGCGTCTTCTACTGATTCACCGGCCTCGATATGCCCTTTGGGGAGCTCGTAGCCATGCTTGCGTATCTGTATGAGGAGATACTCAGGTCCATCAGGAGTATGGCGAATGAGCGTTCCCCCTGCCGAATACTCTTTTTGTACCATTCCTTTACAAGCTAATTGTGTCTTCGTCGATATACAGGGGTTGGGAGAGTAATTTGCGCTTTTCAACTTCGTGTACAAACCACATCAAAGCCTTGTTCTCTTTCCAGCCGCCCGGACAGTCTACTCTATCGGCGATCATGAATAAACACAAGAGGTCGATGTCAACGTGCTTCAGGAGTTTTCTCCAGGCTTTGTCCGAAGGTGCCTGTTGTTTTTGGGCCGAGATGTACCAAGGCAGGTTGGTGTCGTGGTATTTGACCAGAGACTTTAACCAGTCGAGCTGTTCAACACCGTAGCGCTCCATCAACTCGACGGACTTCTCTGGCCTCGCGGTCCCTTCGATCTTGCCAATGTCATGTAACAAACTGAGCATGTCGAGTTTGTGATGTGCGTCTTTTGAGAGCGCGTTCTGTGTCGCAAGTGACGCACTACGTGCCCGGACCTGTTCACAGTGTTGCCAAGCATTCTCTGCTGTATGTCGCCCTGGGTGGAGCTGCACATGCTTGAGCGCCTCGTAGTCCCTCTGGAATGCTTCGTTGTCGAGAAGTGATGTGTGTTCCATGTTGTGTCCTCCAAATAGCCTGACGGCGATGTGTGTTGTTGTGTCTTTGTTGAGACTATACGGAGAAGTGTTATCGATGAGAACGATATATTTTCGATGGTGTATTCAAAAAATGGATAGATAGAATCAGCTTAGTAGGTGAGGGGATTGACCGCAAACTTCCACATCAGTCCGGTGATAAGGAGGGTGTAGAGAAAGAGTATGAGTAACCACATCGGAGAGCGTGGTGCGAACTCATCGTCATCTTCGAAGTCATCGTGGTAGGAAGGTGTCTGGGGGTGTTGTTGCCACTGGGCCTGAGATGGTGCCATATGGGGGTGGCCTTGTGCTTGAGGCATATGTGGTTGTGAGGGCACCATCTGCATCTGTGGTTGTGAAGGAGCCATTTGCATGGGAGGCATCTGCATTTGTGGCTGTGAAGGTGTCATCTGCATGGGAGGCATTTGCATCTGGGGTTGCGAAGGAGTCATCTGCATCTGTGGTTGTGAAGGAGTCATCTGCATCTGTGGTTGTGCTCCTGTTTGGAAACCTGCGAGAGGTTGTTGGGCAGGGAGCGGTGGGCGATAGGTTGGTTGGGGAGGTTGAGCTGGTTGGGGAGGTTGTGCTGGCTGAGCAGGCGGGAGGGAGCCCAAGAATTCGTCAGCCATCGCCGTGTTGCTGATCAGTCCGCCTTGTGGAACAGGCGCTGCTTGCGCGTCGTACTCGGTCTTTTGCATCAACTCAGGATCCACCCTCATTGGGTCTTCACCGTATCCCATGGTCCCACCTACAGGCGCTGAGATGTACTGTTGTGCTGGAGGAGGTTGGTTGAGCGTCGGCATCCCCTGGTAGGTTGGATCGGGGAGTCGATCGGCAGGCTGAAAGGGATTGTTACTCGATATACTGAGCAGTGGACGCTGACAACGGGCGCAATAGTTTTGTCCGTGTGGGTTCTCATATTGGCATTGTGGACAACGCATGGTTCCTTCCGCCTGTGTGTTGTAAACTTGGGTAGACTGCTCCCTGAAAAACGATGAGGTCAGGATACCACGCGATGTCGCACAAGACAACATCCAGAGCCGGTGAAGGGAGAATGGGGATGGAGGGGAGGCCTGTCTAAGCTTCTTTGCGGATGCGCGCGATCACGAAGTAGTGGAGCGGTCCGTATGTGATCTCTGCATCAAAGGAGGACAGGAGGGTATGTTGGATGGGGTTGACGTGGAAGGCGTTGAGCCAGGCTGTGAGCTGCTTTTGGCCGAACTTGGGCATCTTGTTGAAGTTTGCAAAGTCGACGATCACGACTTCGCCGCCAGGAGCGAGCGCGTCACGTGTATGTTCGAGGGCTTTCTCCGGTTCTTGGACCATGGAGAGGCAGTACGAGAACATGATGCGATCGGGTTTGGAGGCGAGTTGTGAGAAGTCGAAGGTCTCGGCAAACCCTTGGTAAAGGTTGGCCCAGGGGCAGCGTGGTCGTGCGTGGTCGAGCATCTCATCACAGGCTTCGACACCAGAAAGGGTCGCGTTGGGACGCATTTTGTGGAGCTTGCGAAGATTGCGACCTGTGCCAGGGCCGATCTCGACGAGATGGTCCCACGACTCTTTGTCGAGCTGTTTGAGCAGTGTATCTCGCCCGAAAAGATAGTACTTTCGGGTGAGATCGTAAATCGGACGAGACCAGCCATAGTATGTGTTGAGAAAATCTCTGTGTTGTTTGGCGGACTCTTCGTTGTATGAGGTCGTGTTGGACATCAGTGTACAATCCTGTAGAAGTCGACGCGGCGGTATTGTTTGGAACGATCTTCGTCGGAGCCTTCTTTGTAGAGTTGGAAGTGTTTCTCCATACCGTTCTTTTCGATCATACTCTCATCTTCCACGGAGCGGCAAAGGACGACACCGCCATCACGAGAGGTCCGAAGGATCTCGTTGAGGAGTCGTTTTTGCAGAGGTTGCGGCATCCAGTCAGGGGCATCACAGAGTGTGTAGTGAGACCACGTCTTGGGGCCTGCTGCTTCGAGTTTTTCGAAGATATTGCCGTGGTGAAAGTTGACCTTTGTGGGCGCTTGGTAGGAGCGTTCATATCGATCTTTACGAAGGTAGGGTGGGACCGCATCCTGACGTTCGTGGTTGTATTCGCCTGCGATGAATTGCCACGCGAACCAGTTGGTCGCGAGGTCCGTCGACGCGACGCGGCGCACGTGCTCGACAAAGAAGTCCGTCAGTGTCGACTTTTCTGCGTTGAGCAGACGATCGCGTTGTTCGAAGTTGATGCCCAACGTGACGAGCTGCATGGGGGACTTCATATAGGTCGCGACGACAGGGTTACGCAGCAGTGGCCCAATGCGCTCCTCGACTGCGGCCATTCTCGCCTCTTGATCTAGATCGATCAGGCTGCGCAACCAGTCTCCGTCGAGCTTACCCATCTTGCGGATCAAACCAAGTGTACGCGCTGTCAGACCTTGTCTGTAAAAGGAACGCTCAAACATGTCTGTGCGCTTCTTCCAGTGCTTTTGCATGGGCTTGGGCAGGTGGGGGAGCAGCTTGCGGATCGTCTGTGCGGGCTCGTGGTGCCAGCCTCGTCCAAACATGTCGTAAAAGTGAGAGTATGGGAACAGGTGTTGTGCTGCTGCGACTTTCAGCGCAGTCAGGCTCAAGTGGTGTTTGTTGATATCCACAGCATCAACGCGTTCGGGACGTGCGCTGATCAAACCAGCCACTCCGCAACCTGCACCTGTTATGCTTAGAACAGAAGATGTCTCATCAACTTCCAAAAACTGCTCGTCCAGCTCTGTGTCTTCGAAGAGAATATTGTACACGAACGATTTCGAGAAAACGTATTGGAAAGCCTTATTGTGCAATTGCATTTGGATAGTCCTCCTTTGCGCACGATCCACACCACCAGGTTTGGTAGGTTCGCAACTTGGTCTTTTCCAGGTCAGAAATCAAAGTCAGCTATTGTTAGACGATGCGTGTGACATCAAGGTGACGATACCGTAACAAATCTTCGACGGTTATCTGAATGTCTTAGAAGAGAACGTCTTTTTCTGCCGGGGAAGTATGCTGATTGGGAGGTTTTTGTTAGGTAGGGAATATCAAAAGGATGGGATTGGATCAGAGCTGAACGTTGGAGTTTCCACTGTACAGTTCTTTGCGAAGCTCGATGACTTTCTCGTCTTTGACGTAGTCTTCAAGCTTCATGGCGCGTTCGATCACACCTTTGTCACCAAACTCGATGATGCGGTTGGCGACAGTGTTGATAAACTCGTAGTCGTGGGAGGAGAACAAGATCACTTCGGGGAACTTGATCAAACCTTCGTTGAGTGAGGTGATGCTCTCAAGGTCGAGGTGGTTGGTGGGTTCGTCCATCAACAACACGTTGGCCTCACTGAGCATCATCTTGGAGAGCATACAGCGGACTTTCTCGCCACCGGAGAGGACGTTGGCTTTTTTGGTGGCTTCTTCTCCTGTAAACAACATTCGACCGAGGAAGCTCCGGGCAAATTGCTCACCTTCTGTGGGCGCTGCAAATTGCAACAGCCACTCGATCAGGTTGAGGTTGGTCTCGAAGAACTCGTCGTTGTCCTTGGGGAGATAAGAAGGCGTGACAGTTGTTCCCCATTTAAACGTCCCTGCGTCGGGCTCGATCTTACCTGTGATGATCTGGAAGAAGGTCGTCTTGGCCAGACCGTTTGGTCCGATGAAAGCGATCTTATCTTCTTTTCTCACGATCAAATCGAAGTCCTTGAGGACCTCCTGACCATCGATTGTTTTGGACAGCCCTTCGACTTCGAGGATGATCTTGCCACAGGGACGATTGGGTTTAAAGCTGACGTAGGGGAACTTTCGAGTGGACGCAGGGAACTCTTCGAACTCCAGCTTTTCGATCAACTTCTTTCGGCTCGTGGCTTGTTTGGCCTTGGAGGCGTTGGAGCTAAAGCGCTGGACAAACTCTTTGAGTTCTTTGAGTTTCACGGCTTTCTTTTTGTTCTCGTTTTGGCGTTGCTGCATGGAGAGCTGGCTTGCCTGATACCAAAAATCGTAGTTTCCGACGTAGACGTTAAGCTGACCGTAGTCGATGTCCGCGATGTGTGTGCAAACGTTGTTCAAGAAGTGTCTGTCGTGAGAGACGACGATGACGGTGTTTTCAAAGTTAAAGAGGAACTCTTCGAGCCACTCGATCGAGCGCAGGTCGAGCTGGTTGGTGGGTTCGTCGAGGAGCAAGATGTCGGGGTTTCCGAACATCGCTTGGGCGAGAAGGACGCGGACTTTTTGTGTTCCTTCGAGCTCCTTCATGAAGCGATCGTGAAGATCGGTCCCAATCCCCAGTCCGTCGAGCATACTGGAGGCTTCAGCTTCGGCTTCGTAGCCACCAAGCTCTGCAAACTCGGACTCCAACTCACCGACGCGCATCCCTTCTTCTTCGGTCATGTCCTCTTTGGAGTACAACTCGTCGCGCTCTTTCATCAAGGCGTGGAGCTCTTTGTGTCCTTGGATGACTGTATCCATGACGGTGAACTCATCAAAAGCGAATTGATCCTGTTGGAGGACGGCGATGCGCTTGTTGGCGTCGATGTGGATGCGTCCCTCTGTCGTATCGAGCTTGCCTGAGAGGAGCTTCAGGAATGTGGATTTTCCCGCGCCGTTTGCGCCGATTAGACCGTAGCAATTGCCTGGAAGAAATTTGGCGTTGACGTCTTTAAACAGGACGCGACCTCCAAAAGAAAGAGCTACATTTTCAACTGTAATCATGGATTCCTTGCTCCCTTGTGACCTCGATTTCTGAGTGATGTCTTGGATGAGTGGGGTGATGGTGACACGACCCCTGTGTATGTACGGCGAGATCTTTTGCCGTTTTGATTCGCGGGTTGGATATCACAGAGAGAGGGAAAAGTGCAAGCAAGATTTTTGTTGAGAGGGAGATGAGGTGTGCTTTTTTTTCTGAACAGGCGAGCTCGACGTGAAAAGAAGCACTCAAAAAGGTAGCGTATATCTTACCCTACAATGGCCTGCACCACGCGATCTAGAGGACGGTGGAGCGAATTTGATAGGCTGCAGCGGGTGCGGTTCGGTCAAATTTGTGCTTCGTGACTGTGTAAGTTGTTGATTTATATAGATGGTGCTGTTGTACAGGTCGTCTGCCTTTGGTGACTTGACTTTCAGGTCCATGATGGTACCGGATACCGTTTTGCGTTGTCATGAGGGAGGGGGAGCGATCCTATCGCCGAAGTTACCGCGGACGTTTTTCTTCACTGGGCTACCTGTTGGGGCTGTAGGGGATGTCGATGCACGGCGCTTGTTCGGTGGTCCATCTCGTCCATCTGCTGCACCATCACTTCGTGTCGTAGAGGCGCTCGACCTTCTCATGGCCTTCTTATAGCACTTGTAGGATTCCTGTCTCCTCGTTCGCCGAGACACAGCGAAGTCAGACGGAGAAAACTGCCGAAGCAGTGAACAGCACGGCAAAGCCGCACACCTGTTCAAGGAGCCTACCCATTTGAGTGTTCCTTCTCATGTCAAAGATCTGCTTCACTCTCCCACATCGCAAATGGTCAGTCAATACGCAAAAAAAACCGGGCTCTCTGGCATCCCAGAGAGCCCGGTCGTTTTGTGTTCCCATGGCGAAAGGTTGTGAGTCGCTGGCCTTTTGCCATGGGGGGACTACCTTCGTTTCTATGTGAAGGTAGTCTTTTTTGCCGGAGAGAAGGGTTATTGTCGGCGAGCGCGCTTCATCATGCGGTGTGCTTTGCGCTTATTTCGACGGATTTTTCGGTTCAACTTGCGATGTTTTCTGCGAAGTTTGCGGCTGTTTCGTCGGGCCTTGCGAGCTTTTCTCGCGAGCTTTTTGCCGCTGCGCATTTTGCGTTTGCTCTTGTTTTTCAGTCGTTTGCTTTTGCGAATGAGCGCACGTCCTTGGCGAATCATCTGCATACCTCTTGCACCACCGAGACGTTTACCTCTTCGAATCATTCGGCGACCACGGCGTCTCATCTTGCTACTTCGTCGCTTGAGCTTGCGGCTTTTGACGCGGCGTTGTTTGCTCTTCATCATCATGCGCTTGCTCTTGCGCTTGAGCTTGATGCTTCTGCGTTTGATGCGTCTCTTCTTGTTGAGGAGCTTGCGGGCTTTCTTTCTGTGTTTGCGTGCTTTTCGTTTCAGTCGCTTCTTCGCGATCGCTTTCCCTGCGAGGGGTTGGGCGTGGGCTGTGCTCACCCCTGCGACAAACAAGAACATAAGTGCCAGGCTGATACGAGCGGTCATTTGAACGATTTGTTTCATTGTCTTTCTCCTACTTGGGTTGTCTTCTTGTTGAAGAGTGTCCCTTCCTGGGTCACGCCCCGTGATAGAGCATATGTCGTGCCCATTGGAGTTGTTTTGAGAAAAGACATGAAAAACATGTTGTTTTGAGATGCATTGAGGGCGGAGGTTTTCTTTTGAAGGGGAGGGTGGAGTGTTGGTTGGAGGAGCGCCTTTGCTCCGTGTGTAAAGCTAGCTTCTCAGTCTTGTGCGGATTGTGCGAAGTTGAGGTACTCTGCGAGGCTGGAGGCGAGATAGGCACAGACACTCAACTCACCTTCCGCGAAGGGGCGTGTGGGTGTGTCTTGTTTGTTCTCTTTATAAAGGAAGAGGATGCCTTTGAGTAATTGTTGGTGTTGGATGGGCGCACAGAGGCAGGGGCCGACAGGGATACCAGCTTTGAGGATGGGGTCATTGGAGAAGCTGTCGTCTGCCAGTATATCTGCGAGATTGAGGCTCACACCGTGTTCTGCGCAATGGCCGATCGCGCCTTGTCCGATGGGGATATGGAGGGATTCGAGCAGCTCGGCGTGGGGGCCTGTGACGATTTCAAACCAGAGTTTGTGTTCGGGATCATTTGGATCTGTGAGTAAAACGGCTGCACCATCGGCCTTGATGCTCTCGGAGAGGATGGTGAGGACGTATTGGAGAGCGGCGCGTGTGCTGCTGCCAAAGTACTCTTGGAGGTTGGACATCTTCATGAAGACGTTAGTGAGCATATCCTCAGTGGCACCAGGAGCATATTGTCCATCGAGGCTGAAGGAGCCTTCTTTGGGGCGTGGTGTGAGAGAGAGGCGGAGCTGGGAAAAGTCCAGATCGACAGCCGTCTCGGAGTGTCCCCCATCGAAGATCTCTGCCTGTGTGGGGGCCTGTGCTGTACAAAGGATGCGGTATGTTTTGGAGGTGTGTGTCTCGATCACTTCGGCAGATTCACCATCTTCCAGTAAGGTAAAGTTGAGGTGGCTCATGTCGATCGTCTGGCCGAGCGTTTGTGTCGCCTGTTGAAGGGCGAGAAACCAGTTGTTGGCTTCGACGATGAGGGGCTGACTTTGTTCTGGGATATGCACTTCAAAATACATGATACATCCTTGTCAAAAGAGCTTTCACTTTTTTCCTTGTAGCAGCGTTATTTTTCGGCTCTCCATTGGTTTTTGTGCGTCGTAATGTTTCCAGTAACTCAGAAGTTGAAACAGCAGCATACAGGCCTGTGAAGAGTTCATGGACCATCGTTTGTGTGTTTTGTGTACGCGATATTGCATTGAATCGTACGCTTGTTTTTGTTTTTTGGCGAGTGTTTTGAGTGTCGCGCTACGAATGAGTGCTTGTTTGCGTCGTTCGAGCAGCGCACCACTTCGTTGTAGAGCCTGTTTTGAAGCTTTGAGCCAGCGTTCACGTCGTTTTTGGTTGTGGGCGAGACGTTTCCGGTTGCGTCGAAAGCTCTTCGTCTTCTTGACGACCTGTTCGATGATCTTGGCTTTATGTTTGGCTGCGCGGAGTTGTCGACTTTGTGCGCGCTTCGCGCGCAGCTCTGCGCGTCTCATTTGTCGTTTGGCGCTGCGGAGTTGTCTGATCGCGAAGCGGAGCCGAGTGAGTGTTTTGCGGATCTTTTTGAGCAGCGCTCTTCGGAGTCTTCTCATCTCGGCGAGTTTTTTGCGCATGACGCGTGCATTTTTGTGGGTGATCTTGCGCAATATTTGGTTGTAGCGTGTTTTGGCCTTGAGGAAAGACGCCTTTTGCTTTTTGTGTCTTGCCCGTAGGATGGCAATCGCCGACTGCTCTTTGATAAACTCGTACTGGCGCTTCATGTTTTCGAATTGTTGCCACGCCTGCAACGCCTGTTGTTCGCTTTTGTCTGCGCGGATCTTGCTGTTGGCAACACGTCGTTCGTTGTAGGCTTTGAAGCGCTCAAACCATTTTTGGTAGAGCGTGATCATGCGGGCATCGCCGCGCGCGTATTTCTGGTAGATCGTGCTCAAGCGTCTCTGAATCTGTGCTCCTCGTGCGTATCGGGCTGCTCGTTGTAATGCGTACTCCGAACGACGCTCTGTTGTGCGCCACTTTCGGGGCATCCTCAAGAAGGTCTGCGCGAGTTTGTTGGCGGTGTCCAATTTCTCTTTGTAGGCATCGCGCTGTTTGGTGAGTCGTTCGAGTTGTTTTTGTCGCCGAGCTTGCTGTCGTGCCGATCCTGTCTTTTGTTCGATGCGTTTTTGGAGCGCTTCGATGCGCGTCTTCAGTCGCTCGATGGGCTGTGTCATGTAACGACGAGGGTGGTATGTTCGGAGTTTTCTGTTGTTGGGCGTCCCGATGGAGAGGGCACCGGCCCGATGTTCGATGAAGCCAATACAGCTTACCCCACGATAGTTTTGTACGGTGCCAGTTTTGGCGCCTGATTCTTTGAGCACTTTGTGTCCATGTTGCTGTGCGACCAGACGCCCGGCGCGTCCTGCTGTTCCCCAACGCAGAACATCGTTCATGGCTTGTTTGATGGTGGGCAAGGTGTTGCTTGGGAGTGTTGGGAGTTGGGGATGTTTTCGTCGCAAGCGCCGTCGATGTGGACCCCTCCAGACGGAACGTATCAAGCGTGGGTAAGAGATGCGTTGTGCAGAGACAAAGCCCGCAAGGGAGGCGAGCTGCTTGGTGTTGGCGTTGTTGACACCCAAAGTCATCGTCATCACAGGGAGGAGGTGGTCTTCTTTGGGGTTGTACTGGAGGATCTTGGTGCCGAGATGAATGATATAGCGCAGTCCGATCTCCATCCGGAGCGCCCGGCACCAGGATAAGACCTCCAGGCGATTCGCAGGATCGCGGAAGCGGAGAATGTAAGTGTGTCGATGGCCATAAAAGACGCCTTGTAGGGCTTTGGGGAAGCCCTGGACGCTGTGTGCGTCGATAAAGCGCGCGAGGGTGTGTTTGGAGACGCGCCGGCTCTTGAGCAATTGTTTGATCGTCGCGGCTTTTGCGGCTTCAAAGACCGCTTGTTTGCGCAGCCCTAACATATACGGTGCGAAGCCCAAGTCTTGCTTGAGGGTGTTCTCTAGAGCTTTAGGGTCGGCGAGGCCGCGCTTCACAGCTCGCCTTGCCTGCTTCAACGTGTACTTTTTGCGATCTTGAAAGAGTTGGAGCAAACCTGTGTGGAAGATATTCTTCCACTCCTTATCTTCGACAAACCACGTCCAGCGGAGTGAGAGCAAAACGAACGCGATGTTAGCTGACATCCTCAGCGCCGAACGTTTGGAGACGTAGGCGGGCATCGTGTGGCTGTTGCGCACCCATGTCCCCTTGGAGCCGTGGAGCTGTTGGTAGAGAAAGCGGCGTTTTTTACGTGTCTTGTCTTTTTGTGTGGGGGGCGGTTTGTGCCCTCTGTTGTAAATGGGCAGCGCGTCGGGCCAGTAACCCGCGATGGTCATGGTCAAGACTTTGAATGTCGAACCGACGACGGGACGTTTTGCCGTTGAGAGGTCGTAGTAGAGGTCACCACCGTATTGTGAGCTGATCATCCCATCTTGGGCGTTGTAGAGTGTGTAGGCGATCTGTAGCGCTGGAAGGTGTTCACGATACCCTTTGAGGGCGTCATTGACGATGCTGATGAGGCCATCTTGGTGGAGAGTGGGCTTTTTCTTGCCTTTTTGAGCGCGCTTTGATGTGGGCGATGGTGTTTTGGGTGCGGTGGGGACGTGTTTTTTCTTGGAGGTGCCGACTGTCAGTTGTCTGTCATATCCGAGCTGGAGCGTGGAACTGTCCCACGCACGGGGGAGTCTTTGTTGTAGCTCCCTTTGTAGCCACGTGCGTAGGTGACTATCGTGTTTATCCCACTTTCGAGAGATCACACGCAGACGACGGATTCCATTGCGGAAGGTTGGCAATTCTTTGGGTATCTTGATCCCCTGTCTGCGGAATTTTCGTTTGATCTGGTCGATGCGTTTGTTCCAGGTCGCGTAAGCTCGTGTGCGTGCTTTGGAGGCGCACTTTCCCTGGCGACAACTTTGGAGATACCAGGGGTTGAGGTGTCCGGGGTTGGGGAGGGAGGAGGCGAGGACGATCGCCTGGTTCCACGATAGTTGGGAAGGGTCTTCGACACCGAAGTAGTACAGGCTCATACGATGAAGCCCGTAATTGGAGGAGTATCCAGCCCATAACGTCGCCATGTACGTCGCGAGCATCTCTCGGGGGGTGAAGGCTTGTGACATGATATAGGAGCGGGGCAATTCATCGAAGAGTTTCAGATGAAGGGTTTGCAAAAAGCGTTTGCCTCTTCGACTGGAGCCGAAGTCCATGAAGTTCTTTGCGGCTTGTAGAGCGGGTGTGCTGCCGCCGACCTTCCTTCGTTGTTTGAGGAAGTAGTAGGGGACACGTAAGAACGCCTGCAATGAGAAGGGTTCACACAGCAATTGTTTGCCATCAGGCAGGTAACTCCACCACCAAGCAGGGGCCTGGACAATGCCTTCTGCGCGCATGATGGCCCGGCTGACCTTCCACTTGAGCAGCTTGGGATCGTTGTAGTAAGGACTCCAATCGCTCTGGCTTTTGGCGAGCATTCCGAGATACTTGCCGTGCTTGTCGTGGAGTGTTTTGAGCTGCAGCGATTTGAGTTCTTGTTGGCGCTTGTGCACACTCACTCTCATCTCTTTGTTGACATAGGCGTAGTACCAATAGTACATGCCGCCGACAAAATCGAAGACGAGCAGCGCGCTAGCGCTGAAGGACAGTAGGAGGACGGTGATCAAAGGTGCGATCAAGCGACGCATGGAGCCGGGGTCGAAGGCTCCGTGGATTTCCCATGAGAGCAAGGAGGAGGACGCGAGACAAAAGACGCTGTACAAAAAGAGGGCAAAGATCGCAAAAGAGACAAAGGTGTGTAACCAGATGCCCAGCGTAAATGTGCGCGAAAACCAAAGATAGCCGAGGCTGATGCCGAACGCGATGAGGAGCAGCTTCCACCCTCTCATACGGAGTTTGGCGTACTGCCAATGGACGCGGGAGAGATACTCCCTCATCCCCTGGAAACTCGCGAGCCCAATCCATACCCAAAGAATCCCCTCAAGACCGACGACAAGAGGTACATATGTTTTGAGCTGTGTGGGCATTTTTAGTATGTGTAGTAGAGCATACACTCCACCTCCACAAAGTAGTCCGATGGGAAGCAGTAGCCAAGCATATCGGTAAAATAGTTTGAGACCTTCCCACCAGAGCGATGGTTGGAGTAAGTCGCGCCAGGGGATTTCGGGACCGTGTTGCACACGAGGGGCGAGCAAAAAGACGTTGAGACCACACGTTTCAAAGGCCTCTGCCAACGACAAACGAGGACCACCGACAGCCAACGTCACCTGCTCCGTCTGCCAACGCTCTTTGGGGATCGTCTCAAACTCATAAGCATACGCTGTATTCGGGTCAATGATCTTTCCGCTCTCGCCGTCTTCTGAGAGGCTGACGTCCAGGTTGGTCATCTCCAATGTCTGACGCAGCAAGGGGAGCCCATCTCTCAACGCGCTAAACCAATCGCTGGCTTTGGCGTACAGGGTCTGTGGAGACTTTCCCTGGTCAAAAGGGATGAGCTGGATCTCGAAAACTTTTTCCTCTGTGCTCACGGTCTTACGCTCTTTTCTGCACTCTCTCGGACTTTTGGTAAAGTCGAGACAACGCGCTGAATCGAGACGACCTCATGGGACGCCTCATGGGATGTATTTGCTCGTGTGCCTCCTCTTTTTGCAATGTACATTCCAAAAGATGAGAAAGCATGTTTTTCGGTCATAACGGGGACTTTAGTTTCACTTTGTATCACAACTCCCCACCGTTGGGAAGCTCTTCCTCCAATGGGTGTGTATTAAAGTTTACACTTTGACGTTGTGTTGGTGTGATGTGTGTACGCGAAGATCTTTGCTGTCACATACTGGGTGCTCCAGGAGGGGACTTGTTGTTTGAAATGATTCGTTTTTTTAGAACGTGACAACATTTGTGACAGCGCTGTCACACGTTGTTACTTGGATGTCACAGCGCTGTCACAAGGTGGCTGTATCTATGCAGCCAACTGAGGCAGCGAAAGAAGTTTCATCGGTTGCCTTGCTCACATTCCAAGTGTGTTCTTTTCCATACAACAAACGAACACCGATCTGGGAACATATTGAGGTTAGATAGTCATGAATCGTTATCGTATGTTGCGTGTTACTTTTGTCTTTGCGTTGCTTGCAGCGTCACTTTCGTTCGTCGCTTGTAGTGATAACAACAATAACAACACTGAAAAAACGGACACAGACGGTGGCACCCAAAAAGAAGGAAGCACCGACAATTACCCCGAAGGTGTTGAGTGTAAAGATAAGGTCTGCACGCTCACAGGTGTGATCACTGAGAGCTTCAAAATGACCGCTGACAAACAGTGGATCCTCAGTGGTGGTGTCTTCATCGGTGATGACAAAGCTGAGACTGTCCTGACCATCGAGGCAGGCACCAAAATCTACGGCGAGACAGCGACGATTCCCGGAACGCTTATTATCCGACGTCACTCTAAGATCATGGCTGTCGGAACCAAAGACGCGCCCATCGTCTTCACCTCATCGAAAGCCGCTGGCTCCAGGGCGCGTGGTGACTGGGGTGGCGTGGTGATCAACGGCTTGGCCAAGATCAACCCATGTGACGCAGGTACATCCCCTTGTGAGGCGCTCGGTGAAGGCGCTGGTAAAGACGGAACAGGTTACTACGGTGGTGACAAGGATGACGACAATAGTGGCGAGCTCAAGTACGTCCGCGTCGAGTTTGCAGGTCGTACCTTTGGTGAAAAGAACGAGCTCAACGGAATCGCCTTTCAGGGTGTTGGCTCAGGGACCAAGATCTCCTACATCCAGGTCCACATGAACAAAGATGATGGTGTCGAGTTCTTCGGTGGAACTGCTAACTTCAAGTACGTCTTGTTGACAGGCATCGGCGACGATAACCTCGACTGGACACAGGGATGGCGCGGAAAAGGTCAGTTCTTGATCGCGCAACAATACGACGACGCAGGTGACAATGGTATCGAAGCTGACAACAACGACAACAGCAAAGACGCCGCTCCCCGCAGCAAGCCGATGCTCTCCAACTTGACACTTATCGGTAGCCCTAACTCGGAAAAATCTGACCTTGGTATGCTTCTTCGTGAAGGAACAGCCGCTAACATCTCCAACGCGATTGTTATCGGCTGGAACGAAGCATGTGTGGCGATCGACCACACCGAGACCTTCAAAAACGCTTCCTCCGATGGGACCTCCCTCACTGGTGAGTTGACCCTGACAAACTCCTATGCAAATGGTTGTGGAAAACTCGCCAAAGAGCCCGGCTCTGATGTGACCGCGAGCTTCAAGGTCGAAGACTTTTTCGGAACATTGAACGCTGACAACAAGACGGATGATCCGATGTTGACAGACCCCTTCAACATGACCGCACCCAACTTCATGCCCAAGTCCGGCTCCCCTGTCTTGACAGGCGCCAAGATCCCCAGCGATTCCTTCTTTGATAAAGTTGATTTTATCGGCGGAATGGGGACCGAGGATTGGACCAAAGGCTGGACAACAGCTGCAAAGAACTAATCACTCATGCTCGAAAGAGCGTGACGAGTGTCTTTTGTTTTTTCGAATTGAGTGTGGACACCATGCTCAATGTTTCATTCACGCATTGTTTTGTTCCTTTTGTATTGATCAAATTGTGAACTTGTCCTCAGTCCTGTGTTGATGAGGTCATCCAGGTGCGACGGTATTTTGGCATCCGTGGAAAGAAGGAGTGGGGACAAGTTCTATTTTTTCTTTTTATATCTTCTCACTTTGCGAGAGAAAGAGCTGCCGTGCATGAGTGTACGGCTTTCTGTGTATCTAGCGAGTGAAGCGTCATTTTCGACGACCGACTTCTAATGCTCCCTACTCTTCCGATCTGTGTACAGATGAGCCTCGGAGGCAAATATACATTATGAAAAAGAAGCTTACGTTACGACATACCTACCATTCGCGTTGGTTTTGGTTGGGTGTGGTGCTGCTCGGTTTGTTGTCCTACTCGGTAGAGGCAAAGAGTCCGGCATCTTTGGCTGCTTCGCTTGCGCGTTTGCGTATCGAGGTTGAGGGGCTCTCTTCAAAGTTGGAAGACCGCAAAGAGTCGATGCGTACGCAACTGCGTACACTCTCCATGCAACAGTCGGCGGCCAAGTTGAGTGTGCAAAAGGCCCAGATGGAGCTCAACATGCTCAGCCAACGGAGCGAGAAGCAACGGACGCAGATCGAGCAAGCCGGGAAGTCGCAAGAGGCGCTTCGACCGATCGTGTTGGCATCGATTACGCGCTTTGAGCAGCAGATGCGTGCAGGGTTGCCCTTTCGTATCAAGGGGCGACTGCAGGCGATCCAAGAGATCGGAAAGAAACTCAAAGGCAAATTGATCACCCCACGTGACGCGGCTGTCCGTTTGTGGAACTTTATCACTGGTGAGCTCAGACTGGCGCGTGAAAATGGCCTCTACACACAGGTCATCGTGCTCGATGGAACGTCCCAACTTGTCGAGATTGTCCGTCTCGGCATGGTGATGATGTACATCAAAACACGCGACCATCGATTTGGGCGGGCTGTGAGGGTTGGGGAGCAGTGGCAGTACAAACTCTATACCGACAAAGAGCAGAGCAAGCAGGTCGAAGCGTTATTTGACGCGATGAGAAAACAGATCCGTGTCGGATTTTGGACGTTGCCCAATGCGCTCTCACGATGATGTGCAGACCTAAAGCGGAGTATTCGTTAATGAGAACTTTGATCGTGATATGGACCCTTTGTTGTGTTTCCTCTTCTGCTTGGGCGATGCCATCGGAGTTGATGCGCGCTTACAAGAAGGAGTTTGCATTTTTGCACGCCCAAAAACGCGCACTGAAGAAACGTCTTCGTTCCTTTGATGCGGACGCAAAAAAGCGCATCAGCCGTGCACAAAGAGATGTGAAGGCGCTACAAGGTAAGCTCTTGTGGACGCAAAACCAAATCGAAAAATTGCGTGAACAACTCAGCCAGACAGAGCGCGTGACGACTCACATCGCAGACAAGGCTGATCGTCTGGATCGCACCTTCGATCAGGCGCAGTACACCCTTGAACAAGCCGGTATCAAGCTCAAGGCCCCCGTGTTCAAGAAGAACACATCGGAAGCTGAGCGCTCAAAACAACGGGCTGCACATCTCGAAGCGTTGTTTCGGCACAGTATCACTTTGATGAGAGGTGGCGCAAAGCTCCGCAAGGAGAAGGGGATCTTCTTTTTGCAGAACGGGACACGTGTCAAAGGTGACATCATTCGTATCGGTCATATCGCGAGCTATGGTATCGGTGGCGGCGTTAAGGGTGCGCTCGCACCTGCTGGTGCCAATCGATTGAAGATCTGGCATCAGGACGCATCATCGACAGCCACGGCGCTTGCCAGTCAAAATCCTCCCAAAAAGATGAAGATCTTCCTCTACGAATCACTGCGCAAAGAGATCAAAGCCAAAGTCGAAAAGACTTGGCTGGATATCATCCAAAGTGGTGGAAGTATCGCGTGGGTCATCGTTGGGCTTGGGTTGTTTGCGATGTTGTTGATCATCATCCGCACATTGATCTTGGTGCTCTCTGCCTCACGGACTGACGCGCTGCTCAAGAAGGTCGAACCGCTCGTCTCATCAGGTCGTTACGATGACGCCGTCGAAGCCTGTCGAGGGTATCGTGGTGCGACTGCGCGTGTGTTGGCGTCGGCGATTGGGATCTTTCAGAGCGGCCGAAGTCGTGCTGAAGACGCGATCTCCGAGGCGATCCTCAAAGAGACCCCCCTTATCGAGCGCTTTGCGTCGATGATTACGGTCTGTGCTGCTGTGGCGCCGCTGCTTGGGTTGCTCGGGACGGTCACGGGGATGATCGCGACGTTCGATATTATCACCACCCACGGGACAGGAGATCCCAAGCTGCTCGCAGGTGGTATCTCCGAAGCCCTCGTGACAACAGAGCTTGGGTTGATCGTCGCGATCCCCACGTTGTTGCTCGGCTCACTGCTCGCAGGACGTGCTGAGTCGATCCTGGGGAATATGGAATGGGCTGCTCTTCGTCTCCTCAACGTCGCCTTCACAAAGGCTCCTGGTCGTGAGTTTCCCACCTCCAATCCTATGATGGGTGAGGAGTTTCAAGGGTTCCCGCTCGACGAGAGAGAAAACATCATCGCCGGTCAGGTGTAGCGCGAAGGAGCACGAGATGTTCACCTGGTTTGAGCAAGTGTTCACGTTCCTCAACCGTGGGGGCTTCGTGATGTGGCCACTTGCGGCGAGCACGTTGGTGCTTTGGTATGCCTTGGGATTCCGCTTTCTCACGTTGCGGCGTGGGACGATGTTGTCTCTTGAGCAGCTCATCGAACAGGTCAAAGATGGGAGCCTTTCACGTCCTTCTGGTGTACTCGATGCGGCTGCGATCGAAGGGGTTGGACTTTTGCGCGAGGAGAGCACGCAGCTCAGGACGCGCCTGGACGAGGCGTTCATTATCTTCGAAGAAGAACTCGGTCGGTACGCATTGTGGGTCAAGATCATCGTGATCATTGCGCCTCTTGCGGGGTTGCTTGGGACGGTCTCGGGGATGATCGAGACATTCGACGCGCTCGGAGATATGGCGCTGTTTACGCAGTCCGGTGGGATCGCCGGAGGTGTCGCGCAGGCGCTGATTACAACGCAGATGGGGTTGGCCGTCGCGATCCCTGGATTGCTCATTGGGCAGGTTTTACAGCGTCGACAAGAGGTCCTGTTCGGTGAGATTGAGCAGTTGAAAGAGTTGATATGTGCAGCGCAAGCGCCTGCATTGCAGCAGATGCCCACTGCAGAAGAAGACGAAGCGCGGAGAGCGGATATGAGATTTTCTAGACGTCGTAAGCAAGAAGCCGATGGTATCGACATCTCACCATTGATCGATATGGTCTTTATCTTGTTGATCTTCTTTATGGTGACGACGACCTTTGTCAAAGATATGCAGTTGGAGTTGGAGCGACCAAGCGCGAAGAGCGCTTCACGTGCGTCGACCAAAGCGATCCGCGTTCACCTCGATCGCAGCGGTGCCATCTATGTCGATGGACTCGCTGTGAAAGTGTGGATGTTGCAGAGCAGGATCCGCGACTCTCTGAAGAGCGAACCTTCGCGGCCTGTCCTTGTGATCACCGATCGCACGATCCAGGCACAGAAGCTCATCGAAGTCGTCGACCAGTGTCGTCTCGCAGGAGCAAAAGACGTTGGTGTCGCGACATTGAGGGAAGCCGGATGAGATACCTGTTGAACCGGCATGTCGGTGCTTCTTTTTCGATGTTGTTTGGCGGGTGGTTGATCCTCTCAGGGTTGATGCTCATGAACCAGCCTCCTGTCAAAAAGAAGAACAAAAAGCACGGACCTTCTCAGTCCTTTATGATCAAGCAACCCAAGCGCAAGCCTCCGAAGAGAAGGGCTCGTCGACGACGGCGTCGTCGACCTCGCCGCAACCGCGTGACACGTGCACCTGCACCGCAGCTCTCCACGGCGCTCTCTAGTGTCCCTCTTGGGATGCCTAATGTTGCGATTGGTGGGATGGATGGTGCTTCTGATCAGCTCCTTGGTGGTGCCAAAGATGCGCGCAATCTCGTGATGACAGAGAAGACCGTAGATCAGCCGCCACGTCCTGTCCATCGCGTCGCACCGCGACATCCACCCCGTGCGATCGCACAAAATATCTCCGGTTATGTGTTGTTTAAATTGCTCATCAGTACGGAGGGGAATGTCGAGCAGGTCCAGGTCCTCCGCTCCAAACCGACTGGGGTCTTCGAGTCCGTCGCGACCGCTGCGATCCAGTCCTGGCGCTTTCGTCCTGCGATGTACAAAGGACAACCTGTCAAGATCTGGATCCGCCAGAGACTGACTTTTCGCTTGCAGTGATCCACCAGTGATGGAGGAAGGGTAGATTCTATGACGTCTCTTTATCCGACAAGATGGTGTGTATGGATTTGTATACTTATCGCGCCTTGTGTGTTCTCGTCGTCCTATGTTGTCCATGCAAAGGACAAAAAGAAGAAAACCCCCAAGGTCGATCACCTCGCGCTCGCGTCGCTGTTGATCCGCGATGGCCATCTCAAGCGCGCCAAACATATCCTCAAAGAAGCGAAGACGACCGAGAAGGGATTCCAACTCGATCGATATCACACTTTGCACGGTATCCTCGCGACCAAAGGCAAAGACTATAAAAAGGCAGCGGTCCACTTTGAGTTGGCCATCAAGCACGCCAAGAAGACGCCTCCTGCGCTCTTTCTCTCACTCTCTCGTTCTTACTACTACGCGAGCCAATACGCCAAAGTCATCGAGACGATCAAGCGCGCGCCTGACGATATCAAGCGACAAAAACCTGCTGTCTTGATGGCCATCCAATCCAACTGGCGACTTGGCAAAAATCCCGAGGCGTTCGCTGCGATTGCGTTTGGTCAAAAGCACTTCCCCAAGATGAGACTGCTCAAGCGCCTGCGGATCTTGTTGTTGGTGGAGCTTGGCTTATTCCAGCAAGCGTCCAAAGAGAGCAAGGCATTCCTCGCGACGGAGAAACCGGAGCTGAAAGACTATCTCGCCTTCGCGGAGGGGTTGCGACAAGCCCGTCAATACAAACGCGCGTATCTACTGTTGGAGCAGGCGCGTCTCATATATCCCGGAAAAAGCGAGCTGTTATTGCGACTCGCACGTGCCTATCTCGATGGCAAAAAGCTCCTCGCGGCAGCCGTTATCCTCGAACGAGCTGCGTGGCTCAAACCCAAGTTGACCGTCGAAGCGGCCGAATTGTATCGTCGCGCGCGTAAGTTTTGGAGCGCCTTGCAACTCAACGCTCGTGTTCTCGATCAGACCGCAAAAATTCGTCAACGGCTGGGGTTATGGATCGAGCTGAAGTCCTTCGAGAAGGTCGTCTTGCTCGTACCACGTCTGTCCCGTTTGGGCCTCCTTCGTGACGAACGAATCGTCTATGCCCTCGCGTATGCGTGTTTTCAAACAGGTCGTTACGCCAAAGCCGAGCTGTGGTTAAAGCAGCTCCGCTCCGCCAAATTATTCCAGAAAGCCAATGTGTTGCGTCAAGCCATGCAGTCTTGTCGGATCAAGCGACACTGGTGGTGTCCCTAGAAACGCCGCAAGAAATCCCTCTAAATGTTTCGCTTTTGATGGATGGAGGCATCTTTTCGATGAGATGGCTATCTTTTACTCTCTTTGTCGGCGTGTTGTTGTGTCTCTCTGGCGATGTGTACGCCAAGGGCGAAGGACATATGCACGTCATTATCTTCGCGCCCAAGACCCACCAGCCACTAAAACACGTGAAGCTCACCTGCCAGGGACGCACATGTCCAACGATGAAGACGGATGCTGATGGCTCCGTCTACACGAAGATTTTACCTGGCAAGATCGTGCTCAGACTCCACACCACAGCGCTTCCCAAGGTCGTCGTGACCCCTCAGATCCCTATCGTTGATGGCGAAGTCACAGAGGTCTTGATCTCCTTGAAGCAAGGGAAAACACCCAGCGACATCGAGGTCGAAGCCGCGATACGTCGCTATAAAATGAAGCAGTACAAGCTCAAGCGCAAGAAAGGACCGAAGATCCTCCTGCGTGGTCGTGTGCTGTCCAAAAAGACAGGGTCACCAATCCAAGGCGCGAGTGTCTATGTGCGTGGTAGTGATGAGGACGCTCGCTCTGACACCAACGGTTGGTTCTCGATCCGGGTCACTGTCGGTAAACACGATATCACCATCATCCATCCAAAATACAACAGCCAAAATCTACAGGGATTTCTCGTCAAACCCAAAGGGAACAAAGCCCACATATTCCGGCTCAGTGAGAAGGTTCTTGAGCTACAAGAGTTCGTCATCACGACGCCCAAGATCGAAGGGAGCACGGCGGAGCTGATGAATCAGCGCAAGCAGTCGAGCACCGTCTCCGAGATGCTCGGCGCCGAGGAGATGGCACGTACAGGGGACTCCAACGCAGGCTCTGCGCTCAAGCGGGTCTCTGGAGTGACATTGGTTGGGGGGAAATTCTTGTACATCCGTGGGCTTGGTGAACGCTACTCAAGTACACTGATGAACCACTCAACGCTCCCAAGTACAGAGCCTGAGAGGCGCGTCGTGCCGCTCGATCTGTTCCCTGCTGGTGTATTGCAACAGATCACCATTCAAAAGACGTATACGGCTGATATGCCCGGTGAGTTTGGTGGTGGTGCGGTCAAACTCTTGACGCGCGGTTTCCCCTCGCGTTTTCAGGCGTCGATCTCGCTATCTTTTGGAGTTGTGCTCGGCTCGACCTTTAGCAATGGATTGTTCACAAACGCACCTGCGACAGATGGTTTGGGGATCGACTTTGGTTACAGAAGCCTTCCCAAGATCGTCAAAGAGGCGTCCGACAAGAGCCCACTTCGTGAACGCGATATGTTCTCCACAGACGGATACACAGCGGAGGAGTTGAAGACGTTTGGCGAGGCGATGCCCAACACGTGGGGGACATCGGAGCGCATGGTCTTGCCGAACTTTGGTATCTCAGCGTCACTCGGGAATCGCCTCGATCTCGGCGCGACAAAGCTCGGCTTCATCGCCTATCTCTCCTACGGAAATGACTGGCTGAAGACACGTCCTGAGCGGAGCTTTTTTGCGCTTGGTGAAGGAAAGAAGCTGGTCATCGCCAACAAGTACACCTTTGATACGCTCAGCAACAACATCAAACTCGCCGGTATTTTGGTGTTGGGGGCGGACTTTGGTAAGCATCACAAGCTCCGTCTTGTGTCCTTTATCAACCGCCTGACCGATCATGAAGTCCGCCAATATGAGGGATACAACAACGACGCCAATGCGAACATCCGTGTGACACGTCTGCGCTGGGTAGAGCAGATGTTGTTTGCCCAGCAGGTCCGTGGGGAGCACGTCTTTACTGGCCTTAACAAGCTGCGCCTCGATTGGCGCTACACGCTCTCTGTGGCGTCGCGTATAGAACCCGATCGACGTGAGTATCGTTACGATCAGGAGCCTGACAATCCCGATCTATGGCTGTTATCCGATAGACCAGAAGGGAACCAGCGTTTCTTCAGTGAGCTGCTCGATCTCAACCACGATATCGCGCTGGATGTGACATTGCCTTTCCTGCAGTGGGGTGGGCTGAAGGCCAAACTCAAAGCTGGTTTGAGCGGTGTGTTCAAGGACCGGGAGGTGGACACGAGGCGGTACAAGTACCTGCATCAGGGGCCTGACGCAGGGAACTCCGATGTGATCTCCAAATCACCAGGGGAGATCTTTGTCCCCGAATATCTGGATCGCGAGGGATTTCAGTTTGGAGAGATTACACGTCAGACTGATAACTACCTCGCTGAACAGCAGATGTTTGCGGGGTATCTGATGGGTGATGTACCCTTGATGAAGGGGCTACGTCTGTCGCTCGGTGCGCGGTTTGAATATTCGAATCAGAAGGTCTTGACGTATGAGCTGTTCAATCCAGACAAGACACCTCTGCCTGCGGAGTTAGAGACGTTTGATATCTTGCCGGCGGCGTTGATCTCCTGGTTTGTCACGGAGAAGATGGTGCTACGTGCGGCGATCAGTCGGACTGTATCACGTCCGGACTTTCGTGAGCTGTCTGAGGCGACCTTTAACGATGTCTCAGGTGGACAACAGATCTCTGGTAATGCCGATCTGAAGAGGGCGCTGTTGACGCACGTTGATATGCGGTGGGAGTGGTATCCCAGTATCGGTGAGGCCGTGTCTTTTGGCGTGTTTTACAAGCACTTTGAACAGCCGATCGAGTCGATCATTATCGTCAGCTCGCAAAACCTCGTGACATTCGACAACGCAGAAGGCGCCAATAACTTTGGCTTTGAGTTCGATCTGCGCAAGCGTTTTGGGTTTCTCCACAAAGCGCTGCAGGATTTTTACTTCGCAGGCAACTTTACCTTTGTGTGGTCGAGGGTTGTGCTCGCGAAGAAGGCCGGGACGATCCAGACCTCGAATGAGCGACCTTTGCAGGGGCAGTCTCCCTTTGTGATCAACGCGCAGCTTGGGTACGACAATGTCGAGACCAAGACGCGCTTTGCGCTGCTCTACAACGTGTTTGGAGAGCGCATCTCTTCGGCTGGTTCACTCGGCGCGCCTGATACGTACGAGCAGCCCTTTCATCAACTGGATTTTGTCTTTAGTCAGACGTTGGCGTCGGGCTTTTCGATCAACTTTAAGGCTAAGAATTTGCTCGATCTTCCCGCACGTTTCACACAGGGAGAGGAGACGACCTTTATGGTGACGAAGGGGCGCTCTTTCTCGCTCAGCTTGAGCTATAAGTTTAAGTAGCCCTGTATGTGGTCGTTTTGATTGTGCTTTGAGTGTGTTTTCTTGCCTCTCGTGATGAGCGTGCTTATATTGCTTTGGTCCATTCGACACGTAAGGCTGTTGAAAAGAACGGTCTCAGGTGCCACAAGTTTGTTTGTATAACGAGGAACGCTGCGATATGGGGTCGCAACGCAATTGACCTGTTTTGGGTCGAGGAGGAGAGTCACTGTGTGTCCAGGGAGGAAGTCTATGTCAAGTCGGTGGGAGCGAGTTTTCTGTTCCCTTTTTTTTGTGTCTTTGTTATGGGTTTGGGGTGGTGTTGAGGCCACGGCGAAAGAAGCTGCAGTTGTCCACACAGCAGTGCCAAAGTATACATTTCTGATCAGCCTTGATGGTTGGGCGTATCGTCACCTGTGGGACAAGAAGTTGTCCATGCCCAATCTTCGGAAGCTCGCGAAGAAGGGACGGTGGGGGGATTCTCGCACGACCTTCCCGAGTATGACTTGGTCGTCACATGCGTCCCTCGTGACGGGGCAAACGCCTGCAAAGCATGGGATCCTGGGAAATCGTTGGTTTCGCGACTTTAAGACGATCATGATCCCTTCATGGGATGTGGTCGAAGAGACGCGCAAGAGCGCGACGATTTACGACCTTGCGTTTGACGCGGAGCTTCGACCTGCTGCGATCATGTGGCCAGGTACACAGGGCTCCCAGTCCATCTATTACAATCTCCCAGAGTTGACCAAAAAGTGGTTGATCCGCAAGCACATCTCCAGACGGATGTGGAAGGTCTTGCGTAAGGTTTCGGTGCGTTCTCTGTCTCGACTGCACTATCTGATGAGACAAGAAGGAGATCGAACCGATCGTTTAGCGGCGAAGGTGACGATCGAGCTGATCCGCCAAGAGAAGAAACGTCCGCGGCTCTTCATGGTGCACTTTTTGGGGCTGGATCACGCGCAGCATTCGATGGGGACGGACCCCAAACGTAACAAAAAGCTACGCCGCTCTGCGCGACGTATTGATAAGCACATCGGCGACATCGTTGCGGCGACCAAGCGGGCCGGGATTTTCCACCAGAGCACCTTTGTGCTGGTCTCAGATCACGGTTTTATCGAGGCCAAGTATTCGATTGATCCACGCCGACTGTTGATGAAGGCGGGGTTGAGTCGCTATCACAGCGTCAACTCTCGACGAGCTTCCAAAGAAGATGTCTTCGTCACGAGGAATGGCCATACAGCGTTTGTGTACATTCGTAAGGATCGTGGAAAGCGCCGTTATTGGAAGCTCCGTCAGCGTGCCATTCGTGTGTTCCGCAATTGCAAACATGTTGAGAAGATCTTCACACCTGTCTCCTACGCCAAATTAGGTTTTCCTACGCCAGCACAGCATCTTGGAAGCCCCGATTTCATCGCTATGACAAAGCCTGATAGCTTCTTTAATTACCACAGCTCTAAAGCAGCTGTATTTCGGGTGAAAAACCTGGCGTTTCACGGCTATCTCCCCTCTCATAAAGACCTGTGGACGTCATTTGTTGCCTTTGGTGCGGGGATTCAGCCATCGAAGAAGCGTGAGTCGATCCGCAACATCGATATCGCACCGACACTCGCGACGTTGTTACGTCTGCGTTGGCCCAAAGAGACACAGGGACGCTCTTTGAAGGGGTGGTTTCGTCAAGATACGCTGCGTGCTCTCAAGAGAGCCTCTGAGGCAATTCAGGGAACACCTTTGTCTGCCAAGAAGACAGGGACTGAAGAGAAGACAGGGACGAGCAGTGGGGATGAGAAGAAGAACGTCGGTGGCTGACTGTTGTGGGGAGAGGGGACGAGGTGGTTTTCTCGCGAAGTAAGCGTACAAACATGAGATGACATTTTATTTGTGATAAGCGACTTCTGAGGACTCGATGTCTCTGTATTGAACTCGGTTCTCAAGAAGCCCCTTCCAAAGGTTTAGCCGGCGGGAGGGGAGAATTCACTTGTACGTTCAGGCATTGTGCCCGGACGTTGTGCTGCATTGCGTGGTGTCGATGTCGTAGCTTCGTGCATTGTGTCCGGACGTTATGCTGTACGGTGTGACATTGTATCCGTAGGCACAGGCATGATGTCGTACTGTGTGATGTTTTGTCCGCAGGGGTAGGCATTATGTTAGCCTGCGATGCGGTGTGGTGTGGTGTGGTGTGGTGTGGTGTGGTGTGGTGTGGTGTCCGCAGGGGTAGGCATTATGTTAGCCCGCGGTGTGGTCGGGGGTTTTATTCGTAGGGACAGGCCTTGTGTCCGCCCGCGGTGTGGTGTTTTGTCCGCAGGGGGAGGCATTGTGTTAGCCTGCGATGCGGTGTTTTGTCCGCAGGGGGAGGTATTGTGTTAGCCTGCGATGTGGTGTGGTGTTTTGTCCGCAGGGGTAGGCATTGTGTTAGCCCGCGGTGTGGTGTTGTGTGGTGGGTTTTATTCGTAGGGGCGGGCCTTGTGTCCGCCCTCGATCAGGAGCTGGCGAGGACTTCTTTGCGGATATCGCGGGTACGTTGGATATATTTGGTGAGGAACTCTTTGAAGTAGGGAGCACGCCAACGGATACCAAACTCTTTGGAGCGTTTGAGGACTGTCTTGGCTGTGATGCCTTTGCGCAAGCCAAAGAACGCGAGGCCAAGAATACTGGAACGTTGGCCAATGCGACAGTGCATGTAAAGTGGTTTGGGGACAGATTCGAGGAGACCACAAACTTCATCGACAAAGTTGTCGTTGAGTTTGTTGAGTGTGACGGGGATGTGGACATAATTCATGCCGAGAGATTCGACTTGTTCACCTTCATCTTGTGGGCTGAGGATTTGGTCACATTCACCCTTGATCGTCAAGTTGACGACTGTTGAAAATCCCTTTTGGGCGAGGTTTTGGATCTCATCGACGCCAACTTGGGGACCGATTGTAACGCTTGAGTCAAGTTTGATTTTATCTTGAAGCATGAACTCTCCTTTTTCTTCCGTGAACAAGAACCGTTGGTTGTGAGGTGTCAAAGCAGGCACCTTTCGCTTCGGTAAATGTAGGCAGGCAGCGAACCAACGTTGCTATGTCTCCCTGATACGCGTGGATTGCGTGGGGGGCAGGCAGGAAGATGAATTGTATCATCACAATAATGATAGGTATTTTTCTTTTCAGATTCAAGGGGGAGCGCGAAAAAAAATAGATCGTTTTGTGGTACAAGCTCGTGATAGAGGGGAGACTGTGGAGAGAAAAAAACAGACAGGATGACAATGGCAAGGTCAATCACTTCGAGCAAAGAAGTGATGTAAGGAGCTGGGACGGATTGCCATCCTGTCCGTTGGAAAGAAATCGAGATGAAGTGTTCCAGCGCGATGACGATCTGTCAAGTATGCAGATCGAAGTAGGCACATTTTCTTTGTGCTATACTGACGTTGCGTCTTGGTTTTTTGTGCGTTGTCTGCATAAATATGCACATGTATGAGCAAGCCATTCATGTTTGTGGAAAGGTCGGTAAAGTATGTCTTTGGATGACGAAGTCCTTGTTGAGTTGCCACCCCAGCCCGCATCGGAAGGGAGCGGCGATTCCATTTATGAAGGTCTCTTGCATGAAGATGCCTCTCTGCGAGAAGTTGCTTGGAGAGAATTTTTTTCTCAACATACAAATGTCCCTCGTGAACCGATCGAGAGCGCGCTCTCTCATCCTTCACCTGCGATCCGTTTGACAGCCATCTCTTTTTTACTCCAACACGATACCACACTCTTCACAGAAGATCTCAAAGAAAGTCTCACACATCTCTTTTCCCCTTCTGTTTGGTGGGAGTACCAGTGGGAAGCCGTCCGGCTGTTGCGTCGTTTTCGCTGCGGTGATTGGCTTTGGCCCCACCTCTCCATCTTGCTACAAGTGGGCCAACGTCTTCTCTCTCTTGAGGTGCTGTGTGCCCTCGACGAAGCCCCTCAGCGCCCCTGTGATGCGCGTGAATACATCGATACACTCGCGGACTGCTGGTCTTTTGATGATGTGCGAAGCCGCTGCAAGTTGTTGGCGATGATGGTCGCACATGCACGGCAAACACAACTAGAGGTGCATACCTTTTCGATTTTTCAGCGTCTGTTACAACCACTCGAAGGCTTTGATGAGACCTTGTCGTACATGTTTGGCTGGGCCTTTATCGGTCTTCAACTCCCAGCCGCGTGGGATTATTTGTGTGATGATCTGCGCATGTTTGAGCGCAAAGAGTGTTGGCGTGAGTGGTATCTCGCGCTCCCTCTCACCTATTTGGATCGAGCGATCCGCTTACACGAAGATCGCGACGATCTCTCCTACCTCGTTCGTGTCCTCGGTGGACATCGAGAAGTCGGTGCTTTTGAGCGCCTCATGGGATTTCTTGATCCCGCCTTCTGGCAGCGCGATCACGTCCCTGAAGGGTTCCCGTGGGGAGCCGAAGAGGATGGAGTGGCTGATGCGATCGCTGCACTTGGTGATAGCAAAGAGATCAGAAGTCTTCCTTACTTGTATGAACGCTTTCTCGACGCGCTGCCACAGCTCCGCAATACACTCCTCCACGCGATCGGGGAGATCGGAGAGACCACCTCTATCCCCTGGCTTCAGCAGGTTTACGGGCGTTATCCCGAACACCGCTATGCTGCGCGTGACGCGTTGTTTCGGCTTGGAGAGCTCTCCACACTTGACGATCTGGAGGCCGAGCTGCTCACCCAAAAGTGGCCCCACAAACCTTCTCTCTCGCTCCTCTCCAGACACGCACCACAACGAGCTTGGGGCGTCCTCTCTGCGCTTTTGAAACAAGAAACCCCACAGGATCTGTACCAAAGAGGGTTTATGGATTGCATACGCGAGCTGGATGACGACGCACCAAGACAAGCTGGCCTGGACTTGCTCACACATATCCCCCTCGAAGAGCGAACGATCCCCGATCTGATCTGGCAACAAAAACACGCTCCCGAAAGATTGGGAGATCCTGGCTTCCTTCATCGCCTTGTCGAGCATGGTGGCGAAGACCTGTGGGATGCCTGTTACTATTTTGATGTCCTCGTAAAGTCCGGTCTGGCGACAGAGGAGATCGCGGCGCTCTTGGTGCGTCGAGCGTCTGGATATAGCGGCCTGGAGCTGTTGGTCACCAGCGACGTCTTGTGTTCTTTCTGGGAGCACCGGAAGGAGAGCCCATCTTCTCTTGAGAAAGATAACTGCGTCGAGTTTTTACAGCAGTGTGTCGGCGACGGGGATCCTGTTCTCGTCGTGACTGCGATCGAGACCATCACACGCTGTGCGTTTGTCAGGCCTTCGAATGTCGCGTTGCTTCGTCACTGTTGCGATTCTCCCTTCTCAGACGTCCGCTACGCTGCGTTGCGAGCGCTCGCTTCGAGTGGGACGCTCAAAAAAGATGATATCGTCAAACGCTGGCGTATGGGACATGAACGTGACAGCTATGAGGTCGTCTCGGTCCTTGTGAGAGCCGGGATGGATGAGGGGAAAGTGTGGTTGTTGCAGTCTTTTGATGACGCGCCTGTCTGGATGCGACGACGTATTCCCTGGCTCATGCGCTTCGTCAAAGGGGTCGAACTGGAGGAGCCATTGCGAGGCTACGTAGACGATGATGACCCGATGACGCGATTGGAAGCCGTACGCACTCTCGTGCTCAAACAATGTCTCTCGCGCGCTGAGCTTTACGACCTTCTCGCACAAGAGGAGACCCTGTGGATGCGTCGAGAGATCGAAGAACTCCTCCCCTACACGAGCGAAGAGCAACCCGAACACCCCACCGCATATTGGGCGCAAATGTGGGAAGATGCCCTCTATTGAGCCTAGCCCTTCCTACTCATCGACCCTTGACCTACCCCATCCAAAAGAAGCCTCGACATTTCTCCCTATCTGTGGAAAATGAACATCCATTCATGGAACAAAACATAGCTATTCCTACATGATAGAGGAGTTGAGTATGGCACAAGAAGCTTACGTATTCGATGCGATCCGTACGCCGCGTGGTCGGGGCAAAAAGAACGGCTCTCTTCACGAGGTCAAGCCCATCGATCTCGTCGTGACGTTGATGCGAGAGATGCAACAACGTCACGAACTGGACACTTCACAGGTCGACGATGTGGTCCTTGGTTGTGTCACGCCTATTGGCGAACAGGGGGCGGATATCGCGAAGATCTCAGCACAGTATGCTGATTGGGATATCGACGTGCCTGGTGTGCAGCTCAACCGCTTCTGTGCGTCTGGACTCGAATCCGTCAACGTCGCCGCGATGAAAGTACGTTCGGGGTGGGAACATCTCGTCGTCGCAGGGGGCGTCGAGTCGATGTCCCGCTATCCACTTGGTGCAGATGGTGGCGCGATGGTGTTGGATCCTGCCGTCAACGCAGGGACAAACTTCGTCCCACAAGGGATCGGGGCGGACCTGATCGCGACCCTCGAAGGTTTCTTTCGTGAGGATGTCGACGCGTTTGGTTTGCGCTCTCAAAAGCTCGCCGCAGAAGCCTGGAAGGAAGAGCGATTCAAGCGCTCTGTCGTCCCTGTCCTCGACCAAAATGGTCTATGCATTCTCGACCACGATGAGTACATGCGTCCGAGCTCCACGATGGAAGGTCTCGGGCGTTTGAATCCCTCCTTTGCGATGATGGGGGAGATGGGTTTCGATGCCGTCGCCCTGCAAAAGTATCCCGAGGTCGAGCGCATCAATCACGTCCACACTGCCGGAAACTCCTCGGGGATTGTCGATGGCGCATCGCTCGTCTTGATCGGTTCCAAAGAAAAAGGGGCCGCGCTTGGATTGACACCTCGTGCGCGTATTCGGGCCGCTGCGCTCGTTGGGACTGAACCCACGATTATGTTGACTGGACCCGCCCCAGCGACCAAGAAAGCCCTCAAGGTCGCTGGTATGGACATCAATGATATTGACCTGATGGAGGTCAACGAGGCCTTCGCGTCTGTCGTGTTGCGCTTTTTGAGGGAGATGGGCGTCGACGACATGGATCGTCTCAACGTCAACGGAGGCTCGATCGCGATGGGACACCCACTCGGTGCCACAGGCTCTATCCTCCTCGCCACGCTGCTCGATGAGCTTGAACGTCAGGACAAAACGACCGGGCTGATCACGCTCTGCGTAGGCGGTGGTATGGGTATCGCGACGATCATTGAGCGCGTGTAATCTCTTCTCAATAGGCAATCATACAGGAGCACACAGATGGCATTTCGATATGAAAAAGATCAGGATGATATCGTTACGTTGACCATGGATATGGAAGGGCGTTCGGTGAACGTCATCAACGACGCGTTTGGGAAGGGATTTCAGCAGGCGCTCGCGACCCTCCAAAAAGAAGAAGACCTCAAAGGCGTGATCCTCACCTCGGCCAAAAAAGTCTTCCTCGCAGGCGCCGATCTCGAACAAATCTACGAACAAACAGATCCCAAAGTCCTCTTCGAATCCACCGAAGCGATGAAGGCCGGTCTTCGTCAGCTAGAGAAGCTCGGCAAGCCTGTCGTCGCGGCGATCAATGGGACCGCCCTCGGTGGTGGGTATGAGTTGGCGCTCGCATGTCACCACAGGATCGCGATCGACTCTGATCGCATCAAGATCGGTCTACCCGAGGTCTCTCTCGGCTTGATCCCTGGCGGTGGTGGTATCACGCGAATGGTTCGTATGCTCGGTCTTCAGGCGTCATTCCCTTACCTGACAGAGGGCAAACAGCTCAAGCCCAAAGCGGCGAAAAAAGCAGGCCTCATCGATGATCTCGCAGAAGATAAAGCACAGCTGATCGAGAAAGCCAGGGCGTGGATTCACGCCAACCCCAAAGCACACAATCCCTGGGACGGTGAGAAGTTTCGTATCCCCGGCGGTGATCCCAGACGTCCAGCGATCGCGCAGATGCTCGCCATCGCGCCGGCGATCATGAAGAAGAAAACGTTTGGCAATTACCCCGCAGCCCAGGCCATTATGAACGCCGCTGTCGAGGGAGCCTACGTCGACTTTGACACTGCAAGTCGTATCGAGTCCCGCTACTTCGTCCAGGTCGCGACAGGACAGACCAGCAAGAACATGATCAACACGTTCTGGTTCCAACTCAACAAGGTCAACGCTGGAGAGAGCCGCCCCAAAGATATCCCACGACAAGAGACCAAGAAGGTAGGTGTCCTCGGTGCAGGGATGATGGGGCATGGGATCGCTTATGTCTCAGCCTTTGCGGGGATCGAAGTCGTGCTCAAGGATGTCTCCAGAGAGCGGGCTGAGGAGGGTAAAGCCAAGATCGAGAAGCTGCTCAACAAGCGCGTCTCTCGTGGTCGTATGACCGAAGAGAAGAGAGACAGTATCCTCCAGCGCATCACTCCGACAGGGGACGCCAAAGATCTTCAGGGTTGTGACCTGATCGTCGAAGCTGTCTTTGAAAATCGCGAACTCAAAGCCAAAGTCACCAAAGAGGCCGAAGCGGAGATGCTTGGAGATGGTGTCTTTGCGTCCAACACCTCTACACTTCCGATCTCTGGCCTGGCCGAAGCCTCAGTCAGACCCGAAAAATTTGTCGGACTGCACTTCTTCTCTCCTGTTGAAAAGATGAAACTCGTCGAGATCATCACTGGTGAGAAGACGTCTCCTGAGACACTCGCCAAGGCTTTCGATTACGTCCTCCAGATCAAGAAAGTACCGATCGTCGTCAATGACAGCCGTGGCTTCTACACTTCACGTGTCTTCAGTACCTACGTCTTCGAAGGGATGGCGCTGCTCGCAGAGGGACAATTGCCTCGTGCGATCGAGGCCGCTGGCTTGCAAGCCGGTATGCCTGTCGGACCCTTCGCGGTCTCCGATGAGGTCAGCATGAGCTTGATGGCCCATATCCGCAAACAAACCCGTGAGGACCTCGAAGCCGTCGGGGAAACATTGCCACATCACCCCGGCGAAGTCGTGCTCGAAAAGATGGTCACGATCGATCGACTTGGAAAAGCCCACGGCGCAGGATTTTACGAGTATCCCAAAGGTGAGGCAAAGCACTTGTGGCCCGAACTCCACGAACTCTTTGTCGACGAAGACGCGCCGAAAGCCTCCCAGCAAGATCTGATGGATAGGTTGATGTTTATCCAGTGCCTTGAGACGGTCCGCTGTATCGAAGAAGGTGTGTTTACATCTGTCGCTGATGGAAATGTCGGTAGTATCTTTGGTTGGGGTTTTGCGCCGTTTAAAGGTGGGACACTTCAGTTTATCAATGATTACGGTGTCGCAGCGTTTGTAGAGCGCGCTCAGCAGCTCGCTGAGGCCCACGGTGAGCGCTTTGTGCCACCACAAATGCTCATCGATATGGCTGCTGAAGGTCGCACTTTTGTATGAGCTCGTGAAGGCCCCCTTGTGCAGGCTTTTGTCTCTTCAGTCGCCTGAGGTGACATGACCTCCTTGCGCTCTTGTTTCGAAGACGTCATGATGATCACTGTGTGTTGGATTTTTTTGTGGTGGTTTCGGACAGGATGTGTGTGTGATGTGGCGCCTTTGTGGGCTTCTTTTGTGTTTGTGTCTCTTCTCGTGGTCTTGTGATCAACGCCCGTGTCGCGTGGATGCTGATTGTCCCGTCAGCAAGCGTTGCTATACTCCTCTCTTTATCTGCCTTCAGCCCGGTGAAGTCTGTCGTCCTCCCCAACGTCAACAGTGTTACACACAGCGCGCCGGTTGTACAAAACAGGCGGACGGCTCCTTTCTGTGTGCTGGGATATGTCAGGTCGGAGAACAGAGCTGTACAGAAGAAGGGCAGTGGGAAGCTCGATGCATGGGAGAACAAGGCCCACAAGAGGAGGTCTGTGACGACGCCAAGCGTGATGAAGATTGTGATGGCGTTGCAAATGAAGGTTGCGCCGACAAGGCTCGTTGTGAGCAGCTCAACACAACCTCCCTCCCTCTCACCCTCAGCATCGATAACAAACAACCCTATACATTGCGCGCTACGGTTTCGCTTCCCACGACGTTCTCTGCAAAGTGGGAGATGCTACCCTCGATCTCCGTACGCCCACAGTCGTGGTCTGTGCAGGAGGTGAGCTGGGCTGATGCAGCCCACTCGCGCGTGCAGATCTTGCTTCAAGGGTCGTCGTGGTCTTTGCCTGTTCTTGGAGAGGTGAGTGGGACCATCGCTTTGAAAGAAGGGCGCTGTTTGGTGACGTGGCCGCTTCGTATCAAGCAAAGTATGTTGACTTGTGAAGCGGGGAGTACCTTCTGTGAGGACGGTTGTGTCGATCTAAAGAGCGCAAATGCTCACTGTGGAGCGTGTGGTGTCTCTTGTACTGCCGGGCAATCGTGCTGTGATGGGGTGTGTGTCTCGCTTGCGTCCGACACACATTGTGGTGCGTGTGGGAACGTGTGTGAAGTTGACTCGCGATGTTGTGGGGGGAAGTGTGTGTCGCGAAGTGATGTGGCGCATTGTGGTGCTTGTCAGAAGGCGTGTTCGCAATCGCAATTTTGTGCCAACGGTCGATGTGTCGCCTGCCAAAAAGACGAACACTGCATGGCTGGGGAGTTTTGTCGCGTCGGTCAATGTATACGCTGTCCTGGAGATGCACGGTGTGATGTGTTGTTACGTGCAGGGAGTGGGCGTGTGTTCTTTCGGGATATTGTAGGGGTTGGTGATGATTGGTTTGTGGCGGGTACATTCTCTAATTCGATCCAGCTAGGTGCGTATACAACCCAATCCGCAGGTCGTGATGATCTCTTTGTGGCAAAGTACGGGCAAAAGCAGGGATGGCGATGGCTCAAAGTGGCAGGGAGTCGCGCAAGTGATGAACGCCCTCGGTTGATGCTGAGGGCATCCGGTGATGTGTTCTTTTTGGGCTTTTTTGGAGTCGGGACATTTCCACTATTTCGGGACAATGCGCCAACCTCGAAGAGTATCGAGATAACGACGTATGGGCATACATTGTTCTCACGAGTCTCATCGTCAGGGGCGCTGCAGGATGTTTTTGGATTTGGTGGCATCGCAAATTACGCAGGAAGGATGTTGCTTCGTTCCGACGCAGCGCAGTTTGTCCCTTCTGTGGATGGTGGTGCGTATGTCGCGTTCAACGTGATCCAAAGCCAAGGCCTGAAGTGTGGTGAGACGTCCATTTCACTGCCTGATGAGCCCTCTGTCCAACGTGGTCACGCGACAGGTGTGATCCGCGTGGATGCACAAGGTAAGTGTGTGTGGGGTCGAACAGCAGGGGGGTTGGATGGTAAGACCTTGGTCTCAGTGCTCGCTTCGGATGGCAAGGACGGCGTGTTTGTCGCGGGAAGTCTAGTGTTTGGGTCGCTTCATCGAAAGGCTTTGTTTGGCACACACACGTTGGCTGCAAGAGATGACAAACAGAGCGACACAGACGCTTATATCGCAAAACTCTCTGCCAAAGGGGAGTACGTATGGGCGACGGGAGTATCTGGACTTTCGGAGGACGTCATTCGTGGTGTGGTCGTCGACAAGAGTGGGGATGTGCTTGTACTTGGAACATTCATCAATGCGCTAAAGGTTGGAGACAGACTCTTTCAAACTGCCGGAGATCGCGACATCTTCTTCCTACGTGTCGATACAAAGGACGGTCGCATCAAGTGGGGGAAGCAGCTTGGGAGCTCAAAGGAGAACGAACAACTCCTTTCTGTTGTCGATGGGAAGGATGGATTCATCTACGCAGCGATCGCTTTTACAGGCGAAGTGCGATTAGGTGCATCATTGCTGAAGACACGGGGAAAACAGGACGTCGCCATCGTAAAAATGGATCCTTGGGGAAACGTGCATCAAACCCTTCATATTGGTGGGGCTCTTGATGATTCAGTTGTACGCCTTCGGATGTCTGGGCAAGGACAACTCTTGATCTTGGGGACAACTGCGAGTCCACGTTTGCAGCTCGGTCCACATACATTGATCCACCCAACACAAAAAGACGAGCAAGTTGGTTGGGTGTGGATGGTGAAACTGTAGTCGGTTTGGACATAAGCCATTTTGCTCTAGGGGAAGGTCAGGGGATCTCGTTTGATATGGTGTTCATTCGGTCCTGTGAGGAGCAGATAGGTGTGTTTGTTGGCAATACGCAAGCTCCCTCTCCATCGATAAATGGGGGACGCTACTGTCTGGAATGTGTAGGAGACCTTGCTCTTTTGGGTTCCGTCTGGTGCGTAGCGGAGCCACGTCGAAGTCCCGTCGTACAACGTCCCAGCCTGCAAGATAAAGTCATCACCAAGAAGCGGTATATCGATAAGGTTGTTTTGATTGACGTTGTTTGTAAACTTCTTGTGTTGGGGGCCGTAGGAGATAAATGTCTTCAACTTTCCGCTGTATGTATAGAAGGCGGCGACCATGTGTCCATATGTGGTGATGTTAGGTTCACGGTGCATCCATGTCACGACGACATCGCCCTGGTGATTCATCTTTGCGAGGAGGACCCCTGTGTTGTGGAATCTTTGCGCATATGCGCCGTTTATTTTCAACTCGACAAAGTCTTTGTCGATGAAGCCTTTTTGTATATCAAATCGTCTCATGTAGAGCGATGTTGGTCGAATTTGTGATCGACAGAGTAGCCACCCTGTCCCATTGGTAGGATGCAGTGTGAGTGTGCTTGTGTTGCTGCACGGTTGCTTGGGGAGGAACGTCAGTGTTCGTTGTGCTTGGGCTTTTTCGTTGTAGATGTTGAGCTGGTAAGGGCGCTGTTGTATATCGAGCGCGCTCGCGGTGTGGCCGATCGTTGCAAAATTTCCCTGCTGATCCATCGCCACCTCCAACCTCATCGCGGTGTTGGTATAGGTATACCCTTGATCGAGGGGAGGCGTGAGTGGCTGACAGTGTCTGTCGAAGAGTCTCATGCGGATGTGTGGTTGGTTCTTTATCTGCTCATACCATGTCACGAGAAAGTTACCTGTTTTCCGTGCTATATGTAGCCTCACTCCTAATGAAGTGAAGCCTCCGATTTTTTGAAAGTGTGCATCTGAGATACGAAAGAGGCTCCGCTTGACGGTCATATTGGCGCGATAACAGACCCCCATGACCTGTCTGTTTGCGCCGTGTACAAAGGCCGCCGCGATATCACCATTTTCTGCGATGTCGTATGCGTCGAGTCGGGGAAAGGAGATGGTCTCTGTATTGGCGCAGGATTCATCTATTTTTCCGTCACAGTCGTCATCAAAGTTGTTTCCACAGATCTCTGCGTGTGGGACGTATTCGCCTTTACATGCGCCCCAATGCGAACCATCCGGGTGACAAAGCTGTCTGCCTTGCTTGCATGGTGCAATGTAGCTGTCCTGGAAGGTTGAGCAGGCACGGGAGGCGTAAGGTTGACAATGACAGAGCGCCCCCTGACAGAGACCTGCACCTGTTTGGAGATAGCCATCTGCGCGGATAATCTGGCGTTGATGGACTCCATATGCGCGCTTCTTGGAGAAGCGCAACATCAACCCTTTGGGGATCGCTGTGTGGGCGATAGGAGTGCCTTTTTTGCTGTAACGGGAGAGATAGACTGTTCGGTTGTCGTGTGGATCGTCGTTGTGGAGGATGACATCATCACCGAACAGTGATTGTCGATGTGGGAGGGGATGGCCTGTGTCTGTCGAGCCGAGCAGTGTTCCATCTGGAGCGAGAAAGTAAGTGTACGTCTGCCGGAATGTATTGTTGATTCCTATTGCGGTGTGCCCGTCGTCTTTTACTGCAAGAGCGTGTTCGATGATTGGAAAGTCGTGGTGTGTGAAGAGGGTAAAGGACGTACCTTGTGGATTCTTAGAGTGTAGATCGAATGTTCTCGTATACATCGCGCTCGCGGGTCCTCTTTGTGTGCAACTGATGAGCCCTTTGCCATGACTGTTGAAGGCGAGCCTGAATGCTCCTGGATTGGAGAGTGTGTTGCTTCTGGGAGGACCGCCACAGATCGTTCGTGTGTTGTTGAGCAGCGGGAACACTGCGATCACCTGGCCTTTTGTGCCAAAGAAGCGCAGCGCAGTGTTGTCCTCTCCATCATTTGTGATGATGGCGATCTGTCCAGTTGTATTGATGTGCAAGGCATGAAAGAGATGGGACAGGTGGTTGTTTTTGATCGTCGAAGATACGATCAGTGTTGGCTTTTGGATGCGTTGGCAAGATGTGTTGTAGAGCGCCAATCGCAGCTCACTCTGTTGGGTTTTTGTGTGATGACGGGTCCATAACGCCGCGATGTGTTTGGTCGAAGGTTGACGCCAGACACCGTGAAAGATGATCTTTTCGTTCGTTGTTGTGTGCGCATCGAGTGCGAATGTCTTACGCAGCAAACTTCCGTCGCTTCGGTAACAAGTGATTTGTGGTGTGGCTTTATCTTGTACCAGTAAGAGCTCTCCATCGTCAAACGCTGCGTAATCGACGATGTCGCTTGTTGTGGATAGGATGTTACAATCGGATGCTTCGTCTATTTGTCCATCACAGTCGTCGTCTTTGTTGTTCAGGCATCGTTCTTTTTGTGCAGGAGTCCTGATGGGGTGGCAGACACGTGCGTTACCTTGACAGCGCATGTGTCCAGCGCGACACACTCCATCCTGGTTGGGGAGGGAGCATTGTGCTGTTGGTTCGAGAACGTCGACATCTCCATCGCAATCATTGTCGATGTTGTCACAGGTTGTTTCGATGGCTTCGTACGCTTGGTTGTGTGCTTTGTACGTTTGGGGGTCACAAGGGCGCCAGCGCTTTCTTTGGCTGTCACACTGTTGTTTGGCGCCTTTGCAGACACCTTGTTGGTGTTGACATAGAAGAGGTCTCAGGTTGTCATCGATGATTCCGTTACAATCATCGTCTTCGCCGTTGCAATCCTCTTGCCTTGGGAGTAGCTCTCCCTGACATGTGCTCCAGGTGTTGTCTTCGGTACAGTGTTGGATGCCTTCTCGGCATGGGCCTTTGCCTCTCGTAATTGGAGGACCTGTGTAGCAGCGTCTCTTGGCACCTTGTAGGCAGCGAGTCGAAGGTTCCGCTATATGCTCTCGTCGTGTTTCTGCCGGGGGAGTGTCGCTCTGTGGGCGCTCTGGTTGTGGGGTGTTTTCTTGTGGTAATTCAGTATGACGTGACTCTGGAGGCAACACCGTAGAAGCGTCAAGATCCGGTCTCTCTAGAGGGATACAAGTCTGTTGGGAGCAGAGCTGTGTGGGGGGGCAGTGGATGGGCTGAGAGCATGGATGTTGTTGACTGCACGCATTGAACAACAAGAGCGCGACGATGCCAAAGAGGCAGAATAGGCTTATTGGTTTGTGTGTAGCTTGTCTTGTTGTTCGTGGCATCGAAATCATTTTCGTCAGATGAAGCTCTTTGTTGGTTTTTTGATTGGGATTGCTGGAGGGAAAAGGCGTGCTTTTTCTCATCCTGCGAGCTTGCATCAATAGAGACGACAAAAAGACCGTTTCGATTCATCTTTCGTTTTATCATGTTTTCGGGTCTTTTTTTGGGTGAACGTGTTTCATCTTTTTGTAGCGCTTGGGCGCGATGATGGGATGTCTTCTGAGGCTGTGCGCTTGCGTTAGGGGAGAGGTTGTGTATACTGAACGCAGTTTTCTATGCCCGCTGTGGACGGGTATAAGGCCGTCTTATGTTCAAAAGTATATGTGGGAAGAAAGAGGCCCACACAGAGGTTGTTGCTGCCAACCGGAGATGCATACCCATGAAGGATAACAATCAAGGCTCATCGCCTGATTCCAAGAACACCCCCAAGCTTCTTGAGCCTACACCCAAAGCGGTCTCCCCTGATCGAAAAGGGATCCCCATCCCACCTCACCAAAAACATCCAGCTCAAGATACATCCTTACCTGCGGCATTTTCTGGGCAGGCATCTCCTTCAAAGGAAGGCACCCAAAAGACCGAGACACAAACCTCTCGCTCTGTCTCTCGGCGCTCGATGACCACACAAGAGCACATCGACTCCTTGACGATGCAGATCGAAGCGCTCGAACAAAAACTCTCCGAGAAGATGGGTGAAATCACCATCAAAAAATCTTCTAAAGCCTGGATGATCTTTGCGTTGCTCTTTATCCCCTCGGCTGTCGGGGTTGGTGTCCATCTCCAAAATGCGGTCAGTGAAGCGCTTGTCCTCACAAACAAGGCAAATAACGAGGTCCGTTCGGCTGCACAAAAAGCACACATCGCTGTCAGCCGCTCCAAACGCGCTGTCACCAATGTAAAGACCTCCACAAAGCTCTCCAAAGAGATGCTTCAGCGTGTTGACCTCTCCGTCAAAACGAGCAACAAAACGGCCAAAGAGGCTGCTGCGTTGTTTACACAGATCCGTACACAGCTCGTTGCCCTCAAAAAAGGTCTTCACGATCTCAAACTCGTCTCCAACAAAGCCCGCGAGGCTGAACGTCGTTCAGTCTCGGCGATCCATATGGTCAAAGGCGCGGTCAAGCAAGCACAAGACGCCAACAGTGAAGCAAAACGCTCCAATAAGCTCTCTCAACAAGCGTTTTTGTCGGCGAAACAAGCCGTCATGAAGACCAAGAACGTCACAAAGAGTCTAAAGACCACACGTGCACAGGCCCAGCTCGCCGTGCAAAACATCCAAACCACTCTACAAAATGCCAAAAGCGCCATTCGGATCGTCAACCAAGCGCTGAGTGCTTCTGAGCGTTCTGCCCGTGTCATCACAACAGCACACAAAGAACTTCAGCAAGCAAAAACGCTCTCGAAGCGAGTGATGACATCAGCACAGCAAACGCAAAAGACATTCGCTACACTCCAAGCACAAATGGTGGCGCTGTCAAAACGCACGACAAGTTCACAAACGAAGACAAATATGTTGTTGAAGAAGTTAGCAAGTGTACAGAGCCTACTTCGTCAGAACGAGCAACTCGCCAAAGAGACGAAGACAACAGCGTCACAAACCAAAACCTTACTCACGAACGCGAAACGATATTATCGTTCAGCTGCGACACTCCAGCAAAAAACGAGATTGACAACACAGCGTTTGGCCAAAGCGTCTGAGCAGACACAGACACGGCTCTCCAATCGCCTCAAGGCGCTTAAGCAGTTGTTCTCCACACAGATGAAGACACTCTCCAAAGACCTCCAAAGTGTGCAGGCTGAACGTCAACAGTGGCGCTCGTTGCGACGTCAGTTCGATGCCTACGTCAAGCAAAGTGTGAGCGCGAAGCAAGGTTGGACGAAAGAGCTCAAGCGTTTATCTCAGCGTCTTCAGACGACCTCTGCTCTTGTCCAATCGAACGCGAAAAAGACCTCACGAGCGATACAGCTCGCACAAAAGCAACGAAAACAGTTTGCAGAAGAACTAAAACGACTCCAAAGACAACGTCTTAAACGTCCTGAGACCCATACAACACCGACCTCTTCATCCTCCTCTTCTAGCCAACCTTAGAACGATATACACGGGGTTTCGCTTGAAATCTGATCCGGCGGACGTTGCACCAACGCAGCGCGCTAGACCGCATTTGAACCCCTTCGGGGTTGGGGCTTTACCACTTACAGAACTCTTCTTGGAGAGGCTTTTCTTCGTGGCTGATTTGCTTCGTGCGCTTTGCAACATATGCCTCAACAAACTCACCACCCTGTCGCTCCGCTCCTTCCCTCCTCTCGAAAGGCTTGAGAGAAGGGGGGCAATTGACCGATATATACGGGGGAAACTATACATCTGATCCGGCGGACGTTGCACTTGTGTCTCCGCAAACTCCCCTGATTCCACCATTTCATCCCCTTCTTCCAGTCGGATATGGCAAGGCCATACCCTTGGATTCCTTTCTGCTTGCGGAATTGCAGTGGGTTTTTTGCGTCTTCACTTGCAATCATCCGCCTCAACAAACTCTCCACCCTGTCGCTTCGGCTCCTTCCCTCCTCTCAAGCCTTTCGAGAGGAGGGGGCAATTAACCGATATATACGTTCATTTGGCTATAAAGCTGCTCCGGCGGATATTGCACCAATGCAGCGCGCTGGACCGCATTTGAACCCCTTCGGGGTTGGGACTCTACCACCTACAACACTCTCCTTGGAGGGGCTTCTCTTCATGGCTTATTTGCTTCGTGCGCTTTGCAATATACGCCTCGACAAACTCTCCACCCTGAGCCTCCGGCTCTTTCCTCCTCTCAAGGCTTGAGAGAGGAGGGATTATTCTACCTATATGCACGAACATTTGGCTTATATGGCTTGGGTATGTATCGCTCCCCTTGCCAACGAAGTTGAGTAGGGGGAGCTGGACGAGCGTTCGCTCGGACTGAGGGGGTTCTTGTTCCCTTTTCTCAAAACCCCATGCAGATGACAATCACCCCATTTCCTCCTTGCAAGCAACTCCCTCGGTGCATTCGTCCAGAATGGCTGTCATCAGCCATTCTATCCAAGAAAACCGACAGGTTTTCAAGGGGGATGCAACGCCCTGCGTTGCTGAAAGGGGG
>MDTD01049422.1_pt1 | contig 61652 bp, 53 predicted proteins | sample 811221 | NCBI WGS metagenome assembly MDTD01 (sample SAMN05326646, study PRJNA326480) | marine metagenome | isolation source: seawater | place: Pacific Ocean: South West | collected 2011
ACAGGTCTCCTGCAATTCACCGGTGAGTGGCCGGCGTTGCTCAAGGTGCTTTGATCCATCCAATATGCATGGCGCGGACGGAGTTGCGATACACAAGTGTGACATCGCCTCCATGAACCGATGCCTTGTTTGTCTTGTGTGAAGCGATCTCTAAACGGTGATGCCATGAACGCGACAAGGGGTCCGGGGAGCGCAAGCTCCCTGGCATGCAAAACCTAGGGTCATCAATTTGATACCGTCCCACAGATTCTGCGGAGGAGCCATATTTTTCTCTGTGTCTCTGTGACCCATCTGTTGTGAAGCCATTGGCTTGTGGCTCCTCTTAATTGGGCGTTTTTGTGCTGACAAACAAATCCCGACACACCCCCACCAACACTGGAACCCATGTCAAACCCCAGATCCACATCGGCACGCGCCAGTCGGATTGATGGCCCAAGACCTCGTAGCTGATGACGATCGTCAGGGACAGCATCCACAAGCCATGTGAAAAACACAGTGGCAAAAAAGCCAACGCCCAAAGCAGATACCACGGGTACACCGTGCTGGAGCAGAGCATCGAAGCAAAGAGATAAATGCAGCAGGTCTGGATCAAACTCAATCGTTTACGCATCGCGGTGATGAGGATGAACATCAGCAGTCCACCTGCGAGCCATCGGGCTTGTTGTGAATCGCCGGCTAGTTGCAACGCAATGCCATGAATCAAGCTGTTGAATTGCCAACCCTCGACGAAGGTGGATGCGGTTTCAAACAGTCTGCCGATCCCCTGATCCATATAGACAAAGGGCAGATACAATGCCATCCCTGTCACCATCGCGCCCAACACGGCATGCACGAGCGCTGCTTTGGAACACATCACCTTGTGATCCGGCGAGCAGGCGACCGGTGATTTGAACAACTCCCAAACCAGTGGCAAAACCAGTGGGAACACAATGGGCTTCACGGCAATGGACATCGCAAAACAGACACCAGCAAAGAACATATCCAGCCTTCTGGCGCGACGCATCACAAAGCAGACACTTGCCAGAAGCATCGCAATGCCGATGACATCCTGATGGCCGGTGGCAGCCACTTCACTGATGACCAATGGATGCCAGGCGTAGAGTAGTGACCACCAGACACTGCGTTTTAAGCGCGTCAGTTCAGCAATGATTAACGCGATGATCCCCAGATCAAAGAGGACAAAACCAAGCCGGAAGGTCACATCGCCAAGCCGGTCAAACTGACACTTAGCCAATAGAGCAAAGACCCATTGGCTGGCGGGTTGGTAGATCGTCACCAGTTGGGGATGGTTGATTTGACGGGTGACTTTATTTTGCGATTCCAACTCTGCGGGGGCGGTTGCGTAGGGATTGTGGCCGGCTGCGAGGGTTTGGCCGTCGTGGATGTATCGCCAGATATCATCGGAGAGTTGAGGTGACGCAGCGAAAACAGCAAAAAGTCGGAGGATGGTTGCCACCGCGAGAATCAGGATCACGTTTTGCTTGACCGCAGGGCGCACCATGCGCTGCGCCAGCGTGACCACCAGCAGTGACAGGCTGCCCCATGCGATGACATAGCCGGGGAAATACCACATGGCCAGCGATGCGAGATTCCCCGTTGAATCAGGTCGTGTGATGAGCAGTTGGGGAAGCAGGATCGTAAAGACCGTGCAGCAGACCGCAGCAAGCATCACCGCAAAGGCGACCGGCTGACGGCGTTGGAAATGAAAGATTGATGTAAACATGTCAGAGATTGTACGCCCCCGCCCCCGCCCCCGCCCCCGCCCCCGGAAGTTTCTCAAGAAGTTCGCAACGTTGGATATGAAAGTCCATTGAACCCGTCAGATTCGATCTACGATCTCATCTGGCGGCTTGGGTTTGTTTGTGTTGATCCAAGGTGTAATGGAACTGTTTGACCAACTCATCTTTGACTGCCTGCATGGTCGGACATTGATCGCCAAGACATTGTTTTAAACTCGTCACAGAACGGTCTGCGATGCCACAAGGGATGATAGTGTCGAAATGACTCATATCCGGGGCCACGTTCAAGGCCAGCCCGTGGAGGCTTATCCCGCGTTTGAGTCGGACGCCCATTGCACAGATTTTTTCAGTCGGTTGCTGCTCATCGGTTCTCTGCACCCAGACACCGGTCTTGCCGGACTCACGACTGCCGGTGATACCAAACGCCTGCAAGGTCCGGATAACCAACTCCTCAAGCAGTCTCATATAGGAGCTGACGGTCAGATCGTAGGTTTTGAGTCGGAGTATGGGGTATGCGACAAGTTGACCTGGACCGTGGTAGGTAATGTCACCGCCACGGTTAGTGGGTTGGATATCGATGCCTAATGCTGTTAATTTTTCGGCATCCGCCAACAGATTTCCGGGGACGGTTTTGCGGTGGCTGAGGGTAATCACGGGTGGGTGTTCGACGAGTAAAATCGCCCCTGAGAGCTCATTATCCAACACTTTTTGATGAAATTGGACTTGCTGCTCCCATGCCTGAGCATAGGGCATTCGTCCCATATCCATGAGGGTGAGATGTTGTTTTTCCAACCGGGAGATTCCTTCAAGTGGCAACAATCGATGTATTATCTATCATATCGGCTGATTAGCGTTTGATGAGGACAGTTACGTATTGGCACATATCCATCCCACCAGTATTGTTGACGAACAGGCCAAGCTGGCTTCGGACGTCGAAGTTGGCCCGTTTTGCGTGATTCAAGGTGATGTCACACTTGGAGCAGGCTGCAAACTTGTCAGCCATGTTCACCTTAAAGGCCCCATGCTCGCAGGAGAGAATAACATATTCTACCCGCAAGTCTGTATGGGCTTTTCACCTCAATCCCGACGTGAGGATTCCAACATCGTCAAAGGTGGTGTGCAGATCGGCAAGGACAATATTTTCCGCGAAGGTGTCACCATCCATCGCGCGTCAACTGCCAGCCCGACCACCGTGGGCGATGATAATTACATGATGGCATACTCGCATCTGGGCCATGATGTCATCCTCGGTAGTCATAACACCATAGCCAACACCTCGCTGATCGCAGGCCATGTGACCATTGCAGATCACGTGAACATCGGCGGTACCGGCGGTGTCCATCAGTTCTGTCGCGTGGGACGCTTGTCGATGATCTCCGGCACAATGGGAATCACCCGTGACCTGCCACCATTTGTCACCGTCCACCAACCCGTGGGCGAGTTATCACTGAATCTCATCGGACTACGTCGAAGTGGTTACAACGCACATATCCCCGCGATCAAAAAAGCCTTCAAGATTCTCTTCCGTGAACATCACACCAATCCCATCGCTGTGAAGTTGATCCGTGAATCATGTGACAACGATCCTCTGGCAATGGAACTGGCTGACTTTGTGGCTGAATCCAAACGCGGCATCGTCCCTTCAAACATCAGACGATTAAATAGCGATGACAACGACCCACAGGAGTAGTTGAGCATCAAAAAAACCGGTGCCCGTTTTCACAGACACAGGTGAACCCCCCAGAGGGGTATTGTGGTGAGTCTTCATATTTCAACTGGCAAGAGACAGTGACGGCGTGTCATCGTCACCTGGCTTTTCGTTTTCATCCAGTTCATCTACATTCACACGATTGTTATTTAACTGAAGCATGCGACAGACTTGATAGGCTTTCCATATCGCACGGGACATCTGGTTGATTGGCGTGACACGATTCAGTTCATAGACCAACAGCCAGTTGCTGCCACCTTCTGTCCACATCTGCGTGTTACGTGCATAGTATCCGACCGCCTTGGGATTAAACTGCAAACCCGTTCCATATTCGTTGAGTCCGACAAGTCGATGCGCAGTTGCGAAGACTTTCATTGCGCGTTTGGTTTTGCCCACAGCGATGGGTTTGATGCCGTTCCAATACTTCAAGGGATTATCACGTTGCTTATCACGCGGGTTACTGGCAAAACGACAGACGCCATGACGACGCAATTCAAATCCAAAAACAGTTTGGCGAAATCGTCGCCCCTGGGACATAAACTCGTACTCAAAGACATGCATCTGCACATCGCGATAGTGACCTGAAAGGACGTTGTACATTTTCCGGTCTGTCCCGGTCATCGTCAGCGGATAGTTGTTGTTGAGCTTGCGTGGCAGGCGTACACTTTCAGGAAGATATTCCATCTCCATTTGCTTACCGATTTTGGCCAACCGCCGCGGTCGTGCCCATTGACTCATACGCCAGAGAAAGAAGATGCCCACGCCAATAGCGAGGAGTACCAGATCAGCAACGATTGTCACCATCATTTCGTACAGATAGGGCATAGGCTGGTCCTTGCGTATGTGACTGTTCAAACAAGACGTGCCCCCTATGAAATATCGAAAACAAATGTCTTGGAATCCAATTTTCAAGCGCGATTAAATAGCAATAAGTTTGATTTCCACATTTACAAGTTCCGATAGTGTTCAAATGCCTTGTTATTCAGACTTACCCAAACACATTGCAGTTGGAACTGGAAAAAACAACGCAGCAGGAAATAGGTCATTCCTGCTGCGTTGATGATGTTCAAAATGTGGATTGGTGTCTTTACACCTTGAGCTGAGGCGTATAAGCCAGTTGGTCTGCGTATCGGCTGGCGATGGGATCAACAACCTGCTGCACGAAGCTGTCCACCTGCTGAGGAGACCGACCGACGAATTGTGTCGGGTCCAGCACAGCATCAAGGTCGATGCCCTTGAAGACTTCTTCACCTCGGATGCGATCAATCAGATCGTTGGGCTTACCTTCAGCTTTGACCTGTTGGGCAGCATCCTGTGAATGCTTGCGGATGACTTCGTGGACTTCCTGGCGGTCTGCTCCGTTTTGCTGGACTGCTGCCATGAGAATATTTTCCGTTGCCATAAACGGCAGTTCGCAGGCAAGATTGTTGGCGACGGTTTTTTCGTAGACCACCATGCCGTTGGTGACATTGATCATCAAATCCAACACCCCGTCAATGGCAAGGAACGGTTCAGGCAGAGTCAGCCGACGCGTGGAGGAATCGTCGAGTGTGCGTTCCATCCATTGTTCGCTTGCCATGGTGAAGGGAATCTGCGTTTGGCCGATGACAAAACGTGACAGGCCACAGATGCGTTCGCAGCGCATGGGATTGCGTTTGTAAGCCATCGCAGAGGAACCGATCTGACTTTTCTCAAACGGCTCTTCCATCTCTTTGCGGTTGGCGAGCAGTCGGATATCGGTGGCAAATTTCATACAACCCGCTGCCACTGCCGCGAGTGTCGAAGCCACAAGTCCGTCGAGTATTCGCGGGTAGGTCTGGCCGGTGACGGCATAGCGTTTGTTGACATCCCATCCCATTTTTTCGGTGACGAGTTGGTCAAGTTTTTCGACCTTATCATGATCGCCATCAAACAATGCCAAGAACGACGCCTGCGTCCCGGTGGTGCCTTTGACACCACGGAAGCGGAGCATGTCGATGCGATGTTCGACTTCTTCAAGTGCGATGGCAAGGTCTTGGGCCCAGAGTGTCGCACGCTTGCCAACGGTTGTCGGCTGAGCGGGTTGAAAGTGCGTAAAACCCAGTGTCGGCAGATCACGATACTGTTGAGCGAAACGTCCAAGTGCGACAATAGCGGTCGCCAGTTTGCCTGCAACAAGTGTCAACGCATCTCGGATGAGCAGCAGTTCAGTATTGCAGTTGACGAACTGACTGGTGGCACCCAGGTGAATGATCGGGCGGGCGTCAGGTGCGACATCACCCAGGGCATGCACATGAGCCATCACATCATGGCGGAGTTTCTTTTCGTAGCCGGCTGCATTTTCAAAGTCGATATCGTCCAGATGCTCGGCCAATTGCTCGACCTGCTCCTTGGTGATGGGCAGTCCCATTTCATGTTCGGAGCTTGCCAGGGCATGCCAAAGTCTCCGCCAAGTGCTGAATTTGCGTTGAGGGGACCAAATGGCCTGCATCTGTGCCGAAGCATTGCGCGTAGCCAAAGGGGATTCGTAGGTATTGTGGTTGGTCATAACGTGTTATCCTGTTAAGGTCGGTTTTGCCGAGTCGGTCATGGTAACATGATAAGGCATTAGGGACTAGCCACTAGCCATTAGGGACTAGGAACGGTCACCGAAAACAAAAACCAAAACAGAGGACTTACGGATTGGTAATCGGAAACAGGAATACGAGGGTGACGGTCTCTGACTTACCTCAATCCTGGCATCTGGCTACTGGCCCCTGACCTATGTCTCACGAAGAAGACAAGTTGGCTCAATTGGCTGCCCGGGGCAATCACCATGCCTTAACCGAGTTGCTCGAGCGTTTTGAGGACCGCGTTTACAGCGTCTGCTATCGCATGACCCATCATCCTGAGGATGCATTGGACTGTGCGCAATCGACGATGCTCAAGGTCATTCAGAACATCACCAAGTTTGAAGGCAATGCTGCCATCGGGACATGGATTTACCGCGTTGCTGTGAACCAGACGATCACGCACCTGCGTAAAAGCAAAATCCGCCAAACCGTGAGTCTGGATCAGCAACCTTCACGAACGTCACAAACCCAACGTCCTGCTTCACTTGGGGACAATCTTGCAGACCCGCGGGAACTTTCACCCGATCAGCACGTCCAAAAGAAAGAGACATTACAACTGCTTAAGCAGGCGATGTCGCAATTGGACCCGGATCACAGCAGCGTACTGGTACTTCGCGATACGCAGGGTATGGACTATCAGCAGATTGGCGAGGTCCTGGAACTGCCTGTGGGAACGGTCAAAAGTCGACTCTTCCGGGCGCGTCTGGCATTGCGCGAAAAAATGCTCGAACTTGAAGCCGGCCCCAACGTCAACGCTGGCAACGCATCTGATTCACCCTCAAGTAAAGGACAGGTGATGTCATGACAACTGACATGTACGACGAAAACCTGATCCTTGGGTACATCGAGGATGAACTCACCGCTGAGCAAAAAGCATCCTTCGAGCAGACGCTCAAAACCGACGCACGACTCGCTGCATTGGTCAGTAGCATGCAGCAGGATCGAGCGGTACTCAGCGACTTGGATCAAGTCACCGCGCCAATGGAGTTGGGCGATTATGTCTCAACACAACTTGAACGCCAAATGCTCCTTGGCCCCCTGCCCAAACGACGCAAAGCAAGTCCGACCAACTACTCCACGCCACAATCGCGCAGTCACTCGCGCATGATGCGCATCTGGGCGTACGGCTCGCTGGCAGCCATGTTCATGGTCATCGTCGGATTGATGTACCAACACATCGGCAGCCAATCCCTCATCGAACGCACCAAGCAAATGGTCTTTCACAGTGACTCCGAGCAAGGCCCCACCGTGGTTTTGCGCGAAGACAAAGAATTCGACTCCACCATTGATGACCTGCTCAAACTCCCCCCTGCACCGATCGTCAATGAAACCACACCAGCAACAGCTTCAGCTAAAATCGCCAAAAACAAGCAATCGTCTGACGCCTATTTGGCCAAGACCAAAAAGCTTGAGGGGATGATTGCCAATGACGCTGATCTTTCACCCAAAGATGAGGCCGCCTCAAGCAATGCTTTAGCCATCCCTCAACCAACCAATGTTCCAATGATTGCATTATCAAAACCGATGCCTGAGGAAGAAAAGTCACAGAATGCAAACAAGCCCATGACAATGGCGCTGCGTTCACGGGGCAATGCATCGGCATCGGAACCGGCACCAGCATCGGCTCCGGCACCGCCGACAGTCGAGTCACTTGTTGCGATGGATCAACCCGCAAAGGTGACCGCGGATTCGGCGTTACTCAAAGAACTCTCGCCCACCACCGCCAAGCTCGCAGCAGAGCAGCCCGCAGCAACTTCGCCCACGACACCTCTGGCCACCGGCGGGGCCATGTCATGGAGTGACCGCGATGCGGATGATTCATCCCAACTCGGGCTCGGGGAAAAATCCGAAGTCGCTATCGCCCTGCGTCCAGTTGCCCCAACGGCTGCACCAGCTGCCCGTCAGTCCATGATGTCTGCTCCGACACAATTGGGTGATGTACGAACCGGTAACGATGTCTCTTCGAAACTTCGCGTAGACAAACCAGTGCCCCAACTTGGCACCATCGTCACAGAAAACCAACTTGGCAGAGTTCAACTCCAGCAACAGCAGCCGGTTTGTGTCATCGAAGCCAGGCGTCCTGCTGAAGCTGTCCAACAGATCACCGACTGGGCGATTAGCAATCGTGTGCAGATCGTCACGCCAGCGACTACCGAGCAGAACGCCAAAAAATCCAATGACACGCCAAAAGATCAATTGGATCAATCCAACACCCAACCGCTGCGTCAGGTCATTACTTTGGACTTGCAGGCCAATCAGGTTCCGGTGCTGGTGCATTGGCTCAACAGTCAGTCCAGCCAACTCAACAACTGGATCGCCCCGCTGCCTCAGACGCATACTGCCAATGAATCCTATCAGCGTTTGCAGCAGGAATTACCCTTGGCCCCGACGATCCCGCTGATCAAGCCTCAGGACACCATGCAGATTCAACTGATGGTCGTGCCGGATACTCGGCCTCAACCTGCGGATAAAAAGTAATCTCGCAGTTGGTGAATACCTGCCCGTCAGATTCACTTCGTTCATCTGGCGGCTTGGATTACTTAAAATTTCTGACAATTCCAAAATGACATATAATGTTATCCAGTAACGACCTGTGCCCCTTGAACATTTCTTGTTGAAAAATTTTTCACATCACCGGGAAGTTTTTGCCCCCTTGCAGGAACAGTAGTCGCAGATGAGGACGGATCAGTCAGATAGTCTGGGTACTGGTGATCCAGACGACCCGCAGCAGGACCTGCTACGCAAGATCGCAGCAGGCAACACCACTGCGTTTGATCAGCTGGTCCATCTTCATGCGGATCGACTCTACGCATTGGCTTATGTCATGCTCAAGAATCGAACCGACGCTGAAGACGCCGTTCAGGAAACGTTCCTGGCCGTCTTTGAAAGTGCAGCGAAGTTTGCCGGCAAGGCCACGGTTAAGACATGGATCACACGCATACTCATCAAACGCATCGCTCGTCTGCGGCGAAACCGCAAATGGGGTCGTCTGCTGTTTATGTCTCACGAGCCTGTCATGGACTCGACTGCCGCGTCCAATACCTCGGAACATGCCGACATCCAAATGGACACCTTGCAAGCCATCGCATCACTTTCTCAGGAGTTTGGCAGTGTGATCATGCTAAGGGAGTTGCAGGGTTTTAGCTATGCCCAGATCGCTGCGATTCTTGACCTGCCAATCGGCACCGTTGAATCAAGACTCCATCGCGGACGGGCACAACTTAAAGAAAAACTCGCAGACTACTTTCACGAAACCTCAGCCAATAAAGACTCCGAACTTGGGAGTAAACAATGAAACCCGATATTAAACAACAACATCTCCTGGCCAAATATCATGACGGCCAGACCACCGATGCAGAGAATCAACACGTCGCATCCCTGTTGGCAAAGCAGCCTGAATGTCAACAGCACCTCGACGAACTTGCAGCATTACGCAGCAGTCTCCAAACCCACTACACCCAAGCCCCCATCAGCGACCAACTGGCAAAGCGGCTTGGTGATATCCCACATGCTGCTCAACAACATGTCATCACCAAACTCGCCAGCGGTTGGGCCATGGCAGCCACCATCATGCTGCTGCTTAGCGGTCTTGCCCTTTGGCAATTGCAGTCTGATACCGACCTCAATGCCGAGAGTTGGCAAATCGACCGCATGGCATTGGGGCAAAACACGGCCCAATACGGCGTGGAGTTGGCAGACAATCACACCGACCTGCAATTGGCCTCACTGCTCTTTGCTGACAACTCGGAGGATACACAATGAAAAAAACCTCCGTCATGCTTTCGCTTGCCTTTGTATTGGTCTTTGCAGCAGGCGTCACCGTCGGGACAGTCTCTCGCCAACACCACAAACCACCTAAGGATTTTGGTGCGTTTCTTGCTGAAAAACTTGACCTCACTGCCCAACAGCAAACCCAGATGAAATCCATCTGGTCCAATGCCATGAAGCGAGATAAAAACGGTCGCAGCGATTACAAGGAACTTCGTGACCAACGTGACGCAGCGATCAATGCCCTGTTGGGCACCAGTCAAATGGTCGAATACCAAGCCATCATCGACACCTACAAAGACCAGTTCAACAAACTCCGTCAGTCGCGTCGTGATGCCATTGATAATGCCGTGGCACAAACACGCAAAATCCTCACTCCCAAACAGCTTGAACTCTACGACAAAATGCGTCCCGACCGTAAAGACGGTTGGCGTAAACCGCACTATGACCATAAGCCTGATCGCAGACCCGACAACCATTCTCCGAAAGGCGCCCCCGGAGAAGGCCCTGCCTCTGAGGATCAGACCGATGTTCCTGAACCACCTATCGCGGATCAGGATTAACACTGTCAATCTGTACCAACATCAACCGCTCAACTTCCAATGGAGAAACACAATGAGCAAGTCCAAATTCACCGCCCTGTCGCTTTGTGCTCTGATGTCCGTTCTGGCTTTAACCATGGGTATCCAAGCCCAGGACAGACCTGAACGTCCAGGTGGAGACAACAACCGTGGCAACTGGGAATCCCGTCGCGCCGAGTTTGAAAAGCGCATGAATGACCGTCTTAAAGATTCATTGAAAGTCACCGACGAGGAATGGTCCGTCCTTCAACCGCGTATCCAAAAAGTCACCGAGTTGCAGCGCGCCAGCCGAGCCGGTTCCATGCGGGGATGGGGTGGTCGTCGTAACCGTGGTGGCGATGACGACAACCAATCCGAACGCACCCTCACCCCGATCCAACAGTCTTCCAAGGATCTAAATGACATCCTTGAAAAAGAAGGTGCCACCGCTGAACAGATCAAGGCCAAGCTCGATGCCTACCGCGCCGCTCGCACCGCAGCTGAAGCACAACTCACCGCGTCACGTAACGAACTGCGTGAACTGCTGACCATCAATCAGGAAGCGCGTCTGGTCACCATGGGCATTCTTGAATAACCCATCAACGATACATCCGCCCGATCAACCCCCGCCATGGCCTCGGAAACGGGACCGTGGCGTTTAGTCTCAATACAACCTAACAACGCATTATTTTTTCGCCTGGGGTGAGGCATCATGCACCAAAAACTACTCGAGCTGGTAAACCAGTGTCAACTGGATGAATCCGCGGCCCGGCAGGTTAATGACCTGCTGGGCCAGGGGATTCCTTTGGACCGCGCGCTGCTCGAATCCGGCACACTCTCGGAAATCCAGTGTGTCGAAAACTTCGGCGCATGGTTCGACCTGCCCACCACTGAATTGGCAAATTACCTGCCCGACAAACAACTGCTCAAAAAGTGTCCCGCCAGAGTTCTGCTTGCCAACAACATTCTGCCACTTGAAATTGTCAACGGCCAACTCCGCGTTGCCACCGCATTCATCTCCAACCGATCCGGCATGGATGAACTGCGCATGGCCACCGGCATGACCATCAGCCCGGTCATCGCGCCCTTATCTGCCATCCAACGCTGTCTCAAAGCACACCTGGGTGTCGGTGCTGATACCGTCCAATCCCTCGTGGCGGATAAAGACGGCATTCAGGTCATCGACGATCAGGACAACGATGACAATGTCGATCTGGCAGACGAAGCAGGCGACGCATCAATCATCCGACTGGTCAACCAAGTCCTCTCTGAAGCCATTGAACGTCGGGCGACGGACGTACATATCGAACCCTTCGAAGAAGAACTCCGCGTGCGCTATCGCATCGACGGCGTGTTGCAGGAAGCCTCCCTCCCCGCGGAAGTCAAACGCTTTCAGGCAGCTATCGTCTCACGACTCAAAATTCTCAGTCACATGGACATTGCTGAAAAACGCGTCCCGCAGGACGGTCGAATCAAACTCAAAATCAACGAACGTGAAATCGACGTCCGCGTCTCCGTGATCCCCATGCTCTATGGCGAAGCCGTCGTGCTGCGTTTACTGGATCGCAGTTCCGCCCTGCTGGGGTTGGAACAACTGGGCATTGCAAAAGACGACCAGGATAAACTCGACCGGATTTTGGCCTTGCCTCATGGCATCGTTCTCGTCACCGGCCCGACGGGTTCAGGTAAAACGACGACACTCTATGCTGCCTTGTCTCGGATCAATGATGTGGATCGCAAGATCATCACCATCGAAGACCCCATTGAATACCAACTGCGAGGCATTAACCAGATTCAGGTTGCAACGCGTGCGGGCATGACCTTTGCAAAAGGCCTCCGTGCGATTCTCCGCCATGACCCGGACGTGGTGCTCATCGGCGAAATTCGTGACAGTGAAACCGCACAGATCGCCGTCCAGGCTTCTCTCACCGGTCACATGGTTTTTTCAACGCTTCACACCAATGACTCGCCCTCAGCCATCACGCGACTTATCGACATGCAGGTTGAACCCTACCTTGTCGCATCGTCGCTTGAAGCCGTCATGGCTCAACGATTGGTTCGACGCATCTGTGACAACTGCAAGGAAACCTACCAGCCGCAGGATCGCAAGGCCACGGAGTTGGATCTTGGTGTGAAGCTGCCCGACACACTCTACCGTGGGCGTGGGTGCAGCAAATGTCAGAACACCGGCTATCGCGGGCGAACGGTTATCTGTGAAATGATGACCATCACCGGGCCGATCCGAACGCTGATTCTTGAACGTACCAGTGCGGACGTGATCCGACGTGAAGTGGCTCTACAAGGCGCTCGGAATCTCCGTGAAGATGGTTGGCGACATGTGCAGTCAGGCACCACCACCGTCGAGGAAGTTCTTCGCGTCACCAAAGATGAACGCAACGACTTTGCCCGCACGCAAAATACTGGATCGGAGTCGTAAGCCTATATGCAAACCTACGCATACAAAGCAACCGACCCCAAAGGTGCCATCACCCAAGGCTCCATCCAGGCAGCGACGCGCGCAGCAGCCATGCAGCAACTCGACGCCTTGGGCTTGACCCCCATCGCCCTGAACGATCCGGCAGAATTGGCTGGCAAAACCGCAGCCGACTTTGCCCCCAAAACCAACTCGCGTGTGAGTAGCGCAGACCTTGAACGCTTCACACGTGAACTGGCCAACCTGCTCACCGCAGGCGTCTCACTGAGTAAAGCCTTGCAGATCATCGTCCGTGAAAGTTCACGCATGGGGACGACCAAACAATTTCGCGCCATCCATGATGATGTCGTCGGCGGGATGTCCTTAGCCGATGCCATGGCGCGATGGCCACGCACGTTTTCCGATGTGTATGTGGCGATGGTGCATGCAGGAGAGACCGGCGGATTCCTCGACGAAGTGCTAAACCAGATCGCCGAACTGCGTAACCGCGAACAGGAACTTGTCGGTCGCGTCAAAGGCGCATTGATCTACCCGGTCGTCCTGGCAACCGTCGCGTCGGGCGTGATGATTTTTCTGCTGACGTTCTTCATCCCGCGATTTACCTCTATTTTCGCGGACTTTGGGGGGCAACTGCCTTGGCTTACCCGACAGATCGTGGCCTTGAGTAACGGGTTGATCCAATACGGATTGATGATCATCGTCGGCATTCTGCTATTAATCATCGGCATCCAACGGACATGGAAAACTGATACGGGCCGACGCATGATCGAAAAGCTGATCTTGAAAATCCCTGGCATCGGCAAGGTCATCGCTCAACTGGCCATGGTCCGATTCTGCCAAATGCTGGGCACGCTGCTCGCAGCAGGTGTCCCGCTGGTCAACTCACTGAAAGTCGCACGCAAAGCCATCGGCAATCAAACACTCTCCGATGCAGTGAACTACTCCATCGAACAAGTCCAGATGGGTACCGCCCTGGCAGCAAGTCTCAAAAACTGCCCGACACTCTTCCCCCAATCCGTCATCGAGATGATCAGCGTCGCAGAAGAGTCCGGCAGACTGGATAAAGAACTCGTCCGCCTATCTGAGACGTATCAAAAATTACTCGACCGCTACCTGCGGACACTCGTTGCTCTTATGGAACCAATGATGCTCCTGATCATGGGCGCGATCGTCGGCATCGTGGTCATCGGCATGCTCCTGCCGGTCTTCGAATTACAAGACCTTGTTCAGTAGTGAATCAGGGATTAGTGAATAGTGAATAGGGATTAGTAAAAAGGCAAATAACATGAACACATACGCACACAAAAACCATCGCAATGCACCCAGAGGCTTTTCACTTATCGAATTGCTCTTGGTATTGGTGATCCTGGCGACACTCACCGCCATCATCGCCCCGCGATTTACATCACGTTCCAAGCAGGCTCGCGTCACCGCAGCCAAGACGGATATCGCGCAACTGGAACTGATGCTCGATGCTTTTGAAATCGACACCGGTCGCCTGCCCACGTCCGATGAAGGACTCCAGGCATTGATCGAAGAACCCAGCAATGTCACCGGCTGGCAGGGGCCGTACCCCAAGAAACTGACCCTCCCCAAAGACCCCTGGGGCAATGCATACATCTACGAACAACCGGGTAAAAACAACACCTCCAGCTATGACATCTACTCCTATGGACCCGATGGCAAGCAAGGTGGTGATGACGATGTAGCCAACTGGGCAGAAGACGAATAAGCACTGAATCAACAAAACCAAGCCATGAACCACAGAGACACCAAAACTCAAAGTCCGGCAACACCTAGCTCCATGCACAGTGGCGATGCATGGGCATGTTGTCTTGCAACGGGACGTCTCTGTGGTTCAAAGCATGGCAAAGTTCGCCATAACGGATTTTCGTTCTTCGAACTCATCGTCGTGCTGGTGATCCTTTCCACTGTCCTTGGGATGTTGGCACCCAACCTGCGTGGTTTTTTCTTTGCACATCAAACCCACGAAAAGGCGTTGCATCTAATGGCATTGATGCGTCACGCACGAAGTCAAGCTGTCACGCAGGGGATCACCCATCGCCTGACATTCAACCTTGCAGATCGCCAATACATTCTCCAGCAACAGGTCGACGGCCAATATGTCTCACTGGGCGATTCGCTTGGGCAGACCTTCACATGGCCCGACACTGTGGAACTGACCTTTGAAGCAGACGTCGAACAGAACGACCCGATTTACCTGATTTTCAAACCACAAGGAACCGTCACCCCAGGCAAGATCACACTCAAAGGACAGGACGAAGACAAAGGCTACGTCCTGCGATCACTCACCAGTAGCGAACTCTATGCGCTTAGCAGTATCCAAGAAGACGAAAAAAAGAACATCGATTAATCATGACACCCCACTGCAAACATCCCGGTCGCTGCCAAGCCTTCACACTCATTGAGTTGTTGGCGACGCTGGTGCTCTGCGCAGTGGTCTTGCCGGTGGCATTGGGTGCTATTGGGACTGGCGTGCAAATCGGCAGTGTCACACGCGACAAGCTCATTGCTTCGGAGTTGGCTCAAAACAAACTCCGTGAAATCCTGGCATCCGAGTCCTGGATCGATGGTGATGAGTCAGGCGAGTTTGAAAACCAATCCCGTTTCACATGGGAATCATGGAGCGAAGATTGGCAAGGCAGTGTCGTCAAGCTCCTTCATGTACAGATCAAATGGACTTACCGTGATGCAGAGCGATCCCTTCAACTCGACACGTTGGTCTACAGCGAAGATGAGGAGAGTTCGTCATGATCTGCTCATCAGCCGCAGTAAAACATCGCCGTGGATTCTCACTACTGGAACTGATGCTCGCATTGACTTTGATGGGTGCGCTGATCGGATCACTCACCGCATCTTTGTCCATTGCTTACAAATCACGAGCCCGCGTGGATAACGCGTTGGGCGTGCTGATTCGCATGCAGACGGCAATGGACGATATCCAAATGGAGTTGGAGTCCGCTTTGCCGCCTGGCGAAGTCTTTGCAGGCAATATGTTCTGCGATATCGACGATGAATCGCCAGTGACCAATACACCTTACCTGCAGTGGTACACCAACTATCCCGTTGAACTTCCCGTAGGCACATTGGTGCGGGGAGACATCCGTAAAGTCGAGTTGGCTTTGACCACGCGTGAAGGTTACACGCATCCGATACTCGTCAAACGCACGACCACCAACCTGCTCTCCACGCAGGTTCTTGAGCCGACGGAACAAGTCCTCTGCCGGGACGTACAGTCAATGACCATGAGCTTTTACGACGGCAGCGACTGGTATGACACATGGGATGGTTCGACCACCGAAGAACCATTACCCCTGCTCATCGAAATCACCATCCAGCTCCAATCCGATACACCAGACGATGATGAAGCACAGGAACAAGCACCGCAAATCGCACGGTTGTATCGCATCGTCAGCACCACTGCTCAATCCAACGGACGCGGGATCGGAGGTGAAAGATGACCACCCCCGAAAATTGCCAAACTCCTGGAAGTTTTTCAGCGTCACGCAGTAACGCAGCTATTGCGACCATACGATCACCGCGTGAGCGTGGGACGATTCTCATTGTCACCATCTGGATCATCACCCTCCTTGCAGGGATGGCGTTGGTCTTCGCCCATACCATGCGTGTCGAAATCCAGGCCAACGGCAACCGCATCTATCAAGTCCAATCGCGTGAGTTGGCCAACGGCTCCATTGCCTATGCACAAGCCTTGACCACCGAAGCCATCGACCAGACACTTGCTGACGAACCACAAGCCATTGGTGATGACTGGATCGTTTTGATCACCCCTGACGATGAACAGGATGACCGCGTCACCTACGGCATGATCGACGAAGCTGCCAAGGTCAATCTCAATACGGCTTCGCAGGACATGCTTCTCAAACTCCCAGGCATGACCGAGGAGTTGGCTGCTGCCATCATCGACTGGCGCGATGGGGACAGTGAACTGACCACCAACGGCGCCGAGGACGAGTATTACCTGATGCTCGAAGAACCCTACACCGCCAAGAACGGGCCGATCGAATCGATCGATGAATTGCTGCTGGTCAAAGGCTTCACGCGACAGATCATTTACGGTGAAGACTCCAACCGCAACGGCGTTTTGGATGCCAACGAAAACGACGGCGATGAGTCCGACCCGCCGGACAATGCTGACGGCACATTGGATGCGGGAATCTTCCCGTATGTAACCGTCTATTCTGTGCAGTCCAACCAAAATGAGGACGGCAATACCAAACCCAATATCAACAATCAGAACCTCGGCGATGTCTCAACCGTCATTCAACAGAACCTTGAAAACGGGCGGTTCTTGATTGTCATGGACAACATCCGCAACAATCGCCCGTTTAGCAATATGGTCGATTTTTTCTACAAGTCGCAAATGACTGCTGAAGAATTTGCCAAGGTTGCCAATCAACTTTCGGATCGCAACGGCAACAATGTTCCCGGTCGGATCAACATCAACACGGCTGCCAAAAAAGTTTTATTGTGCTTGCCGGAGTTGGAAGAAACCGATGTCGACACGCTGATTAATTTCCGCAGTTCCAAGACAGAGGAAGACCTGGCATCAATCGCATGGGTCACCGAAGCACTTGGTGAAGACGGTAAGGCCAAAGCCATCGCCATTGGCAGCTACATCACTACCTCGACAAGCCAATATGCCTTTGATGCCTTGGTGATTCGCGCCAAGGGACGAAGCTATGCAAGACGTTACATCGTCATCGACACACGCCAGCAAGCACAGGTCCGTTTGGCGCAAGACATCACCAACCTGGGTTGGCCGTTGCGTTACACCGTGTTGACGACGCTAAAGACTGAAGATGATGATCCAGCAGAAATACTCAGTGACGAAAGTCTCAGATGATGCAGTTAAAAAGTTCCAATCAAATCGTCCTGAGCTTAACAGGGCAAGGCATCCGATACGCGAAAGTCCGTCGCGCCGGGGAGTCGGTTAGTGTGTCGAGTCAAGGGCATTTGCCGTTTGATTTTTCAGCGTTTTGGGCAGAACCCTTAATGCCTGAAAACTCACTGACCAAATTGCTCAAAGCCAACGGCTTAACGCGCAACAAGGTGACCGTCGGAGTCCCGGCACAGTGGTGTCTCTTTGATGAAATCCGTTTGCCAATGCTCGATGAATCCTCACTGCTAGGCGCTGTTGGATTACAGGCTGAGCAACGCTACAACCGATCCGACCGCGCGTTTACCAGTGACTATATGCTTCCCGTTGTGGATGAAGACAAGTGGTCAGTGACATTGGGTGCAATGGCGTCGGCACATGTCGCTGCCCTGCAATATGCATTGGATGAAGCACATTTGAAGGTCCAGGCGATCCTGCCAACTTCGGTACTGTTGCACGACATGTATCACACCGACTCCTCAAAGCGGTGGCAGTACACAGCATGGCTACGTAACGATCAGGTTGAACTTTTCTGCTGGAACCAAAAACGCTTTGCAGGCATGAATCTATTGCAGGTCTCCGGCGAACATGTCAACGGCGATCTGCACCAGCGTCTGTATGACACGGTTCGACAGCAAATTTTACAGGACGAATTGATCCACGCAGTTGATGCACAAAATCAGAATGTCCAACTCTTCTGGGATGTCGATCATCCATGTGATGTGCAATGGTTCGACAAACCCACGGATGCCAGAAAATGGCAAATCCATGCAAGCCAATCAACGGGCTCCCAGCAAGCTGCCACAGGCAATGATCTGATCGCTCTGGGTCAGTTGGCAGTGAGTGATAAAGCTGCACCATTGAACTTTACCGCACCACGTGCAAATCGCGAACAACAGCAGACCACACATCCCTGGCGAACACGGCTGATCATGATTGGCGTGTTGTTGGTGATGCTTGTGGGTTTTCTGGGGTATGACTTGTATTCACTGAACAGTCGGATCACGGAACTGACCACGCAGATCAGCAGTCTGGAAGACGGCACGCGTATCGCACGATCAAGTATTAAGTTGGTCCAGCGTGCTGACGCATGGTTCTCGACAACGCCGAAGTACCTTGCCTGCCAGCGGAGTATCGCCAAGGCATTTGGCAGTACCGAATTTATCTGGGCGACGAACCTGTCACTGCGACCGGACATGTTGGGCTTGATGAATGGTTCAGCTCGATCGGAAGATGATGTGATCAAGCTCAGTGACCGGATGAAAAAGCGAGCCGATCTGCGGGATGTGAAGCTATTGTTCATGCGTGAAGCTGCAGCGAAGAACAACACGGAGATCGCCTTTGCCGTGTCGTTTGTTTATGTGCCCACAGCGGTAACAGGAGGCAATGATGAATCTGAGTAAACGTGAAAAAACCATACTCATTGCGACTCTTTCGGTGGTGGGTTTGCTGCTTGCTGACCGGGTGGTGATCTCTCCGGCCCTGGCGTATCGCGATGCATTGGCAACCCAGGTGGACACGCTCAACAATGACCTTGCGCGTGACATGCGACTGCTTCGCCAAGGTAAACAGCAGCAAAAGCGTTGGAAACAGATGATGGCGATCGGCATGCCCAACAGCGCTTCGGAAGCTGAATCGCAGACCCTTGAAGCAATCAACAAATGGGCGGGTAATGCGAAATTGGGATTGGTTTCAGTCAAGCCTGAATATCGGCGCAGTGATGAAACACTTGTCCCGGTGGTGTTCCGAGTGTCGGCCAATGGCTCGATGAATGCCATCGCCAAGTTCATTTATGAAGTCGAAACGGCGGACATCCCGGTGTGTGTTGACGGCTTGCAGATTAATACGCGAGACAAGAACAAAGATGACCTGTCACTTCAGATGGGGATCAGTGCCTTGTACCGCAAGAACGCCAAGTCGGAGGGCAAGCCATGATGCGATTGATTGTAATGGCAACCTGTTGTGTGATGATGCTAAGTGGAAGTCTATTGGCTGAAGACGCCAAGACCGACGCCCCAAGCAAGCCGTCGTTTGAGGAGTTTGCTGCGGTCGTGCAGACCAATATTTTCATTCGCCGCAAACCGGTACCCAAGCGTCAACCGTCGGACAAGACGACTCAAGTCAGCACGACCGTTCAAGCCCCTGCCCCACCGGTGAACACGTATCTGCTTTGCGGGATCATCATCGAAAACGATTCACGCTTTACAGCCATGATTGAAGATTCGCAGACACATACGTTGCGCACCTTGCACATCAACGACAAGCTTGATGTCTTTGAGATTCCTGCCATGTCCATTTCAAGTATCCATCTGAACCTGCCTGATGGTCAATCCGTGGAGTTATTCATCGGTCAAACCATCGACGCCAACGGTCAGATTCTTCAATCCGCTGGTTGGGTCCCCACCTCGAGTTCTGCGACTCCCGGCGAAAGTGGCAGCTCAGCTAAGAGTGATAGTGCTACGTCCCCTCCCAGTGAAAAAGAACTTTCCATTCTCGAAAAATTGCGTCGTAAACGCGAAAGCCAACTCAAAAAGGATTAACCCTGATGCACGGCACATATTCCCAATCACCACGCGTATCCCAGTCTGTTATGCGTTTGGCCTTGATGCTCGCATGTTGTTTTGCCATGCTTGTCAACGCTCAACTCCGAGCCCAGGACATGCCAGGTGACGATGATGCAGACGGAACGCCACCTCCGCCACCGCCTGTGATGGTCGACGATGACGATCAGCCCCAAGCAATCCCCCCGGTGACACCAGAGGCCAAACCAGCCCCCAAACCCATGGCAAAACCACTTGCCAAGCCGGTGACCATTCTGCCACCGACTACGGATGAAAATGGTGAGGGGATCACCCCCGACAAGGTCAAGAGCATTCGCATGAACTTTGAAAATGCGCCGCTGAATGCCATCCTCGAACATCTTTCGCGGACGGCAGGCTTTGTGGTGATCAAGGAAGTGGATGTTGAAGGCACCATCTCCATTATCGCTCAGCAGCCATTGACCGTCGACGAAGCCGTCATGCTGCTTAACACCATGCTCAAGCAACGCGGTGTCACCGCGCTACGCAACGAACGCATCCTCACCATCGTCTCATTGACCGACGCCAAGAAGCGCTACATCCCTGTCAAAGCTGGCAATGATCCGGATGTGATTTCTCGCAGTGATGAAGTGATCACACAAGTCATCCCGCTGCGATACACCGATGCAGCCAAGCTCAAGGATGACCTCACGCCGTTGCTGCCTGAGTATGCGGTGATATCCGCCAATGCTGCAAGTAACTCCTTGATTCTCACGGATACGTCGTCGAATGTGAAGCGTATCGTGCAGATCGTTCGCGAGTTGGATCAACATGTTTCGGGGACCACCAGCGTGCGCGTGTTCCCACTGCTTTATGCGGATGCCAGTAATGTCGCACGCATTATCAAAGATGTGTTTGCAACTGAAAACAGTAGTGCCCAAAACAATGCCAACCGCATGCGGCAGATGTTCTTCCGTGGACGACGTGGTGGCAATCAACAACAAGAAGAAACCGGCGAATCCGCTATCTCCAATAAGGTCCTTGCCTCGGCGGACACCCAAACCAACACTGTCGCGGTCAGCGGCCCGGCAGACACGCTTGCCGTCGTAGCGGACGTGATCGCTCAACTGGATTCCAATCCCACGCAACAACAGGAAGTCTTCATTTACCCGCTTAAAAACGGCACCGCCAGCACACTGGCTACGCGACTAACCAACCTGTTTAAAGAAACCACCACATCAAACAATCGCAACAACCGTAACAATCGAAACAATAACAATCAGGCACAAACAGAGACCTCAGCAACTGACCTAACTGGTGAAGTCACTGTGGTGGCTGATGTGGACACCAACGCTCTAATGGTGATGACCTCAGCCAAGAACTACGATCGTGTCAGAAAAATTATTGACGATCTGGATCGTCCAATCCCACAGGTTCTTATCAAAGTCCTGGTGGCTGAAGTCACGCATGACGGATCGGTGGACCTGGGTGTTGAATTTTCTGGTCTGAATATTCGCGACAGTGGAAACGGTTTTGAAGTGGGTACCAACTTCGGTGTGGCTTCTGCAACGGATGGCTTTAATTTCTCATTGATCGAAACCAATCTCAATGCTGCCATACATGCGTTGGAAAGCGTGGGCAAGCTTGACGTCCTTTCACGACCCTACATCCTCACCAGTGACAACAAGGAAGCCACCATCACCGTTGGCGAAGAAGTCCCGTTCATTCGTGACTCGCGCACGACTGACACCGGCCAAACCATCAATACCATCGAGTACGAAGACATCGGCATCATCCTCAGCGTCACCCCGCATATCAATCCCGATGGTTTGGTGATCATGGATGTCGCACCTGAAATCTCTACGCTAACAGGAAACACAGTACCAATCTCCGAGACAGTTGATGCCCCCACCTTTGCCAAACGTTCAGCATCCAGTCGTGTGGCGATCCAAAACGGACAGACCATTGTCATCGGTGGTTTGGTGCAGGATCGCAAAACCAGCACGATTGATAAAGTCCCTCTACTTGGTGACATTCCGTTGCTTGGTGAACTCTTCAAGCGCACCATCGACACCAAATCCAAGACTGAGTTGCTGATCTTCATCACCCCGCATGTTGCCGATCAACCTGAAATGCTCAAAGCCATCTCCGATGCCGAAGAGCAAAGTCAGGAGATCGTCAAGAACGCAATGAAAGGTGAACTCTACGACAAACACCTCAAGCGAATGGGCAAAGAAGCTAATGCGCAACCTGCTCCAACCGTGGAATCAACACCCACATCCAGGAGTCGAAAAGGTAAGTAATCCTAAGCGGATTTAACTCAATAAAAAACACCGGCATGCACATCACATGCCGGTGTTTTATTTTGGTTCCTACGCAGAATTTGTGGATGCTGGTGTTGAGGTGGTGTTGGTTTTTATGACAGCGAATCCTTGTGTGATCACTTCGTTGCCGACCCACAGATTTTGCGGAGAAGGCAATTATCTTTGTCCCCCGAGAATCACATCACCAAAAAATGCAGGACTCTTTGCACCATCGACTCCATCGAACCACTTGATGCGACAGCGTCCGCCGCTGTAGGGGGCTTGGGGGTTGTCCTTGTCATTGAGGACCAAAGCAAAACCGATAAGCTTTCCTGCCTTGGCATCCGTGACACCAAGATCCTTCCATGGCAATGCGACTTGATAGACTGCGTTACCACGCTTGCCGGTGGGTTTCACAGTTGCTTTCCAACCTGCGACCATCTGCACGGGCAATGGGAATCGGCGTGATGCAGCATAGCTATCCTCTGACTGCGGCAGATACAATTCATACTCAAAGTACGGCACTGCATTTTTGAGAATGTGATCCGGCTGCACTGCAAACTCAATGGAATCGCCCATGAATCCAGAACGCCCACGTTTGAGTTGCCTGACAAAATCATTATCCAGTGATTCGACTCCAAGGTAGAGATACTGCTGATCCCACATCATGCGAAACTGGCCTTGGATGTCTGAAGTCCCGTCATAGGTTTCGCCGGCTTCCTGTGGTTGACGAACTTGTGAAGCATCATCACCAAACGTGATGACTTTGGCGGTTTCCCAACCTGCCCATGTACCATCGAGTGCCGGTGGCGATGTGACTTGCGTGGCAAATGCGAAATTCAAATCCGCTGAAGTTGCAAACACCCCGCCGGTCATGGTGGTACATTGCGCTTCAAACGAAGTACGTTTACCCATTGGCAATGATCCCTGCACGTTGTAGGTGAGTTGGATTTGACCACCTGCTGCAACTGTTTTTTGCGAGGCGTCCACTTCTTTGACCGGGCCAGCCATTTTGACTGACACTGCCATCGGTGTGGGTGCGTTGTTCTTGACAGTCAAAAGAATCTGCGGCTGATTGGCATTTAAGCTGACTTGATCAATGTGTAAAGTCAGTCGCTTGCTGGGTTGCACATCACCACTGTCGAGGATGTAAATCGGATCACGTGAGATGGTCACCGGGACGACGCCATTGGTAGCTTGGATGGTTTTACGATTCCCCATGATGTCCATGACAATTATTCGACCCATGGGTGCTTCGAAAGTCACCACACGTTTACCTGCTTGCGTCCAACAGGTCAGCAGCGTGTCATTGGTTCGCTTCCACTTAAAGACCGTTGCATCACCGACACTGATATTCTTCTCTAATGTCGCATCCGCTAACGTGTCGGACATGACGGCATGGGCGACATACTGCGGACGTGGTTGTAGCGTGGGCGTGATCATCATGATGTCTTGTTCGCCACGGACATCAAAGCCCCACATGGTCACTGCTTTAAGCCTGGGATAGTAACTACCTGCAAGGTCAAGCCAGGTACGGACCATATTCTGAGCACCTTCGGCTTCGCCGTACCGTCGGGCGGGGCCGTCAAACGGTGACCGCTGGGCAGACTGCTCTTCGTACCAGATGTTTTTGTGATTGTCTCCATGCTTGGCAAATTCACTAAGTATCACATCAATGCACAGTCGCGGTCCCATGTAGGCATTGATGATTGCACCATCAAATTTGCCATTGCCTGGCGAGTTGTAAAGTCGGCGAACGGTCTTGCCATCGTGGTCGGTGGCGATGTTACCGATGAGTACCAAGCTATCAGGATCGACGGACTTGATGGCATCATAAAATGTTGCCATGATCGAATCGTATTCCTGATCGGTGATGCGTTTATCACCCCCACCGCGATAAGGTGATGCGGAGTTGGACTGTTCGATCCCCCAGTTGCCATAGGCGTGTGCCAAGCCTTTGAACTGGCGCGCAATTTTTTGGCCAGTCTGGGCGATACGTTTGTAATCATAAGGTCGGCTCGATGCCTTGAAATTCAGTTGCAGGATCGGACGTATCCCCAAATCTTTGTGGTATTGAAGCCGTAGCTTGGCCTGACGAATATCTTCGGCAATATCAGCTTCAGTCCCATCAAGGTTCAGATAAATCCGTACCCAACCAACACCAAAGCCTGCCCGTTGCATCATCTCGCCTAACTCGGCATAGTACGCAGGATTTTCCTGTGGCGTCTGCAAAGTCAATGACGTTACACCCCATATATTCTCCGCAGTGTGCTTGCGCGTAAGCTCTGGCAAGACGGCATAACGTCCATCAAACCGGCCAACCTCAACACCGTTTTCCAGAATCGTCACATCAAGGTGATACGAACCAAACGCTTTGCTTGCTGGTAATTCTGCTTTGATCATTGCCTGTTCATACCCCTTGACGGCAAAGACTGGCACGCTGATGGTTGACTCATCCACGCCGGTCCAATTGGTACGCACAACCTTCAGTGAAAGCTCGCGGTCTTCACCGAGAATATTTTGAATGGCAAAGGCAATTTCAATTGCCTTGTCGGGATTGTCATACAAGTTGCCACTACGGATATTGCGGGTTTGACCCCAGCAGGTTTCATAGGCAAGGGCTCGCTGTGGAGCTGGCATGTAGGGGGGCACGACTTTGCTAAACACGTTGCTCAGCCAACGACGCGACAAAGCTGTGTTGCCTCCCATATTGGAAATGACCTTGGGGTCAGGCAAAGGCTGCGTAAATTCCCAGACCGCTAAATTGTCTGCGTAGGTGCGACCCCAACCGCCCTTGGCAGCTTGCAATTCCTGCCCAAAAACCAGTCGCATGGACACTGCGCCCTTCGGTGCCGTCCAAGGTAAGGTCACCCAGTAAACCCATTGATTGGGAAGCGTCGTCGCATAGGGCGTCCGCAGATGATGAGCCGGTGCCAACTCCTTGCCTTTGGCGTCATAGAACTTCAACACCAATGGGCCAAACCACTCGCCGTTGATCACTGCACCGGTGCGTAACCAGGCACCTGCGTGATAGTGATGGCCAGGCTCGCAGGGCATTGCTGATGAAAGCCAGTATCCGTCCACGGGATTACGCCCATACCATTGATGACGACTCGACAGTGGTGGGTCGATGGAGATATTCAGCAGTGCGCCTTTACCTTGATAGGTCAGGTTGCGACTCCATTGACCTTGCCCACGTCCGATGGAAAAGTCTGGGCGGCCGTTGGTATGAAATTGTTCGATCTGATGATCCGTCCAATCCGGTGATGACTTGCCGTGGTAGGTCCATCCTGTGGGTGTTTGGCTTTCGCCTTGCTCGACATCCCCATTTTGAAGCAGGTTTTTGGAATAGTTCACCGTTTGGGAAGGTGCGGCTTTGCGTAAAAGATAGACTGCGTCTTTCATCTGTGTCTGTTCGATATCCAGAAACAGATCATCAAACCAGACATTACCTCGGCAATAGGTCAACCCCGCAGTCAGGCGTGCAAAGACCGCGCCGCTTGGCGGTGTTGCAGGACGTGTTGCGATGCGCGTCCAATCCTCATTAGCGCCCAATGCATTGGAGATGATCGGCTCACTGACCGGCTGTCCCAACCCATCAAGGAATTCAACACACATCGCACCGCCACCGATAAAGCCGTTGGGATTCAGATCACCACCTTTGGCCATCCCGCCGAAGGTGTACTTGCGATCAAGTCTGACGGGAACAATTGTCGACCAGCCGGAGAATTTACCTTCGGGTGCATCGGCTACGCGAACCGAGGACTTGCCGGAATAGGCTTGGGTATGATCCCATGTGCAATTGGCTGCGCCGTAAGGTGTCCAGCTTTCAGGTGCGTCTTCTTTGCCTGCTTCCAAACCGGTGTTGGGCAGTGACGGGTCTTGCGGATTCATGCGGATATCATCAATCCATGCGGTCGCTTTGGTGTTGGGATAACTGTTGGTTAACTGCACGCGAACCTGCACGACATCAGCACCTTGGGGCACGGTGAATGTGCGCTTCATCCCACCATGAATATCAATGGGTGTCCAACCCAGCGAGTTGGTTGATGTTAACTGTCGGAACCCGCCGACGAACTTGCCCCGTTGTTGGGTGCCTGGGACGTAGGCATGAAAAAACAGATCGATGATGATGCTGCAATGACTGGTTCGATCTTTGTTTTCCGATGCCAAACCTTCAGCACGATAGGTAAAGTCAAAGTCGTACTTGTAACCTTCCTTGACGGGAATATATGGTGATGCGACCAACCCAAACGCGCGTTTGGCGTGAGTGGTATCCGCAATCATTTTCAGCGAGCCCTTGGCGTCACCGGCTGAGCTGCTGTCCCAACTGACAGTGACATTGCGTTGGGTGGTAAAACTTTTAGGCGCTTGGGGGACGGCATTGCCATCACTTGCCCATGACGTGAGAATGCCATCGCTGCCCTGTGAAAAATCCGCATTGGGGACCAGGTTCGCCCAGGTCGTCGACCCGCAGATCAGCAGTACCATCAAAGCCATCAAACTCAACGTGCGATTCATCAAATACATCCTTCAAATTTGGGCCGATTCAAGTCGGTGATGTTGTGTGCGTGATAATCAGTTATTGCAATCGATATAGGACAGGCGCAGATTGGTGTTGTCGATACACAATCATGATTGACACCCGTTGCTGTTGTCAGTGGTTCAATGCGTTGGTAATGATGCTCAATGATTAGAACATCCAGGTATTACCGTTGACACCTTTAAGGTAAGAGCTGTCAGTCCAACTGCCTTTGACATTGGCAACATGGCCATCAAAGAAAGACATATTCATAACACCTTCCCTGGAACCACTTGCTCCACCATGAATCCAGCTCATGCGTTGGGGTGTGTATTCCCATTGGTACCCACCACCAAGAGTGTACGTATCTTCGACTTCGCAGAGCATACCTGCCAGTGAAGGAGAAATCAGCTTCAGTGAAGAGCGACAAAACGGGCTGTCAAACTTTTTGGTATATGCCCAGAAGTTGGGGTTGTGGTAATAGCTGGGATAGCGGTAACTGCCATTGGAATGCTTGCTGGCACGGATGTTTGAACCACCTGGCAAGGATGGGCAGATTTCAACTTCGACATGATAAGAACCACCCTTGGCTCCAACATATTTAGCCTGCCCCCGATGCACATCGTTTGGATTGTAGGTCGCCGTCGTCCGTGGCAATTCGCCTTTGTTATCTTCACCGTACATAAAGTATCCCATGGCCACCTGTCGCATCTGCGTTTGACACTGCATCGCTCGCGCAGCTTGACGCGCTTTACCCAATGCCGGGAGCAAAATGGAAATCAACAACGCAATGATGCTGATGACCACCAGCAATTCAATGAGTGTAAAAGCGTGCTGCTTTGCGATTTTGACAGGGGTGCGATTCATATCGAAACCTTTCGTGCGTTGAGAACGACTGGTGGTTTTTACGGGCGTTCAACCATCTGGGGTTGAAGCACAATGCGATGGGCGACGCCTTCAAAGAGTCGGTCTTCCATCTGTATTAAATTAAAGACATGTTCGGCAACCAGGTCTTCGCGTAACCAGACACTGGGAAACCCCATCAGCGAAGCCCAAGGCGTATTGCCAATACCGACGACCTGAAAGTTGTCGGGCAACTGGATATTGTTTTCTTCAGCGACTCTCAACAACGCTGCCATACGGACATCTTCGCCGATGAACGCAGTTGGACAGTCTGGCGAAGTAAGCCACTGGCGCATCAATTCACGATTCACAGGATGCGTCGGCGACGAACCGATGATGTCATCGATCATTTGGTGATAATAAACATGCATGCCTTGGCCATGGCCATGCTCTCGCATGCGCGTACCGGCACCAATAATCATGCTTGAGTGACCAGTCCAGCGTTTACGCGATTGGCTTGGCAGTGACGGATCAATTTTACGAGAGTGAACCACCACCCCAATTTGCTTATGTCCCTGATCCAAGAGTCGCTGAACCGCGATGGATGCCGCCAACTCAACGTCCGGTTCGACGCAATGCCAGTTTGCCGGCCGCTTGACGCGAGTGGTCAGGCTGCTGATCACTCGAATGCCGTGCTTGACCGCCAGCTTGTTGATCCGTTCGTCAGCGCGACCGTTATTGAAATATTGAATCACAATCGCGCCCGGCGGGTTCTGTTCCAACTGCTCAAGCACCGGCTGAATTTCTTTTTCCCCCCAACCATGACGCCAGGTAAAAACAGAAGTACCAAAACCGCCAAGCTGCAGACAGTCCACCAAGTGATCATAAAAACGACCATAGTGATGGACCTTGTTATCCAGGAGCAATGCCACCGACTTATTGCGAGTCTGTACCGTCGCTGGGGGCTGGACTTGGCTGGCCTGCCCGGTCTCCTGCCAATTTGCCACATAAGTCCCACTGCCTCGGCGCCGTTGGAGATACCCCATTGTTTCAAGCCGAGTCACCGCACTGCGTGCAGCATCAAACGTGACATCACATTTATCAGCCAGACTCCGCAGCGAAGCAATCTTGTCGCCAACACGAAATTCGCCTGACTCAATCGCCTGACGCAATTGAACAACCAAACGCCCCACCGACGTCGTGTCACCAAGTGTCTGAACCGTATCTGTTTTCGAGTTTGTTGAATTCATCAAAACAATCTACCCAAACTCATCACAATACACAATCACTTACCATCACCACCCGAACAATAGACACAATATCCACACAGTCAAGCCCGATTGATTAAATATTTTACACACAATTTCCAATCAATCAACACTCACGCGACTAAAACCAGTTAAATCAGGTCAACATTACAAGCATTGCCAACGCAAAGAATCAGGCTAAGCTATGCAAACCAAGCACCTATATGGAATAAACTGGCTTTAAAACGACTAGATCATTGCATCAACAAACCTTCAAACCAATAACAAAGAACGGAACGAACATGCAAACGCCCGCCCTGCTGCTCGTCAAACAATGCCCAAGCCGACACTCTTTTCAAAAACGCCCAAGCACACCATTTTGGATAAGCTGCTTTGCGATCCTCTTGGCCATCACACTCCCCGACTCACTACACGCAGAAGATGTCCCGATGGCCAAAACTCAATCGGATGGCTACTACCGAATGATGCTTGGCGAGTTTGAATTAACCGTCTTCTCCGATGGCACATCGCCCAAAGCGATTGATCAAATCATGAGCGATCCAGCCAAGGTCCGCGCGGAGTTTGAGAAGATCCACCTGCCGATGCCATACCAATCGTCTTACAATGTCTTCTTGATCCACACTGGCAAAAAGCTGGTCATGTTCGACACCGGTCGCGGCATCAAGAACGGACACCTTCAAGAAAATCTTCGCAAGTCCGGCTATGAACCTTCGCAAATTGATGCCATCCTCATCACCCATATGCACGGCGATCACGTCGGTGGGTTAAGCCATCAAGGTAAACGACAATTCCCTAACGCAACCGTCTACGCCAGCAAACAGGAAGCAGACTTCTGGCTTAAAACCAAGCCCGAAGATTTCAGCAGTGACCGATGGAAAGGTAACGCATTGCGCGCCCATGCCACCGTTGATCCTTATATTGAAGCTGGCAAGTTCAAAACCTTCGATGGTATTCAACAACTTTTCCCTGGCATCAGCACGCTACCAACACATGGTCATACGCCTGGACATAGTGCGTATCTTGTGCAAAGCCAGAATCGAAACATACTCTTTATCGGTGACACCATTCACTGCGCAGAAGTCCAATTTCCCCATCCAGCGATCACGATTCAATATGACTATGAGCCCGATCATGCCAAAGCCGCGAGACTCAAACTTTTAGCCACCGCAGCAGACAACGGCTATATCATCGCCGGCCCGCATATCTCCTATCCGGGGATTGGCCACTTAAGCAAGTTGGATGATGGCTTCCGATGGGTCCCTGTGCAATACCAGTATGAAGTAAAATCCCAAACAAAGTAAACCCGCAACCATACTCACCTGCACTTGATCCCATTCGCTCAACAAACGCCCCGTACTACCCAGCCATAAAAAAAGCGACCAAGTGCATCAAACACTCGGTCGCTTGGATATGGGCGTACAAGACTTGAACACTAGTGATAAAACACGGGAAAAACTGCAAACTCACAACACAGGCGCAGCAAAAAGCGCAGCAGATTCGAACCAAAGCAGTTTGGCCGATGCGATCCGGGCAATTATGTCATTACCATTAACCGACAATGAAAAAGCCGATGCGGTCCGACGACTGCTGCAAGCTGGACAGGGTTAACAGGCGGGGCAATTTTTCACAATGCTGCATCCCTGCTCTGCTGTCCGAGCAAGGTAATTTGATATTGCTGCAAGGAACTGTTGGGTTTGTCCGGGCGGGTCATCTGGATCAAGCCGGCTTCCAATGCAGGTTGAAGATACCGCTGGGCCAGTGATTTGCGGTCACGCAGTTTGAGCTTGGCCATAATCTGCTGCCGGCTTAGAGGCATATCCAATATCTTTAGCAGGCGGCGGACCTGGGGGGTGACTTGCGGGGCAACTTGGGGGGTAACGCTGGCCTTGAGCGTTTGCAGGATAATATTCAGCATCCATTGGATGAACACGGTGGATCGGGCATCCTCTGAGCTTTGGATAATGGCGTTGTAATAGTCCTGCTGATGGGCGTGGATCATGCTTTCGACGGGGATTGTGGCAAAGATCGGATTCCACCGGGATAGAATCACCGTCTGCCAGAGTCTGCCGATACGCCCGTTACCATCTTCAAAGGGATGGATGAATTCAAACTCATAGTGAAAAACGCAACTGGTGATTAACGGGTGATGGTCAGTATGTTTGAGCCAGTCTTGCAGGTCGGCCACAAGCTTGGGGACCAAATGAGCCGGCGGAGCCACATGCAGGACTTTCTTTTCCGAACCGACGACACCGACACCACTTTGCCGAAACTTACCCGGCGCATCCAGCAAGCCGGTCATGAGTAGCTTGTGAGCTTTTAGCAGGTGAGTCTTGGCAGTAGGGTTGAACTGATCCAGCGCGTCATACACCTTGATGGCGTTGCGGACTTCCTGAATCTCTCTTGGCGGCGCAATGACGGGCTTGCCTTGCAGGATGGTTTGAATCTGTTCCTGAGCAAGCGTATTACCTTCAATAGCCAACGTCCCCTGCAAGGTCTGTATTCGGCTAACACGGCGCAATGATAGCTCACGGGCCTGCTGCTGGGCATCCATGCGCCCCAACAGTTCCCCGATTTGCTCCACCGTGTTAAGGATGGCCGGCGTGATATCAAACGGCGGCTGATTACTCATATGCAGATTGTATCGCATAGACGGCGATGCGGTTAGATGATTCCACTATGCGAGCCAATCGTAGATAGCGGGTCCTTTGGGCACTAGGGGGTATCTGTCCGTAGGGGTTGGAGTCAAGCCAGTCAACTGCCTTTCTACCCGTAATGACCTACAGGGGGAGGGGGGACTAAATCTCTAGCGGTAATTAAGCAGTGAACGCCACCTAGCATCACGTAAATTTTCACGAGTTTTTCTATATGGGGGTATAAAACTCAAGACCGCGCTTGTTTGTAATCACCATATTCTTCACTTTACAGATACTCACGGATTTAAACCTAATAATAAGGGACCGTGGGCCGCTGGGTCCTGATATGGGGGTATGGGGGATGCGGTTAAGCGGTCGGTCAATATGCGGGGCTAGTGCAATCTGGAAAGCTAAATATTGGATGCATGTGCGGTCATGGGTCCTCCGGAGCGATGGGCAAACCTATGCGATACCCAAGACGTCTAATGTGCTACAGAAAGTTAGTCGCACTTGAATCCCAGTCTGATCAATGCAGCATCAATGACCTGCTTGTAATCATCCTTGGTGGTCCATGCGAATGCGGTCGATTTTGTATCGTCTTTGGCTTCCCACAATTCACCGATTTTTTTCTTGTCCTGCTGTTTCTGGGCTTCTTCTAAATGTTCGCCTTTGTGTTCGATGACCATTGTGTACTCACCAACCAATTGCACAACAAAATCAGGCCAGAAATTACCATGTGGCATAGGCAAAGAGTAAAAACCCGACTTGCGGTCCAAGTTACGAACCCAATATTCTACTTCGGGCAATGAATCAATGTACTGTGCAACCAATATTTCCTCTTTGTTCATCTCGCCAATATCTCGGTAAAAATGCTTATTGAATTCAAACTTACCCTGATACAGTTCATTGACTGGATAGAACGCTGGGAACTCCACAAAACAGTCTTGGTCAACCGTCGCAAAGTCCATTAGATTCTGATAGGCGTTAACTTCGGCATTAATCCGATGGGCTGAAATTTTCGCAGCAGCAGCATCTTTGAGACGGTGACGATGACGGGCAAGTTGTTCAATGGGATAACCCCGTTTTGCAATCAGATAGTCTACCATCTTGCGCAAAAACAAAGCCTTGTCTTTATGAACAATATGTTGCTCGCTGATTTTATGGCTTAACCAGATAGCCAACTCGCTCGGAGTCTTTGGCCCTTCCATATCAAAGGCAAAAATAAGTTGATCCATATCACTTTGAATATTTACCGTGATACCCGCCTGCTTATCTGCATCAACTTTTGCAACTTTGCCTTGCTCATTACTAATCTTAAATTCAGATTCAACCACTTCATGATTGCAAGACACCAAATCCCAATCGGCTTCCTCATGCTGGCCATCAAAAATTTCCAACTGCCCAGAATCATCTTTGATTGCCAGACCAGGCACGCGCAAAATCTTACCCATTGCTGCTGGCGAATGATCCTGATTACGTGACTTGAGTTTGAGAACTTGGACCTGCTCTTGATCTTTATGACCAGCAAATACACCCGATAAAGCCTTAGCAGCAGCATCAGTCATTGGGCCGGCAGTCCATGTCAGCTTGACGCCTTGGGCAGTGGATTCCACCTTGGTGTTTTGTGCAATTGCTTTAGGTAAAGACTGAACATTCGGAGCCGATTCAATCTCAACAGAGAATTCCTCATGTTGCGTATCAAATAACGGTAATTCTTCATCGGTAGGGTCTGGATTTTTAACAACAACCTTCTGAGCTTCAAACTTGGAGAAACCACTTTTTACAATGTTATCTACCAAACTATTTGCAGCTTGCTCAAAACTATCGCTCACACTGTATGCGTAAGCCACATTCAATTCATCATGTTGCTGTCGAGTTGCATATGGCATGCGTAGAACACGCCCGATCAATTGCTCCACTGCTGTTGAACTCGTCAGATTGCCTACACTGCAAAGGATATAGGCAAAAGGACAATCCCAGCCTTCGCGTAATCTCTGTACTGTGATAACGTGACGTACCGGATTATCCATTGAAAGCATAGACAAATCAGGCAGTTCATCCACTTTACCAACACAAATTGCAATGTGATCCTCAGGAATATCGTGCTGCTCAATGAGAACCTTTTTCAATTCTTCTGGCACAAGGTCTCCGCTATTTTTTTTGTGTGCTTGGTACAACACCACAGGACGAACATATTCTCCACCAGATTTCTGCTGCTCATTGGAAATGGCTTCAAGTTCCTGCTGTTTCTTGACCGCTTGGGCAATCACATCAAGATCCATCTTGCGCGTTCGTAGCATCACCGGCAGCTTTATCATTTCTTCAGCTTTGAGTTCCGCTGCCGACACACTATGCAAAACGTTACTGTTGTCATGTGGCGTTGCGGTCAGTTCCAAAATGCTGGCAGGATTGAATCGACGCAATGTATCAAAACTTAATTTGGTTCTAAAACCATGCGCTTCATCCACAATAACAGCAGGACAACGCAAACGAATAACGTTCTGCAATGTCGGCAAGGTAGGATCATCACCTATGGCCTGAATACGAGCTACCGCTTGCTTTTGTTCTTCACTCCAAGCATCAAAGTGATGTTTCAATTCACCGTTTACATCAAACACCTTACGCTTTTCCATATCTTCAATACGTAAGGATTGAGTCGTTGTAACAATGATCGTCAAGCCTGTATCCAACGTATGCTTGCGCAGATACAGTGCGGATTCCATGTCAAGAATATTGACCTGTCCGTACTGTGCATCCAATGCTTGTCGATAAGGATGTTTGCGGTCCTTCAAAGCATCCATCGTCTGATCAACAATCTTGGTAGTCGGCGCCAACCATAACACCAAGCCTGATTCTCGCTGTTGCCATGTTTCCAACAGGATTGGGATAGCATGACAGGCCATCAACGTTTTGCCACCACCAGTGGGAACACGTAAACAGACATAGGGCAAGGCTTCCAAGCCTTCAATCTTGTGGTAAAGTCGATGGGTCTGCTTGTAGAACGCAGTATCCGCATCACCCAATTCACGGGCTAACATCAGGTATTCATCGAGCTTACCCAGACAATCAGATTGATAGTTTTTAAGTTGTAATACCATCGGTTAATCCGTTTTGATCTGATAGGGAAGCTGTTTGAATTCAATGCCTAAATTTTTGAGCTTTGTTGTCCCAATCCGACAGGCTTCACCATAAATCACTTTGGGACCACTGCCAGCAGGATGATCCGGCAACAAAGCCAGCACTTTGCTGGTCAGTACATTGCCACCATCCGGGCGCTTGTCACCTAGTACCCCATTGTAAAGTAGATAGTAAGCAGTCCCCTGATAGACACCAAGTAACGGGCAATTCTTGCGGGGTTGCTTGGGAATCGGCACACCTGTTTCAGTGAAATAGACATGGCGAGCCAAATCAGAAAATCGAACTTCCCGGTCAATGTTGCCATGCTCATCGAATAAGGATGCACCGAGATGGCAAAAGCGAAAGCCACTACCCAATGGCTTGGTTTTTTCTTTTATCTTACCTTTTTTAACATACCCGTTTATTACGTGTCTAAGTCGATTTAAGGTGATATTTTGACTAACGTTTGTATCCATTTCGACTAAAACAAAACGGCGATTTCCCCCGTCTTGCTGGTTCAATTCCAATACCGCTTGACCAGTAGTCCCACTGCCTGCGAATGAATCAAGCACTATCGAATCTCTATCAACCACTTGATTGACAAGCATCTTGATTAATTCTGGAGCTTTGGGAAATGAAAAAACTTGATCGCCAAAAATTTCACGTATTGCGTGCGATCCGTCTGCGGTGTAAACCCCGTCAATAATACTAGGAAATCCTGTATGGGACGTTTGCAATTCTTTCAAAAAAACCTTTTCGCGGGGACGTCCTGATTTTTTTTGGGGAAATATAATCCGCCCCTCTGATATCTTTCCAGACATTGTTTCTTTACTATATCTCCATCCCGTGTTAGCCGGACAGGGATATGCAATATTTGTACTAGGATCAATTAAATCATAATGTAGATTGGGGCGGTCTTTCGCGTTTGCTAATCCCAATATGCTACGACTCATCCATACTCCACGAGAATCATTGTCTGGATTTTTATATTTTGTATCATCACGATCTTTCCCCTTGAGTCTCGCACCACCACGTATTTTTGAATAAACTAAAATATATTCGTGGTCTAAGGACACTCCTGTTAGAGACCTGCTATCTAAATACTGCCTTGCCTTCCAAACTAACAGCGCCATAAAATTTTGCGGTCCAAAAATTTCATCCATTAAGATTCGCAATGATGCAACTTCGTTATCATCAATACTCACAAAAATCACGCCGTCTTCCCGCATGAATTCACGTAACAGACTCAATCTTGGATACATCATGCAGAGCCATTTATCATGACGGCTAAGGTCTTCGGCTTCCTTGCCGACGGCCTTGTCTAACCACTTGCGGATTTCCGGGCTGTTGACGTTATCGTTGTAGACCCAACCTTCGTTCCCCGTGTTGTAAGGCGGGTCAATGTAGATGCACTTAACCTGTCCGGCATAGTATGGGAGCAAGGCTTTGAGGGCTTCGAGATTATCACCCTGTACCAACAGATTACCGGCATCGGGGTCCCCGGCAGACAGTTTTTCGTCGGTTTGCAGCAGGCGATAAGGCACCTGCCGATGGTGATTGACGACCGCGCTTTTTCCAATCCAATCAAGTGTAGGCATAGGGGTAAGTTACGACGATAATGGATCTGAATCAACTAAACTCGATATCTGATGGTCCATCTGTCGCTTTACATATCTGTTCGATCTGGTGAAAAATGTGAAATAGACATGATTTAGTTGCTTATAAAAGCTGTTATGGATTCGTCAATATAGTTAAGAGTCAGTCAATTCACGGGACTGGCGACAGTTTGAAAGCAAAAATTTCACCGGGAATTCAGGCAAAAAACTACTAACAACAACAAAAGACCGAACAATTACCAAAAAATACCATATATTGTGCTTTTATTGCCAATTTCGACTTGACTAGCACTTCTGATTGTGCCATAATCTGCCACGTGATAAAATTCATGCCTGACGGGGTGGCCTACGAACGCCGGCCCCTGCGCAAGGACGCGCGAATTAAAAAGTTCGCACATTTCGACACTTGGCTTAAGCACTCTACAGTGAGTCGCTTTGCATTCTGCGTCCAAGTAAATCATGCCATCGCATGCGATAGCTGTTATCCAATTGACATTACCCGTTGTTGTGCTTGCGTGAACACCAAGCACATTCTTTCCGATACTTGGCTTGCATTCATGCTGTACGCCAAGATTGTTCATTTCTACAGGCATGGTCCTCCTGCTTACCTAGCCTAACTGCATAACGAACAGCTCAAAGACTTAACACATACATGTTGTGATACCGGGGTATCACATTGAAATACTTTGCATAAATTGCCAAGGCAGTTGTAAATCAAACACTGTTAGTGGACTTGGCGCATCACGGAGGAAAGAGAATGAATACAGTTAGTAATTCAAAGCTGATAGATGTTAAGGAAGTTGCAACGATACTCAAAGCATCATCAAGAACAATCTATCGTCTATCGGACAAGGGAAAAATGCCCCGTCCTGTCAAACTTGGGGCTTTGGCTCGCTGGCGAGTCGATGAACTGAGCGATTGGATCAATTCAGGATGCCCTATTGTTGATAATGGGGGTGGCAAATGATCGTCGGAAATTTCAGTAAAAAATCAAGACAAGACGTATTGAATGTAAACCTGCTTGAGCATACGGCATTTCTACGAAAATCGAAATACGCTTTGCATGTCACTGATTATGATCAATTAAAGCTTGAGGATATTTTCCCAATAAAAAACCCCACATTTGATCATGCAGGGTTTTATACGAGTAACTGATTCACAGTCATATGCCCGGTCAACGTTGGCGCGTTGGCCGGGCTTCTTTTTGCAAGGCAACAATAATGATAACAAAAATAGATTTATTAGTCGACAGAAAATGGCCAATATTTCCATGCTTACCCGGCGAAAAAAAGCCGGCGGTTAAAACTGGATTCAAAGCGGCTACAACGGCCTCTGCCACCATCGAGAAATGGTGGACCGATTGCCCGGATTACAATGTCGGGCTTGTTACAGGCAAATCAAGTGGCATTGTGGCAATTGATATTGATCCCCGCAATGGTGGCGATGCAACACTAACCAATCTCATTGATAAAAACGGCGACTTGCCCAAAACCGTACAAGTGGCGACTGGCGGTGGCGGGTTTCATTTTTACTTCAAACATCCTGGTGGCAAAATCAAATGCCGAAACAATGCGCTTGGGCAAGGCATCGACGTGAAAGCCGATGGTGGTTATGTGATTGCCCCACCGTCAAAACTCAAATCAGGTGGCAGTTATGATTGGATTGTCTCACCTGATGATTTTGAACCAGCTTGCTTGCCGGCTTGGTTGCTTGCTTTGCTGACACAGAAAGACACAGAGGACACAGAGGACACAGATATATCTGTGTTTACTGGGTCTACTGAACATACTGTGTTATCTGGGGATACTATTACTACTGTGTCTACTGTGTCAATTGATTACACATACACAATTCAGGAAGCAATCGAAACAACCTTGCCACAAGCATCTGGCCAACGCAACAAACGGCTTTTTGATTTTGCCAGAGCATTGAAAGCTGTCCCGGAATTCAAAGACAAGCCACTGAGAGAACTCAAACCTTTTGTCCTTGAATGGCATCGGCTCGGCAAACCACAAATGAGTGGCGAACATGATGCTGATTCAACTTGGGCTGAATTCTGTACTATCTGGACGGCTGTGAAATTCCCACTGGGGCAAGGGCCATTGGCAGAATTCATGAGTCTTGCTGATGCTGAACCTGATCCCGTTTGTACTGCTGAATATGGTGAACGCACAACACGATTAATCAAGCTGTGTCGTGTTTTACAACAGCATTCAGGCAACAGACCTTTTTTTCTATCTGCTCGCGCTGTGAGTCCTTTGCTGGGCACCAATCGAACCGATGCTGCAAATCAACTCAAAATGCTTTGCGTTGATGGCATACTCGAACGCAAAACAAAAGGACATACCGGCGTTGCGAGTGAATATATTTATCTAGGGGATTGACATCGAATAGCATGTTGTTGACAATTGGCATCATGTCAAATCCCAAATCATTAACACAATTACTTCAAGAGTCGTTGGCGGACGCTGAATCCCTGCGCGCTGTCGCTAGGGAAACCGGACTTGATGTTGCTCAATTGTCGCGCTTCAAGTCCGGCCAGCGAACGCTAAGACTCGACATAGCTGAACGACTCGCTGAATACTTTGGAATTGAAAGCCGGCGAATCAAACGCCGGCAAAAGGGATAAACAAAATGGCTTCACTGGTGACTTACAATGAGAGATTACGGCGGATTGAATTCTCACTAACGCCAAACGGCAAGCGGCGAAACGTCCGACTTGGGCGAATCAATGCCAAGGCTGCCCGATCCATACTGGCAAAGGTTGAAGCGATCATTGCTGACAAGATGCAAAGCCGGCCACACGATGCGGACGTTTCCCAGTGGCTTGCATCATTGGATGAAAAGCTTCTCTCAAGGCTACGAGCCGTTGGGCTTGCTGATGGGATCGGCGTGACGCAAACAACGCTGGGCGACTTTCTAGGCCGGTATATGAAAACGATACACGGCAAGCCGGCAACACTGACATTCTACGGGCATACCAAACGCAATCTGCTGGATTACTTCACTGCCGGTCGATTGCTGGCTGATATCACAGAGGCCGATGCAGACGCATGGCGGGCTTGGCTGGTGGATAACCAAGGATTGTCGATTGCGACTGTGGCGCGGCGTGTGGTGGCTGCTCGGACCTTTTGGCGTAAAGCGATCCGATGGAAGCTTACAAACGTCAACCCGTTTGAAGGCGTGCATACCGGCTCACAACTGAACGAAAGCCGAAAGCACTTTGTGTCTGCTGACATGATCCGTTCAATTATCGACTCATGCCCTGATGTTGAATGGCGACTGTTGATCGGATTAAGTCGCTGGGGCGGGTTACGCTGCCCTTCTGAGCATTTGTCGCTGACATGGGCCGATGTGGATTGGAATGCCGATACGTTGCGGGTCCGGTCCATCAAGACGGAACACCACGACGGCCATGCTGTCCGAATCGTGCCATTATTCCCAGAACTGCGGGACCTGCTGATGGATGCGTTTGACGCTGCCGAGCCGGGGGTTGAGCACGTCATTACCCGCTATCGGGACAAAACGCAGAATCTTGGGACACAATTCAAGCGAATCATCAAACGGGCCGGCTATGAACCTTGGCCAAGACTTTGGCAGAACCTACGGGCAAGCCGTGAGTCAGAATTAATGCGGGATTATGACCTAACGACCGTCTGCCGATGGATTGGCAATTCGCCGGCTGTGGCTGCAAAACACTATGCAATGAGCATTGATTTAGATGCTGATTTTCGCCGGGCAATTGGTGAAAAAAAGGCACAGCAAAAAGCGCAGCAGTCACCGTCTGACGGGCATGGTCTGGATATGACAAGGGAACTAGGGGCGCATGAAAAAACCCCTGAAAAACAGGGGTTTGATCAAGGTTGGCAAGAACTGACCAATACTGTCAATTCTACTGAATGGGCCGTACAAGACTTGAACTTGTGACCTCGTCGATGTCAACGACGCGCGCTAGCCAACTGCGCCAACGGCCCGAAAAACCATTTCAATTCTCCTGACTGCCCGTGAGGTAGCTTGGACAAAGGCGACCAGCTCACACGTCAATCAGGCAGAACATTGTAACCAACTTAGAAAATGCTGCAAGTCCTTTGATCTTCTTCAGAACTTAAGCTTCCTGAGCCAACTCAGCTATTAAGCTTGGCGGCAGATTCGCGGCACTTTTCAAGCACACCAATGCGGCTGCGGACACTCTCGGGAGTGATCTTCTGCTGGGCACCATTGCGGATTACATCGAACAAGTTGCGGTAGAGCGAATGCACATATTGTGTGGCTGGCGCGGCACCGGCACCACCGTCGCCGCCGCCTTCGGCTTCCCAGCTTTCTTCAACCCATTCGATTTTTTCGCTGCAGTATTTGCGACCTTCGAGCGGTTCAAGCTGCAAGGGACGTTCGGGCATCTTGCTATAGTCCACGTGCTTCCATTCAAGCTTGTCGGTTGTGCCTCTGAGGCCGCCTTTATCACCACAGACCAACCAACGGTCTTGACCATAAGCGACATTGGAGTGCAGTTCGACTTCAACGGTCGGACGGCCCTTGCCGGTAAGGATGACCTTGAGGTAATCTTCAGCATCGCCAGAGCAAAGCACGCGACGCATTTCACACCAGACATCAGGATTTTCATCACCAAAGAGAATCATGGCATGATCAATGGGATGCGGGCCGTTGTTGTTCAGTGCACCACCGGAGGTTTTGTGATCGGTTTGCCAATCCCAGCGACGCCCAAAGCCGTGCCAGCAGATACGGACGAATTGAATCTCACCCAAAATGCCCGACTCACAGATTTCTTTGACCTTCTGGAAGTCGACTTCCTGGCGACGCTGCTGGAAAGGTTGAAGCACCTTGCCCGACTCCTTGGAGGCGGCGAGCATACCATCAACATCTGCAACGGTCAGGCCAAACGGTTTTTCGCAAAGCACATGCTTGCCAGCTTTGAGTGCGGCAGTCGCCTGTGCTGCGTGATGCGGATTCATGCTGGCCACGATGACCAGTTCAACTTCGTCATCAGCGATCAACTCTTCGAAAGAATCAACAACGCGACAGCCAAGGTCTTCCTTAACATCTTCGGTGCGTTCTTTAATCGGATCAAACACAGCAACGATCTGGAAAAGATCGGTGAGGTCTTTGAGGCCCTTGATATGAATTCCATGGCCGCTGCGGCCTAAACCGGATATACCGATTTTAATTGGGGTAGTCGTTTCACTCATGATTCATGTCTCCTGTAACGTCCGTTCCGGAACGAATGTGATATTTTTACGATTTTTAGCGATTTGTCGATGGACAAACCAATCGACTTTTTTGTATTAATGTTACATGGCACATTCTGACAAGATTTCTGCACATATCAACCACATCGGCAAACAACGCTGTGCCGAGGACTGGTCACTCACCAATCGCAACACGGTCAATTGGCCTGATCTGGACCTATGGTATCTGCTTGATGGGTATGGGTATTTACAGACGCCTGACGGGAAAATCACCTTGCAACCGGGCGTTTGCCTGGTTTTGCGAGGCGGGCAGGCGTATGACTTTACACGGACTTCACCGCAGCCTTTTATGCACTATTGGGTTCATTTCAATTTTCTGGATGACCATGAGCACCCGATCGCTCCTAACAAACCACCACACCTGCCGGTCTATCGACAGATGCACGAAATTGAACCCCTGGAGATGCTGCTGGATCGCGCTCGAGAAGTCCATCGTGGGCCATCAGAGTTGCGCTTTCAAGCCGATGTCTGGTTGCATGCTGCACTTCTTGAGATTCAACGCGAAGATCAACGTGCCCATACCAGCTCAGATGAGCGACAGTCGCATTACGATCATGAAGTCGAAAGTGTCTGTAAAAAAATCCTCGACAATCCTGCTCAACATTTGGATATGAACGACCTTTGCCAAATGCTCCATTGCTCAAGAGCACATGTCTATCGACGCTTCAAACAACACACTGGCAGGTCACCCCAACAATTTGCTATCGACATGCGCATGCAGGCTGCACACTTTCTACTACTCGACAGCAACATGAGTATTGCCCAGATCGCATCACAACTCGGCTATGTCGATGTCTATTTTTTCAGTCGTCAATTCAAGCAACACCATGGCGTGAGTCCGGCCTCATTCCGCAAATCGCCCGATACGCCTACCAGTAAACCAGCAACAAAAGAATGGCGGATGCCTTGCTAAGCCAAACCATTTGGCTAAACCGCAAGCGGTTCCCCCGGAACCCTACTCCCTACTCCCTACTCCCTACTCCCTACTCCCTACTCCCTACTCCCTACTCCCTACTCCCTACTAAGCATCATAAATATCCAGTGTTGCCTGGAGTTCCTGCTTCACCTCTTTGGCCAGACTCTTAGGCGAGATTACCGATGCATGACAACCAAACCCCAGCAGCCAGCGTTTAAACTCAATCGTACTGCCAAGCTCAAACGTCACCACCACCTCACACTTATTCTGCTCTACAATTTTCTGCGACGGGTGCCAATTCATCTCCATCACATTCGTCATCGCCCAACCACTAAATCGCGCTTTGATCGTGACCTTCTTCTCATTCTGAAACACACCAAAAGCAGACTGCATATGCGATGCAAGCGAAAAACCCTCGGGCTTATCAAAGGTCTGCTCCAAAGGCACAACCTTGCGAATCCGAGAAACCTTCAGCGTCCGCACATCGTCATAACATTGCAACGAACCGATGCAGTAAAGCGACGCGTGCAACAACACCATCCCATAAGGACAAAAGACGCTGGTCACCTGCTCAGCTTTACTGGCAGAAGCATACACCAACCGCACCGCCTTTTGCTGCATGATCGCATCATTAAGCGACCGGATCATTTGATCCTGCGATGAGTAGTCCGTCTTTGCCAAACTCTTAATCAGAAACGTATCATCAAGGTCTTCAAAATAACTCAATGCCTTGCTGGGCAGCAACGTTCGTATTTTTGATATCGTCGAACTTAATCCATCACCAAACTGCGTCCCTGCCAATGGCAACATAATCTGCTGTGACAAAAACAATGACAGCATTTCCGTCATCGTCAACTGAATCGGATTGGTATCTTTAATATCTAATTTAAGTAACCAGTACTTGCGTTTATCATCACGCGTTTGACACTCAATAGGAAATAAATCCTTAAGTACTTTCAGATCGCGTTGAATGGTTCTGACATTACATTCCAGCCGTCCGGATAGCTCTTCCAGACTCGCACCATAGCGTAGTGACGAAAGCGTCTTGATCAGATTCCACTGACGAAAAAGGGTATCGCCCCGGGCCATAAACTGTCCTTCCAATGACAACCCACCAACTGCCCATGAACCCGACTTCGGCTCATCACCGGACAACTGCTTTATCCATCATAAACGAAAAGCGACTGTTGACATACACCTTGTCGCACCCTTAAAACAATAGTCCAATGTCTCATTACCCAATGGACAATCCAACTGCAAAGCATCGCAGAAAGATGTTCCCAAGGGGAACCTTTTTTACCTTAAATCACCTATATTTCGGCTAAATCGCCCAGTATTTTCACAAAATATCGCCAATCAGAACACAGGACTCCCAAACCCCTGACAGGACGTGTCATGTGAACTGTGCCTGGCAATGCTTCTATCTGTTATCGACATTCAAGGTACAGGTTCAAACGTAATATTCCACCGGGGCTTGCATCTGCCATCTTCAAGCAGGCAGGAACTCTCCGCACTTTGGACATGTTTCAAAAGAAATATCATAAACTTCATCTGTGCATTGTGGACATATTCTTTTTCGTGTTTTGTCCTTAATACACGCCAGAATAATTAGACCAATGATGGATAAAAAAGCCAATAAACACCATGCAGGATTTCGCCCCTTGCCTTTTGTGTAATAAATCATACCAATTAGTAGCAGTACGAATCCCAACAAGATGATTATTGATGATGCCACATTCATCGCAGGATCACTGGTGCTTTCCTTTAGGAACTTACCACCAAATTGCAAAAGAATACCGGGCAATCCATATGCCAAACTTTTATTGTTGTATTTCGCAATCATTACTAATTCCTCCCAGACTACATTCTAAATAGGTTTTCTCCATGCATTACAACTTGTCAAGGTTTCATAACCGGTTGCAGCCTGACACCTGAATACATGGCGTTTAATACAAGAATCCAATATACGAAAATACGAGGAACGAACCATTCGACGTTTCTATATTGTCCTTATACCAATCATAGTAGCGATTATGTACACACATGATTCGTTCTTGAAAAAGTCCAAAGCAAAACTTTAAATCGTCACACTGCAGATGATATGCAAGCCATTGGATCAACGCGTTCGGGTACGTGAAGGCGGGGTTACCCCTGACAGGTTGTGTCGTGTTGGGCTTTTATTTTTTATTTCTGATTTTTTTTCGTGCTGGGCGACCTAGCCTGTCATGCCCCGGATTTAATATGTCTTGCAACACGAATGGGGGATTCATTGATCGCCTAAATGTGTGAAGCACAGTCAACGGGCATCCGGGGGGATATGCCTGTGCCCCGGACTCCTTCGTCGGGAGCTTGGGGGGCAGACTGACTGTGTTTCATGGAATGATTCCGGGGGGAAACATTCCGGGGGATTCCGGGGGCCGGGGGATATTTCCGGGGGGAAAGTTCCGGGGGTTCCGGGGGTTCCGGGGGCTGGGGGACTGTCGGATGGGTCTGGTTTCTGCGTTGACACACCGGGGGGTGTGATACAGAACCGGGGGAGATCCATTCCGACAGTTTTTTTATGCGCAGGCCACAGCAAAGCGGTTTGGTGTTGCGTTTGCCAAGTGAGCGTGCAGTGCGTCTGCGGATCAATTCGACCATCTCAATTTGAATGTGAGCATTTATCGATCAAGTGTATCGTGCATTGGGGAACGCGCAAGCTGTCAGCTCGCGGCTATTGAACCTGCTTTTTCAATAGCCGCAGCCAGACTTGACTGCGCGCAAACACGACACTTGAAAGATAAACGCTTTAATTGCGATTACCCGTCATGGCCAATCCCTTGTTACAGGCCGTATACCACCAATTGTTTATACATATTATTTGTATAAACAAACTCAAAACACATATTGCGATTAATTTTATTCAAAATTGATTGACTCTCCCAAAACCGACCCTATGATCCTAAAAGGCGCCAATGTCGGCTGGCGACGGCGTGATCCAAGGCATCAATCTTTCAATCTGAAAAACGCAATTTTCAACCATCACGTGTGACCATCTCATGCTGTGAGTGGTGTGGTTCTATCCGGGAACGGGGCTAAGACGTGTTGGGGTTTGCAATGCGTCCAAAAGACCGGGGGCAAAGTGTTCGCGCGTAAATGTCGGGCGTGTTGTACTCCCGTTTGTCTTTGTCCATTTCAGAAATGAGGGAACCATGATTCGTACTGCCACAGTGGTGATACTAGGTTTGCTTTGCGGTTTGTCTAGCAGTCTGCAAGCTCAGAGTCGTTACTACTTATCTCAGGAGTGGGACACGACCACGGTGATTGATGATGACGACTGGAACATTGAAGCCGAGGAACCAACGGCTCATACACTCGTGCAGACCACGGATAGCATTGTGCATTCAGGCAGTCGGGCATTGAAGATTGAGCTTTACAATCCAGACAAACTTTACAAGCGTGCGGAAGTCGCTCATACGCACAAAGCAACGATGGGCGCGCAATACTTTTATCGCTTTAGCATGTATCTGCCAACCGTTGGATTCCCGCAGAACAATACCGATGGCAACACGTTTACGATCATCACCCAGTGGCATGCCACGCCGGACTTTGGTCTGGGTGAGACGTGGCGTATCCCGAACCTGGCATTTCGGATTCAGGAAAACGGCCAACTGGGCATGATGCTTTGCTACAACGCCAAGCAAGTCAACGACAATTCCGACAGCACCAAGGTCAACTTCACCGACCCGGATGGGAACTTCTTTGACATCCCCAAAGGCCAATGGGTCACGTTTGAAGTCTCCGTCAAATGGACGCATACCAGTGATGGTTATCTGGATGTCTGGATGGATGGCGATCAAATCGTCAACTACTCCGGCCCGACTTCCTACAACGATGTCAACGGCACTTATATGAAGCTGGGTATTTACCGCACGCCCTGGATCACCGAGCGTGAGACTATTTACTATGACAATCTCCAAATTCTGCGCAATGGGTTAATCATCCATGCAGACGAGGACACCTACGTCCGCGGGGGCAGTTATGAAAACAGTAACTATGGTTCGAGTACTTCGCTGACCACAAAACATAATCTCAATCAACTGCAATATGACCGCCAAACCTATCTGCATTTTGATTACAGTCAGTTTGCAGACTACACCTTGGACACGGGCAATTTGTATGTTCAACCCTACTCAAGCAACACCACTGCGTCGTTGTATGTGGATCAGGTGGATAACACATGGGACGAAGCGACGCTGACATATTTGAGTGCTCAAAGTTTGAGTGTGTTGGATTACCAGGGGTCCGCAGCATGTGATGTCGAGCCGTTTGAAATCACCGTGCCGGCCGTGGTGTTGGATGATGAAATTTCACTTCGGCTGAGCTTTGACGTGCTCAATGCCATGATGTCTGTTCGATCACGTGAGTACGGCACGATCACGGAGCGTCCGGTACTGTTTTTGGATTTGGATTAACACGCATCGCGGATGGTTCGAACCGTCCGACCGATACCACCTTCACCACAGGCAGGTCCTGGCTCACGTCATGGCCTGCCTGTTTCATTTTGTACTTCAAACGGATCGCATTTGCCTTTTAGCCTGTGGAACCTCAAAATAGCAGGCTAAATCGCTCGGAGCTGTTGTGGCTTTGAGTGGCCCCATCGTTTCAATCGTTACGGAACTATTCCAATGTCTCAGATTGACGAAAGTCTTTTCACGACCCCCGCTATCCTTACGCGCTGTCCCTCTAACCCCGTGCTGGCATCCAAGGATGTACCCGGCGAGCCGTCACTGGTCTTTAATGCAGGTGTCTGCAAGTACCAGGGCAAGTATGTCATGGTCTACCGCTGTGATGATGTCACGCAAGTCCTCAAACGCGAGGACGGCTCAGACTGGCACCGATTCAAAACATGGATCGGCATCGCCTACTCCGACGACGGCATCAAGTGGGAAGCGCAGGAAAAGCCCTGCTTTGCCCTGTCCAGCGAAGAAATCCTCCGTGCCTATGATCCAAGGCTGACGGTCATTGATGGCAAAGTCGTCATGTGCTTTGCAGTGGACACCAAGCACGGCGTGCGGGGTGGGATCGCGGTCACCGAAGATTTTGAGAACTTTGATATCAAGACCATGACCGTGCCGGACAACCGCAACATGGTGCTCTTCCCTGAGAAGATCAATGATATGTATGTCCGACTCGAACGGCCGTTCCCGGTGTACAGTCGCGGGAAGGATCGCTTTGACCTCTGGGCCAGCCGGTCACCTGATTTGCGATACTGGGGCGATCACGCATTGGTCTTGGCGGTCGAAGACGTGCCGTTCGCCAATGACAAGATCGGCCCGGCGGCGCCCCCCATTAAAACCAAGGCCGGCTGGTTGACCACCTTCCATGCAGTGGATCGTGATGACTCGCGTGGCAAAAACGGTTGGGAGCCGACCTGGAAAAAACGCTACACCGGCGGCATCATGCTCCTGGATCTGCAAGACCCCACCAAGGTTGTCGGCATTTACAATCGACCGCTGATCAATCCTGAAACGCCCTACGAAAGTGACCAAGGCTTCCGGCAGGATGTCATCTTCCCCGGCGGGATGGTGCTCGAAGACTCCGGCGAAGTGAAGATTTACTACGGCGCAGCAGACACCGTCGAAGCACTCGCCACCGCACATGTCGATGACTTGATCGCGTTGTGTACCACACCTGTTGCTGCACATGTGTAAGCTCAATGCATCGCAGACCTGCACCGGATTGACATCCTGTGCTAAACATCAGTCCACATCAACGATGCACATGTAAATAAAACTGACAGAAGTCAGCCAAATCGCCTTGCAGGTGACGCCCGATCAACACATGATGGGGCGTCACTTTTTTTTGACCCACAAGGGGACATCTCATGTCCAACGATTTGCAAGATAAAGTCGCCATCGTCACCGGAGCTGCCCGCGGGATTGGTAAAGCCATCGCCCGTCATTTACTCAAACAAGGCATGTCGGTGACCATTGCAGATGTCAATCAAGACACGCTCAACCAAACCGTCGAAACACTCTCAACCCTCGGCCCGGTAGCAGGTGTCAAAACCGACGTCACCAATGAAGATGAAATCAAGCAAATGGTCGCTGTGACAATTGAACGCTTTGGACGCCTCGATGCGCTGATCAACAATGCGGGGCTGGCCAACCCCAACTGGGGCAAACTCCCCGAACTGGAATTGGAAAAGTGGGAACGTGTGATTCGTACCAATCTCACCGGCCCGATGCTCTGCGCCAAACATGCGATCACGGCACTCAAAGAAAGTCATGGCAGCATCGTCAACATCTCATCGACCCGCGCTCTGCAATCCGAACCTCACAACGAAGCCTACGCAGCAAGCAAAGGCGGACTCATCTCACTGACGCAAGCCTTGGCGATTAGTCACGGCCCGGAAGTCCGCAGCAACTGCATCTGCCCAGGATGGATCGTCACCGCAGATCAAATCAGCAGAAAGACCGGCAAGATATGGGAACCCAGCCAGGAGATAAAAGCGATCCATCCCGTCGGACGACTGGGTAGCTCCGAAGACATCGCCCATATGGTCGCGTTCCTGATCAGTGACAAGTCCGGATTCATCACCGGCCAACATTTTGTCGTTGATGGCGGGATGACCAAGAAAATGATGTACAGCTGAAATTTCAACACAAGTTCCAAAAAACACATTACTTAAAGCGACAAATACCAATCCAAATGGTAAATTTTTTACATGCTCAGGTTGACTTCACTATCTGGCGTACTAATTATTAGCATTAGTACCACGGAGTAAAACATGTCCCAAGTCACCGCGGATCACAATCAAAGTCAACACCTGTCACTGGCCTTACGACAGACCCTTAGCCAAACCCCCTCGCAGGTGGGCATGCGATTACAGTCCGAGGAAAAGCTTGCCTCCGAACTGGGCATCGGCCGTCGGCAGATTCGTGAAGCAATCAACCAACTCGTCGACGACGGCGTACTCATCCGTCAACGCGGCAGTGGCACCTTTGTCCGCCAACTGCCCAAGCCCCCTGCTCAACCCGTGCAAGACTCCGACCGGACGCTGGGTGCGGACATCCTCTTTGCTGCTGACGGGCACCGCTCGACCCACGCACTGCGGGAACGACACAACGGCGCAATTGCCAACAAACAGGTGTTGCATTTTGGACTTTGGGGCGACATGCACTGTTCCACCGAAACCAATCAGGTCACCATTGAGGGGATCGTCGAAGCCACGCAAGCTGCCGGCCACCGCCTGAGTCTACACTCGATGATCAGCGGCCCGGACAACGGCATGGCGGCGCAAACCATTGCTGACGAATTGCACCGCCATCCCTGCGACGGCTACCTCGTCACCGGCGTGTGGTCTGCTTTGTTTGAAGAAGCAGCAAGCCTCGCCAAGCTGAGTCCCGATTGCCCGCGTGTCTATGTCGGTGGGGGTCGAAGCAGTGAAATTTTCGAACCTGCCATCTGCCCGGACTTATCACAGATCACGCATCGCGCGTTGGATCAATTCAAGCAACAAGGCCTCAAACGTTTAGCGGTGATGCTCCATGCCAACATCGCCCAACCGACGATGGATCAACTCCGCCAAGCCGTAAGGCGATATGAAATTCTCAACGACTGTAGCTGTCAGATCGTATCCCCGCCGCCCACTTTTTCAGGTGGTCTTAAAGCCAACCGCAAACTGTTTTCAGACAGTGATCCCAACACGCACCCCCAAGGCATATTTGTGTTTGACAATCGCTTGCTCGAAGGTGTTGCCGAAGCCTTGCAGATGATGGATCTCACCGCTGGCAAAGAGGTCGGCGTGATCGTCCTCTCGCATCGCGGGATTGCTCTGACGGATCACTTTGACTGGAGCCGCTTGGAAGTGGACATCATTCAAATGGGACGCCTGGCGGTACAGATACTGCTTCAACAACTCTCCGAACCGGAACAATATCCATGTAGCCTGATGCTTCACCCCCGCTGGATCGCTGCCCAGACGCATAGTATGACACAGGGGGCCCACGCATGAATCACCCCGTGTCACATCACTACGTCGCACGTGTGATCAAGTCCACCTTTGCCATGGTTACCGTGCTGTGTCTATGCGCCAACCTGACTGCTCAAACGCAAAACAGCGCATCGGATAACCTGCTGCTCGAAGGTGAAAAACCGCTTAGCCAATGCGTACCTTTTGACATGCCTGATGTGCAAACGCTCCGTCAATCACAGCATCAAGTCTTCGCGCATTACTTCGTCCCCTTCCCCATCAGCATCGACAACAAACCCGCTGACAAAGACCAATACGTCAAGCACATCATGAACCCCAACGGCTTTGGCAAACGGTATGTCAAGCACGGGGGCAAAACCCGTCAACGTCCATTGCCCCGCCCGGTTCGCAGTGATGACAACTGGTTGCTTGAGGACATGAAGCTTGAAGTCGCCCGTGGCATTAACCTGGGGCTTGATGGATTTATCACCGACATCGTCAGCGATTCAGGCATCAACTGGAAGCGCTTCCTTGCAGTGATGCAGGCTGCTGACCAGGTCGATCCCGGATTCAAAATCGTGATCATGGCAGGGATGCCCGCCCTGTTTCAAAATCCAGCTAAAGACCAATCACCCCAGCGTATGGCTGAGATGTTTCTGACACTTGCTGCGTATCCATCTGCCTGCCGCACCGACGATGGTCGTCTGGTGATCTCTGCGTTTCGAGCCAATGACAAGTCCGTTTCGTGGTGGCGAGAAGTCTTTGCGATCATGGCAGACAAAGGTGAGTCGGTCTACTTCGTGCCACTGATTCAGCCATGGTGGGATGATGCTGGCAAATGGGAAGTTCAGCTCAAAGCTTTCCTGCCGATCAGCGAAGGGATCAGCACATGGGGACCGCGTTGGGCCTCTGCTGCCCAACAGTGGCAGAACTTCCCCTCTACGGTTGCCCAGTACAACAAGATCAGCATGAGTCCCGTCGGCGCACAGGACATGCGTGCCAAGAGTGCGATTTATTGGGAAGCCAACAACACACAGTCCTACCGCAAACTCTGGGAAGCCGCGATTCTCGGCAAAGCCAATTGGGTCCAACTCATCACCTGGAACGACTACTCCGAAGCCACCGAAATCTGCCCATCCAGCGGCACACAATTCAGTCTCTATGATCTGACCGCATACTACGTAACCTGGTTTAAGCAAGGCAAAGCCCCGACCATCACACGTGATGTGATTTACTACTCGCATCGCATTCACAGCATCAACGCGACACCTGATCCTCATCGCCAACCCAAGCTCTTTAAAAACCTCGCACCGGACCAAGCCTGTGATGAAATTGAATGTCTCGTCTTTGCCAAAGCGCCTGCAATGTTAACCATCAAGCTTCAGGACACCGTGCAAACTTTCGACATCCATACCGGTCTCAACGAAGTACGTATCCCCCTGCAAACCGGCACACCGCAGTTCACACTCAAACGTAATGATCAAGTGGTCGCACAAGTCACCAGCGCTTTTGAGATTGATAACAACATCACCTATCAGAATCTGCTCTACCACGGTGGCTCGAGTAGTCGCCCGGTGATCGGTCAGACGACTAAGCCCACTGTTAAACAGAAATAACACCGCCCAAGCGATCACCCAAGTGATTATTGATCCATGCAAATGAGGACTCAAGCCATGCACGAAAAACCGACACCAGAAATCAAGGCTTTTACGCTCATTGAACTGCTGGTGGTGATCTCGATTATCTCACTGCTGATCTCCATTCTCTTGCCTGCATTAGGAAGAGCTCGCGTAGCAGCCAAGGATGTGCAGTGCAAAAGCCAACTCAAACAGGTCTGCATGATGGTGGTCAATTACACCAGTCTTCATAACCAATACCTGCCGGTGGTGCAGCGAAATGATGGCATCTCACACATCGCCACATGGGCTCGCCAACTCCTTGAAGCGATGCCTGAAGCAGGAGTCGACATTAATGCCACCGACTCGGTCGCCAAGGTCGCCATGCAAACCAAAGGCATCTACAAAATGATGTGGTGTCCAAAGTATGTCGACCGTCACAACCAGGAACAACATCGCAACGGTCGTGCAAGCTACTCCATGAACTGGTACTTTCGCGGCCCATATCTCAACAGCGGCGGAAGCTACGGCATCTACCGCCGACTCAACGATGTCGACAGCCCCGGTAACACCGAACCCTACATCACCGATGGCAATCCCAACAGTGATTTTATCGCCTCATGGGAACCGAAATTCGGAGCCTCATCCATGCTCCAACACACAGCCAAAGGACTCGTCGGATCAATGGATTATCGACACAGTTCCGACAGCTCCGCTCACGCCCTGTTCATCGCCGGACACGTTAAAGGCATGACTGTCCAAGAAGGTGATGCAGCCGAATGGGACGTGAATCACAACAAGACGTTTTATTGAAACAGGCAGTAAGCAGTAGTCAACAGGGAGTAGAGAAAGGCAAAATACAGCTGATAAATACCGGCACTCTTACCTGACTCAACCCTGGCCCCTAGTGGCTAGTCACTAGTCCCTCAACCAACACCAACAACACACCTGATCCACCAAGGAATCTCTCTCATGACATCGCAATCACGTTTGTCACGGGCAATGGCTTTAATGCTTTGCTCATTGCTATCACTCACACTGTGTTACACAGTCAACGCCCAAACCGATTTCTCCAATTGGCAGGTGTCCGGCCCCGGTGCAACTCTCACCGTGCAGGACGGTTTTGCGTTTGTCACTTACGCATCTGCCAAGCATGAGCCGATCACCTTGACGCCTGCAAAGCCCATCACCATCCGTGATGAGGCCCGACACATCACCTTCAACTGGGCTCGTCAATGGGGTGATTGTGACATGACCGTCACCGTCACCGATGCAGCAGGTCAGAACCATGACCTTAAGTGTGAAACCAGTCAGGCCGACCCCGAAGTGGTGCTCAGCAACTTCCGTCTTGCCCAGCAATTCTCCATGTGGCATACCGTCCAAACCATCCCCTTTGGCAAGCCTGATGTGAGCGAAGTGAACAAGCGATTCAACGCTGCCGATGCTAAAAAGGTATTGAATTTGGCGTGGCCTCGGCCCTTGAAAATCACAGCAATCAAGCTCAAACCCGTCCTCGCCAAACCCGGCAAGCGTTGGGGCGGACTCTACGCGCCTCCCGAACGTATTGCCATGAACGATCGCGGCGAAGGCAAACTCGTCTTGACCAATCTGTCATGGGATACCGTCGACAGCAAAGATGCCGACTTCTATTCCATGCTCAGTGACCGCCTGCGCTTTGGTCGCAATCTACCGGCAACGCTGTTCGTCGATGACCTTGTCGTCGCGCATCCCAAGATTCATGGCATCCAATCGCTTCGCTATCAAATCCAACTCTTTGAGGGTTACACCGGTCGGTTCCTCTGGTCGACTGACCAAACAATCGACATCGACCTGCGTGATCCGATCTCACTGTTTAAGCAGCGCATCGAACTGCCCCAAGTCCCTACCGGTCGGTATTACCTCAAGACGCTTGTCTGGAATGCCAATGGCGTGTTGCTCGACCAACGCAATCAACAATGGTGGGTCGCAAAAAGTCCCATCGCAACATTTGATTCAACACCTGTAAACAAGCTGGGCATCTGGTGGGAGAATGGCCAGGCAGCCACATCACGCAACACTGAAAAATCATCTGACACCTTCACACTGCATACCACCGACACCTATCGTCAATCGTTACCTTCAAACGCAAAGTTACACGTCACCGTCAACGATTTTAATGAGCAATCCATCACCACCAGTCAACCTCAATTGCAGGATCAGATCATGGTCCGTTTCGACGCTCAGCCGGGCGCTGACTACTTTGCCATCGCCGAGATCCGCCGTGGCAAACAGGTCCTGGACCAACGCATCCTCCACATCGGCAAGATTGGCGAAAACCCCTTAAACACAGCCGTCAACAGCCAATCACAATCGCGTCCAACACGTGATGCATTTTTGGATCACACCGTGCAGCTTCAGCCGGAGTATCGCGTCCCGACCACGTTTTATGATGGGTATTACCCGTGGTACAACCATGATGATGCCGATGCTTATGAGAAGTGGTTACAACAGGCCAAGTTGTTTAAGTCTCCGACGATTTGTGTCAAAGCAGGCTGGTCGGATGTGGAGGTTTTGCCGGGTGTGTATCGCTGGGAAAATCTGGATCGCCAGGTGATGGCGGTGCGTGATACTGGTTTGAAAATCATGTTCGCCTACACGCCCTACGCCAGCAGTCCATGCGTGCCGATCTGGTTACAGGTTCAAGCGCAGCAGGATCACCGCGGAGATTACAAAGATCGTTTTTCCTATCGCTACAGTTCCAAGAGTCCGGGCTATGCAGAAGGTCGTCAACGGTTTTGGCAAGCCGTGGCCAAGCGCTACGGACACCTGCCCTGGGTTATTGGGTATCGCATTTACACGCCGGCAATCACCAGTCATGTTGATCCCCATGCAGGTCGAATGGGTTACAGCGATGGTATGCAGCAGGCTTACGCCAAGTGGTTAACCGCTCGGAACCTGCCCGTCGAACCCATCGCGCCGCTGATGGTGGTTGATGGCGTGCCGTTGAACAAAGTGCCTGCGGACTTTTCAAAGAGTTGGCAGAACACGGTGATGTTTTTCTCCGACTGCATCATTGAAAGTGACATGTCACTAGCCAAAGCAATCCGAGCAGTTGATCCGACGAGTTTGATTCAGATTGATCGCAAGAACGAACCGTACGCCATTGAACGGATGATCCCGCAGATGGCTGAGTTGGATATTGCACTTAAAAATGAGGCAGCGCCAGTGTTCCGCGATGCGATGCTTCAGAGCATGTGCATCCAAGGGGGCGTGCCGTATTTGGAAGAGCTTCATCGTCACGTGCCCACGAGTCGGTCGATCAGTGATGCGACATCGTACTTTTCATCGCACTTGTCCAAAAGCATTTTCTGGTTACTGCGTTGGAGCACGCATTCGTTTGAGCATCCGGGTAATCATCCGGTGCATGGCAACTTCGCCAAACCGCATGGTTATGACTATGCCTTGCAGTCCGTAGGAGCGTGGCAGAAGTACATTCAAGGCGACTACCTTGAACCTGACGTATTGGTTTTTGGTTCACGGCTGAGCAATCAAATCACCGGCGAACGCCGTGGGTATTACCATGCCATCGACGGGTTGCTGACGTATCAGGCGATGATCGAACAGCACCAGGTGCCCGCTCATTTTGCCAATGAACATTGTGACTGGGTGGACTTGAGCAAATTTAAATTGGTGTTGTTATGTGGAGCCGTACAGGACAAACCAATCATTGAAAAACTCGTCTCCTACGCCAAGCGTGGCGGGCATCTGGCAATGGTGGCTGATGCGGGAACCTTGTTACCTGATGGCAGTACAAGTGACCTGCGTCAGCAACTTGCCAACATGCCCAATGTCACGACGCTGGCTGCCCCACAGCGCATGAAACTCCAACGCGCGGAGTTGGAATGGGCCTGGCCGTTTGAGCATGACCGCAAGCAGATTGACACGTTACTCGCCCATGCCAATGTCCAGCGTCCTGCCATTGTCAGCACTGACAGTGATCCGGCATTTCAAGTGCAGGTTCGCAAGACCGCTGATGGGCAGAAAGTCTACGTCGCGGTGATGCGCAATTGGCATGGCTGGTATCGCAATAACATTGAGTTTGAAGAACAACTCGCGGCCAAGTGGGGCAAGGCAACAGGCAAGCTCCAACTCAACGCCATCGCCTCTGGCAAATGGCAAGTCAAACAACTGCTCCGCCAACCCCGCGATCTGGGCATCATCACCGTCACCGATGCGCCGGTCATCATTGACCTGACTGCTGCGTTGGGTGGTGAAGTGCAGATTTACGAATGGGTCAAGAGTAAGTGATTGCGTAACGGAAGCTGTTGCCCAATAACCCGATCAGGATAAAGGTGGTTCGGATTCCATCACTGATGAAACGGATGGGTTTGCAGCTGCATAGCGGAGCTTGATCCAGGTACAGGCCATGATCGCGCCGACCATGTTGGCGACCAGGTCCCAACCGGTGTTGATGTATCCGCCGACGTTGGTGTCGGGGACGGTGAGCGTGGCAACGAATTCGACGATCTCGTTAAATGCACCAAAGCCCATCCCCGCCGCGCCACAGAGCAGCATTACGCCATAACTTGGGCGAATATCGCCAGCCAGTCGCCGGACACATTGCCAGCAAACCACCGTGGTCATGGCAAAGCCAAACGCGTGGACGACATGATCGTATTTGAGATAACCAGGAATCAACCACCACGAATACAACACGCGGATCTCCCCAGCAATCGGCCAACTCTCAGGGATATGCATCAGTCCGCCAGCCATGTGCATCGCACCCCAGAAGGATAGTCCCCAAAGCACTCCAATGGACAGCTTCACATGCCAATGCACCAGGCCGACCAATGCCCCCAGGACAATCATCACCAGACAATAGAACACGAACTCGCTGTTGCCCGAGGACCATGCGTACGGGACAGCAATCGCCATGTACACCAATGACACAGCTATGACCGTGCTGATCTTCTGATACCACTTGTTCATCTTGCCCTTACTCCTGACAGCGGGGTTTTTCTGTTGTATCGCGCCAGGATGATTCTGTCTATGAAAAGTTTAATCGCCTTGCTGTGCCAACCCTAAGCAGTTTTAATCAATCCGCCGGCGACCATGTACTGCATCACCCAGGACAGCTTTGCTGACACTATCGAGACTGGCACCCACGGGTAAGCCGCGCGCCAGTCGGGTCAGATGGACACCTTGTTTGCTTAGTTGATCAGCCAGATACAAAGCAGTCCCATCACCTTCGGAAGTGGGGTGCATGCCAAGGATGACTTCGCGGACCTTTTGTTTTTTGACACGTTGGATGAGGCCTTCAAAGTTCAGTTCACCGGGGCCGATACCATCCAGCGGACTGAGTCGGCCCATGAGGACATGGTAGACGCCGGTGTACTGGCCGGTGGTTTCCAGTTGTACGATATCGCTTGGTTTTTCGACCACGAGAATCGTCTGATGATCGCGTGATTCATCTGAGCAGATCGGGCACGGGTCGGTGTCGGTGGCATTACCACATTGATTGCAGATTTTCAGATTAACCGCAAAGTCCCGAATGGCGTCAGCCAACTGCACGGTTTGATCCTGCGGGTTTTTGAGCAGGTGAAAAGCGATCCGTTCAGCAGACCGCCGCCCGACTCCCGGGAGCGTGGAGAGTTGGTCGATGAGTCGATTCAGTGCAGGACTCTGCGTCGATGGTTTGGGTTGCTGAGCCATGACAGAAGTATATCTGAAATTGGGACGGTTGCTTTTTTGAAAGCGGTTCAGATGAAGGGAGTTGCCGAGATTTGGGTAACCAATGGATGACGTTTTGTTTTGTGGGACGCTCACCCACAAGCGGTTTGGAAAGTGATATTCGTTTATACTCAGGGCATGGAACCTGATGACAAAGTTTGCCTGTGTTTTAATGTCTCCAAGCGGAAGATTGTGAATTATTGCAAGCGTGAGAATCCGCCGGTGGCAAGTTTGATCAGTGAATGTCTCTCTGCCGGGACGGGTTGCGGCTGGTGCGTGCCGTTTATTCAGAAGCTCCACGAGCAGGTCAAAGAAGGTGTCAGCGAGCCGGATCTGCCGATTTCCCCGGAGGAATACTGCTCCAAACGTGCAGCGTACCGCAGTGGCAAATCGGACTCTGAATCCTGAATAATCTGTGAGAAATCATGTCAATTGTGCAAATTCACTGAAACTTTCTGCCGAAGACATGCGTAGAGATAGGAAAGAATGCCGTGTTGGGGTATGATGAGGTGTCCGCACATGGTTGCACCCACACCCCCTTGGCCGCAACGACAGGGAGTACATATGGCTGCCTTTGCCTTACATCAATTGATCATCGGTATCGCCCTTGCATTGGATTTTGTCTTTATGCTCTGGGCCATTCGTCGGTACACGCAGACGGGTGAGAACATGCTCCTCTGCGGCGCGATTGGCTCGACGTTTCTGACTGTCACGCTTGTGAGCTATCTGGTTTACTTTAACCGCCGTATTGCGTTGATCAATCACCTTTGCAGTAAACGCTGCGATCAGATCGCCAAGTAATCTCTGCGAATTGGCTATTGGCATTCTCGCGCAGACATGTCTGTCTGCAGCTATTGAAACCTCGCTCAACAAACACACCAACGATTAAACAGGCGATCGACCTGAGCTTGTCGATATCGCGTGATTCATCTATCATCGCGCACATGAGTGATCGACTTGAACAACTGAAAAAGCTTCACGAGATGGACCCCAACGATCCGTTTCTGACCTATGGCATTGCCTTGGAACTGTCCAAAGATGACCTGCTTGAAGAAGCAGTGACCTGGCTGGATAAGACCATCGCTATGGATGCGGACTACTGCTATGCGTATTACCAAAAGGCAAAAATGCACGGTGAGATGGGTGAAGACAAGCTTGCCACCGATGCAATCAAGCTGGGGATCGAAGCAGCCAAGCGAACCAACGATGGTAAAGCGCTTAGCGAACTGACCGAACTGCTTGAAGAAAATGAAATGTGAATCGTGTCACGCAAGTCGCTTAAGCCGCAGCACGATCGGTCAGATCATCTGCCACACTGTGATAGACACTCACGCGATTCTTGCCTTGACTCTTGGCGTGATACAACGCCTGATCCGCAAAGGACAGCAGATGCAGGGGCTCACTTGCAAGGGTGTGTCGCAAACAGGCCACGCCCATGCTCATGGTGACCGTGCCGTTCATTTGTTGGGTCTTGTCATATTGTTCAACGAATTCAGCAAAGGCCTGTTGGACACGTTGGGCGGCAAAGAGTGCCTTGTCATGCGAAGTGCCTGGCAAGAGCATCACAAATTCATCACCGCCAAACCGCCCCACCACGTCACTGGTGCGTCCCATTTTGGATAGGATTCGTGCGCATCCGACGAGTAATTCATCACCTGCTGGATGGCCCATCTGATCGTTGAGTTGCTTAAATCCGTCGAGGTCGATCATCACACAGGCCAGGTCCGTGCCATGTCGTTGCGCTTCGGCAAAGGCGCGATCCATGGCCTGATCAAACGCGCGACGATTACACAAGCCTGTTAACGGGTCAGTTGCAGCCATGGTTTTTAACTGCTCCACAGCACGTTCCAACTCGTGATTGGTGGCAACCAGTTCCTCGGTTCGCTGGACGACCTGCGCTTCGAGCTGTTGGTTGGTGCGATACATTTCATCGTTGGCATGCAACAGGCGACGACGGGTGGAAAACAGTCGCCGCGCCATTCGGTTAAATGACTCGGTGAGTTGTCCAAGTTCATCATGGCGTTGGACCGGCAATAACGGCGGCTCCTCGCCTCGCCCCAATCGCTCGGTTGCAGCAAGCAATTCACGCACTGGACTCATCCAGCGTTTGACACCCCAGATGGCCATGAAGATGGTTCCGATCACCATCAATACTGTCACTGTAAATTGTGTGACATAGAGATTGCCAAGTACCTGAGCCAACCCGCGATCGCGCATGGCAAGGAGAATGTAACCTTCGACCTTGCGGTCGGTCACGCGATACTTGGGCATTTCATCCGTGAGTAACGGTGGGTTCCAGATCGGTTGTTTGTAGGCGACCACTTCACCGTGTCGGCCGTGATAGACCGGCTGATTCAATTCAACGGGAGTGCCTTGCGAGATCAACTTGCCAGCCCAACGCTGGTGATCCAACCACGCTTGAGGGTCCGCTGTCCGACGATGAAGCAATTGATGATTGGCATCCATCACCGCAACAAATGCCAAACGGTCATCACTGTTTAGAACGTCCAGTAACTCACTGGATGCGGTGGCAAGGGATTCATCACCACGAGCGACCAGCGATGCGGCGAGAGTCTGGCCCAACATTGTCACATTACGCGCATGGCTTTGCTTAAGTGCATTACTCGTCAAACGCGTCAGTGAAATAGCGCACAAAAACATGGGTACTGCAATGAGGATCACAGCCCATATCATCAGTCGCCGCGCCAGAGTCCGGCGGGCGGAGCTTTTGGATTGTCTTTGTCTTGGCTTCATCGGCATAGATACCTGACTGGCCTAACTTCCTATTTCCCCCAAACAATAGAATCAGCATCGGCCATATTTGTGGGCTGCTTAACGTCTGAGGTTGTCGCTGATGAACTCCGTACGCTAAACTATGTCCATGAATCAGCTCAATACGACACTGCATCGTCTTATCGGACTTCTACTTGTCACGCTCGCGGTTCTCATGGGCGGTTGCTCAAGCATCAACGAGGTCAAGGACGCACCCAATCCGCTGGAAATTGATGTGTCTGAATACGACCGCATGTTCGATGCAACGATTGCTGTCTTGCGGGAACAGAAAATGGGCGTGCAGGTCAAGGACTACCGCATGGGATCGGTGATCAGTAAGCCATCCATCTCTCCTACTGCTGTGGAAGTCTGGCGAATCGAAAACGCAGTCCAAGGCAGTCGCATGCAATCCACGCTTAACAAGCAACGCCGCATTGTCTCGGTGAGTTTCAAACCGGCACCTGATGAACCTGCGGACAATCCGCAAACCTATCACATGGCTGTTCAGGTCGTCGTCGAACAGGAACAAAACCCACGCATGCAAATGACCGGATCGACCTCAGGGCATGATATTCTTGGGGTCTACTCCCAAACACCGGGGGAACTGGTCGACCGTGGCATCACCGGTCAATACTGGTATCCCATCGGCACCGATCCCCTGCTGGAAAACAAGCTCATGCGCACCATCGTCCATCGGTCACTGACCATCGACATGCCTGCGGCGGATACCCACGTCGATCAAGCCATCGACCAAACCCAAACGCCCAAACTCGACGGGTTGGATAAACAGTAAGCATTAGGGATTAGGGATTAGGGATTAGGGATTAGGGATTAGGGATTAGGGATTAGGGATTAGGGATTAGGGATTAGGGATTA